>Ga0213829_1000433_pt1 | contig 40300 bp, 33 predicted proteins | sample MC6MC0896MG_FD_180665 | JGI IMG/M metagenome (GOLD analysis project Ga0213829, IMG submission 180665) | Enriched soil aggregate microbial communities from Iowa State University, Ames, United States - MC6-MC0896-MG | ecosystem: Environmental > Terrestrial > Soil > Unclassified | place: USA: Iowa... | reverse complement strand
ACCAATGCCTGAGCTTCGCCGTAACAGCATTGGTGGCATTGCCATAAAGCGTCGCCTGCGCAGTGGATCCTGCTGCGGGGCGCAACGTCTCGGGCAGGTGCACGATGGCTTCGCGCTGCCCTGCCCGCGCCAGTCGAACCACGGGCTGTCCCGGACTGACAACTTGTCCGGGCTCGGCGAGCGTCTCCACCACCACGCCGTCGGAATCCGCAAGCAGCACCGCATAACCAGAAGCATTACGGGCCACGTCAGCCTGCGCTTCAGCGGCGCCAAGCTGCGCCTTTGCGGTATCCGCTGCGGCTTTGATCTGGTCGTAGGCCGATGCAGAAATGGCGCCTGCGGCAACCAGACTGCGGTATCGCGCCTCGTCATCTGCCGTCTGCCTGGCTCGGGCGCGAGCGGCTGTGACCGACTCTTGCTGTGCTCGCGCCTGCAACCCCAGGTCGATCGGGTCGAGGCGCATGAGCGGCTGACCACGTTTAACGGTCTGACCGGTGTCGACCAAGCGCTCAAGTATCTTGCCTGACACCCGAAAGCCCAGGTCGCCCTGGACGCGGGCAACCACGACACCACTGAAAGAACGCGAGACGTCGGAAGAAGCCTGAACCGCTGCGGACCTCACCAAAGGGGCATGCGTGCGTGGATCTTCAACGGTGGATGAGTCGCCACATGCCGTCAGGACGAGAGGCAACAAGCAAGCGGCAATGGGGAAAGGTCGAAGCCGGCGCATAGGTTCCCTTACTAAATTGGATAGAGCAGGGTTCATATATTAAGCTTGTGACTATTACTGTCAATGGTCACACGCTCGAAAACTGCGCAGTTTCAGCGCAGAAAGATGCCCCCCCCCGCCTTGTGTGTGTCGGCTCCAGGCCGTATCGCAGTCATTTCTAAATTTAGCCCAATTGACAGAAAGTGACCATACAGTACTATAGTCACCAACAATATTCGGTTCAAGGAATCTCGATGCTCTCCTTCCGCCTCGGTCTTTTGGTAAGCGCCAGCTTGATGGCAGGCTGCGCGGTCGGTCCGGACTATCAGCGTCCGGACGTTCCGCTTTCAGAGCGCTACATGGGTCAGCCTTCTGTCGAACAGAGGCCTGGGGCGACGCAGGCCGGTCTTGTTGCCTGGTGGGAAGGCTTTGGTGATCCACAGCTTGCCGACTTCGTCTCTAGAGCACTTGAGCAAAACCTGGACCTGGCGCAAGCGTCGGCGCGAGTCACACAAGCGCGGGCAGGGCTGGGCGCCGCAAATGCCGCTTTACTGCCTTCGGCAAACATCAGTGGTCAGGCTGCGCGCTCCTACCAGTCAATCGAGACGCCGCTCGGCCAAGTGTTGAACTCGACACCTGGCTATGATCGGTACGGAAGTTCCTACGAGCTCAACCTTGATGCCAGCTGGGAGGTGGATATATTTGGCGGGCTGCGACGCGGACGGGAGGCTGCACTAGCCGAGTATCAGGCGTCCGAAGCGGGCGCCGCCGCCACACGATTGGCCATCGCCGCGCAGACCGCTGATATCTACATCACTATCCGCGGACTGCAGACCCGGCTGGACATTGCGAATCGACAAGTCAAAACGCAGCAGGCGTTGCTGGAGAAAGTCCAGTTGCTTTACAGCAAGGGGCTCGCCGCCAACTATCAGGTTCGTCAGACAGAGGGCGCGCTGACGCAAGTCCAAGCGACAGTGCCGGCCCTGCAAACCGGTCTGGATGCCGCCATGAACGCACTGGATGTCATACTCGCTACGCCACCAGGCACTCACCGCGCGCAACTGGCAAATGCAGGGAACATTCCTGTAGCGCCACAGTTAAAGGCGATGGGAACGCCGGCCGATTTGCTGCGCCGCAGGCCAGACCTCATTGTGGCTGAGCGCCGCCTTGCAGCCTCCAACGCACGCATTGGGGAGTCAATTGCCGAGTACTATCCGAAATTTTCCCTTGGCGCATTGCTGGGCAGTGCCACGGCCGTATCCGGCGGCAACCTTTTTAGCGGTGGTGCCAGCCAGTCGGCAGGCGTATTGGGTTTGCGCTGGAGACTCTTCGACTTCGGTCGCATAAACGCCCAGATCGACCAAGCCAAGGGACAGGAAGCCGAAACGCTGGCCGCTTACCGCCAGTCAGTGTTGCGCGCCACCGAGGATGTCGAAAACGCCTTATCCGCGCTGGTGAATCGGGAAGCTCAGGCAACCATCCTCACCACAGGAGAGGAATCTCTGACGCAGGCTCGACAGTCGTCGTTCACTGCCTATGAAATGGGCACAGCCAGCCTGATTGATGTTCTGCACGCCGACGAGACAATGCTGCAGGCCTCCGATACACGGGCGCAAGCCAGAACAGAATCGGCTCGGGCCGCAGTCGCGGCATTCCGAGCGCTTGGCGGCGGCTGGCAGCCTTCCAAGGCCCAACCTGTGGCGAGTCGATGAGCTAGCCAAGTCTGCGCCACGCAATACCCCCCTCCTCTTCAGCCGACCAGGCAAGCGGACACCTGACACTTCGTTGGAGCGACTGACGGCCTTTGGGCGCAGTCGCTCACATTGGAGAGCGGTCGCTACGCTCATCATGTTTCTACTCCCAGGCAGCCTACTTATGTGACCGTTTACGTAAATAGTCACAAACCAGGAAAAGTTTCACCCTCCACTCCTCAAGGAAGGCTGAAACTCGACATGGACTTTTTGGCTTTCACATGAAGGACACTGAGCAATGCTCGACCCCTCTGATTATGGCATGAGGCTACGCAATATCAGGTTAGAAGTCAGCGTGGGTGCCACCTCGACGAGGTCGAGATTGTACTGCAGCAGCAGAGGATTGACGAACGGCCGCAGCGCAAGATGTATTGAATCGACCGTCTCGTCTAAAGGGGTCTTGCGTTCAAATTCGCCGCTTTCCCGTCCTTCACGCACGATCTGCGCCACAAAACGCTTGATCTGTGCATCGTAAACCTGCGAACTCGGCCAGCTTTCCAACGCAGCGAACGCTGCAATGTCGTAGAGCTTTCGGTCGTTGAAGAACAGGCTTACGCCTGTGGAGATCAGGGTTTTGACCAAGCGTCGCAAGCGCTCCGTCGAAGAAATACCATCGACATTAATCGCATGCTCAACGGCTGCAACGATTTCCGACAGGCAATTGGCGCAGATGGCTTCACCGATCGCCTGCTTGGAATCAAAGAACTTATAGATGTAAGCCTTGGAGAACCCGATGGCCTTGGCCAGGTCGGAAACCGTGGTTTTGCTGTAACCGTACTGGCTGAAATGCTCGTTGGCCGCCGCGACAATCTGATCTCGAATGTCATGATCTGCTGGCCCCCGAATGCCGGGTGAAGATATTGTTTGCTGGTTCATTTCTGTAGCTTACGCATCCACATGACAGTTGACAACGTCACGGCTCACCGCATTATTGGTGGCAATGACGGCCAGCCCGGGTCACAGTTTGCCGAGTATTCCCTTTCTACGATTCTCACTGCTTTTTAGTATGGAGTTGGACTGGTTGAAATTTTCCGGCTGAAGTCGTTCCCAGAGCCCCCCCCCGTGCCGCGTTCGCGCCCGAGCTCTTCCTGACGCAGGAGCCATTGCTCGACTGTTTTAATCCGGTTGGGATGGATTTCATCCAAAAGCGCAAAGCCTCGTTTGATGACATCGTATTTCCACATATTCCAAAAGCCGGTGAAACTCTCCCGGAAGCTCATCGTGCTTTTATCGTCAGGATCGGCATTGTAGCCCGCCGGCCGATCGACCGCGGGGTTGAGCGGACCGCCGAAATACACGTCGAAGTCCGTATCGATATACTGCGCCGAGTGACCGGTCACTTTCTCGAATGCAGCCGCCAGATCAGCATAGCGAACATGCTCAATCGCCACCTCGAGATCCATGCCGTTCGCACGGTCAGGGTTGTCAAACAGCCAGCGGACGTAATAGCTGCAATCCTCAAGCGAGACATGCACCACGGCCCCTTTACCGAGCGGAACCCGCCAGGTCATCACGCCATCCTCGATGGTTGGCACCATCGGTGTCATGGGTGAGAACGCCATCTCCATATACGGGCCGGACGTGAAAATTGCCGCCCCCATGCGATGCCCATTCGCCTCGGTCTTTTCGCCGGTGTTGAATCCATCGATGTTGACATAGGCGCCGTCGCATTGGCGAAACCCTTCGCGCAGAATTTTCTCATCAGCGAATGTTCCTTCGAGAATGGAGACGTTCCCCAGCGCCAGAAGACTCTCGGCACGCGGCGAACCAGCGTCACGGCTAAGGGCGACCACCTGGTATTTCTTGTCGGCGACCAGCCCGCGGACGACCGGCGTTCCCTGGGCACCAACTGGGGCATACGACCGTGGTTATGACAGAGCAGCACATCCGAAATCGCTTGGGCAAGAAAGTCTCTCCCACCAAGTGAATTGCGGACCAACTCTAAAATAGCGTACCGGAAACAAAAAAGGGCTTGCATCAGCTTTCGCCCGCAAACCCTTGATTTTAAATGGTGCCGAAGCCGGAATCGAACCTTCCTCTTGTCGCTGAAGATAAAGGAAATTTTTTAATTCGAAAGTATTTGTACCTCTATGTGTACCCTCACTGGGCTTTTCCAATGGTACGACAGGAGCGCAGTGGGTCGGATTTGCTGTCATCAGGTCTTTCATGGGGCTCGTTCATTCGACGATTCATACCTTTTGCCCTTAAAGCCTGACGCCACCCAAGCGTTCACGGCCCGGATGTTCCCGGGCCGTTGTGCTGGTGTACCTCCTTGCCGAGCCCTTCAGCGCTCCTTGACTAACTGCGTAAGCAGCCTCGTTTCAGGCTTTTTTGCGAAGACCTTCTGCGGCAACAGCAGCCAGGCCAATGCCGGCAGCAAAATCAAGGCGCCGAGCATGTTCACCAGGAACATGAAAGCCAGCAGGATGCCCATGTCGGCCTGGAACTTGATCGGCGAGAAGGCCCAGGTCGACACCGCGACCGCCAGTGTCATGCCGGTCAGCAACACCACCTTGCCGGTGAACAGCAGCGCCTGATAATAGGCTTGAGCCAAGGTGTCACCGGCGCGCATTCGAGCGAGGATCACGCTCAAGACATAGAGCGCGTAGTCGATGCCGATGCCCACGCCAAGTGCGATCACCGGCAGTGTCGCGACTTTCACGCCCATGCCCAGACTCACCATCAGCGCCTCGCAAAGAATCGAGGTGAGCATCAGCGGCAGCATTGCGCAGAGGGTGGCGCGCCAACTGCGGAAGGTCAGCAGGCATAACAGGCTGACCGCGCCGTAGACCCAGAACAGCATCTCGTTCATGGATTTTTTCACCACGATATTGGTCGCGGCTTCGATCCCGGCACTGCCGGCGGCCAACATGAATTTGAGCCCTGGCACCTGCTGCTCAGCGATAAATTTCTCGCTGGCCTCCACTACCCGGTTCAGGGTATCGGCCTTGTGATCGGCCAGGTAAACGTACAGCGGCAGCATCGAACAGCCCTGATTGAAAAGCTCTCGCGGCGCGCGGGTCTGCACCGCACCCAACGCGCCGTCATTGGGAATCAGCTCATACCATTTGAAGTTACCTTCGTTGTAACCGGCCGTGGCAATCTTGCTCAGCGCCGCCATGGAAGTGGTCGACTCCACTCCCGGTAATTGCTCCAGTCGCCAGGCCAGCGCATCCACCGCGGACAGACTGGCGTAACGAGTGCACTGATCTTCCGGAGTTTTGATCATGACCACGAAAATATCCGAGCTGGCCGCATAGTTGCGGGTCATGAACAGCGCGTCGCGGTTGTAGCGCGAGTCGGCCCGCAACTCCGGCGCGCCGGGATCGAGATCGCCGATCTTCAGGTGCAGGCTCACGGCGAAACCGAACGCTGCCAGCAGCAGGCCGCCCAACATGGCGCCAATGGCCCAGCGCCGCTGGGTGAACAGATCGAGAAAACGCCACAACGGATGCTTGATCTGCGCCTGCAACTCGGCGGTTTCCGAGCTCAGACTGCGTTGCGCCGCTGCCGGGCTGACACCGATATAGCTGAGCAGGATCGGCAGCAAAATCAGGTTGGTGAAGATCAGCACCGCCACACCTAGGCTGGCGGTGATCGCCAGGTCCTGGATCACCCGGATATTGATCAGCAGCAACACCGCGAAGCCCACCGCATCGCAGAGCAACGCGGTCATGCCGGCGGCGAACAATCGGCGAAAGGTATAACGCGCGGCCACCACCCGGTGGGTGCCGCGACCGACGTCCTGCATGATGCCGTTCATCTTCTGTGCGCCATGGCTCATGCCGATGGCGAACACCAGAAACGGCACCAACGCCGAGTAAGGGTCCAGCTCATAACCGAGAATGGCGAGCAGACCGAGCTGCCAGAGCACCGCCACCAGTGAACACGTCACCACCACCAAGGTGCTGCGCGCGCATCGGGTGTAGCCATAGAGCACCACCACGGTCACCAGTACCGCCACCACGAAAAACAGCAGTACCTGGGTCAACCCCTCGATCAGATCGCCGACGATTTTGGTGAAGCCGGTGATGTGAATCCGCAGATCATCGGTCTGGTACTTGTCCCGCAGGGCTTCCAATTGCCGGGAAAACTCGCCGTAGTCCAGGGCCTTGCCGGTCTGCGGACTGATTTCGAGCAAGGGCACGAAGATCACACTGGACTTGAAGTTGCCGGCCACCAACTGGCCGACCTCGCCAGAACGGGCGACGTTGGTCCGCACCTGTTCGATACTGGCGGCAGAACCATCGTAGTCGTCGGGGATCACCGTACCGCCATCGAGGCCCTCTTCCGTCACCGCGGTCCAGCGCGTGGTCGGGGTCCATAACGACTTCATGTAAGGCCGGTCGACACCCGGCAGCAGATAGAGCTCGTCGTTGAGCCTGGCCAGGGTGTCGAGGTAGTCCTTGGTGAATATGCTGCCCTGCTTGACTTCAACGGCGATGCGCAGTGAGTTGCCCAGGCCGCTGAGCTCGCTGCGATTCTCCAGGAAGTTGGCAACATAGGGGTGGCCGGTCGGGATGGTCTTCTCATAGCTGGCGTTGATGCCAATGCGCGTGGCTTGCCAGCCGAGCAGCAGGGTCACCAACAGACACAGCAGGATCACCAGCGGTCGATGGTTGAAGATCGCCCGCTCGGCGAAGTTGCCCGACGCCTGATCAAAGTTTTCCAGGCGGCCGATCACGGTTTGGGTTTTGTCGTCTTTCAAGTCTGACTCCTGTTGCACGGGCCTCGGCCCGATAGCGCTACACCGTGAAGTTTCAAAGTTGGCCGGACGCCCGCGGATCCTGGTCAGCGGCCACGCCACTCAAACCGACGCTGGTCAGACTGCCGTCGGCCGCCTGCTGCACGGCCGCGACCGTCGAGCCGCTGCGGCTCTGACGTTTGTCGAAGCTGCGGCCCTGGTCATGGCTGAACAAGAGTTCACCGCTCTGGCTGACCATCAGCAGACTGCCGTCGCGCAGTTCGATGGCGCTCGCCAGCGTTGAGTGGACGCCAGTGTCGAGGCGCCGCCAACTGTTGCCACGGTCATCGGACCACCAGGCGTTGCCACGCAAACCATAGGCAATCAAGTCGCCCTTTTGGGTGCCGAGCAGACCGAAAAAGCTGCCTTCATAAGGTGATTTCAAGGCCTGGAACGAATGCCCGGCATCGGTCGAACGCAACAGCAAACCGCGTTCCCCCACCAGCAGCAGGTCAGTGCCCAAAGCCCGGATGCCATACAGGTTCAGGCCCTGCGGGTTGTCCACATGGCGCATCCACGGTTGCCAGCTGCGCCCGCCGTCGTCGGTGCGATAGATCTGGTTGTAGGCGCCGACAATGTAGCCATGCAGCCGGTCACTGAAGTACAGGTCGAGAAACGGCTTGTCCGGTCCGTCGCTCAGTAAATGCCGCGCCTGCTCCAGGTTGCTGGCACCGCCCGGTTGATCGGCATTGCGCTGCGCATCTTGCACCGCCAGCCTGGCGGCACTTTCACCGTCTAGCTGTTTGTGCCAGGTTTCACCGCCGTCCTCGCTGTGCAGTACGACACCTAGATGACCCACTGCCCAACCCTGCTCGGCATCGACGAATTGCACCTCTGTCAGGCTGACGCTGACCGGCACGCTGGCCTGGCGCCAGGTATTTCCCGAATCGTCCGAGAGCAGCACGATGCCCCGCTCTCCGACCGCCACCAAGCGCTCCCCGGCCCGGGCCAACCCGAGCATTACCGAGCGTTGGGCCTTGGCGGTCGGCAATGCCGGCTGCTGCAGCACCGCGAACGTCGCTGCCTGCGCAGCAATGGACGTGCTCGCCAACAGACACAACGCCAGGGCGAAGGCACCCCATCGCAGGCCGAAACTCGCAAAGCATTTTTCAACGTTCATGTCTTTATCCCACTTGGAAAATCGCTCGCGACCGCGACGAGCTTCTCGCCCGTCACAGCCATCCTGGGTTCAACGCATGTTTTCGTTGGCCATGGCATCCGGCGTGAAGTAAGAAGCCGAAGGCTTCGCGACTTTCTGGTACTGAACAGCCAGATCATTGCTCGAGGAGTTGAGGAAGTAGGCGCCAGTGTCGAGGTTGTAGCTGCCCCACATGACCTGTGCGGTGAGCGCCGGCAGGTCCGGTGCCAGCAGCGTCAGCGAATACATCTGACGTCCCAGTTTGCCCTGGGCGTCATACCCGTCGGCCATCAGGATCTGCCAGGAGTCCTCGTCGATGTAGTAGGTCCGACGCGGCACAACATGGCGTTTGCCGGATTTAAGCGTGGCCTCGACCACCCAGACCCGATGCTTCTCCCAGCGCACCAGATCGGGATTGAGGAAGTTCTGTTTGACCAAATCGTCGCTCTTGGCCAGACCGGCGCGGTTGTTGTTGTAGGCGACGATCAATTCTTTCTTGCCCATCAGCTTGAGGTCGTAGCGATCGGTCGGCCCGAACAGCATGAATGCTTCATCGAACAGACCGACCCCCGAGGTGACAAAGTCCGGGGTGTCGTAGGCGATGTTCGGCGCCCGGCGCACACGGCGCTGGCCAACCAGGTACTGCCAGGCCGCACGGTTGGCCGGGGCCAGGTCCCAATGGGTCATCAGGCCTTCGCCGGCCTTCGACGACGGCAGTTCGGTCAACAGTTTGCCAATCAAGTATTTGCCGGAAAAATTCTCCGGGCTGCCGTTTTCGACGTAGTAGGGAAACTGGTAGGTGTACTGGGCACGGGTCGCCTGGACTTTCTTGCCGCCCGCCGTCATCAGCCAAGTGTCGAAAGGCGAGCTGATGGTATCGCCGCCCTGCCAGGACAGCCGGTAGTTCCACAGGACTTGCGCGCCGTTGTCCGGAATCGGGAACGGGATGCCGCCGTAGGCGCTGGCGACTTTCTCGGTCTCAACGTCCAGCGTGGCGCGGAGGGCATTCTTGGCGGTGTTGTCATAGACCCATTGCGGGGCTGCTGCCGAGCGATGGGTCGGGTAAACGTCCAGCCGGTAGTCCGGGTACTTCTTCAACAGAACCTTGGTACCTTCGGCCAGCTCGCTGGCGTACTGCTCCATGTTCGAGGCCTTGATCGAGTACAGCGGTTTCTCGCCGGCGAATGGATCGGGACGTTTATCACCCGGCTTGTAGCCGGGTGCGACCTTGGTGTAACCACCATCCCAGGCCGGGATGCTGCCATCGGCGTTGCCGGCCCGCTCACCGCCAAGGGGCGTCAGTCCGGACTTCAGACTTGCAGCCTGCTCAGGCGATACCGCTGCCTGTGTCAAGCTCATGCCGGCCAGAGCCAGGGTGAGGACGCACGTGTTGAAAAATGCTTTGTTCTGCATGGCGAATCCACCTTATTAGAATGAAGTTTTCACGTAGAGCGAGACGAAGTCGCGGTCGGCCAGCGACTGCCCGTAGCTGAAATTCCCGTCCTCGCGCAGCCCGGCTTTTGGCGCACCGAAGAAGTTCACATAGTTGAGGCCAACATCCCAGCGCTGCAGATAAGTGGCCTTGAGCCCGACACTCCAGTCGCCGGAATGGGTATTGCCGAAGCCCGATTTGTTGACGGCCGAAGAGCGCCCGTCGAGCACCACGCCCATGCCGATCGGCACGGTCAGGTCGATCCCGTCGACAATCTGGAAGTACGCCGGCTCCACCAACACGCGTAACGCCGTCGCATCGCGGGTCGTGTTGGAATCCAGGGCCGCGGCGTTCTCGGTGACGCTCAGGGTTCGGTTCCAGGCCAGTTCGGCCAGTGCCGAGCCGCCGTCCCAGAAAGCCGTCGGTGATAACAGGTAAATCGCCGACAGGTTGGCGTGCGCGGTCTTGCCCCGAGCAAACAGCGAGTTGTCGTCGCCATCTGCATCCGTGCCCGGTGTCACCACTTGCAGATTGCTCACCAGCGGCGCATTCCAGCGCACAGAGGTTTCACCGGCGAAGTTGAACGGGCCATAGGCAGTGGAAAAGCTGACGCCAGCCGTCTTGATATCTTCGGCGTAGACCTGACGATAAGAACTCAGGATCGGCAACCCGGTGGCCGCCGCCGCGGCGCCGTCGAGGTAGGCGTACAACCCAATCGGGGTTTTGTCGTGATACTGCGCGGCGTAGAAACCCAGTTCCAACTCGGTCCCGGTCGGCTTGAAGCGAATTTGCATACCGCCCTGCCCCGAGTTCTTCGGTTTCAGATCGCCGCCATTCACGGTGTCGTTGCCAAACACCTCGCGAAGCGAACCGCTGCCGTAACCGATGGCATCGGCATCGCTCAGGTAGCTGCCGGCACCGGGCAGATTGGAACGCTCCCACTCGAACTGGTAGTAGGCGCCCACCGACAACTGCGGATTGATCTGCAACTGCCCGGAGATCTGATTGACCGGACGCAGGATCTCCTTGAACTGGGTCCCCGGCACGCTAAGCAACTTGACCACGTCGGTCGGGCCCTGGGCATTGGCAATCCCGTTGCCGCCGTAGAACAGGCTTTCACCGTAGATCAGGCTGTGCCGCCCCAGACGCACCACACCCTGGGAGTCTTCACCGAGGTCACCGCGCAGGAACACAAAGGCGTCGAGGATTTCGCCGTCGCGACCATGGAGCTTGCGGGTCTCGCTGAGGAAATGCGTTTGCTCGCTGCTGTCGGTGTCCTGGTTGTAGATATCGTCGTACCAGGCCGCGCCACTTACACGCAGCCCGTAGTTTTGCCGACTGAGGTCCATTTCGGAAAACAGGTCCAGACGGTTGGAGACCAGACCGCTACTGAAGTTTTTATCGCCCTGACTCTGGATCGAGGGATACAGGCCGTTGGCGGTCGGCGCGTTGACCAAACGGCTGTCCTGACCCTGTAGACGCCAGGCCTGGCTGTATTTGATGGTGTTGTCCCAACGCAGTTTCCAATCGGAATCACCGAGGTCCATTTGCACGGCCTCAACCCTTTCGACCATCACGCCTGCGCTGCATAACGCCAGAAACAGGGCGCAGTGTTTGAAACGAAAGCAACGTTTAACGTTGTCCATGGACGCTCCTCATTATTTTTATTTTTGGCATGGCTTTGCACGCATGGCGCCAGCCATCACGCTCGGGTAGCGGCTTGCGCCGCTGTCTAAGGGTGTGCGTTTCAGATGTAGGTGGAGGCCAATCCGCCATCGACTGCCAGGTTGACGCCGTTGATCCAGCGCGACTCGTCGGCACACAGGAAACCGATCACCGCCGCCACCTCATCGGCATAACCGGGGCGCTTCATGCGATGAGCATCAGCCTGGGTCCGGGCCTCACCGAGCATGCTCACGAAGTCGCCGAGGATCGGCGTGAACACCGGGCCTGGCGCCACGCTGTTCATGCGCACCGAATGTTCCAGAAACCAGGACTGGGCCTGCAGGTAGTTCCAAACGATCAAGGCTTCTTTGAAATACTGGTAGCAGGTCTCGTCCGGTACCGGGTGTTCGGCCAGCCAGGCTTGCGCGGTGGCAAAATCTTCGATGCGCGCCAGCGCCTTGTGCAGGTCCAGGCGTTGTGGCCACTCGGCGCCGAGGATCGAGGCGATATTGACGATGCTGCCGCCAGCCGTGATGCGCGGCAGTAGCGCTCTGCTCAGGTGGCGCAACCCCAGGTAATTGACTTGCGCCAGCAGTTGCGGGTTTGCAGTGCCCGGGACCCCGGCGATATTGCACAGGCTATCGATCCGTGCCGGTAACTGCGGCAACAGCCGGTCGATGCTCTCGGCACTGCTCAGGTCGCCCTGAACAAAACCATCCAGAGTCATGTGCGGGGCCTTCAGATCCACGCCAATCACCTGGGCGCCGTGGCCGCGCAAAAGGCTTGCAGTGGCGGCACCGATACCCGAGGAGACCCCGGTCACCAGCACAATCTTGTTGTCGAGTTTCATGTTGTGTCCTCTTATTGTTTTTGTGTATTCACCCGGCTGGCCAACCACTCGCTTAGGCCGGCTCCCGTCAGAACGGGTAGCGCGGCGCGGTGTCCTTGACCGTCACCCATTGCCATTGGGTGTATTCGTCCCAGTCGGCCGGGCCGCCAACGCTGCCGGCATTTCCCGAACTGCCACGCCCACCGAATGGATTGACGCATTCGTCCGCCACGGTCTGATCGTTGATGTGCAACAGACCGCAATCAAGCCGTTCACCAATCGCCATCGCACGCCCGACCGAAGGCGAAATGATCCCCGCGGACAGGCCATACTCGGTGAGATTGGCCAACTCGATGGCCTCCTCGTCGCTGGCAAAACTCACCACCGTGGCCACCGGACCGAAGATCTCCTCGTCGAACGCACGCATGCCCGGGCGCACGCCTGAAAGAACCGTAGGTTGATAGAAGAGCTGTTCAAACTCGCCGCCGGCTTCCAGCGTTGCCCCGGCACTTAAACTGTCCGTGACGATTTCATGCACACGTTGCAACTGTCGTTTGTTGATCAAAGGCCCCAGTACCGCCTCGCCGCGAGCGGCATTGCCGACCGTGATCGTCCGTGCTTTCTCTGCCAGTCGGCGGACCAGTTCTTCAGCGATCGACTCATGGGCCAGGATGCGTCCGGCGGCCATGCATATTTGCCCCTGATGCAACCAGGCCCCCCAGGCGGCGTTGCTGGCCGCCAGGTCGAGATCAGCGTCTTCGAGCACGATCAGCGAGTTCTTGCCGCCCAACTCAAGGGCCACTTTTTTCAGATGACGCCCGGCCACCTCCGCGACTTTGCGTCCCGCTGCGGTGGAGCCAGTGAACGCAATCATCCGCACATGCGGGTCGCGGCACAGCGCCTCACCGGCCACCGCTGCGCCCGGCAAAACCTGCAGCAACCCCTTGAGCAGACCGGCTGCCTCAAATAACCGGGCAATGATGAAGCCACCACTGACCGGGGTCTGCGGATCAGGCTTGAGCACCACAGCGTTGCCGGCCGCTAGTGCGGGTGCCACCGAGCGCAGGGACAGCACCAGAGGAAAGTTGAACGGAGAAATCACCCCGACCACGCCATGGGGCAACCGGCGTGCATAGGACAAGCGCCCCGCCTCGCTCGGAAGAACCAGGCCATGGGGTTGCGACAGCAGACCGGCCGCCTGATGCAGCAAGACGATCGCCTCACGGACCTCATGTTCACCCTTGAACAGACTGCCGCCGCTTTCCCGAGCGATGTACAACGCCAGCTCGGCAAAGTGTTGCTGGGCCAGTGCTGCGGCTTTGCGAAAGATCTCCGCCCGCTCGCGCGGCCCAAAGGCCGCCCAGGCCGGCTGGACACGGGCAGCGTTGAGACTGGCAAACGCGATGTCCGCAGCATCTGCCAGGCCGGTGACAGTCAGCACCTCGCCGGTGGCTGGCTCTCGTACGCTATTGGTTCCGCCTAACGGGCGTATCCAGTCGCCATTGAAAACGCGTTCACACCACAACTCGTCCCGCAGAAAATCAGAGGGTTCACTTACCGACATTTCGGCCTCCCGGCTCTTGTGTTTGTCATCGCCCGACGACGCCTTGCTGAAGCGGTGAAGTCGTCTGCGTCGTGAAAGCACTAGAGCAAGGGCTGTGCCGATTTCCTGCGTGCCACCATTATTTAGATGGCGAAGGCTCTGGCCTGTGGGCTCAAGATGAGCACTCAAAGATCAGGCGAGGGTCTCGACGCTCCGCCAGCACCGGGCCACTTGTTCAAATGATAAAGTTATGTTTAATAACTATTTTTGAAGTTGCTCATTTCGATCAGTCATTGCGCTCAGGGGCATAACAATGAATAACCCCCACTTGCTGTTTCCCGGTCTCGCGATGCGGGAGGAACATTTCTCGCCACGCGGGGACAGTACCCAGCTAGCCGAGGGCAACTCACCGACCGTGGCCGAGTTGACCGAGTGCCTGTTCTTTTCCCCTGTCGACGGACGCATCTGGCTCAACGATCAGCGCATGCTGCTATTGCACAGTTCGTCCTTCGGCGCACTGCGGCGCGAGATCATCGATCGCCAGGGTCTGGAACAGACCCGTGGTCTGTTTACCCGCACCGGCTACCTGTCAGGCGCACGCGATGCACGGCTGATCCGCGACCGTTGGCCGGACGCCGATGCCGCAGCGATTTTCTCCGCTGGCACTCGCCTGCACACCCTCGAGGGCATGACCAAGGTCGAACCCCTGCACTTCAAGTTCGACGCCGACTCCGGCTTCTACGAAGGCGAGTTCCTCTGGCATCACTCCTGCGAGGCCGACGAACATATCGCCGCCTACGGGATCGGCCAGGACCCGGTGTGCTGGACCGAACTGGGCTATGCCATCGGTTATGTCAGCGGGCTGTTCGGCCGCCTGGTGATCTTCCGTGAAACCGAATGCCGGGGCATGGGCCACGAGACCTGCCGAGTGGTCGGCAAGACCGCCGAACAATGGGGCGATGTCGAACAGGACCTGAGTTATCTCACCGCCTCGCCATCAAGCGTCGCTCCCAGGCAGCGTCCAGCACCAGTACCCGCCCCCGATGACGAGAGCGAAATGCCTGGCGGACCAAAACCTATCGGAGCCAGCGCCGCCTTCAATGCCGCCACCCTCGCCTTGCAGCGCGTGGCGCCGACCCCTGCTACGGTACTGTTCAGCGGTGAGTCCGGGGTCGGCAAGGAGCTGTTTGCCCGCCAGCTGCATCAGTACAGCCCGCGCCATCACGCACCCTTCGTGGCCCTCAACTGTGCCGCGATCCCGGACAATCTGATCGAGGCGGAGCTGTTCGGTGTCGAACGCGGTGCCTATACCGGTGCCACCCATTCGCGCCCCGGGCGCTTCGAACGGGCCCACGGCGGCACCCTGTTTCTCGATGAGATCGCCAGCCTCAGCCTGCCCGGACAAGGCAAGCTACTGCGGGCCTTACAGGAACGTGAGATAGAGCGAGTCGGTGGTGGTCAGCCAATCAAGGTCGATGTGCGGGTGGTGGCGGCAACCAACGTCGACCTGCGCAAAGCGGTAGCGGCTGGAGACTTTCGTGAGGACCTGTTCTACCGCTTGAACGTCTTCCCCATCACCCTGCCGCCACTGCGTGAACGACGCGACGACATCCCGTTACTGGTCAATGCGTTCCTGCGGCGCTTCTGCCAGGACTACGCGCGCAAACCCGCCGGGCTGACCATGCGCGCACTCAAAGCATTGCTACGCTACGACTTCCCCGGCAACGTGCGGGAACTGCAGAACTTGGTAGAGCGCGGTCTGATCGCCAGCGAGGATGGTCAAGCCATCGACCTGGTCCACCTGTTTCGCAACGAGCCAATACCCCAGGAGCTGTACTCTCTGGACGACAAGGGCAGCCTCGCGGCCATCGACCAGAGTCCCGCCAGCGCACAGCCTCGCCCGGCCTTGCTGGAAACCTTGACCCGGCTGGAGCAAGGATTCTCCATTGAAGGACTGGAGTCGCGCTTGATCGACGAAGCGTTGCAACAGAGCGAAGGCAATCTGGCTGCGGCTGCACGACTGCTGGGGTTGAGTCGTGCGCAGTTTGCCTATCGGCTGAAGAAGTACCAACAGGGAACGGCAGAGCGGGCATCCTGAAGCGCAAAGCCATTCACGTTTATCACCCCAAAAAAAACCGCCATTGGCGGTTTTTTTGTACATAAATATTTTCCAATGGATCCACTGTGTATATTTAATACATACTCGACTTGAGCAAGACATACCTTCTTATGCCTATTTATAAGCATTAACAGCAGTAGGACACGGTTGACTTGTGACATCCGCCTATCACCTAATGGATCCATCAAAACAAAAACAAGCGCTGACCTGGAGAATGTTCATGTACCCAAAAAACACGTGGTACGTCGCCTGCACCCCCGATGAAATTGCACAAGGCCCCCTCGGGCGGCAGATCTGCGGCGAAAAAATCGTTTTCTATCGCAGCCAGGAAAACCAGGTTGCAGCGGTCGAGGACTTTTGCCCGCACCGCGGCGCGCCGCTCTCATTGGGCTATGTCGAAAACGGCAACCTTGTGTGCGGCTATCACGGCCTGGTCATGGGTTGCGACGGCAAAACTGTCGAAATGCCAGGGCAACGGGTACGCGGCTTCCCTTGCAACAAGACTTTCGCGGTGGTCGAGCGTTACGGTTTTATCTGGGTCTGGCCTGGAGAACAGGACAAGGCCGACCCGACGCTGATCCACCACCTGGAGTGGGCCGTGAGCGATCAATGGGCGTACGGCGGCGGCCTGTTCCACATCGGCTGCGACTATCGCCTGATGATCGACAACCTCATGGATCTGACGCACGAGACCTACGTACATGCGTCCAGCATCGGCCAGAAAGAAATCGATGAGGTCGCCCCGACCACGACGGTCGAGGGCGATGAAGTGGTCACCGCACGCCACATGGAAAACATCATGGCGCCGCCGTTCTGGCGCATGGCCTTGCGCGGCAATAATCTGGCCGACGATGTGCCGGTGGACCGCTGGCAAATCTGCCGTTTCTCGCCACCCAGTCACGTACTGATCGAAGTGGGTGTCGCCCATGCCGGAAAAGGCGGCTACCACGCCGACGCCGAGTTCAAAGCTTCAAGCATCGTGGTCGACTTCATCACCCCGGAAACCGACACCTCCATCTGGTACTTCTGGGGCATGGCGCGCAACTTCAATCCTCAGGATGAAGCACTCACCGCGACCATTCGCGAAGGTCAGGGGAAGATTTTCAGCGAAGACCTGGAGATGCTAGAACGCCAGCAGCAAAACCTGCTGGACCACCCTCAGCGCAATGTGCTCAAGCTCAACATCGATGCGGGCGGCGTGCAGTCGCGCCGCGTCCTGGAACGAATCATCGCCAGCGAGCGAACCCCCGAACCGCAATTGATCGCCACCACTCAATAGGCTGGCCAGGGCGCGCCATGTCGTGCCCGTCCCTTGCGCAGCACACGTTCAAAATAACCAGAAGTGACCACTGCGGTGGCAACGCTCCGAGGATGAAGCATGATCGATGTAGTGGTGGTATCGCGCAAAAACGAAGCTCAGGACATCTGCAGCTATGAATTGGCCTGCGTCAATGACAGCGCACTGCCCGGTTTCAGTGCCGGCGCGCACATTGACGTGCACCTGCCCGGCGGACTCATCCGTCAATACTCCCTGTGCAATCACCCCGAAGAGCGCCACCGCTACCTGATCGGTGTGCTCAAGGATCCAGACTCGCGCGGCGGCTCGCAATGCCTGCACGAACAGATCAACACTGGAGATCGCCTGCGCATCAGCGAGCCACGCAATCTGTTCCCGCTGGCACACCAGGCCAGACGCAGCCTGTTGTTTGCCGGCGGCATCGGTATCACACCGATTCTGTGCATGGCTGAACGTCTTGCACACAGCGGCGCGGACTTCGAGATGCATTACTGCGCACGCTCAAGCGAGCGTGCAGCCTTTGTGGAACGAATCACGAACTCGTCTTTCGCCGACCGGGTATTTCTGCATTTCGATGAACAACCCGAAACAGCGCTGAACACCGCCAGGGTATTGGCCCAGCCAGGAGAAAACGTTCATCTGTATGTTTGCGGGCCAGGCGGTTTTATGCAGCACGTGCTGGACAGCGCCAAGGCTCAAGGCTGGCAGGAAGACTCGCTGCACCGCGAATACTTTGCCGCCACGCCAACTGACACCAGTAACGATGGAAGCTTTTCGGTCAAGGTCGGCAGCACCGGCCAGGTCTTCGAAGTCCCGGCCGACAAGACCGTGGTTCAAGTACTGGAAAGCCATGGCATCGATATCGCCATGTCCTGCGAACAGGGCATTTGCGGCACGTGCCTGACCAGGGTACTGGAGGGTGTGCCGGATCACCGCGACCTGTTCCTCACCGAAAATGAGCAGGCACTTAATGATCAGTTCACTCCGTGCTGCTCGCGCTCCAAATCACCGCTGCTGGTGCTGGACCTCTGAAACGGCGAGCCTTCACTCAGAGCGGTGAATGACCTTCATCCGCTCATTGGCTGTAGCAGAACCAAATATCTCGGCATAGCGCAGGGTAGCGTTGGCGTGTTCGCGCATGATCGCTTCGGCGCGGGCACCCTGGCGATTGATCAAGGCATCGAAGACGGCATGATGTTGCATGTGGGCGTAGTTGAAGCGCCGATACTCGCGGGCCATGTCGTTGCGATCCACCGCCAGCGCGGTCACCGAAGCAAACGGCAGGTGGTCATTGCGCGCCAGCGCATCGGCGATGGCCGGGTTGTGGCTGCCTTCGACGATCACCTGATGGAATCGCATATTGAGGTCATGGTAGACCTCCAGATCGTCTTCTGTGACATGCCCCTTGTCGAACAACTCGTCACCTTGCAGCAGGCATAGCTCCAGGATCGCGCGCCCCTCTGCCGAGAGTCCGCGCTCGGCAGTCTGACGGGCCGCCAGGCCTTCGAGCACTCCACGTACTTCAACGGCACCGGCAACGTCATCGGCACTGACCGAGCGCACCTGAAACCCTCGACCGCCGAACCGCACCAGCAACCCTTCCTGTTCGAGGGTTCGAAACGCCATACGCACCGGCATCCGGGACACCCCGAACAGCTCTGCCGTGGGGATTTCCATCAGTCGCTCGCCAGCAACCAGCTCGCCCGAGGCGATCATCTTGCGCAGCGCTACCAACACCAATTGACCGGGCTTACTCATCCAGGCAACTTCCAGAAAACGTGGGCGGCCATAGTAACGCAAGCCTTGCACAAGCTGGAGGTCAACTCGCACAGCGGGCACTACCGGCATTGGCACACACCCAAACTCACTCCAGAAACGCTAGCGGTGCCCTGACTGCACGAATGGCAGCGATCCGGTAATCGGCTTCCGGCAGCAAATACGCAAAAAAGAAGCTGGCGGTTTCCAGTTTGCTGGCGCGCAGCGGATCACTGTCGACCAGTAACCGAGACACACGCGCCGCCCGGGCCCAGGCAAAAGCCAACAGGGCCACACCACACAGGCGCAGAAAATCTCCGGCGGCGCGATAGGGGTACTCACACTCCTCGGCTGCCCGGTCACGAACTTCTGCTTGCACGCCCTCGATCTTGTCGCAGAGCAGCGCCAGCTCAGCGCAAAAACTGGCGCAACCAGCTGTCTCGCCGGCTTCCCGGGCTTCTTCGCGCATCACCGCCAGCAACTGGCCGAAGGCGCGGCCTTCATCGCCCAATACTTTGCGCAATAGCAGGTCATTGGCCTGAATCTCGTTACTGCCCTCGTAAATCATTGCGATCCGGCTGTCGCGCAGGGTCTGCTCAATGGCGAACTCGGCGACGTAGCCATAACCGCCGAACACCTGCAAGGCATTGCTGGCCAGACGAAAACCCTGCTCGGTGAAGAAAGCCTTGATCACCGGCGTCAACAGTTCCGCCAGTTGCAAGGCACGCTGCCGAGTCGCCAGGTCTGGGTCATGCTCGGCCTGATCGAGCAAGTGCGCCGCCCAATAACCGACGGAGCGCATGCCCTCGGCGTAGGCCCGTAATTCAAGCAAAGCGCGACGCATCGCCGGGTGATAGTGGATGGGGTCGGCCGCCTCGGCGCCAATGCCGGCCGGTCGATTGGGTGCACGCATTTGCTTGCGCTCCAACGCGTAGGCGTGGGCATTCTGCCAAGCGGCTTCGGCGTGTCCCAGGCCCTGCAGGCCGACATGCAGTCGCGCCGAATTCATCATCACGAACATCGCCGCCAAACCACGATTGGCTTCGCCAATCAGCCAGCCTTGGGCACCGTCGAACGTCAGCGAGCAGGTGGCGCTGCCCTTGATGCCCATCTTGTGTTCGATACCGTCGCAGCGCACGGAATTGCCTTGAGCGTCATCCAGGCGTTTGGGCACCAGAAACAGCGAAATACCACGACTGCCTGCCGGCGCCCCGGGCAATCGAGCCAGCACCAGATGCAGGATGTCTTCGGTCAGGTCGTGTTCGCCTCCGGAAATGAAGATCTTGTTGCCACTCAGGCGATAGCTGCCGTCACTCAGCAGCTCGGCGCGGCAGCGCAGCAGGCCGATGTCGCTGCCAGCCTGAGGCTCGGTCAGGCACATAGTGGGCAGCGCTTCGCCACTGACGATCTGCGGCAGATAACGGTCTTTGATCCACTGCGGTGCATGGGCCTTGAGGCACAGATAGGCGCCATGGGCGATGCCGGTGTACATGGCCCAGCCGTGGTTACTGGCATAAAGCATTTCCTGCAGTGCAGCATCGAGCAGTTGCGGCAACCCCTGACCGCCGAACGCTTCATCACAGGCCAGCGCCGGCCAACCGCCTTCGGCGAATGCCCGGTAAGCCTCGACAAAACCGTCCGGGGTACTGACCCGGCCCTCTTCGAAACGGCAACCCTGGCGATCACCGTTGCTGTTGAGCGGCGCCAGAATACCTGTACTGAAACGTCCGGCTTCTTCCAGAACCTGAATCGCCAGTGGTAAGTCCAGGGCTTCGAAGGCGGACATTTGGCCCCACGCCCGGGGTGCCTGCAGCCAGTGTTCGAAAATGAATTGCATGTCGCGCAGCGGCGCCTGGTAGTGCCACATGGAAAGCCTCATAGCGTCGAAAGTTGCAAGGATCTGTGGCCGGTCAATATTCGCCCGGCGCTGTTCAAAGAGGTGATAGGGCTCAGACGCGGTACCGCGGGTTCTCGATCAGCACGGCCATGCCCTGCCCGCCACCGACACAGGCAGCGGCGATTCCGTAGCGCAGATTCTGCTCGCGCAACTGCCGGGCCAGGGTCATCACCAGACGCAGGCCGGTGGCGGCCAATGGATGGCCGAGGGCAATTGAGCCGCCACGGCGGTTGAGCTTGTTGGTGTCCAGCTCCAGCGCCTGGGCCACTGCCAGCACCTGCGCCCCCTGCGCCTCGTTGATTTCAAACAGGGCGATATCATCCTGCGCCAACCCGCTGCGTTGCAGCAGCAGCTGGATCGCCGGAGCCGGGCCGATCCCCATGAACTCCGGCGCCACGCCGACCACCGCCGTCGCCAGCAGGTTTGCCAGTGCCGGTCGCGTACCCGCCGATGCGCGACCGACCAGCGCAGCCGCTGCACCGTCCACCACAGCACAGCTGTTACCAGCGGTTTGCACGCCCCCCGCATGAATCGCCCGCAACGTCGCCAACGCGAGGAAATCAGTGGGCCGAATGTGGCTGTCGAGGGTGACTGCGTCCACCCGACGCGGCAGCGTAATGCCCCGAGGCTGATAGCCGTCCAGCTCGAACGACTCGTTGCGCACTGCGACGATCTCATCAGCGAACCAGCCAGAAGTCTGCGTTTGCAACGCTTGCTCGTGGCTGTTGAGGGCATAGGTATCCACCGCTTCGCGACTCAGGCCATGACGCAGCGCAAGGTTTTCCGCCGTGGCGATCATGTCGAGTCCCGGTGCCGGGTCGTACAGCGCCTCCCAGAGGAAATCCTTGAAATCCACCGACGCACCGAGACGAAATCCGTCCCGATGGGTGTAGGCAGCAATCGGGTTGCGCGACATGGATTCGGTGCCCACGCACAGCGCCAGTTCCACGCCGTCGCGAAGTTGCTCACCGGCCTGGCGCAGCAGCTCGAAGCCGGTGGCGCAAATGCGCTGCACCGCCAGCGCCGGCACCTGTTGCGGCACACCGCTGTAAAGACCGATGTGGCGTGGCAGCAAGTAGGCGTCGAAGCTGGCCTGGGCCATGGAGCCCGCCAGCACACTGTCCACCGCTCGCGGATCGAACCCGGCACGGGCCAGCACTTCACGACCGACCTTGATGCCCAGATCGATGGGCGACACCTGAGCCAGCGCACCGCCGACGTCAATCCAGGGCGTGCGCACGGCCTCGAGAATCGCCACATCGGTGAAGGCCGAATACTGCCCTGCGTAGTTCACGACCGTGGACCGGCGCGCAGGATCGAGAGGTCTTCGCCGCGATACAGCGCTTCGACCCTGGCTGCACGCCACTGCAAGACCGCCCGCTGGTTGATCGAGCCTTTGTCAGTGATTTCACCGCGATCGATAGACGCGGCCTCGTCGAGCACCGCGATCCACTCCAGGCGACTGGCGTTGCCGCTGGCTTCGCGATTGAGGCGCTGCAGCCAGTCGGCGAACCACGCCCGAACCGGCGCGCTGGCCAGAACTTCGGCATCGCTGGCAGCCTTGGTCAACCCCGAGAGCCGACGGCACTCGTACAGGCGGGGAAAAACCAGTGCGCCCAGGCACTCGCGATCCGGCGCCGTGACAACGAGGTCCTGCACATAGGGCGAGCCCTCCAGTACCGCTCGATTGCGCAGCGGGCCGACACTGACGAACACCCCGGAGGACAACTTGAAGTCTTCGGCGAGACGACCATCGAACATCAGGCCGAGTTGCGGATCGCTCGGGTCGGCCAACTTGATGGCATCACCGGAACAGTAGAAACCCTCATCGTCGAAGACTTCGGCAGTCTGCTGCGGTGCGCGCCAGTAGCCGGGCATGATGTGCGGGCCACGGAAACGTCCTTCCAGCTTGCCATCCACCGGCACCAGCAGGACCTCGCAACCCGGCGCCGGCAGGCCGATGTAACCGGCCATGGACAGGGGCCCGGTGGTGAAGGTGCAAGAGGGAGACGCTTCGGTCATGCCGAGCCCGGCCATCATGCGGATGCGTTCGCCACAGTGTTGCTCTGCGACCCGGTCGAGCCGATCCCAGACACTCTGCGAGAGACCGGCTGCGGCGAAAAAGAACAGCTTCATTTGGGCAAAAAAACGTTCACGCAACTCGCCATCGTTTTCCAGCGCCGAGACCAGTTCCTCCCAGCCCTTGGGAACAGTCAGGTAAGCGGTCGGCGAAACTTCCTTCAGATTGCGCAGGGTTTCAGCGAAGCCCTGAGCCGTGGGCTTGCCGTCATCCAGGTAAAATGTGCCACCGTTGTAAAGCACGATGCCAACGTTGTGACTGCCGCCGAACGTATGGTTCCACGGTAGCCAGTCCACCAGTACCGGCGGCTCCTCGCCAAACACTGGAAAGGTCTGCAACAGCATTTGCTGGTTGGCGCAGAGCATGCGTTGGGTGGTGATGACCGCCTTGGGCAATTTGGTCGAACCCGAGGTGAACAGGAATTTGGCGATGCTGTCCGGGCCCGTGGCGTCGAAAGCGACATCGGCCTCTGCACCGCCAGGGCGTTCGAGCAGGCTGGCGAAAGTCACCTGGCGACGCCCTGGCACTTGTCCGAGCACAGCAACCAATGGAGTCTCGGCTGGCAACACCACATCGATCGCCCGCTGGTAGGCGGCCGCGTCGCTGACAAATATCAACCCCGGCTGCAGCAGATCGCAGACATGCCGCAGCTTGGCGAAATCCTGAGACAGTAACGAATAGGCCGGAGAAACCGGGCAATAAGGAATCCCCGCATACATCGCGCCCAAGGCGATCTGCAAATGCTCGATGTCGTTGCCCGAGAGGATCGCCAGCGGTCGCTCGGCCGAAAGCCCGTAGCCGAGCAGGCTCTGCGCGATGGCACGAACGCTGTCGAGCATCTGGGCATAACTGACCCGGCGCCAATCGCCGCCTTGTTCGCGGGCGGCGATAAAGGTCTGCTGCGGGCGCACCTGTGCCCAATGCACCAATCGGTCGAGCAGGCGCATGGGCAGCGGCGCCAGCGGTTCCAGCGAGCGCATGTGCAAGTTGCCGTGACGCTCACTGACCTCCACTGCAGAATGGCCGATGGACACGTGGCGGTAACGCGTTTGAGCAACGCCGGATTGGGGCTGCGGTCTGAATTCGGAACTCACGTCGTTATCCTCCATCAAGGCATGCCAGCACCGACCAGCACTCAAGCGGTTCGGTGCAAGCATGGCAGCGTCTGGCTGCATCCTTGTTATTGTTATGCCTTGTTTACATTCGCAAGCGGCTGCTCGCACGAGACAGCAGCCCGAGAAACGCAACGAACGATCAGATGGGGTAGTGCCGCGGCCCGTTCTGCAAAGTGACCCAGCGCAATTGAGTGAAATGCTCGATCGCCGCTTTGCCGCCGAAACTGCCGTAGCCGCTGGACTTGACCCCGCCGAAGGGCATCTGCGCCTCATCGTGCACGGTCGGCCCGTTGATATGGCAGATGCCTGACTCGACCCTCTGGGCCAGGGCCAGGGCGCGCCCGGTATCACGACTGAAGATCGCCGCCGACAGACCGAATTCGGAATCGTTGGCCAGGCGCAGTAACTCCTCGTCGCCCTCGCCACGCAGCAGCACCGCCACCGGACCAAAGGACTCCTCGCGGTAAAGGCGCATCTCGGGGGTCACCCCATCAAGCAAGGTCGGCTGCATGATGCTGCGCTCGATCTGACCACCGGCAACCAGGCGTGCGCCCTTGTCGAGGGCATCGTCGATCAACCCCCGGATGCGCTCGCCAGCTGCGGCATCGACCAGGGAACCCAGTACCGAGCCGGCAGCGTTCGGGTTGCCGGCGCGCAAGGTGGCGATCTTGCTCGCCAGCTTGCTGACAAACACATCCGCGACCCTGGCATCGACGATCAGGCGCTCAGTGGACATGCAAATCTGTCCCTGGTTGAAGTAGGCGCCGAAGGCTGCAGCCTCGACCGCCGCGTCAAGGTCCGCGTCGTCCAGCACCAGGAATGGCGCCTTGCCACCCAGCTCCAGCAGTGCCGGCTTGAGGTGTCGCGCCGACAGTTCGCCGACGATACGCCCGACATGGGTTGAGCCGGTAAAGTTGACTCGACGCACCGCCGGATTGGCGATCAGCCGCTCGACGATGGCCGCGGCATCTGCCGGGGCATTGCTGATGACATTGACCACCCCATCGCCCAGACCGGCATCCTGCAACACCTGGCCGATCAACCGATGCACAGCCGGGCTCAGTTCGGAGGCCTTGAGCACCACGGTATTGCCGCAGGCCAAAGGCATGGCAATCGCACGGGTGGCGAGAATAACCGGCGCGTTCCACGGTGCGATTCCCAATACCACGCCACAGGGTTGGCGCAGGGCCATGGCGAAATTGCCTGGGACGTCGGAGGGAATCACTTCGCCGTTGATTTGCGTGGTCATCGATGCCGCCTCGCGCAGCATGCCGGCCGCCAGGTGCACGTTGAAGCCATACCAGTTCGCCATGGCGCCGGTTTCACCGGCGGCGGCGATAAATTCCGCGCTGCGCGCCTGCAATTGTTCGGCAGCGGCGAGCAAGCGCGTGCGGCGTTCATTGGGCGCCAGTGCGGCCCAGGCAGGAAACGCAGCCTTGGCCGCGGCGACCGCCGCATCGGCATCTTCCAAGGTAGCGGCGGCCACTCGCGAGACGACCTCGCCCGTCACCGGGTTGCGGCGCTCGAAAGTTCGCCCGTCACGGGCTGGGCACGACTTGCCGCCGATCAGCAGGGGCACGTCCAACATGGTGATTCCTCTTTATTGTCTTTATCGGGAATTCGTTCAAGCGGTGTGACAGTAGGGCCAGGACGCGGCAGCGAACAGCAGGATGCGCCCGCTGTGCGCTGCGTGTTTCAGCGTTTATACGTCTGCAGGCCGGGCTTGATGCTTTTGTCATCGAGGAATTGCTTCATGCCCTGCTCGCGGCCGCCTTCGGTGTCGAGCAGTCGCGACTGGTCGAGCTTGGCGTACAGGTAGTCCTCGTTCTGCTCCCAGGTCAGCTCGCGGCAGCGTTTGAAACCATGTTTGGCCGCACGCAACACCACCGGGTTCTTCTCCAACAGATTACGCGCCAGTTCGATTGTCACTTCACGCAGTTGCGCCAGCGGTACGCTCTCGTTGACCAGGCCCATTTCGGCGGCTTTTTGTCCATCAAAGGTCTTGCCGGTCATGATGTAGTACAGCGACTGGCGATGCCCCACGGTGTCGGCCATGGCTTTGCTCACCAGGTTGCCCGGCGGAATGCCCCAGTTGATTTCCGACAGGCCGAAGGTCGCTTCATCGGCGCAGATCGCCAGGTCACAGGCCACCAGTGGGCTGAAACCACCACCAAAGCACCAGCCGTTGACCATGGCGATGGTCGGCTTGGCGTACATGCGCAGCAGTTTCCATTGCCATTGAGAGGCTTCGCGACGGATTTTTTCCTGAAGGATTTCCGGGCCGGCGTCCACTTCACGGAAGTATTCCTTGAGGTCCATGCCTGCGGTCCAGGCTTCGCCCGCACCGGTCAGCACCAGTACACCGGCGTCCGGATCCTGCTCCAGGGTTTCCAGAACGTCGATCATCTCGCGGTTCAGGGTCGGGCTCATGGCGTTGCGTTTTTCCGGGCGGTTGAGGATGACCCACGCGATGCCTTCCTCGATTTCCACTTTGACCGTTGTCCAGCGACCTTCGTAATTGCTCATGGTGATGCTCTCTTGTTCTTGGCTTGACGATGGGTAAAAACTAAACCGACAAATTAGTTATGTCAATTAACTATTAACTGAATTAACCAAATATTTTCCGCCATCGAGCTCCATGGAAAGGCGACGTGTTAGGCTCCTGACGTAGCTATTCCTGTCCAACCTCGTCAAACTAGATACCTTTATTAACCTGAAACCCGAGGGATTTTCCCGCAATGGCCAAGTCGTCCAAAAATGTCGCTGCCCCAGAAGCCCTGGCCGACAACGCTGAAATTCAGGCGCCGATGGACTCCGCATTGGACGAGCTGATCGGTTACGCCATGCGCCGGGCCCAGTTGAAACTGTTCCAGAATCTGATCAGCCGACTTGCGGCCCACGACTTGCGGCCCGCCCAGTTCTCGGCCCTGGCGATCATCGAGCAGCACCCCGGGCTGATGCAGTCCGACCTGGCCAAAGCCCTGGCTATCGAACCGCCCCAAGTGGTGCCGCTGCTTAACAAACTCGAAGAGCGCGCGCTCGCGGTACGGGTACGCTGCAAACCGGACAAACGCTCCTATGGGATATTCCTGAGCAAGACCGGCGAGACGCTGCTCAAGGAGTTGAAACTGATTGCCGCCGAGAGCGACATGGATGCCACGTCCGCTCTCGACAGCCAGGAACGCGAAGAACTGCTCAGGTTGCTGAAAAAGGTCTATCAAGCCTGAAACGCGAACGCCGGCGCGCTCTTGGGGAGCGGCCAGATTCATTACAAGTGAGACGGCTTACCAGATCGGCACGGTGTAGAGCACCAGAAAGCGCGTCTGGTTTTCATCGCGAAACGCCGCGCCGGCGGGGAAGTCGTTGCGATAGATCGACTTGCGCGCCATCAGCCCGACATTCTTCAGCGGACCACTCTGGATCACATACCCCAGCTCCATCTGGAACTCCCGCTCCTTGCGGTCGTCGGCATTTAACGCCGCCAGTTCGATATGGTCTCCGCGCACATAACGCAGGCGACTCTTCAGGCCGGGCACCCCGGCGGCAGCGAAGTCATAGTCGTACATTGCCTGCCAGGTTCGCTCCTTGGCATTGAGAAAATCCGAACTCATGGTCAGCTCGCTCATGCCCATCAACTCGGTGCCTGACACATAGGGTGTCGCCGTGTCGCCACTAGCGTGCATATAGCCGAGGCTCAAACGATGGCCGCCAAAACGATAGCCGAACAGCGCCGAGAGGTTGCGGTTGTCCACTTTGCCGGCCTTGGCGCTGCCGTCTTCATCGCTGAAAAAACTGCGCAGGTCGCTGGTCAGCGTCCCCTCGCCCACCTGCAGCGTATGCAGCAACGCCAGGGTGTTCTGCTGATACAGGTCCGCCACTTCGGCGTGATACACGCGCAGGCTGAGGTCCTTGTTCACCTGGTAATCGCCACCGACATAGGCCATGTGCGATGAGGTGGCCGCGCCATTGAAACGCCGGTTCGGCGAAGCGATGCTCATTGGCTGGTAGTCGGTAGAATCACGCTTGTTGATGCGGTCGATGTAGCCGGTGTTAAAGATCAGTCCGTCGATGTCCTTTGAACTGAGCGTGGTGCCGCGAAAAGTCTGCGGCAGCAGCCGCGACGGGCTGGCGAAAGCGAATGGCAGGAAGATCGACACGTCGCCGGTTTTCACCGTGGTCTGGGCAACACGCATCTTGGCAGTCATGGCCAGGCGCGAATACTCGTCCGCCGCGCGCTTGTCGCTGCTGGACACCGGCAGCAACTCAGTGCCGCTGCGGTCCGGCGCCGAATCCAGCTTGACCCCCATCAACCCACGAGCGTCCAGGCCGAAGCCGACACTCCCCGGGGTAAAGCCCGACTCCACATTCATGATGAAACCCTGAGCCCATTCCCGGGCCGCGGTTTTCGCTCCGTCGTCCTTGTAATCCCGATCCAGGTAGTAATTACGCAAGGTCAAGGTGCCGTGACTGTCATCGATGAAGCCGTCAGCCAGCGCCGATGGCGCAATCAAACTCAGGCCCAGCAAGGCCAGTTGGCGTGCGCGAACAGGTAAGGTTGAATCCGCCGCAAGGACGTCCCAAGGAAGGTTTGGCATGTTCGATGTCCACTTATTGTTGTTGTTTTTTGAACGGGATCGTTGGGTTATCCCGGAGATCTGCGGCCAGAGAATGGAAACAGCCTGGCATGGCGTCAACCGTAAGTGACCGATAAACGAACATTAATATTGTTATCTATTTTTAGAATTGATCTTTATATAAATGTCATCTAATTGATTTAAATAGGTTTAATGCTGTTTTTCAGCAAGAAATTCTTAGTATTCATTTTTTAGTTATCTTTGTTAATCTTATTTAAGACCTGTCATCGCCTCGTGAGAACAGGCTCGCGCTCATCCGTCAGCACACCAACAAAAAACAATAATGAGGTTCGCCATGGACACCCCATCACGTCGTACGACGCTGACCATTGCCCTGTGTTTTATCGTTGCACTGATCGAAGGTTTCGACCTGCAAGCTGCCGGTACTGCCGCCGCGGGCCTGCGCCAGACCTTTGCCCTGGACCCGAAATCGATGGGCTGGGTATTCAGCGCCGGAATTATCGGTTTGCTGCCGGGCGCCTTTTTCGGTGGCTGGATTGCCGATCGAATCGGCCGCAAGAAAATCCTCATCGCAGCGGTGCTGCTGTTCGGTGTGTTCTCCCTTAGCACCGCTTACGTCAGCAGTTTCTCTGGCCTGCTACTGGCTCGCTTCATGACTGGCCTGGGCCTGGGCGCCGCCCTGCCCAACCTGATCGCTCTGTGTGCCGAGGCCGTGGGTGAGCAACGTCGCGGCACCGCGATCAGCATCATGTATGCCGGTGTGCCGTTGGGCGGTGCATTGGCGGCGGTGGTCGCCATGCTCTTCACCGAGCATTGGCAGACGACCTTCATCATCGGTGGGCTCGCGCCCTTGCTGGTGGTGCCGCTGATGATCCTGCTGCTGCCCGAGTCCAGCGCCTTTCGCCAGCAACAAGGCACCGCCACCATGGCCCGCACTTCAACCGGCCAGGCGTTATTCGGCGAAGACCGGGCTCGCGTCACCCTGGCGTTGTGGCTCAGCTACTTCTTCACCCTGACTGTGATGTACATGTTGCTCAACTGGCTGCCATCACTGCTGCTGGAACAAGGTTTCAGCAAAGCCGAGGCTGGCCTGGTGCAGATGCTGTTCAACATCGGCGGCGCGCTCGGCTCGCTACTTGGCGGGGTACTGCTGGATCGCTGCAACGGCGTCAAGGTGGTGCTGTTCGTATACGCCGCATTGCTGGCAGCGCTGGCCGGGGTCGGCTTATCGGTGGGCATCGTCCCCATGGCCATCGCCGGGTTTTGCGCGGGATTGTTTGTGATGGCCGCGCAACTGGTGCTTTACGCCCTGGCACCACCGTCGTACCCGACCTCGGTACGCGCCACCGGCGTCGGCGCCGCGGTAGCCATCGGTCGTCTGGGGTCAGTGGCCGGGCCTTTGGCCGCAGGGCAGATACTGGCGGCCGGTGCCGGCACCACTGGGGTGTTACTGGCGACTTCACCTGGGTTAGTGATTGCAGCACTGACCATCATCAGCGTGATTGTCCGATCGGACCCGCAGACTGTGCCCGAACCGAGGACGGCAACCCCGGTCACGGACAAACCCTGACCGCGCCGTCTGCCGCTGAAAACAAGAAAAGAGACCGAGGTCTCTTTTCTTGTTTTCAGCGGCCGGCTACCACACGGCGATATGGGAATCGGCTCGCGGCTCGGTGCCGCCGCACAGGACACCAGTGTCCGGGTCACGGATGATGATCTGCCCTCGGCCATAGTTGATCAGGTCGCAATCAACCTGAATCTGGTGTCCACGCCGTGCCAGCGAAGCGGCCAAGTCCCGAGACGCCCCGTGTTCGATGCCGACCTTCATATCCCCCAACCATTGCCACCGCGGAGCGTCCAGCGCGGCTTGGGGGTTGAGACCGAAATCCACCAGATTCATGACCATCTGCACATGGCCTTGGGGCTGCATGTAGCCACCCATGACGCCGAACGGTCCCACCGGTGCGTCGCCTTTACTGATAAAGCCGGGAATGATGGTGTGAAAGGTTTTTTTGCCCGGTGCCAGGCAGTTGGCGTGGTCAGGGTCGAGACTGAATTCCTGTCCGCGGTTCTGCAAGGCGATGCCGCTGTCTGGCAGTACTACACCGGAACCAAAGCCGTGGTAGTTGCTCTGGATGAAGGACACCATATTGCCCTTCGCATCCGCCGTGGCCAGGTACACCGTGCCGCTAGCGTGGGGATCGCCGGGATTGGGTTCGCACGCCTGATCAGTGATTTGTTCGCGACGTTGGCGGCTATAGGCATCGCTGAGAAGGTCAGCCACAGCCACACGCATGTGCAGCGGATCGGTGATGTAATGCAGGCCGTCGCTGTAGGCCAGCTTCATGGCTTCCAACTGACGGTGCCAGGTCTGCTGGCTGTCTCGGTGATCGAAGTCAAAGCCCTGAAGGATTTTCAGGGTCATCAGGGCCACCAATCCTTGCCCGCTAGGGGGGATTTCCCACACGTCGTAGCCGCGGTAGTTGATGCTGATCGGATCCACCCACTGCGCGCGATAGTCTTGCAGGTCGCTGGCTCGCAGATAGCCGCCGGTGGCGCGGGAATGGGCATCCAGACGCTGAGCCAGATCGCCGCGATAGAGGCTTTCGCAAGTGCTGTCCGCCAGTTCTTCCAGCGTTCGGGCTTGCGCCGGGTTACGGAATATTTCACCGGCCTTGGGTGCACGGCCATCGATCAGGAACGTGTCGAACCAGGCGTCGAGCACCGGGTCTCGATGGGGACTGAATTCATCCAGAGCAGTCTGCCATTGCTGGGCGACCACCGGGGACAGCGGAAAGCCATCCCTGGCCAGACTGATGGCGGGCTGCAGCAACTCGGCAAAGGGCAGCTTGCCGAAACGTTTGGACAGCTCCGCCCAGGCCGAAGGGCAACCCGGCACCGTGACCGGAGTCCAGCCATAAAGCGGCATCTGCTCGTGACCACTCGCTTTGACCGCGTCGATCGTCAGTGCTGCCGGCGCGTGGCCGTTGCCGTTGAGTCCATGCAATTGGCCTTTGCTCCAGACCAAGGCAAAGGCGTCGCCACCCAAGCCGCAGCCGGTAGGTTCAACCACCGTCAGAGCCGCCGCCGTGGCGATCGCGGCATCAATGGCATTGCCGCCGTTGCGCATGATTTCGATGCCGGCTTCGGCGGCTAGCGGCTGGGAAGCCGCGACCATGCCACGGCGGGCAAACACACTCTGACGTTGCGACGGATAGGGATATTCGTGGGCAGAAAATTTCAACATGGCAAAAGTTCTTCCAAACAAAGATTCACTGGCCGGAGGTGATCCGGTTCCATTACCGGGAGGTAAAAGACCTGACTGAAAAGATCACAGCACGCGGCTGAGAAAGGCCTGGGTCCGCGGGTGAGTTGGTCGACTGAAGATCTGCTCCGGCGGACCCTGTTCGATCAGTTCGCCCTGATCGAGGACCACCACGCGATCAGCGACTTCTCGGGCAAAACCCATTTCATGGGTGACCACCACCATGGTCATGCCGTCGTCGGCCAGCTGCTTCATCACCTGCAACACCTCGCCGACGGTTTCCGGATCCAGGGCGCTGGTGGGCTCGTCGAACAGCATGGCCTGGGGCTTCATCGCCAGCGCCCGGGCGATGGCCACGCGCTGCTGCTGTCCACCGGACAACATCGACGGGTAATGCATGGCCTTGTCCGCCAGACCGACCCGGGCGAGCAAGGCCCGGGCCTGTTCCAACGCTTCGGCGCGTGGCACGCCGAGCACCTGGATCGGTGCCTCTATGATGTTTTCCAGTGCGGTCATGTGGGGGAACAGATTGAATCGCTGGAAGACCATACCGATGTCCCGGCGCTGGCGAGCGATATTGCGCTCGGAGTCGCGCACCAGGCTGCCGTCGGCACGCTCGCGGTAACCCATGGAGCGGCCGTTGACGCGAATGCGCCCACCTTGAATGTCTTCCAACAAATTGATGCAGCGAATGAAGGTGGTCTTGCCCGAGCCCGAGGCGCCGATCAACACCACCACTTCACCGCGCCGCACCTGCAAGGAAATCCCCTTTAGAATCTCCAGTTCGCCGAAGGACTTGTGAATGTCCAGCACCTCGATGATCAGTTCTTCACTTTTGTGCGCCATGCTTAACGCCCCCTCAGCAATTTCAGGGTGCCGCGACCGAACATGCGACTACCAGCCGCGGGCGGTGCGGGTCGATCGGACTGTCCGAAACGCGCTTCCAACCAACGCTGGAAGAAACCCCATAGGGTGGTCAGCAACAGGAAATAAATCGCCACCACCAAGTACAGTTCAAATACCCGGAATGTCGCCGACGTGACCATCTGCGTACTCAGCAGCAACTCCTGTACGCCAATCACACTGACCAGGGTCGTGTTCTTGAGCATCACGTTGAACTCGTTGCCCAACGGCGGAACGATGACCCGAAACGCCTGAGGCAGCACGATACGCCGCATCAGTTTGGCGAAGGTCATGCCCAGTGAACGTCCCGCCTCGTACTGCCCCTTGTCCACGGCGCCGATCCCCGCGCGGATAATCTCGGCCATGTAGGCGCCTTCATTCAGGCCCAAGGCGATGATCGCTGCCTGGATGTTGCCCGGCACTACCAGACCCAGGAACTCCACGTCCTCGAAGCGGAAGATGCCGCCGGCTGCCAATGCCGTATAGAGAAAGACGATCTGCACCAACAGCGGCGTGCCGCGCATCAGCCAGACGTAAAACCGTACCGGCAGGTTGAGGAGTGGGTTGCGCGACAGGCGCATCAGCGCCGCCGCCAGCCCCAGAACACAGCCCAATGCCATCGCCAGCACACTGATCAGACAGGTCAGCCAGAGTCCGGTGAGGTACACCCCGCTGGGCTGCAACAGGTATTGCCAGAACACATCCCAATCGAAATTCATCGAGCGTTCGCCTCAGTCGAGTGTGTCGCTGGAGACATGCCATTTGCTGAGCAACTGCACGTAACTGCCGTCGCTGCGCATGTCGCTGATAATCTGTTGTACCGCTGCCGTGAGCTGTGGATCATCCTTGCGAATCCCCAGGCCGGTGAGGATCCGGCTGAAGGCCGGCACCCCTTCCTCGAACAGATCGGGCGCCATGGCGGCATAGTAACCGGCGGTTTCCACGGTGGTACCGTAAGCGTCTACCTGACTGATGCGCAGCGCCTGAAAGGCGTCGGTATCACTGTTGTAAACCACCAGTTTCATCGGGGTCTTGCCAGCCTTGGTCAGCTTCTCGTTTTCGGCGTCCAGCAAGGTTTTGATCGTCGAGCCGTTGAGCACTGCCACCTTGTGCCCGGACAGTCCATCCAGGGTCTTGATGCCCTTGGGATTGCCTTTAGGGACGACCACTGCCTGGCTGGAATACATGTAGTTGACGATGTCGATCACCTCTCGCCGTTCAGGCTTGTCGAACAGCTGATCGACGATCATGTCGCACTGCTGGGCAAGCAATGCCGGCAGCAATCCGGAGAAGGGAATGACCCGCCATTGCACCGGTTTGTCTCCCAGCCGTTTGGCGATTTCCAACCCAAGATCGACCGTCAGGCCCTTGGGTTTTTGCGCCTCATCGAAAGACACCAGGGGCGGTGAATCCATGCCCGAGCAATAAGTGAGTTTTTCAGCCTTTTGCAGTCGCTCCGGCACCTGGGGCGCGGCAACCGACCACTGTGCACAGAGCCCGAGGGATACAGCGGCAAGTAACATATGGCGTTTATGCATGACGAGACACTCCAGTTGTTTAATAACGGGGCAGTACTCAAAGTCAAAACACTGTCGGGTTTGAGCCCGATTCTATTTTTCCGATTGCAGAAACTGGATCAGCGCCGGCACCGTGCCCTCGATGTGCTCGCGCACTATTGCCTCGGCCCGGTCGACATCGCCTGAGCGAATGGCATCGAGGATCACCGCGTGTTCCTGGCGAGCGCTCAAGGGTTTTTCGCTGTGTTGCAGCCACAGGCGCATTGGCGCCTCGATCAGCGAATACAGCGCCGAGATCTGCTTCATCAGCCGAGGACGGCCGCTGAGGCTGCACAGGTATTCATGGAAGGCACGATGAAGCCTGACCCACTCGGCGCTTTCGTCGCGGTAGTCATCCATCTCGTCCAGCATGCGTTCCAGAGCCGCCAGCTGACGTTCACCAATCTTGGCAACGGCCACGCGGATAGCCAGCCCCTCTAGGGCACTGCGCATCTCGAAGACTTCGTGCAATTCGTCGAAATCCAGGCCACTGACTATGGCCCCGCGGTTAGGCCGCAGGGTGACCAGGCCTTGAGCATCGAGACGGCGAAAGGCTTCGCGCACCGGCATCCGGCTCATGCCGACTTCGCTGGCAATGTCCTCAGCGATCAGACGGTCGCCTTTGCGGTAACGACCGCCACAGATCGCTTCCAGCAGAAAGTTGTAAGCCTCCTCCTCGGCGGTCATGGGCTGACGTTCAACGTAGGTGGGAGCGAATTGCATAAAGTCACCTTTTGCAGTTTTGTATCCAATTATCCATGGATTCAAAAAAGCAGAAACCGTGCCAGCCTGCTAAAAACCGCCTCAAGTTATTAATTGGAAAGGAGTTTCGACTCAAAAACTGGTGTTCTTTAGATCGGCGTGACACTCGCCGTGTGCTACGAAATGGCCCAGCGCGCCCCAAAATGGGTGAATAACGGTATCCAGGTAACAGCTCATTTCGCCTCCGAAGACTTTCTTTCTCGCGAAAGAGCGCACTACAGAAATTAGCGCTTTAAATGTTTTACTCGATTAAGTATTTTGCATGGATGATTGGGCGACATCCGCCCCCCTTTTTCATAGCGACAGGGACCTCCCGTGAGCGGACTACGTGAACGTCAGAAAGTCGAACGACGCCAAGCCATCAGCAAGGCGGCGATCGAATTGTTTGAGCGCCAGGGTTTCCAGAACACCACCATCGAACAAATCGCCAACCAGGCTGGGGTGTCGGCGCCCACCGTGTTCAAGTACTTCGGTAACAAGCAGGAAATCATTCTGGAAATCCTGCACGACGCCGACCAGCGAGCACTCAAGGACGCCCGCAGCCAGATGCCTGACATTAAGGATCCGGTCGATGCCATGTGTTACCTGGAGCGGCGGCTGACCGGTTACGCACTGGAGGTCATGCACCCCAGCCTCTGGCGTGAGCTGCTGCCACTGATCCTGTTTGGCGGCGACAACGGACTGCCCGAAGGCTATCGCGCCATGAACGATGCGCTCCGGGCTGAAATCAGTGGATTGCTCAGAGAGCTGCAACAGGCTGGCAAGCTACGCGCTGACCTCAACGTCGATCTGGCCGCTTTCCTGTTGAACGACTATTCACACCTGCAGTTGTTCAGGCTGGTCAACCAGGAACCGCCGGATGTCGAGTCCCACTCCGCTCAGGTAAGGCATATCACCGAGTTGCTCTTTTACGGCATGCGGGCCTGAGAAAACACAGATGCAACCACCTCGCAGGGTGTTTGGCTGAACGCCAAACACCAGAGGGCCGATTATTAAATCGAACGGCGGACCGGTATGAAAAAAGATAATTCGGGCAGTTCAACGATGGAGAGTTCACGCCTGGTGCTGGGCGGCAATGTCTTTGGCTGGACCGTCAACGAACAAGATTCGCTGAATCTACTCGACGCAGCGTTTGAACTCGGCATCAATACCTTTGATACCGCAGACGCCTATTCCATCTGGGCCAGTGGTAATAGCGGCGGCGAGTCGGAAGCCATCATTGGCAAATGGCTGAGTCAGAACAGCCACCGACGCAGTAAAGTGAAGATTATCACCAAGGTCGGGGCCGAACTCTCGCCCGATCAGCACGGGCTCTCGAAAGGCAGAATCCTGCAAGCCGTGGATGATTCGCTGCGTCGACTGCGAACCGATTACATCGATTTGTACTTCTCCCACTACCCGGATGCCTCGACAGCGCACGAGGAAACCCTGGAGACTTACAGCACGTTGATCGCCTGCGGCAAGGTTCGCTCGATCGGCGCATCCAACTACACCCTGGAAGATCTACAGGCCGCGAAATCCTCTGCCGATCGCCACGCCCTGCCCCATTACGCCTGCCTTCAGGTGGAGTACAACCTCTATGATCGCCATGACTTCGAACAGCAGTTGCGTTCTTTTGCCCTGGCCGAGGGCTGCGAGGTCCTGACTTACTTCAGCCTCGCGTCGGGTTTCCTCAGTGGCAAATACAAAGGCCTGAATGATCTGACGCATAGTGCTCGCCGCGAGGACCTGGAAAAGTACTTCGATGAGCGCGGCATGCGCATTTTGCACGCTCTGCATCAGGTGGCGCAGGAGCAGCAAGTCTCACCTGCGGAAATCGCCTTGGCCTGGGTCATGCACCAACCCGGCATTACCTCTGCCATTGCGAGTGCCACCAACCTGGAACAACTAAACAGCCTGGCGCGTTCGACGCAGCTGAGGCTGGATGCTCAAACCCTTGAGCGACTAGACCTCGCCAGTCTCCTTTGAGACTGGCTGTACGCGATAGCCCAGGCACGTGGCTGGCATGACCGGCCACAGTGCCCCTCACCTCAGGTCTTGAAACGCTCCAGCAAACGTCCTTGCTCTGTGGCCTGTCCACTGACATCGGCGATCTCCTGCGCCGATTCACGTGCGCCGACCGTCAGGTCCTCGCTTAGCCGGCGGATGCGACTGACCGAACTGTTGATCTGCTCCGACACCGCGCTCTGTTCTTCGGCAGCGCTGGCAATCTGGACGTTCATCTGAGCCACCCGACCTATGCCTTCACCGACGCCGTACAGTGACTCGACTAACGCACCAAACAGCGCCGCCAGTTCCTGGCCGAGATTCTGATTCAGAGTCATCGAATGCATTACGACGACAGTATCCTGCTGCAGGTCTTCGATGATCGAGCGCGTTTCCTGGATTGAGTCCTGAATGCGGCTGGACAGGTTGCGTACCTCATCAGCCACCACGGCGAACCCTCTTCCATATTCGTCAGCCCGTGCAGCCTCGATCGCTGCGTTGAGCGCCAGCAGGTTGGTCTGTTCGGCGATGTCTCGGATGATGTCGAGGACGCTGCCGATCTTTTCACTCTTGACGGACAGCTGGTTGACCTGGCGGTTGGCGTTGGCCAGATCTTCGCCCTGACGGGCAACTATCCGGGTGGTTCTTTCGATCAGCCCCGTGCCGTCGTCGATGGTCTGCAAAATAGTCCCCGTCGCTTCCGATGCCGATGCGGTATTGCGAGCAATCTCCTGCGCCGAAAGGTTCATCTGGTACATCGCCGTTGCGACCTGATCGATGTCCTGGCGCTGGTGCTCCATGGTTTGCAAGTTGGCGGTGCTGCCTTGGGCAGATCTGGCCTCGACATTGCCTGCAGTGGTCGTACGATGCTCCGGGACGCGAGCCAGATCACCACCAGTCCAAAAACCGTCAGCGCCAGGCCTATCAGCACTTCCTTTTGCACGGCCGCGAGAGTGTTGGGCTCGAGTGTCAGGCATAGCCCGACCAGTAGAATAATTCGGGCTCGTAAAGTGACAAACATGGCGCGTCTCCTGTGCCGAGCGGCTACACAAAAAAATGGCGACATGCCTGTCGCCGATCAGAAAAAGAGCCCGTCACACCTCCCTGCACTGCCTGTCACCCACACGCGTCCGACCGGCGATGCGCGCCAGCGACGAGGGTTAACAGAGGCCGTGCTCAACAGCAGAGATGCATCTCGGGCATCAATAGAAGCGGTAGCAGCGAATCACTACCTGACTTGCGTTGGGGTAATGCACCTGGCCGATAAAGCTTGCACGGGTGAGCCAGTCCAGGCGCCCCTTAGGCACTTGAAACACCGGCGTGCAGGTACAGTGGTACTCCGTTTCGGGAATCGGCCACTGGCCTTGTCGCTCCAACTGGCGACCGTATTCGGTCATGTTCAGCAGGCCGATGTTTCGGATGTTGATCAACTCCCCCTGGTCGGTACGCAAGCTGTAGCGTGCGTCCAGTTGACCGACGCCGTCAGGGCGCAGCAGGAAGATATCCTCGCCCCCGGCCAACACCTGACCTTTGAAGTCCAGCCCTTCGAAATCCCCCCCGACAATAGGATAGTTGCAACGCACTCCCTCGACGCTCTCCCCCAACATCAGCCTAGGGCCGATATCGACGCACAGGGTCAGCAGCCGCTGCAGATTGGGAGCAGCGCCCATCAACTCCAATGGTTCAGTCATGGCAAACACTCCTGTGTGGCCCGGTACAACAGTACCGGGCCACAATGATCAGAGATTGGTCTTGATGCTGGTCCAGGTGCGAGTGCGGATCCGCTCCATGGCTGGCGGCATGGGCTGTAAAGCGAACAGGGTTTTGCGCGCTTCGTCCGGCACATACATGTTGGGGTTATTACGGATGTCGGCGTTCACCAGCGCGGTGGCATCCTTGTTCGGGTTGGGGTAACCGATCTTGTTGCTGATCCGGGCGATCACATCGGGGCGAAGGATGTAGTTGATGAACTCGTAGGCCTCCTTGGTGTGGGGCGCGTTAACCGGCACCATCATCACGTCTGACCACATCGGCGCACCTTCCTTGGGTAACGCCATTTCCACCCTCACACCCTTGCCCGCAGCATCGGCCAGGTTTTTGGCCAGCGCCACGCCGCCCGACCAGCCGACGGCGACGCAGATGTCACCGTTGGCAAGGTCCATGCCATAGCGCGACGAGTTGAAGTAGGTGACGTAAGGGCGAATCTTCATCATTGCCGCCTGAGCCTGCGGGTAGTCCTCGCGTTTCTGGCTGTTGGGATCGAGGCCCTTGTAGTGCAAGGCGATGGGCAAGATCTCGTTGGCTGCATCGAGAAAACCGACGCCACAACTGGCCAGCTTGCTGAGGTTCTCTTCCTTGAAGATCATGTCCCAGGTGTTCATCTGCACATTGGCGCCCAGAATCTGCTGAACCTTGTCGACGTTGTAGCCGATCAGCGTGGTGCCCCACAGGTAGGGTGCAGCGTAGCGGTTGCCCGTGTCACCCACCGCCTCCAGGGTTTTCATGAACTCCGGGTCCAGATGCTGCCAGTTCGGCAACTGGCTGCGGTCCAGAGGCTGGACAGCACCCGCCGCGATCAAGTGACTCAGGTTGGCGCTGCCGGGGTAGACAACATCATAGCCAGAGTTGCCGGTGAGCAGCTTGGACTCCAGGGTCTCGACGCTGTCGAACACGTCATAGATCGGACGGATCCCGGTTTCCTCCTGAAAACTCTTGAGGATCTCCGGTGGCAAGTATTCGATCCAGTTATAGATGCGCACCGTGCGCTCTTCAGCCTGAGACATTCCTACCGTCAACAACGACAGAGCGACACACAACAGGGCATTGCGTACTTTCTTGTTCATGGTCAAACACTCCTAAGCGGCCGCTGCGGCTCGCGACACTTAATAGCGGTAGGTGAAGTACAGTTCCAGCGCACTGAATTTTTTATCATCGCCGAATACCTGCTTGGCAGCGGCGAGGGGCTTGACCCAGTTGTAGGACAGCGACGTATAAAAAGATGGAGTCGGAGTCCAGTCGAGGAAAACGACGCTCTCATCGGCAAAGCGCCGATCACTGACCGGTGCGCCCATGTAATTTTTTTCGTCCAGCCAAAACTGATAGTGAATCGCACCGAGGGTCAGCGTTGGGTTCAGGTGAGTTTTGAGTGAGAACTGCTGA
>Ga0213829_1000431_pt1 | contig 40384 bp, 36 predicted proteins | sample MC6MC0896MG_FD_180665 | JGI IMG/M metagenome (GOLD analysis project Ga0213829, IMG submission 180665) | Enriched soil aggregate microbial communities from Iowa State University, Ames, United States - MC6-MC0896-MG | ecosystem: Environmental > Terrestrial > Soil > Unclassified | place: USA: Iowa... | reverse complement strand
GGCCTGGATACACAGCATTCCGGCCGGGCGATTCTCTGGACCCCGGCGCTTGGATTGGAGGCCTTTGAGTCGGTCGCTACGGCCAGGACCGAGCTGCAACGACGCCTGCTTGACCCGATCAAGCGGCTGATGCTGCTTGAAAATCTCCTGCCTGCCGAGCGCATGTTCCATAAAACGTACGAATTGGGTAATTTTCGTCAGATCGAAAACAATCTGCTGCTCCATCGTCAGCAGACGGCCATCGATCACTTTCTGGCGGTTTGCGACCAGGTTCGCGCGCTGAAACTGACAGAAACGAAACAGACAAAAGCCCTGAACGCACTTAAGCAGCAACCCATCTGCACCAATCTGCAGCGAGCCGAGGATATTGGCAAGGCCATTGCAACCCGCCAGACTTTGCCGGCCTGGCTGGGAATGGCATCGCTGGGGGAACAGCAAAAACATGTCGAAATTATGGAGCAACACCGCCATAGCCTGTCGGATTGTAAAGATTATCTACATGGCATAAAAAACCTGGCTATCTATGTCCACGAGCAACTGGTGTCCCTGCAAAAAACCCGCTTCCAGGGCAACTTCATTGACCCCGATCATGTCAAGGTCACTCCTGGGTTAGCCATCGCCGGCCCTGCACAAACATTGACCGAGTTTGCCCTGAATCACGTCAATGTGCTCCAGGGAACAGGTTTTACCATCGCCTCGACGACCTCAAAACCGCTGCCGAGCGAGATGGATACCGAGGCTGTCAAGCAGCTGCTGTTACAGCTGAACATCAAGTCAGTGTATGAGCAGTTGCTTTCGGCTCAATTGTCAGGCGATAGCGACGATGCCAAAGCACGCAAGCTACGCTACTTCCAGCAGTTACCCTGGCACCTGCTACAAGAGGCCCACGCACTTAAACTGCAAGAGCAACTGTCGGAGCAGGCGTTCGACGCAATCGAGCAGCTATTGGACATGCCCAATGCCACGGCACGTGCCGCGATTAAAGGGGCAGACGCTATCATCCGCCCGCTGCAGTTGATCTCCACGGCCGGTGCCACAGCCGTCGACGCACTGGGGATGTACCTGATCAGCCCGGGCAAAGACGTGGCCGGTCGGCAGGTGCTCTACGCGCCCTATTTTGTCGGACCACCCTTCACCGAGTTCGAGACCGAGACCGGACTGCTTGGCGCACTCAATACCCCAGGGCCTTTGCAGGACCTGTTGATCCAGCGCCTGCCCGAATCGTCCCGGGCGACGTTTCAAAATCTGCTTAAATCGACCGTGGGCGAAACTACGGAAATGACCCTCGCTTCAAATCCCATTACCGGGAATGTGCTGGAGCGTCTATTCCAGGACAACATCCTGCTGCTCAAGCAGATGCTGGGCAGTCAATCCACGGTTACCGCGCGAACCGATTGGGAAAAAGCCAAGGAGCTGTTCAGTTCCGGCATCAAGCTGTTGTCTGGATTCTTGCCTGGCAAATTGTCCTGTGGTCTGTTTCTGTGGCAAGCCTACAAGGATTTCAAGGACTCGGCAGAGGCGCTGCAAGACCAACACTGGAAACACGCATTCAAATCCTTCGTCTCTGGCGCGGCGCAGATGATCACCCTTGGGCGGATGATGCAGGACAATCCAGCCTCTACCCCTGCGCCAGTCATCCTGACAGCCCCCCCCGCAGAACAACCTGTCGTTGCGCCGCAGTGGTCATCCATCAACACCACCTCCGCGAGCCGGACAACAGCGCAAGCGTATGAATCGCCGACTGTCGATCTGGAAAAGTTTCAGAAAGATGCAACGGAGGGCACCTATCGCGACCCTACGACAACCCATCACTTCGCCCCTGTCCTGGGCAAAGTCTATCGCGTCGCAAAACACGGTGGAGTTTGGCGCATGATGAACGACACGCAAAAGGGCCCTTTTCTGGAAAAAGCCCCTGGTCCTCATCTGGTACTCGCTGCGGACCCGCAATCCATTCACTATGGCAAGGCAATATCCCGTTTCGCGAACAATGTCACAACCCGTTGGATTGCAACGGCATCGTTCAACATCGAAGCACAAGGGATGGATGAAATACGTCGTAAATATCCCGCCAAAGCCCAGAATATCGTGCAAGCAATGGATTTGGCCAGGTACTACGCCTTTAATAGCCTTCACAACTTTACACAGTTGCGTACCGCCGCTTCAGGCACCCGACTTGACACCTATCTGAAAACGTTTTTTGACGTGAGCGCAATCGACACCTCAATTCTGGACAAAATCAAAAAAATTATCGTGCCGATCTGCCAAGCGCTGGTGGATCCGGGGCTGGACGATCTCGATACCAAAAGGTTCGTCGTGGGTTCCAACACTTCACCGGAAGATAATGTGATTGCCTTTACCATCCAGACTGACATGCAAAAAAGAGTGTACTTCTCAGATGCCTTCTTCGATCCGGATCTCGATGACTACAAGTTCTTTGTGCCGCAACATTTCGAGGTCGATGCGCATGCCCAGGCAGTGACGTTGATCCATGAGTTTTCACACCATTTCGCCAAGACGATCGACATCGCCTATCTGGAGGCAAGACTCCCCTTCACCGATCTCATCGACACTGCCACGCAAGCCGGATCGAAGTTGAAAGCAAAATCTGAACGAATCCAGCGTGACGCCTTGTCGATGTCCACGCCCCGTGGAGCGTTATTCGCCCGAAAGAACAAGTCTACGGGCTTATGGGAAAGCCTGGATTCCATTCCCGAAACCGCTCATATCTCCAAGCAGACAATGAAAATCACCGGTACCAAAACATTGGACGACGCCCGAACCGCCTTCCTGGACCGTGTGAAACCGCATTTACGGATAGATACGATTCTGAGCAATGCGGACTCGGTTGCGATGCTCATCTGTGAAATGGGCCGGCAACTGGATCCCGTACCGGTTACACCGGCAGTCTTGCCTTGAAGACCAAAGGTTTTTGATTGTTTTTTCACTCTTTTTATGGCCGCTGCATGGCAACTACCGGTATTTCAGGATGTTTAAGTAAAAAACATTCCTGTTTGATGGGTAATTGCCATGACGGTTGTTCTCGCCGACTTCGCTCAAGGTTAGAATGCAGGAAATCAGGATGAGTCAATGACCGAAAGCCCTCTCTCGCAAGCCCAATATGACGCCATCACCGATGCGGCTGCGCACTGGTGCATGCGTCTGCACGCCAGCGACTGCACCGCGCAAGAGCGCCTGGCGTTCGACCAATGGCGTGATGCTCATCCGCTTCATGCGTCCGAGTACGAGGCCATGCTCGACATTTGGGAAGTCGCTGGGGATTTGCCTCGTCCCGACGCCACTGTACCCGCGGTCCGGATCAAACCTGCAACGCCTTGGCGCACAATCGGCATCGCCGCCGCCGTGTGTGCCCTGGCGTTGCCACTGGCCGCCTATAGCGGCTGGAACCTCGGTTGGCTACCCGATTCCTACCAGCACTTCGAAGCCGGCGATACGGTTCGCCAGGTCACCCTGAGCGATGGCAGCCAGGTGGAACTGAATCTGGGCAGCGAGCTGACGTTCAGCAACTACAAGGATCATCGTCGGGTCACGCTGGACAAGGGCGAAGCTTTTTTCAGCGTCAGCCATGACACCGCTCACCCGTTTATCGTCAGGGCAGCGGATGGCAGGATTCGGGTCACCGGGACCAGGTTCAATGTCTGGATGTATGAGGATCAGGTACGCGTCAACCTGATTGAAGGATCGGTGCTGGTGAGCAGCAATGATGATCTTGCGGGCGATGGCTTGCGTCTGGGCCCAGCGATGCAGGCCCGATACCGACACGGCGACTACACGCCCCAGATCAGCCAGACCTACCCCAATGATAATTCATTGGCCTGGCGCAGCGGCAAGCTGGTGCTCGACGATCTGGCGCTGTCCGATGCCCTGCCCTTGATCAACCGATACCTGGACAAGCCACTGATGCTGGCCGACAACAGTACCGGCTCGATCCGTCTCGGCGGCATCTATAACATCAAGGAACTCAGCAGCCTGGTGGCCTCGCTGCCCAAGGTGCTGCCGGTCTACCTGACCCGCAACAAAGACGGCAATCCGGTCCTCAACGCCATTCCGCAACAGACCCCGAAAAGCTGAAGGCCGCAGCCCTTGTGGGGTACGACCTTCATTTTTCGCTCCAGCACTCACAACTTTACTGTGTGGCCACCTTCCCGGCTTTTTCATCCTGCTCGCGAATCGTCAGGGCCTGATACTGCGGATCGGCCGTGATCTGTTGCTCGGTGAACGGCAACACGCTCAACTGTTTCTTCGAGAAGGCCAGAGTCTGGTCCCGGGAGTACTTCGACTCCGGATCACTGGACAGCGAGAACACCAGCAGCCCCAGGGCATGCGGTCCCTGGTCATCGAAGCTCACCACCTGCAAATAGCTGGTGCCGCTGACGACCTCGCGTTTGCCGTCGGTTCTCGGCACGCTCTGGATGGCGTTGTAAACCCCCAGGGTACCGGGTCCGCCGTGAATCGGTGTCTGCTGGCCGCCATTGCTGACCACTTGGATATCACCCCAGTGGCTGTCAGGCTTCAGACCTGATTGATTGACCTGCTCCACCGATGCCAGCATTGCCTCGCGGATGGCCTGCGCCACTGGCGGACGATCCACGGCCAGTCCACGCGGGGTGTGTTGCGGATCTTTTGGATCGAACGCGACACGCCAGACATCAGGCGTTTCCTGCAACGCTTCCATCACGTTCTGGAAATGCACCCACCCGATCCCGGTGTCGAGATTCGCACTGCGGTCCCAGGCCTTGAGGCTGGCGCATAACGGCGTCAGTGTCGATGCATCGCCCCCCAGGTCCGCCGCGCAGAATTGCAGCAGGTCGGGCATCACCTGGGTGGCCTGATACACCTGGTCGTCCATGACCATCCGTTGCAGGTCCGCCGGCGCAATCGGGCCGGCCTTGCTCAAGGCCGCCAGGCGATCCAGGGCAAAGCGCGAGCGCAGCCCCAGCGGCTGGCCGTCCTGGCTGATCAGCGGCGAGAAACCGGTGAGCGGGTGTGCCGGGTTGGCCATCCAGGCCGAATCGTTGGAGTGCTGCACAAAATCCTTGCGCAACAATTGCGGCAATCGCTGTGCACCATAGATACCTTTTTGCGCGGCGTGCGGATCGATATCCCAGGCGCAGGCGCTGTTGGAACCGTCGAGCACGATCATCTGCGACCCGGCCCGGGGATCACTGCACTTGGCCAGTTTCTCGGCATTGACGTTCGGCACCACCGACAGGTTCATGTACAGCGTCTGCCCCTGATCGTCCGCCGCCAGGGTATTGACCCAGGGAATGCCCTGGATCTTGTGGACCGAGGCCTGCAATGCCTTGAGGCTGTCGGCACGGTTCATCGCGTACCACTGCTGCAGCACCCGATCGTTATCCAGGTTGGCATCGCGCAAGCTATAGGCGAACTGATAGTCCCAGTCGAGTTTGCCCGGCCACTGCACGATCGGGCCGAATTGCGAACTGTAGACCACATGGGACACCGGCCGTACCTGGCCATCCGACTGCTTCACGTCCACAGTCACGGTCTGTTGCTTCATCGGCAACGACTTGCCATCGAGCAGGTAGCGGGTCGCGTCCTTGGGGTCGAGTTGCAGGCGGTACAGGGTAAAATGCTTGGACGAGTCCACGGTGTGGGTCCAGGCCAGGTGCTGGTTGAAGCCGATGTTGATCAGCGGCAGGCCGGGCAATGCGGCGCCCATGACGTCCAGCTTGCCGGGGATGGTCAGGTGCATCTGGTAGAAGCGCATCCCGCCGATCCAGGGGAAATGCGGATTGGCCAACAACATGCCGCGGCCATTGAAGGAGCGCTCGCTGCCGACGGCTACCGCATTGCTGCCACGGTCCAGGGCGAAGCGCTGCAGGCGCGAATCGGCGACCTGGAACGACGCAGTGGCGGCGGCTGTTTGAGCCGTGGCTTGGGGTGGGGTGGCCCCGGCCAAGGCTTCGGCGAATTGCCCGACCCCGCCTTCGACCAGCAGGCGCCGGGTCAACTTGACCAGGTCCTGCGGCCTAATTTCCCGCACCCAATCGTCCTGGCATTGTTGCGGCAAGCCTTGGGCCCGTCGTTCTTTCAGGGCGCGATTGTAACCGGCCACATACCCGTCCATGAGCTGACGGATTTCCGGGGGTTGCGCCTGCCAGAATGCATCGACGGCCCCAGGGGTGTTCAACCAGCTGAAAAACACATCGCTGACCCGGTTTTCGCGCTCTTCGACGGTGAACTGGTCCGGGCCGAAATAGCGGGATCGTTCGCCGTTGACCGTGGTGATCTCATTGGCCAGCAGGCACAGGTTGTCCTGGGCGTACGCATAGCCAATGCCATAGCCGAGGCCGCGCTCGTTCTCGGCGCGAATATGCGGCACGCCGAAAGTGGTACGGCGGATATCGGCAGTCGCCTGCTCCGGTTGACTGCGCGCGTTTGCCGCAAGACTCAAGCCCACCAACACCGCGGCAAGGCTCAACCTGTTTAACTGCCTGGAAATAATCACGCTCGCTCCTGATCGTATGAACGAAGGTCACACCCTGCGTCGTTGCCAGCAATGTGCCTCCCCCTAAAGACGAAGCGAACACAATAAATTTAGAGCTTTGCCCCCGACATCAGGGCGTCTGACGTAGCGCTGACGCGAAGACGACAAAATTTCTACATTTGAGCCTTCATGATTTGCCCGGCTCATCCGTCTTATTGATTGAGAGCACTCATCACATTTTTCCGGTTCAGGCTCTGAAAAGGAGTTTTTGCATGTACAACTCGCAACTGCCAACGGACGGTAGCACTGCGCCAAAGAGCACCTCCATGGGCTCCCGCGTTTTCGATCAACGTACCGAGCGCCACGGCAACGAGCGGATCAGATGCCTGCTCAAGAGCTTTGGCCTGCGCACCAGCCTGATTCGCCTGAAGGTCATCGACGCTTTGCTCACCGCCGCCGACAGCGACCGCAGCCTGGGGGTGCGAGGCGTGCACAGTCACTTGCTGGACCTGGACATCCCGCTGTCATTTCTCAGTGTGCGGGAAGTGTTGAAGCGCCTGTGCGGCGAAGGCGTGATCACCCTCAATCCGGACAAGAGCTACAGCCTGCATCCACAGGCTGCCGCCGTTCTTCACCGCGAGTGATCTGGCCGACGGGCGTCGCTCAGGGCTTGACCTTGCGGCGCATCACGCCATTGATCACCACCACCAGCACCGCTACGCCAATGGCGATGTACTGGAACAGCTTTTCGTCGATGACGCCGGTGTTCTGCAGATAAGAAAGGCCGAACATGATGCCCAGCACGACCAGGGAGATCAGAATCGAGTATTTCAAACGTTGCGACTGAGTCATTGCCATTTCCTGAATGTGTGCGTGAAGCTGAAAAATGTTGTATCCGCATGCAGGTCAGGCCCTTACTGTTTTTCGGGGATGGGGGCTGCAAAACGGGGACTCATGTTACCGCCGATGAAGCGTTTTGGCTTCTTGTCGCGATCACCATGAGGATTTTTCCAACGTTGCGTCGATCCAGTATTACTTCGAAACAGTATCGTGCCTCGTAGTTGTCTAGAATGGTCAAAATGCACCTTTCTGGCCGCAACCCGAAACGAGACTCCCATGCGAACCCATCTGCGTCTGGTCGCCCTGAGCGCCCTGTTCATCTCCTCCCTGGCCCAGGCCGCCGACCTGATCCCGATCGAAGTCCACCGCGACGCCAACTGCGGCTGCTGTAAGAAGTGGATCAGCCATCTTGAGGCCAACGGCTTCAAGGTCGACGATCGCGTCGAAACCAACATGAGCGAATTCAAGCAACGGCACGGCGTGCCGCCGCGTCTGTCGTCGTGCCATACCGGCTTGATCAACGGTAAATTCGTTGAAGGCCATGTGCCCGCCGATCAAGTACTGGCCCTGAGCAAGCGCGACGATCTGCTGGGTGTCGCCGCCCCCGGTATGCCCATGGGTTCGCCCGGCATGGAAATGGACGGCATGAGCGATGCCTATCAAGTGATCGGCCTGAAAAAGGACGGCACTGACGTGGTGGTGGCGGACTACCCTGCCCATTGATGTCCGGTGCGTACATCGGGCTGTTCTTTGCCGCGTTCGGCGCCGCGACCCTGCTGCCGTTGCAGTCCGAAGCGCTGCTGGTGGGCTTGCTGGTCAGCGACCGGTACTGGCTATGGTTGTTGCTGGCCGTGGCCACGCTGGGCAATGTCCTGGGGTCGTTGATCAACTGGTGGCTGGGCCGTGGGATCGAGCGTTTCCGGGAACGGCGCTGGTTTCCGGTCAGTCCTCGCCATCTGGAAAAGGCCCGAATCAATTATCAGCGCTACGGTCATTGGTCCCTGCTGCTAAGTTGGATGCCCATTATCGGTGATCCGTTGACCTTGGTGGCCGGTGTGATGCGCGAACCGCTGGGGCGATTCCTGCTGATCGTGACCCTCGCCAAGGGCGCCCGCTATGGCGTGCTGGCCCTGGCCACCTTGGGCTGGATGGGTTGAACGATCTTCCGCCGCGATTGCCTGTGTTTTAATGTCGCCCTAATCATGCCGATCCAGCATCGGCGGATTCCAATGGAGTTTACCCATGCCCCAGACACGCTCGCGCTGGCTGCCCAGCCTGCTGCTGACCGCCGCGCTGCCGGTCATCGCTCATGCCGAAGGCCCGGAATACGGTCCACAGTTGCAAGGCTTCGAATACCCCTACACCGTCAAGCACTTCGATTTCCAGTCCCAAGGCAAGACCCTGCAGATGGGTTACATGGACGTCGCGGCCAACGGCAAGGCCAACGGCCGCAGCGTCGTGTTGCTGCACGGCAAGAATTTCTGTGGCGCGACCTGGGACACTTCGATCAAGGCCCTGAGCGACGCCGGTTACCGGGTCATTGCCCCGGACCAAATCGGTTTCTGTACGTCCAGCAAGCCGGACAACTACCAATACAGCTTCCAGCAATTGGCGACCAATACCCAGCAACTGCTCAAGGCCCTCGGTATCCAGAAAGCCACGTTGCTCGGGCATTCCACCGGCGGCATGCTCGCCACCCGCTATGCGCTGCTGTATCCCGACCAGGTCGACCAGCTGGCACTGGTCAACCCTATCGGTCTGGAAGACTGGAAAGCCCTCGGCGTACCCTACCGCACGGTGGATCAATGGTATGAGCGCGAACTGAAAGTCACCGCCCAGGGCATCCGCGACTATGAGCGCAGCACCTATTACGACGGCCGCTGGAAACCCGAGTTCGACCGCTGGGTGGACATGCTCGCGGGCCTGAGCAAAGGGCCGGGCAAGACTCAGGTGGCGTGGAATTCGGCGTTGATCTACGACATGATCTTCACTCAACCGGTGTACTACGAGTTCAAGGACTTGAAGATGCCGACGCTGCTGCTGATCGGTACTTCCGACACCACGGCCATCGGCAAGGACCTTGCGCCGCCCGAGGTCAAGGCGAAAATCGGGCACTACCCGGTGCTCGGCAAACAGGTGGCGAAACTGATTCCCCAGTCGACGCTGGTCGAGTTCCCTGGCATGGGCCACGCGCCGCAGATGGAAGAACCGGCGAAATTCCACCAGGCGCTGCTGGCCTGGCTCGACAAAACCGATACCCTTCGTTGATGAGGCAAGGCTGATGGCGGTGCAGATCGCGGTAATCGATGACTGGCAGGATGTGGCCCGGGACGTGGTGGACTGGTCGGCGCTGGACCCCATCGGCCAGGTGAGTTTTATTCATGACTACCCTGCCGACAACGCTACCCTGGCGCAGCGCCTGGGTGAGTTCGAAGTGATCTGCGTGATGCGTGAGCGCACCCGGTTCGACCAGAATCTGTTGCAGCGTTTACCGAAACTCAAACTGCTGGTCACCGGCGGCATGCGCAACGCCGCCCTGGACCTTCAAGCCGCCGCCGCGCTCGGGATTCAGGTCTGCGGCACCGACAGCTACAAACACGCCGCGCCGGAATTGACCTGGGCGCTGATAATGGCCGCCACGCGTAACCTTGTGGGGGAAGCCAACGCCTTACGCGCAGGCGGTTGGCAACAAGGCCTGGGTGGCGACCTGCACGGCAAGACCCTGGGGATTCTCGGCCTGGGCAGCATCGGGCAGCGTGTCGCCCGGTTCGGCCAGGTGTTCGGCATGCGGGTGATTGCCTGGAGCGAGAACCTGACCGCCGAACGCGCCGCCGAAGTCGACGTGACCTATGTCAGCAAGCAGGAACTGTTCGAACAGGCCGATGTGCTGTCGGTGCACCTGGTGCTCAGCGAGCGCAGCCGTGGCATGGTCGACGCCCAGGCGCTGGACTGGATGAAGCCCACGGCGCTGCTGGTCAACACCGCCCGCGGGCCGATCGTCGATGAAGCGGCGTTGATCAAGGCCCTGCAAAAACAACGACTGGCCGGCGCGGCGCTGGACGTGTTCGAGCAGGAACCGCTGCCCGCGCTTCATCCCTTCCGGACCCTGGAGAATGTACTGGCTACGCCGCATGTCGGGTACGTCAGCCGGCAGAACTACCAGCAGTTCTTTTCGCAGATGATCGAGGACATCCAGGCCTGGTCGACGGGGGCGCCGATTCGCCTGCTGAGCTGATGATGTTGCTACACCAAGCGACGGACGCGAGCAGAACCATTCAACTAAGTGGGCCTGCTCGATGTCTCAACCTTGACGGGTTCGAACTGAAACCCGTCACCCCGTGGAGCATCGCCAATGAACATCAAACTTGCTGCTTTCACTACCCCACTGCTGCTGGCCTTCGCGCTGTCCGGTTCGCTTGCATTCGCCAACGGCGATGAAGAGGAGCCTGTCGAAAAACCCGAATGTCCCAAAGGCCAGGTCTGGGACAGCAAGCAGCAGAAATGCCTGATGCAAAACAGCAGCCTGGTCCCCGACGCCGACCGTACCGATTACGCCTATCGCCTGGCCAAGGACGGTCGCTATGCAGAAGCCCTCGCGCTGCTCGACACGCTGCAACAACCGAATACCGCCAAGGCCTTGAACTATCGCGGCTACGCCACACGTAAACTGGGACGCACAGAAGAAGGCATCGGATATTACCTGCAAGCGGTTAAACTAGACCCGCAGTACGCTCAAGTGCGTGAGTACCTGGGCGAAGCTTATGTGATCCAGGGTCGGTTGGACCTGGCGCAGGAGCAATTGCAGCAGATCAAATCGATTTGTGGCAGCAGCTGCGAGGAATACCAGGACCTGGCCGCGGCCATCAACGATTCGTCGAAAACCTGACACCCCAAAGCGAACGGAGGTCGCTATCGCCAGCGATCAGGCATTACGGGCCGAACTCGGCCAGCATCTGGCGCGTCTATGGCGCTACGGCCTGCTGCTGTCCCGGCAACGGCATGTCGCCGAAGAACTGGTCCAGGCCACCTGCGTAAGGGCGCTCGAGCGTGCCCGGCAGTTCGTTCCGGGCACCCGCAGGGATTGTTGGCTGCTGGGCATTTTGCATTCGATCTGGCTCAACGAGGTCCGATCGCGCCGGGCGCGTCAGGGCCAGGGCGTGGTAAGGGCTGACAACGCCTTGTCGTTTGACGGTGAATATGCGGCGCAACCCAACGTCTTCGCGACTCAGGTGATCCGGCGCATCGACGCGTTGCCCGAAGCCCAGCGCGAATGCGTATTCCTCGCCTATGTTGAAGGCTTGTCCTATCGCGAGGTCGCCGAGGTGCTGCAAGTACCCATCGGCACTGTCATCGGCCGCCTGGCCGCGGCACGGGTAAAGCTCGCCGAGTACCCGCCGTTGCACGCCGTACCGACCCCCTCCACAGAAGAGCGTCGATGAGCGATCACGAGATCCCTTCGGACGAGCAGCTGGTGGCCTACCTCGACGACCAACTCGACACCGAACAGCGCAACCGCATCGATACCGCCATCGCCGAAGACTCGCTGCTCAACCTGCGCCTGCAATGGCTGGCCCGTAGCAGCCTGCCGTTCAAGGACGCCTACGATCAAGTGGGCCGACAAGCGCCCACGGAACGTTTGCAGTCCATGCTCGAGAGCTTGCCCAGCCCCGAACGCCCGGCCATGGACCGACGCTGGTTCCTCGCAGCGGCGGCAGGCCTGGTGGTCAGCGGCGTGGTGGCCGACCGCTTGTTCATCGACTGGCAATGGGGTCGACAGCAAAACAACTGGCGCACCCTGATCGCGGACTACATGGCGCTCCATGTACCACAGACTTTGGACAATCTGCCGGCTGACGAAGCCGCCCAGCGTGCGCAACTGCGGACCATCGACGCACGTCTGGGCCTCACGCTGGCGCCGGCCAGACTGGCCTTGCCACACGCGCAATTCAAACGCGCACAAATCCTCGAATACGACGGCATGCCTATCGCCCAGATGATCTGGCTGGACCCGTCGCACGGCCCGCTGGCGCTATGCGTTACCCGCTCCAGCAGCGGCAGTCGCCCTTTTGCCCTCGAGCGTCGGCGTGAGCTCAACATCGTCTACTGGGCTGACCTGGAACACGCGTGGATGCTGATCGGGCATAACCCGGCGGCGGAACTGGAGGACATGGCCAGGTTGTTGCGAAGCCGAATCAGTGCTTGAGTACAGGGATGACTATGCAGGGTTGTTGCTGATCGGCTGGTAGTACTCATCGACAATGGCGTTGCGATGGTTCGTCGATTTGGTCAGGTCACTGGCTTTGGGCGGTTCTCCGGCCACCCCCCGGATCAAGGTGTATTCCACTTCGTCACCGACGGAAAAACAGACCTCGCCTTCAGCAGTGCAATTGGCACCTATCCGGACCGCCAACCTGGAAGAGCAACCTTCGGTCGTGACCATGGCAAAGGTGGTCGGGATCGCTCCGACCTCGACCACGGTCAACGCGCTGATCGTACCCATTCTGATTGTTGGAGTGACGGGCTCTTTCATTTCTGCTCTCCCTGCACCAGTGCATGCAACCTCGGCTTGACGGTAGGCAAACATTGAAACGTGCAAGGGATGGAAGTGACTACTGTCAGGTTTGACAGTCCGGGGCGGGAACGAAGAGCAAAGGCTACCGCTTGTCGATTTTCTCGTCACTCGGATGGTGATGGCCCCTTCGCGGGCAAGCCCGCTCCCACAGGGATCTTTGTGGTCCCACGATCCGGGTTCACAGCAGCCCACTGTAGGAGCTGGCTTGCCAGCGAAAGCGGTGGGTCAGTCGCCATCGATCTTGAATGTGATGGCCTTTTCCCGAAGCGAAGCGGTCCCAAACTCAATCGACCTTGCCAATACTCCGCTCATCCGGCCAGAACAAAGCCGCCTGGCCCCGGTATTCGCCGCGCTGATCAACCAGCGTCCAGACCTTGCCCTCATGAATCATGAACGCATGACCATCCCGGTCCACCCGATAACCACTGTAGCCATGGGCAATGCCGTTGGCCGCGACCTCCTCCAGCAGCGACTGGCGCATGGCCCGATCCAGCGGCGAAGCGCTGAACCGCGACGGCATGCCCAGGAACGCTGAGCGCGGGTACTTGAAGCAAGCCAGCGCCTGTTCATTGGCGTAGAAGAAACATGGGTCGTCTTCAGTGCCATGGGCCAGCAGGCTGTAAGGCGCATGCGCGTGCAACCAGTGCAAGCGTTCAGGTCCTGAAAGCGCCCGGGGAGACGGCAGGCTTTCTCCGGTCCAGTGCCGATAAGCGTCGTCCAGCAGTTGCACATGGGCCATGTATTCATTAATCGGCGGCACTCACCCTCCCCTGCATAAGCATTGATTATCCGACGCAACGTAGCCTATCGAAACCGGCCGGAAAAATCCGCCGCCACAGCGGTCAAGCCATGCGCCATTAAGTACATCATGTAACAAGAGTAATAACTGGCGAAGGGGTTATCACAAGGAGCCCATGTTCATACAGTCCCATCAATAAACTGCAAACAACGAGGCCCTATCGATGCAAACCCTACTGGACCAGTCACTGAGTTCTTTTGGCCGAGCGGACCTGTTGCAAGGTCCCACCCCGATTCAGCGGGCCGAACGCCTTGAACAGCTGTTGGGCTTGAAATCGCAGGGGGTAGGCCTGTTTCTCAAGCGCGACGATCACATGTTGATCGGCGGTGGCGGCAACAAACTGCGCAAGCTCGAGTTTCATATCGGCGCAGCGCAGCAGGTCGGGGTCGATACGGTCATTACCGTGGGCGGTTTGCAGTCCAACCATGCTCGCCTGACCGCCGCCGTATGTGCACGCCTGGGCATTGCGTGCGAATTGATCCTGACCCGCTCGGTGCCCAAGACCGATGTGGATTACGAACTCAACGGCAACGTCCTGCTCGATCAGTTGTTCGGCGCACAGCTGCAGGTGCTCGCCGGAGGCAGCGATTCGGTCGCGACGGCCGAGATACGGGCCACGCAACTGCGGGATTCGGGGCGCAAGGTGCTGGTGATTCCTACGGGCGGTTCAACACCCCTGGGCAGTCTCGGTTATGCGCGCTGTGCGGCAGAGATCGCGCAGCAGGAGGCCGAACTCCGCCTCACCTTCAATCAGGTAGTCGTGCCCAACGGCAGCGCCGGTACCCATGCCGGGCTCGCGGCCGGCTTCCGGTTGCTGAATCGCGGCACATCGATCGTCAAGTCCTATTCGGTATTATCCGATCGAGACACGTCGGCGGCCCGGACCCTGCAATTGACCCGGGACGCACTGACGCTGTTGGGCAGCAGCGCCATCGTGCAGCCTGAAGAAATTGTCATCGACGGCAGTCAACTGGGCGACGGCTACGGCCTGCCGACGCAAGCCATGCAAGACGCCGTGCGCCTGATGGCGCGCGCAGAAGGCTTGCTGCTCGATCCGGTGTATTCCGGCAAAGCCTTCGCCGGGCTGTTGGCCGATATCGGGCAAGGGCGCTTCCGTTCCGGGGACAACGTATTGTTCGTGATGACCGGCGGAACACCGGGTCTCTATGCCTACCGGAACACCTTTGAACCCTGAGGTTCAATCATCCCGGGTCAACACTTCCAGCAACTCGATCTCGAAGATCAGATTCGAATTCGGCGTGATCTTGCCCATGGTCCGCTCGCCATAGGCCAGATGCGCCGGCACCAGCAACTTGCGCTTGCCCCCCACCTGCATGCCGATGATGCCCTGATCCCAGCCCTTGATTACCCGACCGGTGCCGATCACGCACTGGAACGGCTTACCCCGGCTGTAGGAAGAATCGAATTCGGTGCCGTCTTCCAGCCAGCCGCGGTATTGCGTGGTGATCAGTGCGCCCTTGACGGCGGCTTTGCCGTCGCCCGGCTGCAGATCGATGATTTGTAGTTCTTCGTTCATACTGGTTACTCGTTCGTTGTCGCCCGGGTCGTGGGGGCGCAGACGCAGGTTTTCGCAGAATCCGCCGCTGTTGGCAATCCATGGAACCGAAAACCCGCCCGCAGCTCACATGTGTATCGACATCGTACTCAGGAAAGGATGCTCTGATGACCGACTCACGATCACTGTGCAGTTTCATTCCGCCTTACATCCTCAACCGCATCGTTGCCCATGGCTCCGAGCGGCAGCGCTCCAGTGCCCTGAGTACCCTGAGCCATGTGCGCACCCTTCGGCATACGCCGCTGCCACCGGTGCGGTCTTCGGCGGCGACCATCCTGCCACCTTCCGCGCAACCCGGTCAGGTCCGGCGCAGTATCCATGATGCTCAAGGCAAACTGCTCCTGCCCGGGATGCCTGCCCGGCTTGAAGGGCAGCCGGCGACGGGCGATCCGGCGGTTGATGAAGCCTACGATGCCTTGGGCGCCAGCCATGATTTTTTCTGGAAAGTGCTCGGCCGCGACTCCATCGACAACAAGGGTTTTGCGCTGATCGGTAGCGTGCATTATGGCCAGGACTACGAGAATGCCTTCTGGAACGGCGCGCAGATGGTCTTCGGCGACGGTGACGGCGAAATTTTCGAGCGTTTCACCCGCTCGCTGGATGTGATCGGGCACGAATTGACCCACGGTGTGATTGAAAGCGAGGCCGGCCTTGTTTACGCCAATCAGTCGGGAGCCTTGAATGAGTCGATATCGGACGTGTTCGGGGTGCTGATCAAGCAACATGTGCTGGGCCAGACCGCCGACGAGGCGGACTGGCTGATAGGCGCCGACTTGCTGACCCCGCGGATCAAAGGCATCGGCCTGCGTTCGATGGCCCATCCCGGGACCGCCTATGACGACCCGCTGCTGGGCAAGGACCCGCAACCGGATCACATGCGCAAGTTCGTGATCACCCAGGAGGACAACGGTGGCGTGCACATCAATTCCGGCATTCCCAACCGGGCGTTTTATCTGGCTGCCAAGGCGTTCGGCGGCTTTGCGTGGGAAAAGGCCGGCCACATCTGGTATGACACCCTGTGCAATCAAGGCTTGAACAACGAGGCGTCCTTCAGTGACTTCGCGGCGCTGACCATCGAGCATGCCAGACAGCGTTTCGGCACCGATGAAGCGCAAGTGGTGCGGCATGCCTGGTCTGAAACAGGTGTGATCCCGACTCAGGAGCAATCATGAAAACCCTGCCAACACTGGGCGATGATGCCGTGGTACGTCTGTCCCGCCAGGGTGGCGTGGCGGCGATCCATACGCTGACTCGTCCTCGTGAAATCGCGTTTGCGCAATGCAACATCGATCAACGCACACGGATTTGCTCGGTGCTGGAAGGTTGCCTGGCAATCGAAGACCCGGCCTCGGGGCGAGGTGACCAGCGTTTTTATGAGATTGAACTGTGCTATCGCATCGGTGAGCAGGATGACCGGATGGTGATGAAAGTGCCTGAAGATCGGGCGCCGGGGGAATTGGTGCATTTGTGGGATAAAGGCGAGGTGTTATGAATTGGCTGCTTCGGGCGAAGTGAACCCGCCAGTGAGATAGCCTTCGCGAGCAAGCTCGCTCCCACATAATTGCTGTAGACCTGAGATTTCCAGATCGACACAGATCACACTTGTGGGAGCGAGCCTGCTCGCGAAAGCAGTCTGCCAGCCAAGAAATGTGTTGAATGTGACGCCGTCTTCGCGGGCAAGCCCGCTCCCACAGGTATTTGCGGTGTACGCGACATCGGTGATCTAACCGTTCCCGCACTGGATCTGCGGCAAGTCCTGCCATTATCCTTGTCGCCCCCGCCGTACCGCATCCGTTGGAGTTCGCCATGCCCCATGAAGGCAACCTGTTGCAAGCCGCTGTCGTGTTTCTATTCGCGGCGGTGCTCACCGTGCCCTTGGCCAAGCGCCTGCAACTGGGGGCGGTGCTGGGGTATCTGTTTGCCGGCGTCATCATCGGGCCGTCGGTGCTGGGGTTGATCGGCAACCCGCAAAGCGTCAGCCACATTTCCGAACTCGGGGTGGTGTTGCTGCTGTTCATTATCGGGCTGGAATTGTCGCCGCGACGCTTGTGGGTGATGCGCAAATCGGTGTTCGGCGTCGGCCTGGCGCAGGTGCTGCTGACGGGTTCGGTGATTGGCGTGTGCGCGCTGTACGTTTTCGGCCAACCGTTGAACAGCGCCATCGTCCTGGGGCTGGGCCTGGCCCTGTCTTCCACCGCGTTCGGGCTGCAGAGCCTGGCTGAACGCAAGGAGCTGACCAGCCCCCACGGGCGGCTGGCGTTCGCGATCCTGCTGTTCCAGGACATCGCCGCGATCCCGTTGATCGCCATGGTGCCGCTGTTGGCGGGCGGTGATCACACCACCACGGCTGATGAAAATTTGAACCACGGCTTGCGGGTGCTGGGCAGCATCGCGGTGGTGGTGATCGGCGGGCGTTACCTGCTGCGCCCGGTGTTCCGGGTGGTGGCCAAGACCGGTCTGCCCGAGGTCTCCACCGCCACCGCGTTGCTGGTGGTCATCGGCACGGCGTGGCTGATGGATCTGGTCGGCGTCTCGATGGCCCTCGGCGCTTTCCTCGCTGGATTGCTGCTGGCGGACTCCGAATACCGCCACGAACTGGAAGCACAGATCGAGCCGTTCAAGGGCTTGCTGCTGGGGCTGTTTTTCATCAGCGTCGGCATGGGAGCCAACCTGGGCCTGCTGCTCAGCGCTCCGATCGCGGTACTTGGCCTGACCCTGCTGCTGATCGCAATCAAACTGCCGCTGCTGTTTGTCGTCGGCCGGCTGGCTGGTGGCCTGGGCAAGGTCAATGCGATTCGCCTTGGCATCGTGCTGGCAGCGGGCGGTGAATTTGCCTTCGTGGTGTTCAAGATCGGCCGCGATCAGGGCTTGTTCGAGCCACGCCTGTACGACTTGCTGGTGCTGACGATCACCTTGTCCATGGCTGTCACGCCGCTACTGTTGCTGTTGTGCGCACGACTGGTCAGCCCCAAGGTGCAACCGGTGGTGGTGCCGGAGAAATTCCGCGAGATCGATACCGACGCGCCGCGCGTGGTGATCGCTGGCATGGGCCGCATGGGGCAGATCGTGGCGCGGATCCTGCGGGCGCAGAACATCAAGTTCGTGGCCCTGGACACTTCGGTGGAGACCATCGAACTGTCGCGCAGCTTCGGCGGCGTGCCGGTGTTCTATGGTGACCCGATGCGCCCGGAAATCCTTAAAGCGGCCAAGGTCGGCGAGGCGGAGTATTTCGTCATTGCCACGGATGATCCAGACACCAACATCAAGACTGCCGAACTGGTCCACAAACTCTATCCGCACATGAAAATCATCGCCCGGGCCCGCAACCGCCAGCATGTGCATCGCCTGATGGACGTAGGCGCCGAGGCCATTCGCGAAACCTATTATTCGAGCCTGGAAATGAGTCGGCGAACGCTGGTCGGGCTGGGGTTGAGCCAGGCCCAGGCGGATGCGCGGATCAAGCGCTTCAAGCATCACGATGAACAGGTGCTGGAAGCCCAGCATGCGGTGTATGACGATGCGGCGAAGGTGTTGCAGACCGCGCAGGAAGCGCGGGCGGAATTGGCCAGGTTGTTTGAGTCGGATCAGTTGGAAGAGCAATCGGCTAAAAATTGAGGTGGATGTGCGGGCCTCATCGCGGTGCATCGGACAAATCACAACTGTAAAGGAATCCAAAATGGCTGCAGACACATCCTCCCCCGCCCTCAAGGAAATCTTCAACAGCGAGCGCCTGCAGCACATCGCCACCGAAATGACCGCGGTATACCCCGCGTTCAATGCCAAGGCCTTCCTGACAATGGCCAACGAAGGCCTCGCGCAATTGTCGATCATGCAACGCATGGCCAGGGTCAGCGAATGCCTGCATGCAGTGCTGCCATTGAGTTTTGAGGAGTCGCTTGAGGTGCTTTACGCCCTCGCCCCCCGACTGAACAGCGGCTTCGTCAGCATCTCGTTGCCGCACTACGTCGCGACCTACGGCACTGAAAAGTTCGAACGGTCCATGGACGCACTCAAATACTTCACCGTGTTCGGTTCATCGGAGTTCGCGATCCGGCACTTCCTGCGCAGCGACCTGACAGCCACGCTGGCGCAGATGCACCACTGGTCCCTGGATGCCAACGAACATGTCCGGCGCCTGGCCAGCGAAGGCAGCCGACCGCGTCTGCCGTGGTCGTTTCGCCTGGAGCGAATCCAGGCCGACCCGACACTCGCCGCCGCCATTCTCGACAATCTCAAGGCCGACGCCAGCCTGTATGTGCGCAAGTCGGTGGCCAACCACCTTAACGACATCACCAAGGACCATCCCGACTGGGTACTCGACCTGATCGAGGGCTGGTCACTGGAAAACAAACACACCGCCTGGATCGCCAGGCATGCCCTGCGCAGCCTGATCAAGCAAGGCAACCTGCGGGCGCTGGCAATCATCGGCGCGGGCGGCAAGCCTGAGGTCGAGATCATCGGCGCGACAGTGGAACCGGCGGTGATCCGCCTGGGAGAGAAAATCAGCCTGTGCTTTACCGTGAAATCCACGGTACCGGACAGCCAGCGACTGGTAATCGACTATGCCATCGATTACGTCAAGGCCAACGGCAGCAGCTCGGCGAAGGTATTCAAGCTCAAGGCCCTGACGCTACCGGGCCGGGCCACCGAACACATTGCCCGGGGCCAGCACATCAAGGCGCTCACCACCCGCCGGCATTACCCAGGCAGGCACGCCGTGCATATCCTGGTCAACGGCGAGCGCCTGGCAAGCACAGGGTTCGAGATCATCGCTGACGCGGATTGACCGCGTTGCCGGATCGACCGGGCAACATGCGTACCAGCGTGTTATCGCGGACCCAGTAGTGGTGGAACAATCCCGCCGCCGCATGCGCACCGATCAGCCAGTAACCGGTACTGCCGAGCAGTTCGTGCCAGTACTTGAACTGCTTGGCCAGGGCCGGATCGACCGCAAGCGGCGACGGCAGGAAGAAGCCGAAATAAGGCATAGGCTTGCCCGCCGCCGACAGCATCAGCCAAGCCAACAGGGGGGCAGCGATCATCAGCCCATACAGCGCCAGATGCATGATGTACGTGATGCCGGTCTGCCAGCCGGGCAAGGCCGGCGTGATCGGCGGCCGAGGCGTCAGGCGCCCGAGCAATCGTACCCAGACCAATGCGAAAATGCTCAGCCCGAACAGGCCATGCAAGCCGAGAAACAATCCTCTTAACGCATGCCCCTTGGGCAGCAGGCCCTTGATTTCGATGCAGGCATAAAGGCCGACAAACAGCGCCAGCATCAGCCAGTGCAAGGTGATCGACAGTGTTCCATACCGCTGAGTCGTTGAATTGCGGTTCATCGTGAGCCTCGTTAACGTCATGACCGGCTGCCGATTCATTCGCGCACCCCGGATCCGGTCCAGCACCGAAATAGACTGACGACACTTTGCCCGGCCAGTCTTAAGACAATCTGAAGAAAACGTCGACCATTATCTCGCCACCTTCAGACTTCGTTAAGAATTGCCCTCGATACTCCTCCCACACTGACCCCGGGAGGCGTCTTCCAATGCCCGATTTTGACTGGAACATCTCTCTGCCTCTGCGGCTCGGCCAAGCCGACACCCCGCAAACGAGTCTGGCCAGAGCCCTGCCGGGCGACCCCCAGCGTCCCCTTTTCGAAGCCTTTATCCAGCAACGTTTCCGCAAGGCTCACGGGGCTGACATTCGCCATTTCATGCCGGAACTGTTCGGTATGCACGCCGCCTCAGGCGCACTGTGTGCGGTGGCCGGTGTCCGTCTGGCCAGCAGCGGACAACTGTTTCTGGAGCAGTATCTGGATGAACCGATCGAGCCGCTGATCAGTGCCGCGGCCGATCGCCCCGTGGACCGGGCCGATATCGTCGAGGTGGGCAATCTGGCTGCCAGCGACACCGGCAGTGCGCGCATGTGCATCATCGCCACCACCTACCTGCTGGCCATGAGAGGCCTGGAATGGGTGGCGTTCACCGGCAACATCGGCCTGGTGAACAGCTTTCATCGCCTGGGTTTAAAACCCGTGAGTCTTTGCGCTGCCGATCCCGCACGGCTGGGCGAGGACCGCCACAGTTGGGGCAGTTATTACGAGAGCAAGCCCTGGGTGCACGTTGGCAACATCCGCGCCGGCTTCGTCCATTTGCGCAATATCGGGATGTTCAATCGCCTGGGGTTGCCATCGTCCATCGAGGAATCCAGTCATGTCGCCTGAAATGGAGCGTTTCAAACAGACGCTGCGCCGCCATGCCGAAGGCAAGACCAATGCCATCGCCCTGTGGGGCGATCAACTGAAAGTGGACTACGCCACGTTGTACGCCGAGGTGGTGTATCGCCAGCAGCGGTTGCGCGATGAAAACGTCAAGGTGGTCGCACTGGCCCTGGATAATGGCGTCGAAGCCATGCTCTGGGACCTGGCCACGCTGTTTGAAGGCTTGACCTGCCTGGCGTTGCCAGCTTTTTTCAGCCCAGCTCAACGCAGCCATTGCCTGGCGCAGAGCCAGGCCGAGCTGGTGATTGCCGAGCCGGAAATGGAAGCCGAGCTGCAAAGCGCCGGGTATGAAAAAGTCGGTGAGTTCTGGCGTCGCGACTTCAGCGGCCCGAACCGGATGCCTGAAGGTACCGCCAAACTGACCTTCACGTCCGGCACCACGGGCACTCCAAAAGGCGTCTGCCTGAGTGCCGAAAGTATTCTGCAAGTCGCCCGCGAGCTGGATCAGGCGAGTAAACCTACCGATCCACAGCACCATCTGGCCCTGCTGCCCCTGGCGATCCTCCTGGAAAACATCGGTTGTTATGCCGCGTTGTACGCAGGGGCCACGCTGAGCTTGTTGAGTCATAAAAACCTGGGCATCGAGGGTGCCAGCGGCGTTGATTTGCCGCGATTGCTCGGTTGCCTGGCCAGCCGTGCGCCCGAGAGCCTGATCCTGGTGCCGCAATTGCTCCTGTTGCTGGTCAGCGCCACCGAGCAAAAGGCCTTCTTCCCCCACTCGTTGCGTTTTGTCGCGGTCGGGGGCGCACGGGTCGCCGAACAATTATTGCATCGCGCGCAACGTGTCGGCCTGCCGGTGTATGAGGGTTACGGCTTGTCTGAGTGCTCATCGGTAGTGTGCCTCAATCGACCTGAAGCGCGACGCCTTGGCAGTGTCGGGCGGCCCCTGCCAACTGTGCAGATTCGCCTCGCCGACGACGGCGAAGTGCTGATCAAGGGTTCGACCCTGCTTGGTTATCTGGGAGAAGCGCCGCACACCGGTGAATGGTGGCCCAGCGGCGATCTGGGCGAGTTCGATGCCGAGGGTTTCCTCTACCTCAAGGGACGCAAGAAGCATCAATTCGTCACCAGTTTCGGGCGCAACGTGAACCCGGAGTGGGTCGAGGCCGAGTTGACTCAGCGCCGTCATATCGCCCAGGCCTTCGTCCATGGTGAAGCCTTGCCCCGCAACCATGCGCTGCTCTGGCCCCATCGCCCTGATTGCACCGACGAACAACTGGCAGCCGCCGTGGCCGAGGCCAACGAGGCCTTGCCCGATTACGCCCGGGTCCATCACTGGAGCCGCCTGGATCAACCCTTCACCGCGGCCAATGGCCTGCTGACCGCCAACGGCCGACCGCGCCGGGATGCCATCGTCGAGCATTACCGGGCACAGCTGACCGAACCCGCCCTTTACGAGGAATCCGCATCATGAGTTTTTTCGACAGGCTACAAGAAGCGACCCGGCACGAACGCCATGAGCTGTTCAACCTGCCCATCATTCGTGACGCCCTAGAAGGCAAAGTCAGCCTGGAAAGTTACCGGGCCTTCCTGGCGCAAGCCTATTACCACGTGCGCCATACCGTGCCATTAATGATGGCGTGCGGGGCGCGCCTGCCGTCGCGTCTTGAATGGCTGCGTGAAGCCGTGTGCGAGTACATCGAGGAGGAATACGGCCACGAACGATGGGTGCTCGATGACATCGAGGCGTGCGGCGGCGACAAGGACGCGGTGCGCGATGGCCGGCCGTCCTTGCCGATCGAACTGATGGTCAGCTTCCTCTACGACCTGATCGCCCGGGGCAACCCGGTCGGCCTGTTCGGCATGGTCAATGTTTTGGAGGGCACCAGCATCGCCCTGGCCACCCATGCCGCCGGCAGCATTCGCGATCGCCTGGATCTGCCGGAAAGCGCCTTCAGTTACCTCAGCTCCCACGGTTCGCTGGATATCGAGCATATGCAGACCTACCGCCAACTGATGAACAAACTGGAGGACCCCGCCGACCAGGCGGCCGTTATCCATGCGTCCAGGGTTGTGTATCGGCTCTATGCCGATATGTTCCGGGGCTTGCCACGCGATGGGGAGTGTCTGCATGCGCCTGTCTGAGGCCCGGGTGGTACTCACCGGTGCCAGCGGCGGCATCGGCCTGGCCATCGCCACCGCGCTGTGTGCCAGTGGCGCCCGGGTGCTGGCAGTGGCCCGGCACCGGGAACCACTGGAGCCGTTGCTCGAGCAGTACCCGCAGCACTTGTGCTGGCTCGGCGCCGACCTGACCCTGGTTGCGGACCGGCACAAAGTGCTGGCCGCGGCCGAAATCATTGAAGGCATCAACCTGCTGATCAATGCCGCTGGAGTCAACCACTTCGCCATGCTCGAACAAATGGCAGACAGCGACATCGACGCCATGCTGGCGGTGAACATCAGCGCGCCGATTTGCCTGACCAAAACCTTGCTGCCGCTGCTCAAGCAAGCCGAGAGCGCGATGGTGGTGAACGTCGGCTCGACCTACGGCTCGATCGGCTACCCCGGTTATGCCAGCTACTGCGCCAGCAAATTCGCGTTGCGCGGTTTTTCCGAAGCCTTGCGCCGGGAACTGGCGGACACCCGGGTCGGTGTTCTTTATGTCGCGCCCCGCGCCACTCGCACGAGCATGAACAGCCCGGCGGCGCAGGCCTTGAATGACGCACTCAAATCCAATGTCGACGATCCGCAACACGTCGCCTCGGCGGTGATGCACGCCATCGCCGGTGACCGCCGCGACTTGTACCTTGGCTGGCCGGAACGTTTCTTCGTGCGCCTCAACAGCTTACTGCCGAACCTGGTGGACCGGGGCTTGCGCAAGCAATTGCCACTGATCCGCCGCCTCAGTCATAAACCTGAAAACGAGCATATGGAACCATGAAAAAACTGACCTTTTGCCTGCTGCTGGGAGCCTTGAGCCAGAGCGTCTGGGCCCTTGACGCTGCCGACCAGCAGCGTCTCGCCGGCATCCAGCAAAGCTGGGCGCATATCCAATACGAACTGCCCGCCGAGCAACGCACCGCCGCCTTCGAAAAACTCGCCACCCAGGCGTCGGCCTTTACCCGGGAGCGCCAGTCGGTGGCCGAGGCGTGGATCTGGTCAGGCATTGTCACCAGCAGTTGGGCCGGCGCCCAGGGCGGGCTTGGTGCGCTGAGCAAGGTCAAGGACGCCAAGGTCGATCTGGAAACTGCCCTGAACCTGGACCCCAAAGCGCTGCAAGGTTCGGCCTACACCAGCCTCGGTGCACTGTACGACCGCGTACCGGGCTGGCCCATCGGTTTCGGCGACGCCGACAAGGCCGAGCAATTACTCAAACAAGCCTTGCAACTCAACCCGAACGGCATCGATAGTCTGTACTTCTGGGGCGATCACCTCTACCGTCAGAAACGCTACAGCGAAGCCAGGGGCGCCCTGCAAAAAGCCCTGCAGGCAGATCCACGGCCAGGCCGCGAAACCGCCGACGCCGGGCGCCGTAAAGAGATCCAGGCCTTGCTGGTGGATGTGAACAAGAAACTCAACTGACAGGAGTCCGTGTGCGCTTATTACTGATCGAGGACGATATAGCCCTGGGCGAAGGCATCCATCAAGCCCTGGGCCGCGAAGGCTACACGGTCGACTGGTTGCAGGACGGCAGCAGCGCCTTGCATTCACTGCTCAGTGAAACCTTTGACCTGGCGGTGCTGGACCTCGGTCTGCCGCGCATGGACGGGCTCGAAGTGCTGCGTCGCTTGCGCGACAGTGGTTCCAACCTGCCGGTACTGATCCTCACCGCCCGGGATGCCACCGAAGACCGCATCGCCGGACTGGATGCCGGGGCTGACGATTACCTGATAAAACCTTTCGACCTGGCGGAACTCAAGGCCCGTCTGCGGGCCTTGTTACGGCGCAGCGCCGGCCGCGCCCACGCGCTGATCGAACATGCCGGCATCAGCCTGAACCCCGGTACCCAGCAGGTCAGCTATCAGGGTGAGCCGGTGGCCCTGACGCCCAAGGAGTATCAACTGCTGCATGAACTGCTCTCGCCTCCGGGCCGGGTCATGACCCGCGACCACCTGATGCAATTGCTCTACGGCTGGAACGAGGAGGCGGAAAGCAACACCCTGGAGGTGCACATCCACCACCTGCGCAAGAAATTTTCCAGCGACCTGATCCGTACCGTCCGGGGTGTCGGTTACCTGGTCGAGGAGCGTCGATGACCTCGATCCGGCGTCGCACCCTCACCCTGATCATCGGCCTGATGCTCGCCGGCCTGGGGGTGATCAGCGTGCTCAACCTGCATGACAGCAACCACGAAATCGCCGAAGTCTACGATGCCCAACTGGCCCAGAATGCCCGCCTGCTGCAGGGTGTAATGCGCATGCCCATGGCGAGCAAGGAACACGCCGAGTTGTATCAGGCGTTCAACAAGGCCTTGAGCGAAGCGGTTCCCGGGGTCGATGGCCATCCCTATGAGAGCAAGCTTGCCTTTCAGGTATGGAATCCCAAGGGCGAAGTGCTGGTGCATACGGCCAGCGCGCCCTCCTTCTCCGCGCCCCCGACGACACCCGGCTTCAGCGACGTGGTGGATCTGCATGATCGCCATTGGCGCGCGTTCATGCTCGAGGACAAACACAATGATTTGCGGATCTGGGTCGGCGAGCGAGACGACGTGCGCTCGGACCTGGTGGAGCGGATCGTAAGTCATACCCTGTGGCCCAATGTGCTGGGCAGCCTGACGCTCGCGGCCATGGTCTGGATGGCGATCGGCTGGGGCCTCAAGCCTCTGGCGGATATGGCCGCGACACTGCGGGCGCGGCACAGCGGGTCGCTGGAACCGCTGCAACTGACCCCGCTGCCCAGCGAACTGGAACCGATGCAGGCAGCGCTCAATCGCATGCTCGCGCAGATCCAGGAAGTGCTCGGCCGCGAGCGGCGCTTCATCGCCGACGCCGCCCATGAAATGCGCACGCCCCTGGCCGTACTGCGGGTGCATGCGCAAAACCTGCTGGAAGCCGGCACCGAACAGGAACGCCGCGAATCCCTGGAATTTCTGATCGCGGGGGTCGACCGGACCAGCCGCCTGGTCAACCAGCTGCTGACCATGGCCCGCCTGGAACCGAACACCCTGACACCGGTGTTGCACCCCATCGACCTGACCGAAACCATACGCGCCAGCCTGGTTCAGCTCACCCCCTGGCTGCTGAGTAAAAACCTGGAGTTGGCCTTCGACGTCAATGAGCGCCCGGTCAAAGTGGTCGCCGACGCCGCCGCCATCGACATTGCCCTGAACAACCTGATCAGCAATGCCGCAAACTTTTCACCCGCGCATGGCGTGATCAGGGTGCAATTGAGCCAGGCCGACGGGTTCTATCACTTGAGCGTCGAGGACCAGGGACCGGGCATCGACGAAGCAGATCGCGAGCGCTTGTTCGAACGCTTCTACAGTCGCGGGAACACGCAAGGGGCCGGACTGGGCCTGACGATCGTCAACACCATCGCCACTCGGCTGGGAGGACGGATCACCCTGGTCAACCGGCCTGAAGGCGGGTTACGGGCGACCCTGTCGATCCCCGACAAATAGCTGCAGTCCCTTTGAAACGCCCCCCTGTAGGAGCTGGCTTGCCAGCGAAGGCGGTGTGTCAGTCGATAGATGTATCGGCTGATATGACGTCTTCGCTGGCAAGCCAGCTCCTACAGATTCGGGTGTGTCAGACGATAGATGTATCGGCTGATATGACGTCTTCGCTGGCAAGCCAGCTCCTACAGATTCGGGTGTGTCAGTCGATAGATGTATTGGCTGACATGAGGTCTTCGCTGCGGTGCGGCGGTCCGACAAGCCAGCGCCTACAGGGGATCGGGGCCCAACAATAGATCCTGTTCGCTCTCACACAGCTGCACCACATAATCCCACAACACCCGCAGCCGCACCGACTTGTGCAACTCCCGCCGCGTGCTGATCCAGTAGCTGCGCTGGATGCTTTCTTGCGGCAACAACGGCACCAGGCCGGGATCGGCACTGGCCATGTAGCACGGCAACACAGCGATCCCCAACCCCGAGCGCGCGGCCTGTTGCTGGGCGATGACGCTGGTGCTGTGGAAGACCACCCGCGGGTTGCGGCAGAAACTGTTGAGGAACATCAATTCCTGGCTGAACAGCAGGTCGTCGACATAGCCGATCCAGGCATGGCGCCCCAGATCTTCGCGACTGTGCAGCGCCGGCGAGCGGTCCAGGTAGTCCTGGCTGGCATAGAGCGCCAGGCGATAGTCGGTGAGTTTGCGGGTGACCAGCATGTCGGCGGCCGGGCGTTCCAGGTGGATACTGATCTCGGCTTCGCGATTGAGGATGCTGACGAAGCGCGGCACCGCCACCAGTTCCACTTCCAGTCCCGGATAACGCTCGAACAGGCCGTTCATGCGGCTGGCGAGGAACATGATGCCCAGGCCTTCCGTGACCCCGACGCGGATCTTGCCCAGCGGCGCCGTGGATTGGGTGATCTCTTCCTGGGCCAGCAAGGCGACGTTTTCCATGGCTTCGGCGTGCTTGAGCAGCGCTTCGCCGGCCGGCGTCAGTTCATAGCCCTGGGCGTGCTGGACAAACAGCGCCGTACCGAGGCTCTTTTCAATGGCCTCGATGTGCCGGGCCACCGTGGCGTGGGTGGTGTTCAAACGGCGGGCCGCAGTGAGCAAACGCCCGCTGCGCTGCAATTCGAGAAAAAACCGCAGGTCATTCCAGTCGAACATGAATCATCCTTGAGGCTTCGCTATGAAGGCGCTGTCTAAAAACGCACAGCGGCTGCGCAAAAACTAACATTCTTTTGACGAAAGCTAACAACTAGGATGACTGACGACAAGAACAACAATACGAGGTCAGGGATGCAGACTTCCCTTGATGAATTCGACTACATCGTGGTCGGCGCCGGGCCGGCCGGGTGTTTGCTGGCCAATCGGTTGTCGGCCAATCCGCAACACCGGGTGCTGCTGCTCGAAGCCGGCGGTCGCGACAACTATGCGTGGATTCACATCCCCGTGGGGTATCTGTTCTGCATCGGTAACCCGCGCACCGATTGGTGCTTCAAGACCGAAGCGCAACCCGGTCTGCAAGGTCGCGCCCTTAGCTATCCGCGGGGCAAGGTGCTCGGTGGCTGCTCCTCGATCAACGGCATGATCTACATGCGCGGCCAGGCCGGCGACTACGATGGCTGGGCCGCCGACGGCAATCCCGGCTGGAGCTGGAACGAGGTGTTGCCGCTGTTCAAGAAAAGCGAAAACCACTTTGCCGGCGATTCGCAATTTCACGGCGCCTCCGGGGAATGGCGGATCGAGCGCCAACGCCTGTCGTGGCCGATTCTGGATGCCTTCCAACGCGCTGCCGGGCAAAGCGGCATTGCCAGCATCGAAGACTTCAACCAGGGCGACAATGAAGGCTGTGGCTACTTCCAGGTCAATCAGAAGGCCGGGATCCGCTGGAATGCGGCCAAGGCCTTTCTCAAACCGATTCGCCACCGTCCCAATCTCACCGTGTTGACCGGCGTCGAGGTCGACCGTGTACTGCTGGAGAAAGGCCGCGCCTGCGCAGTCAATGCACGCTGGCAAGGCCAGGCGAAAACCTTCAAGGCGCGCAAGGAGATCGTGCTGTGCGCCGGCGCCGTCGGTTCACCGAGCATCCTCCAGCGCTCCGGGATCGGCCCGCGTCCGCTGCTGCAACGCCTGGGCATCGGCGTCACCCATGAGCTGCCCGGGGTCGGCGGCAACCTGCAGGACCATCTGCAACTGCGGATGATCTACAAACTGCAGAACGCCCGCACCCTGAACCAGATTGCCGGCAGCCTGTGGGGCAAGATGGGCATGGGCCTGCGCTATCTGTATGACCGCAGCGGCCCGCTGTCCATGGCGCCCAGCCAACTCGGCGCCTTTGCCCGGTCCGGACCGGAGCAGACCTCGGCCAATCTTGAATACCATGTGCAGCCGCTGTCCCTGGAACGCTTCGGCGAACCTTTGCATGCGTTTCCTGCATTCACCGCTTCGGTCTGCGATCTGCGGCCGCAAAGTCGGGGTCGCATTGAGATTCGCTCCGCCGACCCGCAGGAAGCGCCGCTGATCCAGCCCAACTATTTAAGCCATCCGGAAGATTTGCGGGTCGCGGCCGACGCGATTCGCCTGACCCGGCGCATTGTGTCAGCGCCAGCCTTGCAAGCCTTCAAACCGGTCGAATACCTGCCCGGCGACAGCTTGCAGAGTGAAGAAGAATTGCACGAAGCCGCCGCGCGCATCGGCACCACGATTTTCCATCCGGTGGGCACCTGCCGCATGGGCAATGACGCTGACGCGGTGGTCGACGCCGAGTTGCGCGTTCACGGCATCCCGGGCTTGCGCATCGCCGACGCCTCGATCATGCCGCGCATCACCTCGGGCAACACCTGCTCGCCTACGCTGATGATTGCCGAAAAAGCCGCGCAATTGATCCTCAACCCATCGACAAGGAGCCTGACCTCACCCATGGAACGGGTCACGAATGCCTGAACATGAACACCCCCTGTAGGAGCTGGCTTGCCAGCGAAGGCGGTCTGTCAGTCGAAATATGTATTGGCAGACAGACCGCTTTCGCTGGCAAGCCAGCTCCTACAGGGGGGGTGTGTCAGGCACAAAAAATAGCGCCAACAGGACATTTACATCCGATACATCGACAATAGCGGCACCAGGCCCACAAGGCCGGTGCCGACAGTGGAACAACAAAAACAATCACTGTGAGGGATACGATATGTCAGAACATGTTCAACCACTGGAAGCCGTACGCAGTGCGGGGACCAGCCGCGAGACCCAGAAAGTCATCTTTGCTTCATCGCTCGGGACGGTGTTCGAGTGGTACGACTTTTTCCTCTACGGCGCCCTCGCGGCGGTCATCAGCAAACAGTTTTTCGCCGGGGTCAACGACACCACCGCGTTCATCTTTGCGCTCATGGCGTTCGCCGCCGGCTTCATCGTGCGCCCATTCGGCGCGCTGGTGTTCGGCCGGCTCGGGGACATGATCGGGCGTAAATACACCTTCCTCGCCACCATCATTCTCATGGGCGTGGCGACCTTCTGCGTCGGGTTGCTGCCGACCTACGCCAGCATCGGCATTGCCGCGCCGATCATTCTCGTGGTGCTGCGCATGCTTCAGGGCCTGGCCCTGGGCGGTGAATACGGCGGCGCTGCCACTTATGTCGCGGAACACGCGCCGATGGGCAAGCGCGGTTTTCACACCAGCTGGATTCAGTCCACAGCTACCCTCGGCTTGCTGCTGTCACTGCTGGTGGTCCTGGCCTGCCGCTACTTCACCGGTGACCAGTTCGAAGTCTGGGGCTGGCGGATTCCGTTCCTGTTTTCGATCATCCTGCTGGGCATCTCGACCTGGATTCGCATGAGCCTGCACGAGTCGCCGGCTTTCGTGAAAATGAAAGAGGAAGGCAAACTCTGCAAGTCGCCGCTGCGCGATTCTTTCGGCAAATGGGAAAACCTCAAAGTCGTGCTGATCGCCCTGTTCAGCATCAACGCCGGGCAAGCAGTGACCTTCTACGCCGCGCAGTTCTACGTGTTGTTCTTCCTGACCCAGTTCCTGAAAATGGACCCGGCCCTGGCCAACAGCCTGCTGATCGTCAGCGTGATCATCGGCGCGCCGTTCTTCATCTTTTTCGGCTGGCTGTCGGACAAGGTCGGGCGCAAACCGGTCCTGATGATCGGCCTGCTGCTGGCCACCGCGCTGTACTTCCCGATCTTCAAGTCCATCGCCCACTACGCCAACCCGGCCATCGACCAGGCCAGCCGTCAGGCACCGATCACCGTGCTGGCCGACCCGGCCACCTGCACCTTCCAGTTCGACCCGGTAGGCAAGGCGAAATTCGACAGCCCGTGCGACAAGGTCAAGACGTTCCTGGTCAAACAGGGCCTGCCTTACACCAGCGCAGCAGCCCCGGCCGGCAGCGGCGTACAGGTCAGCGTCGGTGATGTGAAAATCGACGGTTACGACGAAGCGGCCCTGCGTGGCGCGGTGACATTGGCGGGGTATCCGTCACAAGCCGATACGCAACAGGTCAACAAGCCCATGATCGTGGCGCTGATGGTGGTGCTGATCATCATCTCCGCCATGTGCTACGGCCCGCTGGCGGCGCTGATGGTCGAACTGTTCCCGACCCGCATCCGCTACACCTCGATGTCCCTGCCCTACCACATCGGCAACGGCTGGTTCGGCGGCTTCCTGCCGACCGTATCGTTTGCCTTGGTGGTGTACACCGGGGACATCTTTTACGGGCTGTGGTACCCGGTGCTCATTACCGGGGTGAGCCTGGTGGTGGGGATGATCTGTTTGCGTGAGACCAAAAACGTGGATCTGGACACCAACTGACAGCCAGTGCAAAAAAAAACGCCCCGCATCCCGGGGCGTTTTCGTTAATCTGATCGCTCGACGCAACCATCGCCCCGCCACTCCCCAGACCGAGGCACCATGATCATTTCATCCGCATCCGACTATCGCGAGGCAGCCCGCCGCAAACTCCCGCGTTTTTTGTTCGACTACATCGATGGCGGTGCCTATGCCGAGCATACGCTGCGGGCCAACAGCGCCGACCTGGCCGACATCAGCCTGCGTCAGCGCATTCTGAAAAACGTCGAAACCCTGAGCCTGGAAACCACCCTCTTCGACCAACCGCTGGCAATGCCGATCATATTGGCGCCGGTTGGCCTGACGGGCATGTTCGCCCGTCGGGGTGAAGTACAGGCCGCGAAAGCCGCGCAAAACAAGGGCATCCCGCTGTGCCTGTCCACGGTGTCGGTGTGTTCGATCGAAGAAGTCGCCAGTCAAAGCCAACAACCCCTCTGGTTTCAGCTCTATGTGTTGAAAGACCGGGGCTTCATGAAAAACGCCCTGGAGCGGGCAAAAGCCGCCGGGGTGCAGAACCTGGTGTTTACCGTGGACATGCCCACGCCCGGCGCCCGCTACCGGGATGCACACTCGGGCATGTCAGGGCCTTTTGCCGCCTCGCGGCGGATTCTCCAGGCCATGACCCGCCCCGCCTGGGCCTTCGACGTCGGCGTCATGGGCCGTCCCCACGACCTGGGGAACGTGTCGAAGTACCTGGGCAAAGCGGTCACGCTCGAAGATTACATGGGCTGGCTCGCCAACAACTTCGACCCTTCGATCAGCTGGAGCGACCTGGAGTGGATTCGCGAGTTCTGGAAAGGCCCGATGATCATCAAGGGCATTCTCGATCCCCAGGACGCCAGGGACGCGGTCAGCTTTGGCGCCGATGGCATCGTCGTGTCGAACCATGGTGGGCGACAGCTCGATGGCGTGCTTTCCACCACCAAGGCATTGCCGCCGATCATGCAAGCCATCGGCGATGACCTGACGGTGCTGGTCGACTCCGGCATCCGCTCGGGGCTCGATGTCGTACGGATGCTGGCCCTGGGCGCAAAAGGCGTCCTGCTGGGGCGTTCGATGGCCTATGCACTGGCTGTCGACGGTCAACGCGGGGTGGAGAACATGCTGGCGATCTTTGCCAAGGAGATGCGCGTGGCGATGACCCTGACCGGGGTGACGTCAATTGGTCAGATTGATGAATCGACGCTGGTCAGTGCCGTGCGATGAGTTGACGCAACTGATAGCGGATGCGCTCCGCTAATGTAGGAGCGAGCTCGCTCCTACAGTTCAATCGAACAGCTTGACGCCGATGCGAGGCGTTTTGTTCTCCATCGCGATCAGAAACTGGCCTTGACCGACATCATGAAGTTACGCGGATCACCGTAGTAGTTACCGAAGTTTTCCGTGCCGACGGTGCTGTAATAGCGCTTGTCGAACAGGTTATTGCCGTTCAACGCCACCGACCAGGTCTCATCGATGCGATAGCCGATGCGACCGTTCCAGATCGCATACCCCGACTGGCTGATTTTCTCGCCGCTGGCCGGAGAGACACGGAAGTTATCGCTCTGCGCATTGACCCCGGCACCGACGCTGAAACGTTCAAGAGACCCGCCCAGCGCGTAGTCACCCCACAGGCGCAGCACATGCCGGGGCACATAGCTGTTGAACGCCGCGCCATTGAGGCTGGTGTCGATGTCGTCCAGGGTTTTGGTCTGGGTATAGGTGTAGCCCGCCAGCAATTGCAGGCGCTCGATGACTTCACCACTGATCTCGGCTTCGAACCCCTGGGCACGCACCTTGCCGGCGTTGACATAGCAGTAACCATCCGATGATGGGCAGGATGAGTTGAAGTCCGTCTGCGCCTGGTCTTTCTGGAGGGTACGGAACAGGTTGAACGAGCTGTTCAGGCGACCGTCGAACCAGGCGCCCTTGATCCCCAGTTCATAGCTCTGGCCCACCAGTGGCTTGAGGGCCGAGCCGTCTTCGGAGCGGTAATTGCCTTGCGGCGTAAAGATATCCGAGTAGCTGGCGTAGGCCGTCAGGTGTTCATTGAGGTCCAGCAGCAGGCCGGCAAAGGGCGTGACCTGGCCGGTCTCGGTGGTGCTGGAATGCTGCGAGGTACCGGTATTGATGAAATCCGAATCGGTATCGGAGCTGTACCAACTCACCCGACTGCCGATGACGAAGGTCAGCGGATCCGCCAGCTTCAGGCGCAGGGTCGAGTAGGCACCCTTCTGCGTGGTCACCGAATTGACCGGTCCGCCGCGGGACGAGTTGGCGATGAAGTAGCTGTCGTCCGGCTCCGGAATATGTTTGTCCGGGTTGAACACATTCTGCCGCTGCGGCAGGAAGGCCACCGAGTAGAAGTCATCCTTTTTCGCCCGACTGGCGTTGAACCCCAGCACCAGTTCGTGTTGCTGGCCGAACGCAGCGAACTTGCCATCCACATAGGCGTCGAGACCGTAGTCGACCTGATCGTAGTCATACATGCTGCCGAGCATGCCGGTGGTACCCACGCCGGGCGTCACGGATCCGGACGCGAATGCGTATTTGATGTCCTGGGTGTTTTTTGTGTAGACGCTGGCAACCTTCAATGCCCAATCGTCGTTGATCTGATGTTTCAGATCGCTGAACACAGTGGTGCGCTGGCTGCGCCAGGTGTTCCACGATGGATCGAGGCAGGTCGAACGACCGAGTTTCAAGTCGCTGCCATCCCGGTAGCGCGGCAGGCCGCCCCAGCAAGGACTGGCGTCCACGTCTTCATAGGCGACGCCCAGCCCGAAGGTGGTATCGGCGCTCAGATCGATGTCGAGCGCGCCGTAATACACCTGGTCCTTGCGACTGGCGTCATCCACGAAGTAGTGCCGACTCTGTTCGGCCACCACGGCACGGCCGCGTATTGTCCCGGAGTCATTCAGCGGTCCGCCGGTGTCGACCTGGGCGCGATAGTTGTCCCAGCTGCCACCGGACAGCGTGATGTCGGTCTGGGGCGCAGCCTGGCCACGCTTGCGCACGAAGTTCACCCCACCGGCGGTGCCGCCCGCGCCTTTCATCATCCCCGCGGCACCGCGCAGGATTTCCACCCGGTCGTAGTACGCCATGTCACCGCTGAAACTGTCGGCCTGGACATAGAGGTTGCCCATGTCCAGCGGCACACCGTCGTACTGGTACTGGCCCGACATCCGGAAGCCGCGCGAATAGAAATATTTGCCGCCCATGGTCGAGTCGTAGACGGTAATGCCCGGGGTCTTTTCCATGACCTGCTCGATGGTGTTGAGGTTCTGGTCATCGAGCATCTTGCGGGTCATCACGGTCACCGATTGCGGCGTTTCCCTGAGCGAATGTTCGCCCTTGCCAATGGTTACCGCGCCGGTGGTGTACGAGCCACTGTTCTCAGTCGTCGCGCCCAGCATCTGGCCATTGATGTTGGTGGCGCCCAGTTCCAGGGCCGAGCCGGCAGCCGGTACCGGGCGCAGAACATAAGTGCCGTTGGCCTGTGGTTCGGCTTGCAGACCGCTGCCGCCAAGAATCTGCGCGAAACCTTCGCTGACACCGAACGCACCTTTGAGTCCGGGGGACTTCAAGCCTTCGGTCTGGCGCGCATCGAAAGAAATGGCGGCGCCCGCTGCGCTGGCGAACTGGCCGAGGACGTGCGTCAGGCTGCCCCCGGCGATATCAAAGGATCGAACCATGTTTTGCTGTTGCGCCGGCGCCGCCATCACGCTAACCGGCCATCCGCTCATCGCCGTCGCCGCGAACAACCCGACCTTCACTGCCATCGCCAGACGACCTGGCACGTACACCCGAGACATGCTTAACCTCCCCCAAAGACCATCTATAAAAACTCACTGAGGGATGAGCCGAACGATGTCGATGAAAAGTGCAAATGGCTGAAAACTTTTTTAGCGCGGCGAATGCCCGCGCCCGTCAGCGCCCGAAACATTGACCCAGTAGCGACTGTATCGGCTGATGCGCAACGAAAAACCGCTCTCCAGAGCCGCCAGCGCCAGGTCCGTATCATCGATGGGGAATGCGCCGGAGACCTTTAAATGGGCAATGCGCGGATCACAGCGCAGCACCCCGGTGCGATAGCGCGACAGGTCGGCAAGCAGTTCGGCCAGGGGACGGTCGATGGCAATGATGCTGCCTTGCTGCCAGGCGCCCACAGACGCGTCGTTACGCCGTATCGCCCCCAGCGAAGTGGCATTGAAGGCAATGGACTGCCCCGCCTGCAGACGCACTGTCGATGCGCTGCCAGCCGAACTGACCTCCACCGCCTTTTCAAGTACCGCCACCTCGCCGGTATGCTCCCGGGACCGGACAATAAAGCGCGTACCCAACGCCAGCACCTCGCCATGGCGAGTGACGACCTTGAACGGTCGCTGCATGGGATCGACAGCAGTCGTCACCAGAATCTCGCCCCGCAACAGCTCCAGTACACGTTGACGGCCGTCGAAGCGCAGGTTGACCGAGGTGTCGGTGTTGAGCAGCAATGAGCTGCCATCGGCCAGGCGGAACTCACGGCGCTCACCCACTGCGGTGCGAAAATCGGCAAACAGGTTCTGCGAGGTTTCACTGCGCCAGCCCAGCCAGCCCAGCGAACCGGCCGACGTCAGCACCAGCACGCTGCGCAAGACCTGGCGACGGGATCGTTCGGCCCCGCGCAAGGCCGGCGCAGCCAGGCCCCCCGGCACACGCGCCATCTGCTCCCCGACCGCCGTCATCCGTTGCCAGGCCTGTCGGTGCGCATCGTCAGCAAGCAGCCAGTCGTTCCAGGCGGCGCGATCGGCATCGGTTGCGATGCCGGACTGCAAGCGGGCGTACCACCGGGCGGCAACGCCGATCGCCTTCAACTCGGTGGGCGAAAGGTTCATGCCAGCTGCAACTGAATCTGCATCAGACAGCAATGCTCCATGGCCTTGGCCATGTGGTTGTTGATCGTGCGCACACTGACACCGAGGCGCTCGGCGATCTGCGGGTAGGTCAGCCCCTCGAACTGAGACAGGATGAACGCCTGCTTGACCTTCGGCCCCAACCCCTGCAGCAGCCGGTCTATCTCCATCAGGGCCTGCAGCAGGATTGCCTGCTCTTCCAACGAGGGCTGCTGCGCTTCGGGCATGGCAGCCAGGGCTTCAAGATACGACTGCTCCAGTGAACGCCGGCGGAACAGATCGATCAGCAAGCCCTTGGCAATCATCGACAGGTAGGGTCGCGGCTCGCGGATCTCCAGCGCGTTGCGCGCCTTGATCACCCGGACGAAGGTGTCCTGTGCCAGGTCCGCCGCATCGAAGGCGTTGCCCAGGCGCTTGCGCAGCCAGCCATTGAGCCAACCGTGATGGTCGCAATACAGATCATTGACGGCGCTGCGCAGGGACAGATCGTTGGAGGACATGACAGTGGAATAATTCGCGAGTGATAATGACTCGCATTGTCATGGGTGCAGCCGGTGATTGGCAATAGCCACATCGCGCAAAAAGCCTCACCACATCCCAAGGTGTGATGGGCCCGCCCGCATCGCGCTGGCAGGCCGCATCCATCACTCGACGTCTTTCAGAACCTCGAACGTCACTTGATCGGGATAAAACGCCACGTAATCGCGAATCTGCTCGACAGACACTTTGGGGTTTTCATAGCTCCATACTGCATTGGCGCCTTCATGTCCCGGGATCTGCAGGCTGAAATAGCTGGCGTCGCCCTTGTAGGGGCAATAGCTGGTGTGGTCGGTACGGGCGTAATATTTTTCGTCGATATCCTCCCGGGGCACGTAGTACACCGGAGGATAATTGGCCTCCAGCAGCACCAGCGCTCGTGAGGACGCGGCCACCTGAATGCCGTGAAACTTCACCAGGAGGCAGCCTGGCTGTTCTGCAATGGTGATGACAGGACTGGGACCGGCGCTTTTCATCACTAACTCCTGGATCATGGGAAGATGCATTGCTGTGGCGAGGTGGCTTGCGCGCAAACGCCACCTCAAAACCTGCCACCGTGATGTAACAGGTATACCTCATGTTTCGCCCTGGCGAATGCTTCACAGCCGAACGGGAGCAAGCACCCGGATCCACAAGATCAAAACCGCGAGCAACCTTTTGCTGTACATCCATACAGATAAAGATTGCCCCAGCGCTCTTCACAAGCCATTCTGTGCCTCTCTCGAACACGGATCGATGACGTGGCCATGCAGCTGTACCTCTGTGAAAAACCCTCCCAGGCCAAAGACATTGCAGCCGTGCTCGGCGCCAGCCGTCGCGGCGACGGCTGCTGGCTGGGAACGAACGTCACGGTGACCTGGTGCATCGGCCATCTGCTGGAAACCGCGCCGCCGGATGCCTACGACGCCCGTTACAAGCGCTGGGTGCTGGCGGACCTGCCGATCATTCCAGAAAAGTGGAAGATGGCCGTCAAGCCACGTACGGCCAGCCAGTACAAGGCCGTCAAACGCTTGCTCGGCGAGGCCACCGAGCTGGTGATCGCCACCGACGCCGACCGCGAGGGCGAAATGATTGCCCGGGAGTTGGTGGAACATTGCCGGTATCGAGGGCCCATCCGGCGACTGTGGCTGTCGGCGCTGGACGATGCGTCGATCCGCAAGGCGCTGGCGGCGCTCAAGCCGGGGGCCGAGACTTTCAGTCTTTACCATTCGGCACTGGGGCGCTCGCGGGCCGACTGGCTGATCGGGATGAACATGAGTCGGCTGTTCACGCTGTTGGGCCGTCAATCCGGTTATCAGGGGGTATTGCCGGTCGGCCGGGTGCAGACGCCGACCCTGCGCCTGGTGGTGGATCGCGACCGCAGCATCGCCGACTTCGTCCCCGTCGCCTATTGGGCCATCGACGTGCAACTGTTGCATGACGGCACTGCGTTTACCGCGCAATGGCGGGCAGCCTCCGACGCGTGCGACGACCAGGACCGCTGCCTGAATCAGGCGCTGGCGCAAAAAGCGGCGGCGGCGCTGAGCAGCGCGGCGAGTGCCCGGGTGATCAAGCTGCGTACCGAGCGAATGCGTGAAGTGGCACCCCTGCCGTTCGACCTGGGCACCTTGCAGGAGGTCTGCTCGAAGAAGCTGGGCCTCGGCGCCCAGGAAACCCTCGATATCGCCCAGGCGCTCTATGAAACCCATAAGGTCATCACCTACCCGCGCAGCGACTGCGGCTACCTGCCGCTGAGCCAGCACAGCGAAGCCCCGGGCATCCTGGCGGCGCTGAGGCAGGCCGACCCGACGCTGAGCGCCTTGAACGATTATCTGGAGCCTCAGCGGCGTTCACGGGCCTGGAACGATGCCAAGGTCAGCGCTCACCACGGCATCATTCCCACCGCAGCGGCAAAGAACCTCGAGCGGCTGGAGGGCAAACAGCGGGCGGTGTACACGCTGATTCGCGCACGGTACCTGGCGCAATTCCTGCCCAACCACGAATACGACCGCACCCAGGCTGACTTCGACTGTGCCGGTGAAGCCTTGCGTGCCGTGGGCAAGCAGATTGTCGAGCCCGGCTGGAAACGCGCCCTGCCCGAGGCCCTCGCCCCGGCCAAGGGCCGCGAAGCGCCGGTGCCGCAAACGCTGCCGGCCTTGGCCGAAGGGCGCGATTGCGCAGTGGCCGAAGTGAAGCTCAAGGACCTCTGGACGCAACCGCCCAAGCCGTTTACCGAAGGCGACCTGATCAAGGCGATGAAGAACGTCGCCAAACTGGTGGAAGACCCGCTGCTCAAGCAAAAACTCAAGGACACCACCGGCATCGGCACCGAAGCGACCCGGGCCTCGATCATCCAGGGTTTGCTCGATCGCGGTTACCTGATCAAGAACGGCAAGGCCCTGGCCGCGACCCCGGCCGCCTTCAGCCTGATCGATGCGGTGCCGCGCGCCATTGCCGATCCCGGGACCACGGCGATCTGGGAACAGGCGCTGGACATGGTGCAGAGCGGTGAAATGAGTCTCGAAGAATTCGTCACCAAGCAGGCCGCCTGGATGAGCAAGCAGGTCGCCCGCTGCGCCGGCCTGAGCCTGACCATCAGCGGCCCGGCAAGCCCGGCCGGTCGTGGCGCCACGCCATGGAAAAACAAACGCAAGCCCGCCAAGCGCAAGCCTTCGACGGGCACCAGACGAGCGGCAAAACCGGCGAGCAAGGCTTGAATACCGTTTAGGCGCACGGGAATGGTCTAGTGTTCCGATAACCCGCATCAGGAGCCAGCCCTCATGCCATCGATAGCACTGCACCCCGCCCAGCGCGACGATCTGGAGACGATTGAAAACCTGATGCAGTTCTACCTGTATGACTTCAGCGAGTGGCTGCCGCTGAAGCTGGGCGGGCATGGCTTCTTCAATTTCCAGCCCCTGCTCGATTACTGGCGCAACCCCGCGACCCGGCCATTCCTGATCAAGGTCGACGGGGAGCTGGCCGGCTTCGTGGTTGTGGATGACGTCGTCCATCTGCCCGGGGCCCTTTACAACATCGGCTACTTTTTCGTCAGCCGACGTTTT
>Ga0213829_1000430_pt1 | contig 40459 bp, 35 predicted proteins | sample MC6MC0896MG_FD_180665 | JGI IMG/M metagenome (GOLD analysis project Ga0213829, IMG submission 180665) | Enriched soil aggregate microbial communities from Iowa State University, Ames, United States - MC6-MC0896-MG | ecosystem: Environmental > Terrestrial > Soil > Unclassified | place: USA: Iowa... | reverse complement strand
CGGGCCAATTTATGACCGGTGTACTTAAAGCATGTCTTATTAAATACGTACTACCATTTAATATTCTGTTTCTTTGCATTTGTGTTCCTCTATTTGGTATCAGCTCCATAAATGACTTATTGCTTTCTTCAGCTGTTGGCGGAATCGAAAGTATCCTGATCATGCTCTTTCTCGTAAAAAACTACCCTTTTTCCAAAGCGAGCCAATCCAGTTCAAAAGCACTGGTCAACTTATTGATCTTAGGTTTGCTCGGGCTTTTGGGCTATCTTCATAAAGTTATCTTTCAGTATGAACTATTGATTTGGGGGCTGGCGGTACTCGGTTGGATATTGTTTTTTATCATGCTCAAATATCTACAAAAAGAGGATTGGAAAAGCCTGGCCTTTGATGATAATTAAGAAATTACCATGAATACACAGGCTCCATTTTCTGGAACCTGTGTATTTCACGGCTACTTTTTATTGATCCGCCCTTTAAAACGACTGATACCATCCATAAAAGCTTCAACAATTATCCGTCCTTTAGGAAGATGATTAAGATCATAGTTGAATATCGCATTTTTAACAGCTTTATATTCATGTTTTTGCCATAACACACCGTCAACCGTTATCCGCACGGTCATATCGCTCAACTTATTGGATACCACATTTAACTGCGTTTGGTCAACCACTGATCTTGGATACAGGGAAAATGCATATTGAGCCTTTGTTGTATCCATTTCAAAACCCGAAACAGCCTTAAAACTAAACATTTCACCCACTCCACAATCACTTTCAAATGCATGAATAAGGTTTCCTTTCAGGTCAAAAATCCGAAGATAACCATCTCCGTTTTCAGGTTGTGCCCAAAACTGTAGTCCATTTCCAGCTGTATCTAATAGGCGAAAGGAGTAATTGCCAGTAGCAAGGCGTATCGTATCAGTATAAAGTGTGAGCGCAGTCAACTGTGCCGCCTTCTTTTGAAAAACGGTATCCTGCTGCCCATTTATTAAAGAAATACTATTGTCTTGAGGTGTTTTATTTGTTAGAAATTTCACAACAAATTCATTCGGAAATTTTTCCGGTGCTGTAAAAACAACGTCCATTCCATTGTCTTCTGACCATGCATCTTTCTTACCATTCGGTTTGATAAGCGCTACATGAAAGACATTTTCACCATCTTTTTCCTGAATTTCTCCAGGTAGCAATACATCTGCCACTTGATTAAAAGAAAGATTTCCCTTCCAATGAAATGTTTTGGAAGGAAAGCCCTTCGTTCCATATACAATTGTAAGCGAATGCAACGGATCTGCCCCGAGATTTCTGAAAGATATCCGTGGGCCAGAACTGGCTGGGTTTAATCTCGAAAAACGTTGCTCGTCGTTTGGTACCATAATAGATTCAACGGCTGCATCTATTTTTTGCTTAGGTTTCGAATAATGAAACAAGTAAGCTGAGATATTTTCAACAGCCTGTATATTGCTTGAAGCGGTATAGGGTTCCATTCGCAATGCTGCAGTATGGCGACCCGGCTTTGTGAATACATCGATTACATCAGGCTGCTGCAGATCACCGGGACACCAATACGCCCGGTCAAAGATCCATGTCCCGCCTTGCGGGTATAAAGGGTTATCACCACACTTTTTCCACATATCCCGCAGGTCAACGACCTTTCCGTCGAGCATGAGCTCACGCCATCGTGTGCAAAACTCGCTGCAACCACGAGGTTTGTCCATACCATGCCCTGTATGCTGAATACGTATACGGCTTAAGGCAGCCTGCCCCAGCGATTCGTAAGTTACTGGCAATAAATTCTCTTCTATCTTCTCGTTGGGATCGCCGTATTTATAGCCCTTATTCCACAAAGGTGTTATACCCAGAGGTGTAACAACTGGAGGTCCCGATAGAATTTCGAAATCTATGCTAAGTGCCCAACCGACTGTTTTATCCTCAAAACCCGAATGGACATATACAATCTCGACGCTATCCCGCAAAAAAGGGGCAAAGTCAGTCACATCCACCTGCCACTTCCAATTCCACCCTTTGTTGTAAATGCTCCCATAGGGAGTAAGCATCCGGCCCAATTCATAGTTCAGCACCTCTCCTTTTGCTCCTCCTTTACGTTTCAACACGATATGATCCAAATAATCCCAATGTGCGGTGTTTAGGCTATCAGGACTTCCCAAAGTGACATGCATGGTTATTTTTCTTACGGGATATTCTGCCTTGGGAAATACCCCCCATGCTGGATAAGGGTTTTCACCTTTAGCAGCATCACAAATAATAGTAGTACGGTTGTGCGTGACAACATGGCTTATTGCTTTCTTTTGTGCAATAGCATGATAACCGATGATAAGCCACACTAGAATAAGAATAGGTCTGAAGTTCATTATAGTAAAAAAATAATAGGTAAGAAACGGCATAAAGATAAGGTGTTTTCTCAATCTATTAAGCAAGCTGGTCTGGCATTTCTTCAAAAAATGAATATCTTTCGTACAAACTCCGCACTCTTTCTGCAATGAAAGATGGCATTCGTTGTCGCATATGTCAGGTGTACAAGAATGAATAAGGCGCACCCTTACAGTACGCCTTATTCATTTAATTAAGACTTACGGGGAGTTCGCCTGCTCCACCGCCCCAACAACCTACTCGTAGCGAAGCTTACCAGCGTGCCCAGAGCAGCCGTCAGGACAGTCTGTAAGACATCTCCCAGGAAGAAACTGGCCCAAACGGAACAGATGGTTCCACTTAGGGCCGAGATTCGGCTATCATTCAGGCCCATCAACACCGCTCCTTTCTCCCTTAACGCGCTCCTGCGGTTCTATGACTTCCGCAGGTGTGGGACCCGCCACTGCTTTATCAAGCCCGGGTATCCCTCCGTCAGCCTCACCTTCCAATGTTGGTGGAGCCGGTTCCTCTTCCAGAACAGTTTCCAGAATACCCAACCCCAAGGCTACATATTTTAAGATGTGCATTGCCTTTCCCGGTAGATGGACAGGTGCCGCCATCACGACCCGCAGCACCTGTCCTATTTTGTTTAATATTTTTTTCATAATTGTCGTATTTCGTCCTTTACTTATTGAATGTCAACGATCTCCAGTACGACATCTCCCTGTTGTACCACAGCTGCAATCAGCCGGTAAAGCCGCTTGTAAGCCTTCCCGGAATCAAATACAGCATAATCCTCATCGAGCAAAAATTTGTAATAATCTCCTACCAACAGGCAACCCGAAGTGTCCCAATAATAGTTGCCCATATGGATATAAACATAAGAGAAGTTAGGTACAGCCATTAACTGAATCATGCCCCGATGTAAATCTGGAAAAAGCCGTTTGTAACGTGCGTTCATTGCCCCATAAGTTCTCATTCCGAGTTTATAGGTCCCCGCAGGAATAGCAGTGCTGCCTTTGATCTTCTGATCGCGGACCAGGTCCTCTAGGCCAAAGCAGAAAAACTCGCCATCCAGATACAATTTGGACAGGGTACTATTTTTCCCCCGTCCAATACGTTGCAGTGTTAAGATCATCGCACGAGCAATGTCGCGGTCTGGCTCCAATCACCTGCGCCCTTGGTATTGACTGCGCGCACCCGCACCTCATAGTAGTGTCCCGCTTCCAGTGGAGCGATAATATTCAGACGAGATGAGGTCGTTGTGAAGCGGTCGCTCCATTCCTGTTCAGCTTCTCCCAGCTTACGGTAGCTATACTCATACATCCGAACCTTGGCTTGCTTGGCAAAATCCAGCCGCATCTGCCCCGACTGCTGGCCATCCGATAGGCGTACATTTTCCACGGCATGGGGTACCATGCTTGCCGTAGACGGTGCATTGGTCGGAAATCCCGAACTCAGCAGTGTGGACAAGTGACCGTCAGCAACCGAATTCACATAGTAGCCCAACTTCTGCAAGGCCGACACCAATGCCGGGATACTCTCGTCCTTATGGGCTGTGTCCTCCGGTGACCCACGTTTGCGGGAAATAGCCATTTTAGAAGAAAAATCATCCAGTAGCGCCTTTACCTCATTTATTTCAGGTGAAGGGGTAGGGAAATTACTGTTTCCGGTCATCGCAGCGACGATCGTTGTCGCCGCAATCAATAGCTCATCGTCTTTCATCTGTCCGAAGCCGATAAGCGCTTTCATTTTTGTTGCCATAATTGATAAATTAATGAAACTCTGTTTGTTGTTTTCCTGTCCTCGCGAGATCAATGAACAGCACAAACATAGCCCCTCAATAGCCCCAAAATGAAAAAAGTGACGTCTAAAGACGGATAAAGAAAAAATAGGCCTGTTTTTTTCGTTTACCGTCTTTTGCGGTGATCCAAGGTTCCAAAAAACGCATAACAGTTTAACATAAGCTGACAACAGTTTGTCGTAAACGCATAACAGTTTAACATAAACTGATAACAGTATGTCATAAACGCATAACAGTTTAACATAAACTGATAACAGTATATCATAAACGCATAACAGTTTACCATAAACCGATAACAGTATGTCGTAAACGCACAACAGTTTACCATAAACTGATAACAGTTTGTCATAAACGCACAACAGTTTACCATAAACTGATAACAGTTTGTCATAAACGCATAGCAGTTTACCATAAACTGATAACTGTATATCGTAAACTGATAACAGTTTGTCATAAACGCATAGCTGCTAAATGTAAACAGCCCTAAGTTCATTGAAAGTTAGGGCTGTTTGACCGGGGAGGACAGTGGCAACTTTAGGATCCTGAACGTCTATGCTTGCCCTTGCTCTCCAGCAGGAGCTTTACCACATCGCGCTGAAAAAACCAGTCGATCCTGCCCAGCGACATGGGCCTGAGCTTACCCTCCCGCACATAGTTACGGTAAGCACTGTCCTGGATCTCCAGCTTTTTCATCACATCGCCCTTGAAGAGGATAGGCTGGTCCCATAATCTGTGCAGCTCGCTGTCCAGCAGCTCCCCGATCCGTTGCTGCAGGTCGGTCATCGCATCCATGCGCTGCTGCAGCAGGTCCAGCGACTCCTGCTGGACCTGCACTGTTGTTGCTGACTGATAATAAGTGTCTGCCGCTCGAGCAGTTCGTTGGACCTGGCCGACTGATCGACCAATTGTTGGAGGAAATTTTCCATTAAAATAACGGGCTGTGCTTCGCTGCCGTCCCTGGAGCATGCAGGAATGATCCCGCAGTTATGGCATGAAAGCCGATAAAAATAGATCTATTGAATCAACCTTAATCCCCTTTTGCTGAAATATTGTCTCTTTATCGATTTCCCAGCAGCTCCTCCCGCAGCAATGCAATACTCTCAAAAAGCCGGCTGAAGAAACGGGTCCGCTCAATCTCAGACCCCACACCCAATATCGAAGACTGATTGATAATACCGTTGAGCGCATACTCAAAGCCTTCTACAAATACCTCATCCCTCGTGGTCATACTATTGATCGTGCCCACTTTGATACTGACCGCTTTTTGCCCCTCCGTGTATACGAGCATCCCTGCGACCCCACCCGGAAAAGGTTTTCTAAAAAAATCAAACTTTTTGCCGTTTGCCTTCTTCCCATGGACCACTTGCCGCTGGAAGCTCCGGACCAATGCATCCAGTTCGTCCAGCAAGAGTTCCAAAGTACCTTTTTCCCCGAACCGGCAAAGGCTGTCCATAAACCTCAGGTTGTACAGGATGGAAAGCAGCAGTTCATCATACCAGATCTCTCGGCTCTCGATCTTACCATAAGCACTGGCGATACGTTCAAAGATGCTCTCCAGCGGATATCTTTCAAGTTCTTCCACAAACTCTTCAAACTTGATCCCTTGTAGTGAATCCCCCTTCTGCATTTCATAACTGTAACAGTATAGCTTAAAATAGGTCAGCATCTTAAAGGGCATAAAATGGAAAATTGGGATCTCATCGGCATTGAATGTGATCGAACCCTGCGGATCGGCAGCAATTTTTTCAAGCATCAGTGCCATCCCACTGATATATCCGATATAGGTACCCATATCCTCACTGGCCAGAAAGCGGTACCCAAACCAGACCAGGCCGGGCTGTCCTTTAAATACCTCCTGTGGCAATACATTAAATTTCTCCACCAGTTCGACATAACGGTCCATCGGAATCCCGCGCTCACCATAGATCCATTTGTGGACAGTTTCAGGGTTTACATCTAATTTTTCACAGATTGTTCGCTTTGCTTCTTCCTTTGATTTGTATTTTGCGCAGATCAGCGCTACCAGTTCATACTTATTTATCATATAGGGCTAAAAAAAATTGGTTTCAAAAACACTAAATTTAATAAATTTAAACAATAAAGCAAATAACAAATACACTACAATTATTTGTTTCAGAAAATGAAACAAATTTCCCTAATAATCACTTAATCAGTAATATCAGGGGAAATATTGTCCCCTAACATCATCACGCTAGGGAATAATGTTCCCTAACCAGCGGCATTTTCGCTATAAAAAGGGGATAAAACTGGTATTTTATCGCATCGCCTACCCTGATAATTTAGTGATCAGCAATTAAACTGATTACGATGAAAACACAGCACAACAACATTGACTATTTTTTGGGATCACCTGACAACAGGTATTTTGGCGACGGGTTTCGCTCTTTCTATTTCGACCTACACGTCCTCTCTGTGAGCGACTGGGAGATCAGCGGGCTGATCCATAGCCGTTACCTCGGCGGGAACCGTCCGCGAAATGAAGACCCACACCTGGGATCCATTGAATTTCTGGCCCTGGCCATGCGACTGGGCGGCCATGGACTCAACCGGCTTGGCAAGTTGGGTATTGCGGATACCAACCGCGCATTTATGAGCCACTACAAGCTCAACACAACAAGGGTCCTTCCGGTCACAGTTATTCCCTTTTGTTGCAAAATACGCAGTAGCGAAGCACATATTGACAGCCTACAGGGCAGTCGCAGTCTATTTGAAATAAATATTGGGGGCAATATTGCCATGCTCAAACTGGACCATCGGGGCGGTGCCCGTTTTGGCCGCCTTCCCGTCCATGAGATTATCCCTTATGACCAGCAGCAGCTGTACAGTGAGGGTTATCGAAACGGTCTGTTAACCATCGGGCAGGTCAAAGTCGATGTGGACAACCTGCAGATTACGGCACCAATACAACATGAGTATCCCAACAATGGTAAACTGCTAAACGGATTGGGGAGCGCAAGTGCGGCATTATTGGGTACAGATGCCACGCGTGTGTTTGGTCAGCTTACACAGGTACTGCTTTACACCATCGAAGGGACAGACCGGATCCAGTGTCCCAATATCTGGCTGCGTAAAATGCAGCTCAGCAGCAAAAGACCCCTACTTGATAGCACAGCGCATGCCACCGTCAAATTTCATCGGATCAGGGAAATCCAGCATCAGGGACAGCTTTGGCAACTGATTGAGCTCTCTGGTACTGTTGGCAATTTTACCGGCAACTTTGAAGTGGGGATCATGCGATGAAGAGGATTGTAATCAGTGGCACTTACTGTACCGGTAAGACCACACTTACCCAGGCACTTTCATTGGCTACAGGTATCCCTGCGACCCATGCCCTCACCATGCGGGAAATCCTGCCCGAGCTCTATCCGGGCAAGACATTGCGTGAGTGCGCTTATGCCGAACTTATCCACCTGGGCATGCGAAGATTTGAGGAGCGCATCCGGGCGGAATCCCAATTGTCCGGCGGTTTTATTTCGGATGGCTGTACCCTGCAGGAATGGCTTTACGGCAGCACAAGGCTGATCACAGGCGCCTATCCGGATGAGCTACCCTGGAAGCTAAGGCTGAAGCAGCTTTGGAACCGGCGGTCGTACGGTGATTTTAAAAAGCTGCTCCGGGGATTTGAGCACATGGCCAAGGCGTATGCCAGCACGCATTATGACCTATTTTTTCACCTGCCTGTCGAATTCGGCTTCGTTCCCGATGGACATCGGCCCACTTCCGAATCCTTCCGGACGGTCTCAGAGCACAGGTTACTGGCAACCTACAACGAACTGGGTTTGCCCGTACATAAAATTTCCGGTTCCATGGCCGACCGCTTACTGCAGCTTTTAACACAGCTGGAAATAGAGCCCATTCAGCCTATAGCTACCTGCATCGAGCAGGCTATAGCAATTACAAAAACGCGGTTTGACAGCATAAAGCTCGAATCCGGTCAAGATACCTAATCTCCCCTTGCGCTAGTCCCCCTTGCGGTTGGAGCATGGCCGAGAGGGGGATTTATTTAGCCATTATTTTAAGTCAGTTATTATGGAAAGAATATTTGCATATTTTGAAAAATACCATGTGCTGGTCGATGAGCTCAGGGAACTCCTACAGCACTTCGGGAGAATACGCAGGTACAGAAAGGGGGATTTTTTTAAACAGGAGTATGAACCCATTGAGAAATGGTGCTTTGTACTGGAGGGACTTGTCTCCAAGGAACATATCAATTCGGCCGATCAGCTTGTTATCGAACGGATCTGCGAGCCCGGAGCCTATTTTACAGGCACCAAGCATCTATTTTCCAGGTCGAGCGAGCCTATTGCCATCCGTTTCCTTCAAGATACGACACTCTTTGAGATCCGAAATCAATACTTTCAGGATATGGTCGAAACATTTCCGGGTTTAAAAGCGGTCTACCATATCCTTACCCAGCACAAACTCAACCATGCTGTCCGTCATCAGCATACCATTCATGCGCTCCGGTCGGAAGAGCGGCTCCATGACCTATACCTCTATCGTCCGCAGCTGATCAAACTGTTGACCGTGGATCAGAAAAAGGCATTTTTGGGAATCGCCAACAATACGGCATACTATAGAGCAAAACGTTACCTCGAAAAAAAAATAAAATAAATTGACATGTTGTACGAATCGTACAAGTTTAGGAAAGAAGCCTGATCTAAATTTGTAATAACAATACGGATAACGGGAAAATCACCCGGGCAGTTGGCTTCCAGGAAGCGGGCCGGTCATTATACAGGATCCCTCGGATGCATACGATGAGGTAAAACAGGATGCAAGTAAAAACATAGAAAAATTAACAATTTTAAAACAAAAGTTATGAAAACTTTAAAATCAAAACTCATTGCTGGTGTATCAGCATTAACATTATTATTAGGAAGCTATTTCGTCTCAGATGCGATGGCAAAAGAAAAAGAAGTGAAAACACCGGTCGTTTCGACTTCCTTGGATTGGGAATTTTCTCCAAATGTGTCCGCTGACCCATTGAATCCGGAGAATTACAATCCATCTTCTACCTCGCATTGTACAGGTTCGAGTCAGGTCTGTGGAATTAAAGCTCCGGCAGATGCTGAAGGCAGACCTATTATTGAGGAAAATAGTCCGTTAGCACAACGTATCCAAAACAAAGATACCAGTCAGGGTGACGTGTTTCTCATGAATTAGCACTTCATTTAAGGTAGAATGAAAGAAAAGGTATTGGCAGGAGCCAATACCTTTTCTCCAATGTTATGGATTTTGTTCTATTCCACTCATTGCTATTATCTGATCGGGTATTTTAAAAACATACCGTACACTATTTGGGGAAAGTTCAAAGATACTATTGCCAATTTGCCTGGTCAACACAATCGATCTCGTTGCATCAAGATTAATTCTCTTTAAATCCATCCATCTCAGTCCAGATCTAAACGCAAGCTCCTTTCTCCTTTCCTTTAGAATAATATCAAGAGCATCCGACTGGTTTTCGACATTTAGCGGTACATATGCTCCAGCATCTATCCTATTTTTTAATAGCTCATTTAATACGTCGATACCCGTGCGAATCCGGCCCTTCCTTACCAGACATTCAGCACTGATCAAATACACTTCGTCACGGGCCAGCCCTGCAAAAGAAGTTATGTCTACAACACCAGCATAGTCGCCGTAAAAACGCCGTGAGCCATCAGCCCCTTCTTTGTAAAACAACTTTTTCCGTAGATCATTTTCCTCATACAGCTGATACAAAACACTGTCAACCCGAGCTCTATTCGCAGAAAAGACATTTGAAAAATCCCCTCTCGTAGCATGAAAAATCACTTCTGCATTTAGCTCCTTAAAGTGACTGGAAGCCGGCCGAGGGATTATCTTATTATAGTCCAAAAGATCTCGATTGAACGCAAGACATGAGTCCGCGTACCGCTCAGCATTAACATAATCCTGCATATTTAAATAGTGCCTTGCCAGCACAGCCCATGCAGCCTCTTTAGTAGGTAATGTCTTCTCCTTCGTTTTGAGTGGCAGCTCTCCTGCCGCTTCCTTCAACAACTTTTCTATATAACGATACGTTTCTTCCAGACTAGCTCTGACACTTGGCTCATTGATATCCGAAGAATACCTCAATGGGATCCCCATCTTGCCCGAGGAATTCCCCGCTTGATATGCCGGAGCATATGCCGTGGCCAGATAATGTAGCGAGAAAGCTTTGAAGAATCGCGCTGTCCCCCGTACTTCGTGCCGGTCTCTTTCGGTCCAGTTTCCTAACTGGGCTTGATCGATTCCATCAAGCACTACATTGGCATCGTAGATTCTCCCGTAGTTCTGTGTCCAATTGTTCTGATGTGCCGGCTGGTCTCGCCATAGGTATGCATTTCTTCCAGATTCGTCCAGTGCATTAAACTCTGTCTCGGGAAGATAAAAATAATCCGATGTGTAATCATAACAAAAAGGATACAAACCGTTCATCCTGGTTTCGTTCTGAATGACCGCCTTAAAGTCATCCAGTGTCTCCAGCACAGCCAGCGAACTAAGGGGTTTTACTTCAAGAAATCCCTTACAGCCGGCAATCAGGGTAATTAAAAATGGCCAAAGTAAAATAAGTCCAACTCTTTTCATATTCAAATGCTGTTAAAATTTTAAGTTAAATCCTACCCCATAGCTTCGGGATAAGGGCATATTATTTCCGTAAAGCGGATCTAATCCAGCTTTACTCTTTTTCCATAATATTATGTTGGCGTTATTGCAATAAAACCGGAGATTCAGTCCTTTCATCCATTTCCTACTGATCCCAGGTGCATAGCTGAGGCTGATATCCTGTACGCGAATATGATCCGCGTGTTCCACTGTTGCCTCCGACAAGCTGTAGAAATTATCACGTGACGTATTTGCAGGATAGACCATAGCAGGTACCGTCGTGTACTTTTCATCTCCCTTGTGTTGCCACCGCCGGTAATAATCACCATGAATATTGACAAAATTGGTTCCCGTCAATTGCGCATATAAAATTGTATTTCTTCTATATTTATAACCAAACTTTCCGCCTATATTGAAGCTGAATGATAGGTTTCCCAGCGCAAACGTATGCATCATATTGCCAAAATAAGTAGGGACTACTGAACCTTCATATACCAGGTCCTGGAGTTCTATCTTGGTGGAATTAGTCAACGACACATAGTCCTCGCTCGGCTCTCCGTTAAGGAGTCCGAGCGGCGCTCCCGTTTCCGGATTCAGTCCTTCAAACTTATAGGAGAACAGGCTATTCAGCGGATAGTCAACAGTGGGCGGTATAAAAAATTCAGCTGCCCGCAGCGAAAACACCTTGCGATTTATTTTCGTCAGCTTGTTTCGATTCCAGGACGCATTTAAGCTGATATCCCATTTGAAGTTCCTGTCGATCAATTTAGCTGCAGCCGTAAAATCAATCCCCTGTGTAAGGAGATTGCCACTATTTTTCTTTAAAGAGGCCATTCCCAACGTTGGATCCGTATCTTCATCTGTGATCAGGTCAGTCGCATTTTTCCGATAATAATCCAAGGTCAGCCGGATCACTCCCTTCATCAGCCCTGCATCGACTCCGACATTAAGCTGCCCTACGTCCTCCCATCTGAGATCTGGGTTTGGTGCATGCTGTAAAAAGCCATATGGTAACCGCGCAAGAGGACTGAGTGTGCTATTATAATTCAATGTAGCGACGGCAGGCACGCTGTTGTCCACGTTTCCACTATGCCCATAAGATCCCCGCAGGACCAGCAGATCTATCGCTGCAACATTAAAAAAAGACTCATTATGCATTGACCATTTCACTCCGGTCGACCATAGCGGTTTCCATCTATCATTGGTACGCACACCAAATAGATTAGAAGCGTCTCTTCTGGCTGAAACCGACAGCGTGTAGCGTTGTCTAAAACTATAAGCTGCATTCGTAAAAAAAGATACCATCCTGTTATCAGCAGTGGAAAATCTGTCAACATATGGAATCGACAGCGTCCCACCGAGCCTGTCAAATATTGAGAAACGGGTCACATAATCAACAGGAGAACTCGTCTTCAAACGTTTATCAACCCCATATGATCGCTGGAAAGACTCATTCAGAAGATTTCTTCTCAGCTCTGCTCCCGCAATTGCCGTCAACTGGTGATCCGCTCCCCAACTGTAGTCCACATTGAGCTGCCCCCTTACATTATGGCCGCTCATATCCCTATTTCCTATATCGAGGATTCCACCCTTGGGAATATGGTTGACCACATTTCCGCCGGATAAGCTCGTGTATCTATTGATCAGGTTTCTCGTAAAGAACAGCTCTTCGCTCTGCATATTATTGTCTTTCCCAAAGCCCCGCTCATACTGGTATTTTACATCCAGGTTAATGGCATCGACAATTTTATATTTAAATCCGATATTTAAGCGCAGATAGGTATCCCGGCTCCAGTTATCTTGCTCTTTGATTTCCTTGAGTGGAAAAAAACGCCAGTCCATCAATCTTCCACCGCCTACTGTATCAATATATTTATAGCGATAAGCACGGTCCACGGCTAACGGATTGTCCTGGTCGTCTGCCAGTCTTGCATAGGGATACACGCCAGTCAGTTCTCCCGGATTATGCGTTGTTGTTTTCCGTTGGGACAAATTGAAGTCCAGTTGCATGTCGAGACGTTCATTGATTTTCAGGCTGTTTACAGCACGTAAGGTCATGCGGTCAAGTCCATTTTCTCTTAGGCTGGATAAGTTCCCATCTAAGCCCGCAGAGACGAGATAATTGAAATGGGTGCTACCGCCATTCAAGTTCAGGTAATATTGTTGGTTGACACCGGTTCTATAGAGATACTTGCGATAATCATCCCTGATGTCGTACCCTTTTAATCGTTCTATCTCCATCAGTGCCCGGGACTCACTTATCTTACCTTTCTTTGCGGCATCGAGCAGTTCGACCACCGGAGATATCATCGGTCGGGTAGTCGTATTGTTCAGCACATTATTGAAAACGCCCCTATCGAACAAGAATTTTTCGTTTTCTATATAATCAGCACTTCTGATCTGTGGCGAATAAAATAGATCGGGTCTTTCTATGAGGGTCAGGTTTGAAGTGAGCCCCACTTGAACTTTCTGATTATTCCGCCCTTTTTTTGTTGTTATTACAACGACTCCATTTCCGGCTCGTGCCCCCCAAATTGCAGATGCGGCAGCATCCTTGAGCAGGGTCACATTTTCTATATCCTGCGGGTTCAGCGATGTGATGTCCCCCTCAAATGGAAAATTATCCACGATGATCAAGGGCCCCTTCAGATCCGTGGACAACGAACTCAGCCCGCGTATCTGCATCCCGCTCATTCCCCCCTTTCTGCGATCAAAAGAAAGCCCTGAAGTAAGACCGTCAAGCATAGGCAATATGCTTGTTCCGATCTGTCGTTCGAGCAAGTCTCTCCTCACGGTCTCGAACGAACCCGTAGTTTGGTATTTGGGGACTGACTGATAACCGGTGGAGACCTCAACTTCTTCGAGGTTTACCTGTTTTTTGAACATTAATAAGGAAATAAGCGCGCGGTTACCATCCACGACAGTATCCAGTCGGTTATAAGCAGCATGAGCCAGGCTTAAGGACAGTTTCGTTTCCTTTTTCTGCCGAAAAGAGAACTCTCCATTTTGGCTGGTGGCTCCAATTAATGTCCCATTGACCAATACATTTACATCAGATATAGGATTATTCCCATCCGAGATCTTTATCATATAAACATTTCCGATCTGATCCTGTGACTTCAGAGAGGTAAATATGAATATGAACAATATGACAAATAGTGTACTTTTCATTTCAGGTGTTTATAAGGTTATTGTATTAATTTTGATAGTAGAAGCACATCCATTGGACGCTGGCAGCGGTAGAACACCAGTCCCTGTCGTTGCAGAACGGCTTTCATAGCCTCTAAATCCGAACAGTCTCTAGGCAGGTCGACATCGATCCAGCCGGTAATACCTGTCTCGTCAAGGATCGGTATACCCGATATAAGAGGTTTAAGGAGATCAATTACGTCCGTGATTCTGCAACGCTGTATATAGTTATATTCCGCATTGGTGACCAATTTGCCTGCTAGCGCTTTCGACCGAAGATGCCGGATGTCCCCACTGAACCGCAGTACTAACACGTCAATCTCTTTTTTCACAATCTGTGACCTGACACCAAGAAAAAAATCAAGATCAGTTTTCATTCTCATTTTAAGGTCCTGTACAGTGTGGACCGAAGGCACTTCTACCTGATATGAAAACAGATTTTTTCTGTACCAGTCGAGATACCGGGGATTACTTTGTTTTGCCTGGTCAGTATAATTGAGGTCTATTCCGATATTATGATCAGCGAGCACAAGCCCAGAAGATGAAAAGACCCTATCAAATAACCCGGTCAACTGATAAAGCCTCGCAATTGGATAGTTTGTAAAGTGCATCTTTATCGTTTGGGCAATACTATCTGTTGTGATTCCGGCACTGACTCCCTCCTCCCTGAATCCCTGCATTGACGAAAAATTATGTCCGTTGCATGAGCTAATTGGATCGGACCTTTTTATAGGTAATTTGTTTGCTGAGATACTTTTTGTCAAAAATGAATAGTCTATAAGCAGTGAAGGAGGAAAACCAAATACTTTTCCTTCTTTTATAAACACGACAAAAGGAACCGACTGATGAGGAAAATAGCGATTCAGTACGGTATCTAAAGTGACAGAAACAAATGAATTCCATAGTTCCTTCAATCCTTCATTGCGGGTTGAAGTAAACAAATTTTCAACTTTTTCATTCGATTCATGCGTGACGGGCAACAAACCTATATCAGGATGTTCCATTACAAGGCGATGAAATGCAGGCAGCTTTTCCAGACAGCTGCCACACCAGGTCGCCCAAAAGTCCAGGATGATCAGTTTTTTGTCCCGATAGTCATTTAGGGTGATCTCATCTTTACCCGACGGATGATTAGTCACCTGTAGTAATGTATTCCACAAAGTTTCGGGAATGGTATCCCCGATCTTTAAGGCAGTGATGTGATTTAGCCCGCCAGCCCCGCTATCCTTGCGGGGCGTCTGGGCTGATAAACTAAACATAGAAAAACATAGGACAGATAGTAGGGCACTATATATTAATTTTATGCTGAAATTGGGCAAGAGCTCTCCCGCCCTAAAAAAAACGTTCATTTTTTAGGTGTTTAAAGGAGTGACCTCAGCACAATATCTTCCCTATCCGACCATGATCGGATGCTACCTTTCCCAAGCCCGGCTCAGGTCACGTAAATACTAAATTGATTAATTGGAGAGCCAGACGACGTTTGAGTGGTATTTCACTAGGTTATATAATTGACGTCACGTTGTCCATGGCAAATGGGCCAAAATTAAATTGGCAAGCCTGACCGAGCTACTCGGCGGGAGCTTTCAGATTTTTGAAAAGATTTGTTGTTTGCTTCATATCCTCTTTAAATTATTTCCTTTAAAAAGAATCCCCCACATATTGGTGATGGGGATCCCTCTCGTAACATGCAAGGAACCTGTAGGAGGGCGAGCGCATGCACAAGAGGGGCCCATCGTTTCTTCGATTTTACAAAAATACGAAATGGGCACCAAACTCCTGCAACTTGCGTGCTCTGAAATTTCCTACATTTCCTTACACAAGTATTCTAGTTATATGCCATTGCTTAAAATAACACTGTAAATAGTTTCTGATATACAGCTTTTGTTTTACACCACTAAATTACAAAATTAATTTTAATTGCGGTAATATATAACCGTAATTTTTATTCCATAAATTCTTTTATTCCTAAAATTTTAAATAGGAATGGAAAAAGACTATACTAAAATAAAAGCTGACTTTGGAGATCACGTCAGAAAACTTAGAGATAATAAAAAATATTCCTTAAGAAAAGTCGCCTCTAAATGCGATCTGGATGACAGCAATATTTCTAAAATTGAAAATGGAAAATATAACGTTCAACTTTCTACAATTATTGAACTGGCAAAAGGACTTGATGAACACCCCTCGAAGTTGTTGGACTACGATTTCGGAATTGAATTTGTAAATCAAGTGTGATATCCTGCGACATAATCAGCAAGTAAGAACCTGGGCAGGCCATACCCTCGCTCGCTGCAGCAAAGAAGATTGCCAAGGCCTTTGGTGTCACACTGGACTATCTCGCCGGGGAGACCAGCGACATGGCCTTTGACCGCAGGACAGTGGAAAGGTTTCAGGATATCGAAAAGCTCAGGGAAAGCGAAAAGGATGACGTATTTGCACTGCTTGACGCATTCCTCGCAAAGAGCAAGATGCAGGCGATACTCAAATAAAACAAGAACGCCCAATCCGATGAAAGATTGGGCGTTCTTGTAAACACGTTAAGATCATTCCCGACAATCGACTATATCCCCATCACTTTATCATAGTTCCATTTCAATAAATAGATAGAAACAATAAAATTGACCACTATTACGGCTATTATTATCCAAGCTAATATTATATACCTCTTTCGTTTTTCAGGGGACTCATCTTCAATCGCCTGAACAATAATACGCCACTTATTATTATACAGAAAGACATACCAGTTAAACAAAACTACTGGTAATCCAGTCATTAATAAATGATACTATTTGATTTGCGTAGGCCAAACTCTTATTTTAGTTATAACATAAAATTCATTAATCAATGAACTCCCTCCCCATACTGTCAATGCTAACAGGCCAACAAATGCCACAAAGTCTTTTGGAAAAATTGTACTGCTCTTAGCTGCCAATTTGTAAAGCACATAGAAAATATAATGATATATCTTTTTCAAAACATTAAAATTTTTGGGATCCCCATGGTAAAATACGGAATGGCACTCGGCTTCCCTTGTTAATTGTACTATCCAGGCGCCTCTGATCTTTTGATGCAGCATTAATATATCCCAATAGGCCTCCAGGATAAACCAGTTCCATTCCACTATATGCTGCACTTGCAGCAGCACCATATGGTCCTCCAGCCAATTCCCATATTTACGCTGAATTTTGCGGGTGACGTAGAGTTAACGTGGGGAGGCCGTGCCCTCACTCGATGCAGCAAAGAAGATTGCCAAGGCCTTTGGTGTCACACTTGACTATCTCGCCGGGGAGACCAGCGACATGGCCTTTGACCGTAGGACAGTGGAAAGGTTTCAGGACATCGAAAAGCTCAATGAGAGTGAAAAAGATCATGTATTTGCCCTTCTCGATGCGTTCCGCGCAAAGAGCAAGATGCAGGCGATACTCAAATAAAACAACAGCGCCCAATCCGATGAAAGATTGGGCGGTGGCGGTATATATTCTCTGTTCGATTTCTCTAAAAAAACAATAGTATCTTTTAAAGCCGGCTTAGATACATCTAGGCAGAATAGCCCAGCACAATCTTCATATCCTCTTTGAAGCGTTCTTTATCAAAATCTTTTACAGACTTGGGCAACTTATCTAAATTTGACAAAGATTCCAATATTTTACTTTTTACAAGTTGCAAACTATCATAATCGCTGCCAGAAACAAAATCTTCATACTCATCTTCCTCGATGGTGATATTATCTATAAACATTTTAAATAATCGAATTTTCTCCCCGCTAAATCTATTTGTACTCGTTTTATCCGCGACATATGTAGGCTTTTTTTTTGTAAAAATATTTTTGAATCCCTCAGGGGTAAAGACACAAGTAAATCCGATAATATAATCTTGTATATCTTCTCCATATGTTCTGTTTTCAAAAAATATTGCTAATTTCTTTGAAAGGTCATGAATCAAATCCGATTTAGCTTTTGACCTACTATCTATTGTTAAACTTATACTGAACTTCATAACTATAATTATCTAAAAATTTTATTGCCTGGAGGCAAGTGTCCATTTGTTAAAAAATAATGATAGATCTTAACCTTTTCATAAACTTTAATCTGCTTTTGATTTCCAGGAATTTCCCTTTCAAAGTCTACTCCGGCAGGCCCAATTGACCTTAGATAAGCAGGATCATATCGCTCACTAGAAGTCGTTTCGCCATATTTCCACACATCACCTTTATTTAAATGCATGTTGCCTGTAGAACCTGAAAAACCACGAGTTAATATCGGATAATCACCAGATGCTGCTGCCGTCAAAGCATATTGCCATCCCTGAGGACCTGCATTTTGCCTTGCCCTTATTTTATCCAGCTCAAAGCTCATTTTCCCTAATATCGAACCTGCCCCTGCCGCCAGTAGAACTCCCGGAATTGCTATATCATCAGCAACTCCAATCCCTGTAATATCATCTGCTAATAGCCCCGCTGAAATAGCTAGGCCAGCTTTCATAATTTTTCCAGAATTGTCAACTGGGCCCAACATTATCGCCGACTCGCCTAAATCTGGTGAGTTGAATACTTCTCCATTGGAACTAAAGAAACCATGATCACCTAGTTCGACCTGATTTCCTGACGAAGAAGTGTATTTGAATCCTACAGATCGATAGGTTGCTCCGCTACCATATAGCTCATTTGCTGTAGCCTGATCAACAACCCGGCTGTCGTAAAAAACCTCTCCGTTCATACTCACCCAGTCCTCAAGCATACCTGTAGGATCCGTAAACTTTATCGGATTGTTATAACCGTAACGGTAAGGCGACCAGTTATAGGCTTTTTCCGCCAGCGGATCCACAACATTCCATCTACCGATCTCGGCATCATCGTAAGTTTGTAAGAACGGATTTGAACTTTAGTAAACAGAATATAATTTTATCCTGTTTATCAAGGTTCAGCAAAGAGAAGGAATAAGACTCTCAAGCATCGTTGGTCATCACAGACCGTGTTTTATGGTAGTCCCCTTCTCTTATTCTTTTCATAAACTTGAACAGTTCATTAGGCCCGCAGAGCCTGTTTATACGATTGATAAGTTATGACAAGAACTTGCTGAGATCCTTTCTAAGTAACTAATACAAATATGGTAACAGGAATTGATTGTTCAAAGGACTATTTTGACATTGCAGTACTAAAAGACGACAAGATTGTCTTTAGTGGTAGGTTTGATAACAATATGGAGGCAACGGGACCCTATTATTTTCAATTGGCAAAATTCATTGTCCAACAGGGAATTAAAGTATCCGTACTCAATCCCTTAGCTGTCCGTAGATTTGCCCAAATGAGAATGGAAAGAGCCAAGACCGACAAGAAAGATGCTGTGCTGATTGCGCAATTTACTGCCATGACAAAGCCTAAAGAATGGGTATTGCCAAGCGAACAGATCTTACAGATCAGAAACCTGGAAACCTACCTCTCCGGAATAAAAGAACGCAGACAAATCCTATATAACCAGTGGCACTCTTTGACCCATTTAGGAACAATGACCAAGGAATTGGAACAGGAAATCATGGACGAGATTGAAGCTTATGATTTAAAAATAAACCTCAAGCAAAAGCAGATTGCCAATCTAATAGATTCGAATTACGGACAGCTAGCTAAAAACTTACTCTCCATACCCGGTATTGGACCACGCAGCACTGCCCTACTTATTACCCTAACAGAAAGGTTCCAGGGGTTTGACGGATATAGACAGATTATATCCTATTTTGGGCTCGCTCCTCGGATATACCAGTCAGGTAACAGTGTTAGGGGAAGAAATAAAATTTGTAAAATGGGCATGGCACAGATCAGAAAAGTCCTATACATGGCAGCAACTTCCGCTATCAGGTGCAATAGGGCCTGCAAGGAGCTCTATGACAGACTGAGAGCAAAGGGAAAACCATATAAAGTCGCTATGATCGCGGTCATCAATAAATTGATCAAACAGATCTTTGCAATTGCAAAATCAGGAAAGCCTTATAAAGTTCAACTACTGTAGAACAGTAAAGAATGCTCCAGATAGCCCCAAAATCAAGCCGAAAAGAAATTCAGAAGAGATTTTAGGGTAACATAGAAAGATCCCAAAACAAAATTTAATTTGGAAAAATTTTAAAATAAATTTGGATATCAACACAGTTCATAATACCTTCATATACAACATTATCCCCACTCTCATTTGTTGTGAATTCTGCTAATAAATTATCGGAAAGGTTATTTCTCTTCTTAAAATCGAGCAGCGCATAAGGATCCCCTGCAATAAAATAATCCATCCCATTGGTGAGGCATCGATTAAACTGCTGTATTTTCAGTGTCTTTCTACTCATTTTGTTTTTATTTGAACTTAAAGATAGCTACCCGATGTATTCCGAACAATATGACTTTAATATCCGCCGTGGATTATTTATTATTTGTTATGTCAAATTGTTGTATGCTGGCATCTGAATGATAAGCTTAAACGACCACGCCCAAACCGATAAAAGATTGGGCGTGGTTGTAAACTGATTAAGGTTATTCCTGGCACTCGACCATCTTCTCATCGCTTTATCATAATTCCATTTCAGTAAATAGATAAAAACAACCCAATAATTAATCAATATTGCTATAATACGAATCACAATACTGGTAATAAAAAGGGCTTCTTATTATTTTGAACAGCTTTGGGTTTTCTTTATAGAATTTGTGTGATGTTGTCTACTAGTACACTTGTCCAATAGGAACAAAGAACGTTTCGGGTTCATAATCATCATCTATCACAACATAGCCTTTTAAATAAAAAAGATAACCTATCGTATTTTTTATAGAGGTTGATTCCAAAAAAATTGGTTTGATCACAAGTCTCTCCGTTTTATCTTTTCTTTCTAAAAATTTGGTAACCAAATAATCTAAAGATTTAACACTATCTAAAAGGACTTTCTGGTCAGGTTGAAAAACCCCATCTTCTCCAACTATTTCTTTAATGGTATATTCCTCTTGTGGTTGAGTTAAGATCTCCCTAAAACCAGTATTTAAATTGTCCTTTTTTGTGGCTCTTTCGTTAAAATAGTTTTTAAACCACATAACAGGCCCCTTAAATAGTTTACTGTTTGTGGTTTTCCCAAATACTATAATTGTCGATATGCGCTCAAAAAACATGTCATTGTCCTGACTCAAAACATAGTCTTCAACATTGATTTTTTTCCCATAGGTTTTTTCGATATTTTTAACTGTTTTTACGCTGACATCTTCTTTGTTTTCTGATTTATGAATAACGTGTTCTCTCTTTTGTCCGTTTCTACAAGAAATAAAGAGCAGTACGATAGATACGGTTGTAATAACTTTAATCACTTTTCTTTGTTATTAGATTTATAAAGCAAATTTGGTGGATTCTTTAAGAGATTTGGATTTACTTTTTCTTTACCATATGCATCTCTCAATGGTAAATTATATATTTTACGAATAATATTTTCGTTATAAATAGCTCTAATTTCTACGGGATTTTTTGCATTTTCCTCATTAGTATTATCTTTCATGTTACCGATTTCATAATCGTACATATGGCGCATCTCATGAGTGAAAACCGTTAACGGGGTTTTAACATAACTCGGATCCTTATCATTAAAATTAAATACCGACTTTGTCCCAGTAGACAATCCATTCTTCGCTGACGACTCTACATTTGGCTTAACGAAGCTATATTTCCCAGTGCCTTTATTTTCACCCTCGCTCATTATATGTTTATTTTTGGATGTTTCTAATGTTTTTAGTTGACCAATCAGTTCCTTATTTCCAGATTTTTCAATATCTGCAAAAACACTTCCTAATTGATCTAAAGTTTTACTAATAGAACCTTTACTTGAATCATATTTCAATCCTCCTTGAAAATAAAAAGCTCCATCTCTATACGTAAGATCTAAATATTTTTTATCTTCATCACTACCATACCATAATCTAAAAATAATTTGTTTCCCGTCAGGATCAATTGCATTTATAGGTGAATTTACTACATAGCTGTAATTAGAAGTGGAAAAATACTTCTCCGCCAACGGATCAACGACATTCCACCGTCCTATTTCCGCATCATAAAACCTTGCCCCGTAATCATATTGATCCCCAAGCTCGCCCTGGATCTCCTTGCCATTATAAAGATACTTATTATTTCCACCTGCCACAACCTTACGCTTACCAAACGGATAATAATTGTCACGCTGTACCACATCGACAGCTGTAGCACTACTCCCACGTTTCAACGTAGCCCGCACATTGCCTAGATGATCCGTCAGGTTATAATGGTACACATAGCCCGTTCCGTTCTTCTGAGCATAGCCAACAGAGTTTTGGATAATATCTATAACATCATTATTGTATTCGATACCAGCTACATAATCCCGTTTAGTGGTAATGATACCGGGCGCTGTGCCTATCTTGGAAACTTTCTGTAACTTCTGACCGGTAGCATCGTATAAAAATGCGACATCTGCTCCAGCTTTCCTGGCTGTCTGGGGTAGGTTAAGGTAATTGTAGGTAAAAGCCATGCCCATACGGTCGGTCTTTGCATTACCATTCCCATCATAGGTGTAGCTGCCTGTCAAGCCCCCTGCAAGGCTGGTCAGTTTATTTCCAGTATAGGTATATGTGGTTGTTGAGAGAGCATCACGTTTTAAGGTCTTGATATTGCCCATATCATCATAGCTCATTACCTCAGCTATGCTCGCTGCTCCTGTCTGACCGTTCGTACCACTCAGAAGACGGTTCAGCTTATCGTAGCTATAGCTAAATGTATTAGGCAGGGTTGCATCATCACCCCACAGCTGCTGACTGATATTACCGTTCCACTGCGGGTTCGTACCATCCTGATATTTTAGCTGCTGGCTGAATCTGGGCGAGATACTCTTGCTCAACCAGCCACGCTCATTGTAACTATAGCTTGTCGTATTGACAAAAGCAGTTTCCGACCCGGACCTGCCAACAGCTGTACCTTTCAGCTGGCCGATCTCATTGTAGCTGTTGGAAGCCAATGTAACCTCATCCTGCCCGACTATTCTTTCTCTGGTAGCAACCAGTCTACCCACATGGTCATAGTCATTGGTCGTAATTATCGTTGTCGCAGTTCCGGTCTTGGGTGTATGTACACGTGTACTCGTCAGCAGTTCCCCGAAAAATTATACGTATTGGTCACATAGTCCGTTCCTTCAAGATGATTCTGAGAAGCCCTCTGGATCACCCTGCCGCAGTCATCGTAGTACATCACTGTCAGCAGGGGTTGGGTGCCGTCGGTCCGGTATACTTTCGTCCCTGTCTGAAGCGATTTGACCATTGTGCTCCTGGTGATCCCGCTGGCCGGAAGTGTCGTAGCGCCAGTAAATGTATAGTCGTCATAGTAATTGACCTGCAGCACCGTCATATTGTCCTTGTTCTGAGGAATGGTGTTGTTCGTATATCCTTCCATCACATTACCCCGCTCTTCCCACATCGGCCCGGTAAAGTCTGCAAGTGCCTTTTGCAGATAATCATGATTGTCGCCCACATGCCCTTTCTCAACCCCGGCCATCACCACGCGACCGAACGCGTCGTATTTGGTAAAGCTCCATTCTTCACGCTTGAGCTGCCCGGCATCCCGTGCGAACACGACCTGGTCATTTTTATTGTAAACCAGGTAATCCCAGCCCCTGCCGGGGATCTTCTTCTTGATCACACGTCTCCGACCGTCGTACTTATAACCATAGATATAATTGTCAAAATTGGGATCGGTAGCGAGTTCCGTAAAACTTGTAGCGGTGACTGCCGGTGGGATCACATAGCGCAGGTCGCCAAAGTCATCGTATACATAGTACGTATTGAGTGCCTTGGTTTCATTCTCCCAGACCCGTTTGAGCACCACACGGCCCTCAAAATCTCTGTACTCGTCCACAGATCCAGCACGGGCTGTTGTATTGACCGTGTTTTCATCCCATAAGGTAGTGCGGTAGAGTTTGCCCGCGGCATAATTCGTTGTACCGCTTGCACCGGTGGTCGTCACCGTCCACAGCTTAACAACATCAGATCCTGTAGCGGTATTAGTACCATAATCGGTCTTGACCGTATGTCCTGTACCCGCGGCCGGCAATGGCTGCCAGGCGGCTCCAGGGGCCCCCTGCTCCTTCACCCGGTTCAACGGACTGTTCTCAAAGACAGTAACGGAATAGGGATTGGCAGTTTTCACTACCGAAGGGTCCCATGTATTGGCCGCGGCATAATAGGCCTGCTGATCGGTCTTGGCTGTCGTTTTGAATGATCCGTCACCGGCCAGATTCTTTACATGTGGCAAAAATTTGGTGGACTCTCTTCCAAACCCGTCATACTCGATATGCTGCACGATATCTCTGTAGGTCGGACTGGCCATCAGCTGGATAGTCTGACTTGGTCTGCCCAATCCGTCAAAATACTGGATGCTCTGGTTTTCGTCTCCGATGCTCCGTCGGGTATTCAACGTCGCTGCTGTCACACCCGGGCTGCGGAAGGTCCTGGTCAGGATATAGTTCTGACCGATACCGGGCTGGCTGACCAGATTCGGAAAGTCCGAAATGCCGATAGTAACATTGCTGCCGCCTGGAATATAGAAACCATCCTTGAGGATGATACTGTTAAGTGCGAGGATACTGGGTTGACCCCTGTAAGCACTTATTACCGTATCTTTCGGCAGACTCTGCCCATGGACAAAACCTATAGTAACTAGAGATAATATGGTCAAAAAAATCGTCTTCATAATTGAACTAAACTTATAATACAATCTGTCGTTACTCTTTACGGCAGATCCGTCACTTAGAACAGTGCAGACCATCAATAGTATCAAGGCCGTCTATGTATACCGATCAGAACATTACTATCATACAGTGGCTTTGTCAGATCATCCATAGTGGGAAGAGATACCAAAACCTCGGTTTCGGTATAATAGACTTCCGGAGAATAACTTTTTATCACAATGGAATTGGCCTGTTCCTGACCTTCTTTCATCATGCGATATCCGGCAGAATTACTCACAGAGACATAATAGTCACCCGCCGGTACAAACATGCGATACCCCTGGTCCCTTGTCGGACTGTCTTCAATATTTTTATATATCGTAACACTCCGTTCGAGCGGGATTCCCCCATTTTTGGGCCGGAATTTGAATTTGACAACAAAGTCACTAAAGTTGGTTCCGCCCCCGCTGGCCCCCACCATGATAATGGATCTACCCGCCATATATGGAAAGTTTCGGTCTACATCGGTGACTAAAAGCGGATTCGGATCTATATATTGGCGTACCACCTTATCCTTAAAAATTGAACTCCAGATATTACCGGGTAAAAGTTTGTAATCATAGGACCTCACTACATGACCCTGATGGTCCCGCACTCCCAAAAGACGTTGAAAGCTATCATAGAAATAGGACTCCCGTTGTCCCGAAGAAGATATATAGGTGCTCAGGTTCAGATATGGATTGTATATGAAATTTTTTATCTGTACATTTTCCCCACTGTATTTCTGCCGTATAGATTCGAGGTGATTAAGCAGGCTCTGTTCTGTCTCAGGGTTGCCGATAATATTCATGTCGGCATGGACCCCGACATCCGTAAAGGGACGGTTGATTACTTCCAGAACAGGACGTCTTTGCTGATAGCCCCACACAAAACTACGTCTGAGCGACTCGTTCTCTGTCAGCTGGAGTATATTCCCCTGATCGTCGTAGGCATCATATCTTATTTTAGTTCGCAGGGGTTCGGTTCCATAGGATTCGGATACTTTGGAAGGAAGTATCATACTTTTGCCGCCCGGACTAAAGATCGCATAATCGGTTTTATGCTGCTCCGCATTCTTCCATAGACTGCCCTCACCGGCTAAAATGGTTCGGTCGACCACAGGTTCCACAATATTAGCCGCAAGCATCTTATCGATTGCCGCATTGCCCGTGCCGGCAAAATCTTTGGGATACTTCAATATGGTCTTACTCACCTTCCCGTTGCTCCCCTGAAGCTGTATCTCTCTTAATTTATCACCGTCATATTCATAACTGACCATTTTTTCTGTAGGCCGCCCCTGATCGTCATACGAAATTTCACGTTCTTCTTTCAGCAACATTTTCCCCATTTCAAGTTCATAGAAACAGGGGATAAAAGAGCTGCCGTAATATTCATATAGCTCCCACTCCTGACCACTAAATCTGGTACTGGCCCGGGGAGAATGCATCTTGGGATTATAATCCACAACATTGCCATAGCTGTCATAATATGTAGGCATGGTCGGTGTCAGCGCATTGACTGACCGATTGGGGTATACTTTCATGACCAAACTGTTCTGCCAGATCAATGGTTTGTACTTAGACTCTTTACTATGCGCCAGAATATACTTTCCGTCCTTGTAGACATAGCTTTTTTCGTTCTGTAGATGCCCAAGCATCCAGAGATTATCAATCTTTCGAACATTGGTACCATTAAAAAAACGGGTGCTAAAGGGTGACAGCGCTTCATTCTGAAAATAATACTGCCATTCTTCTCTCATATTTTCAGGATTTATATAATTATATTCCTTCTTTCCGTTTACTTTCTTATCTGGAGAAAAGGTGTATTCAGTGACTTTGGGGTAGTAGACCGACCCACCATAGGAATTGTCCAGGTTCATATGCGAGCGCGGACGAAAGGTGATTTTCTCCTCATCCGCTATCACCTCAAATATTTTGGGGTCATTGGATACACCCAGGCTAAGGTTATCTTTCACATAGGTCATGTACATCGTATTGGAAAAAGGTGTGTACTTATATTCAAAAAAATGATATTTCATCCGTTCGGGATCATCGCTCCAAGCCCGGGTAAATGGAACCAGGCCTATGTCATTTTGGTAAAGAGGCAACCCTGCACCATCTTCCCCATAATGGAAAAACCGCGACTCGGTCGGTACTACCGCATCCAGACTGTTAAAATTCCGGATTGACTTGATGCGGAGTCCGCCGGCGGGCATAACTTCTTCCCAATGCTGCTTAAAATATCCATCGAAACTGATCAGATACTTATTAAGTTCATAATCAAAAGTTGTGAAACCGCCTGTAGGATACATAATTTTGACCAATGTGCCCCGTTTGGTGGATAGCTCGTCCGGATGCTCCATAAAAGTATCTCCCCCCAGTAAAATTCCCATATTGCTACCCGTCATTTCCCCCCATCCATTGGAATAACCCTGTTTTTGGATATAAATCGGTTGATTGATCTCAAACCTGGGGATACTCACGGTCGATTCCATCGACGTCCTCCGGTTCGCATATCCCCAGGCATCGCTTCCCTGAAGATGAGGTCCAAAATTGTATTTCTCCTCATATAAAAACCCATATTTCTGCGGTAATAGCGAATTTTGGTCCAATATGGAAAGGGAATCCAGATACCAGGTGCTGATCTTAGCACCATTGACTCCAGACTCGGTACGGGAGATATCCGACTGATGAAATGCGATCTTGCGAAGCAGATTCGTCCCCGTCTGCACCTGTATACTGTTCAATCTGTCCCCGGTCCACGTAAATATGTACGATTCTCCGGTATTGAAACTTATAGATTCCAGACCAAGATAGCTGTCCATGGAAGAACTGACCATAGGCCCCGTACTGTTTCTATATTTTAGCGGAACTGACCATTGTAACAGCTGATTTTTATATGTTCCCGATGACATATCATACTCAACGTCAGAAGCCGTATAGCTCGTAAATGTACCACCGGACCGTTCTGTATTCACGATGACTTTGGGAGATGACAAGGCATAGAACCCTATTTGCCGACCGATATCCTCCAAGGTCTGATAGCCCGTCCGGGCAAGCCATTCAGGGGTCGTATATATATACGGATACTCCCTTGGCATTCCGCCGGGATGTTTGTTGTCATAGTATTCAATAGATGCGTTACGCGGATATTGAAAAAGCCTGGAGACAGCACGGTACCTGAATCTGATATCGACGGTCTGGTTGCTGTTATGCAGACGGAGGCATTTCCAGCTCATGATACTCCGCGATGTACCGGCTTCCGGCGGGGTCATTTCGACACCGTATTCAGGACTGTCCGTGCCATCATTGGGTCGGTTGGGATTTCCAAAATAATACACCGTCCCGTCACTGTCCGTAATCACAAACGCATTCCTTTCATAGACGATCCTGATAGCTGGTCCTTCATTCGAAACAACCTTAAAACCGGCGTCATTGGACATAAAATGAAATGTCCCACTCTTGTCTAAAAGTTTATAATGAAATATATCTGGCTCTCCATCCCAGATACCTCTCGTAAATTCATAGTTATACCTTGGCAGCAGGGCCGTTTGGAAGCGGCTGGCATCCATGTACATTTTCAGGCCGTTAGTTGTATAGCCTCTGCCGAATAAATCGTCATTTCCGTTGATTTCACGTGTGATCTGCATATCGCAGTCCAGTCCCCAGCCGAGGCCTACTTCAGAAGATTTCTCATTTATCTTGAACCCTCCTGAGCGATAGTTGAGATTTAGCGGAAAACGTATTCCCCGGACTTCCATATCGTACAGGGGAACGCTGATCTTCGGAGTACCGCGGTCGTACCCCACAGGGTATCGGATATCTTTTATCAGTCTGCTGGCCGAAGGTGAGGAAGGACCGACATGGTATCGCTGTCCTATTGCCACCAATGTACTAAATAAGAATAGCACTAAAACCAATTTTCTGCATAGAAAATGTAGTAAAAAAAAGCAGTCAATTATCATCGTTTAACTTAATCTTTATTTTGATTCTATTGTCTCTTACTTCTAACCGGGTTTTCAAGCGCCATGATCCTTGCATCCATCTGTTGAACCTTTTTCTCGCTCTCGATCGCGTTCAATGTCAGTTCCTCGATCTTTTTCAACAGGATCTTGTTCATTGCCCCGACAGACACACCATTTGCTTCAGCTTCGGCCGCATTGGGCACTTCCGGAAGGTGCCCATTCTTCTTTATGAAAGCCTCCGTTTCAGAAAGGCCTGTCATTTTATATCCGGGAGCAAATACGTAGTCCGGCCAGTTCGCAACTTCAACTTTGACCTGCTGTGCACGGACGTTGCCGTTCACTGAAAGCTTCTCTTTTGGTGTGTCGGTCCCGGTCCCAACGTTGCCGGCTGGATTCTCCGAAAGGACGCGACGCCACACGGTCCATCCCGCAGCCTGGGTGCCTGTCCGGTAAAAGATCCCATCTGTATTCGAAAAAGCCAGCTCATGGGCCGGACCTCCACTATCATCTGACCAGCCCCTTAAACCGAAAAGTGTACGGTAGGCTGCATCCGCAAATCCGACAGACGTCCCGAGCTTGAATTCTGACTTCAATTTTTGCGAGTAACCGCCCGGAACGGTTGCTGTATTTCTGGTATCTGCTATGGTCAGGTGTGTGGACCGGGCAGATGCTAACACCGGAAAGGCAAGCAGCAAAAACACCAGTTTATTTTTGATACTGATTTTTTTCATCATTATTTCATCTGTATAAATTTGTTTATTCATTATTTCATTTTCCCTTTAAGGCATTCATGCTGCCTTCGGCGGTTTCAATTGTGATGAAGCTATCAGATTTATTCATTCCCCAATGTGATTGAATAAATCTTGATGGTTTCATAATTTAAGTTTAATACAAAGCATTTTTCAACCCTTGCTGTTTACTGCCCTGCCCTTTATCTTGCCCTCCTTTACATTCGAAAGACTATCTATTGCACACGGTCAGCTGCCGGCCGCAGTGAACAGTCTATTTATGCTATGGCTAAAATAGAACCGAACTTCAGTTCATCGTATCTTGTACATATAGACGGTTGAACCTTCAGATTGTCCCTAAAAAAATGAAAATAATTTTCTTTTCCTGTCTGAAGGTCCAGAAGACTTTCTACTCCGTGAACTGGCAGCATCATTATATCATTGAGAAAGCAAAAGGACTGGTCCACAGCCGCAGCTGGCGACAAACGGCGACGTATCCCGCGAGATGACCGGCAAGTACGAACGTGGGGAGGACGTACCCTCGCTCGATGCAGCAAAGAAGATTGCCAAGGCTTTTGGTGTCACACTGGACTATCTCGCCGGGGAGACCAGCGACATGGCCTTTGACCGTAGGACAGTGGAAAGGTTTCAGGATATCGAAAAGCTCAGCGAAAGTGAAAAGGATCACGTATTTGCACTGCTTGACGCGTTCCTCGCCAAGAGCAAGATGCAGGCGATACTCAAATAAAACAACAACGCCCAATCCGATAAAGATTGGGCGTTGTTGTTTTATACAATATTGAACTAAACTCTGATAGCACCTTTTTGAACTGCATCAAATTTATCTGGCCAAACTGTTTTATCATCAAAGATTGCATTTTTTAATATTGCTTTGTCAATATCATAGCATTTCATTATTGTACCTTTTAAAATAGCCCCTTGGAAATCAGCTCCGTTTACATTTGCATCTTCGAGATTAGCATTTTCAAATAAAGCAAAGTTCGCTAGACACTTTTTCAAATTGGCTCTCGCTAAATTAGCCATCCTTAGATCTATTGTTATAAGATTAGCCCCTTGCAAGTTACATCGCTCGAGATTTGCATTATACAAAAACGCTCCTCTAAGATTTGAATTAACTAGACTTGAACCTGACAAATCTCCGTTCTCTAAATTTGCACGATGGAGGTTTAGATTATCGAGTGAGATATTAACCAAGCTATCATAAGGCACGTCTATGTGCGTATCTGTTAAACAATATATTTTCATATACTCTACTTTTTTTTAATAAATGACAGTACAAGGTTTGTTAAGGAACGACTATTTAAAGAATTTCAATAGAAAAGCAATGTGGCTCATCAATGAAATACAAAGGCCACCCAAAAGGATCGGTGGGTGGCCTTGATTCACAAAATTTAATAAGTAGCGATCTCCGCCAAAGAACAGTTATTTTCATTGGTTCCATACGAAGATAGAACAACTACTTTTAGATAACGCGCTTGAAAGGTCATACCGAATCCCACATTTTGCTGTGCCCCTACACTGGCCAGCGTTGTAGTTTTGGCCAACGACCAGTTTTGGTTGTCTATACTCATATAAATCTCTATATTCTTGGAATTTCCGTCTGTAGTACCTTGTCGCTGCCACATGCTCACTCCGTTCAGTGTGCGAGTAATTCCGAGATCAACGGTAATAAAATGAGGATGGGATGATGCCGGCTGCTGCGACCAGTTGGAATGCCAGTATGTATCTATATTACCATCAATCGCCCGAACAGCATATCCAGGATAGGTGGCACTGATCTCCTGACTACTAAAACCAATCACCTGCCAGTTGCTCTTATCATGAAATGTCTTATCACCAAAATCTATCTGGGGTATCCCATTTTGAAATTGATAAAGATAAGGGTATTCTTTAACGACTCCATTTGCATGAACAAACTTGAGCTTTGCTTCATAGATCATGCCGTCCGCCTTCTCTACTAATTCGTTAATAGGCATTTCGATATAAAAACTGTCGACCCCAACTGGTTTTGCCGCCCAGGCAATAGCATTGTAATCCTTATTTACTCCAGTGCCTTCATTGTTTACATTCGGGTCATTAAAGCATAATACATTGGTAACGACTTTGTCGGAAACATATTTTCCACTCAGGACAATAGCTGCTTTCGTCTGATCATAAAACGCATTTAATCGTTGGAGCATAGAATTCACACTACCGTAATATATTCCATTGTCATTATTGAAAACCTGATTTGCGTTCAAAACCGATGCATCAGCTCCCGTCAGAAATGTTGGTGAAAGGCCAAGTGTAGAATTACCAGCCCACATAAGCGCCATTCCTTTTTGAGGATCATTACCTTCCGAAACTTTCTGTCTATTATGGGGAAGATTTAATCCATGCCCCAATTCATGCACCAGGCCTCCAAACCAAGTAATGAAAGCCTGACCAAGTGCTGTCTGATTCGTCCCCATATGCATGATGTTCAAATCGGCATAATCCAGCGCAAAACAGTTTTTCTCCAACCCATAAAATGGAGGACCGATAGGACCACCTCCGGGTAAACCATTAGACTGTGTATAAAAGCTTGGAAGAATAATCAGATTATGGTCTCCGGTTTTTAACTGCGGATTGGCCGTATAAAATTCGTTTATCTCGGCAATCACATTAGATGATCCATTGTCGTAATCATATTGGGTCTTATCTTTCTTACCAAAGATAATATTAAAACGTACATTGTCGCCCGCCGAATTTGTAAAAAGCCCGAAGGTCTTATTCTTGTACCCATTGGCTGTCATCTGCTGTTTATACCAATTTTGGGTCCATAACATCAGCTCGCTCAATCGCTTCTGGAAGTTTGCAGCCGGCTGTACATCGTTTGGAATAAAATAGACGATATTTAAATTGTATTTCTGTGCACTTTGAAAATATCCTGCAGATGCTCCAGATATTCTGTTGGTTAGATTTGCATTTTGGACACTATCATAATAAGCCACACTGTCGACCTGGGGTAAGCTGATGATAACCTCTTCATTCGATAAGCTCTTACTACAAGAAGTAGCGCATGTAAATAGCAATGCTATATACATATATAATATTGTTCTCATATGGATTAAATTTTAATTTTTTTTATAATAATAGTATTAAATTTACCAGCCTGGATTTTGTACCAGGTTGTGGTTAACATTGATATAATCTTGCTTTATCGGGAATAAGTAGCATTTTTTCTCAAAGAAAAAAGGTCTTCCAACAAGTATGTAATCTTTATAAAATTCATCCGCTGTCTTACCTTGTGAATATAGACCCCGCATACCATTTTTGTCTGCTGCGAAATATTTTTCACTTTGTTTCCAACGTTTGATATCATAAAGTGAATGCCCCTCGAACATAAACTCAATTAATTTTTCCCGATGTACGACTTCAATCAGATCACTTCCACCGAGGCTACCAAATGATTCGCTCAGACTCGGTATTCCTGCACGGCTTCTGACCGCATTAATATATTTGGTCGCATTGGCATCCAGAGCTCCGGTATATTCAGCACAAGCCTCTGCATAATTTAAATACAGCTCTGCCAGCCGTATTATCGGAAAAGGATATGCGACCACTGTAAACTGCGTCGACGTAACGTTTGAATTGGGATGTATTCCCTTTTTGATCGCGTAGCCAGAATAAAGCTGGTCGCTATTCAGGTTAACCATACCATTGAGTTCGCCCGCTCGCAACATCAATTTCTTAGTCATTCCTCCAATTTCATAGTCTCCCCGATCATAACCAATATATGCATAAAAACGTGGTTCCCGATTGCGGTGGAGTTTGATCGTTTCATCACCATCTGCGATCTTAAACCGGTTATTCCAGTCAAACGAAGGATCTTTTTCCGGAGGGAGTCCGTTTTTTGAATAAAATCTTTCTACGGCAGACAAGGTCGCTCCTACCCCTCCAAAGGGAGCTCCTGTTTTCCAACCCCTAGGTATAGCATGGGCTTGAAAAGAATTGCCCCAAGTTGCGGTTTCTTTTGTACCTGTATAACCCCAAATCAATTCAGAATTTATGGGATCAACCATCTGCCAGCGTGTATTCATCACCGCCTGTGTAAAAGGATCTAGGATAGCTGTCTTTGTATAGGTATACAGTTTACCGCCACCGGATTCGAAAAGTTCGATGGCCTTTTTTGTTTCCTCCATCGCTTTTTTCCATCTCTCCTTATCGTAGCTCTGCGGAATAAGAACCGTACCATCTTTATTGACAAAATCAGCGTAAAACTCCTTATTGCCATTAAAAAGTGGACTTGCAGCAAAAAGATACATACGTGCTTTTAGAGCTTGTGCAGCAGCTTTGGTCGGTTTGCCCTCTTCGGATGCAGGATAGGAAAGCGGTAGGTCTTGTTGCGATTGGTCAAACATCCCAGCTATAAAAGCTACACATTCCTCATAAGGTCTTCTTGTAGCAAACATCTGATCGCCAGATGCATTGGAAGGAATTTCTTCCTTCACCAGAACAATAGGACCATAATTTTGTAACAGTACAAAATGAAAATAGCCGATCAGAAACTTTGCCTCAGCAATCCATCCCTTTTTCTTGGTAGCGAATTCAGCCTCGCTTATGGTTAATGGCTTGACTGATTCAATGTTTTTCAGAAATGTATGGCACTGACGAATGCCTTTATAACACTGTTGCCAGATATCCAATACAGGCTCGGAAGCACTGTGCATACCTTGTTGCACACGTAAGAAAGAAAAATACTGCACACCCCAATGATATGAACCTACCGTTTCATTTGACATAAGCCACGAAAAATTGGTACGTGCATCATTGATAACGGGAATGTAACTATAGCAAGAATATAAGTAGCCCTCTGCCGTGTTCTCATTCTTGAAGGCATCATCCAGTTTTGGAACATCGGCAGGTACCACCTCAAGGTATTTATTACAGCTGCTGGCAATAAATACAAACATTATATAAAATATAATCTTTTTCATCATCTAGTCGTTATCGAATTTAAAATTGAAATTGTAGACCAACAGAGCCTACACGTAAATTAGGATAGCTCAAGCCCCTACCGCCTCCAAGTTCGGGATCCCATAATTTGAATTTAGAAAAGGTTAGCAGGTTCTGTCCTGACAGATAAATCCTTGCAAATTTGTAAGTAAAGCCCAATTCCACATTTTTTAGGCGCATAAATGATCCATCACGCATCCAAAAAGTAGAGGCTCTAAAGTTATTGTGCTCATTCACGCTACTGATAAGACGAGGGTAAGCTGCATCTGTATTTTCTGGAGTCCAATAATCCTGCGCTATAAAATCAAGTAGACTCGATTGATCAGAGTTAAAAGGATGAATACCAGAGATAACCAAACTTGTTTTGGCAACTCCCTGAAAGAAAAACGAAAAATCAAACTTCTTATACTGGGACGATATACCAAAACCATAAACAATCTGTGGCACTGAAGGGTTGCCAAATTGCATCCTATCATTATCATCAATTTTATTATCACCGTTAAGGTCACGATATTTGATATCACCAGGTTTAAGATCATTATTAAAAGTCGATTGTGCGCTACTTGTTACATCTTCTTCAGATTGATACAAGCCGTCGGCGATCAATCCGAAAGTGCGGTTCAGGGGTTTTCCGAGTTCAGAGAGATATGCATATGGAAGTTGGGGTTCATCTCTGTCTAGCAAGCTATTTTTGGTGTACGTGAATGTTCCTCTAAAGTTAAGATAGAAGTTGGGGTTAAACTGCTGTTGATAACTTAATTCGCCATCAAATCCGCTATTTTTCACTTTACCAATATTAGCATAAGGATTGGTTCCCACTATTCCAGATTCAGCAGCGATCAACCGACGCTGCATAAAAATTTTTTCGCGGATTTCGGAGAAATAGTCTACAGTCAGGTTTATTTTTTTGAACAGGCCAAGATCCATTCCAAGATTATATTTACGTCCCTCTTCCCAGGTAGCTCCTCTAGCTCCAAAGCGGGTAATACTTGCCCCCGTAGCGTTAGTCTGCCATTCATTACCAAAAATATAACTTCCTGTAGCCAAATTGACTTCATCCAAATAAGGAAATCTCGTCCCTGAAATCTGGTCATTCCCAACAATACCCCAAGATCCCCTGATCTTTAAGCTATTGACAATTGGAGCTATTGGATTCCAAAAATCTTCATTTGAAATCATATAGCCAGCTGCAAGGGATGGAAAAAAGCCAAACCGGTGTTTGCTTTCAAAGTTGTCAGAACCGTTGTATCCAAAATTTCCTTCAAAGAAATAGCGTGATTTATACGCATAGGTAACCCTTCCGGCCAGACCTTGGTTGCGAAAAGGCAACAAAGGGAATATGGCTGTGCCACCAGCATTGGTTGTATAGTCCCGAGACAGATAAGCCAGCATAGCAGAGACGTCGTGATCACCAAAAGATTTTAACCAATCTGCCACTAGGTTGATCGTCATCAATCGGTCTCCACTGGAACTGGAAGTCGTAGCCAAGGCTGTCGTACCGCGTGTTATCGCTTTATAATCATATTCGTATTGTTTATTGTCGTTTACCTGAAACGAATTCACACCATAGTAAAATGGGGTAAAGGACCGGGAAATCGAATTTGTTGAATAATTTTTATAAGATATCAAACCTTTTAGGCTTAAACCATCGAGGAGGAATTTCATATTTTGGTTCAGCTCAAAACTCGCAGTATTGGTGACACTGAAGCGGCTAGTATATCCGCTGACCATCCGGGCATAGGGATTTTCATAGATCCCATCTCCGGAATCCTGCGGTATCGGTCCTCCAGCCATATTGCCAAAAAGGATATGATCCTGTTGAATGGCACTTGGTAATACGGGAGCAAACAAGGCTGGGGGTGCATAAAAAATGGCATTGTAAATGGTCTCAGTACTGGAAGATGAGCCCGAGTAATCTGCGAGTTGAGAATTGATCCGTACGACAGCCTTAGTAAAATCGGAGAGATTAACGCCCACGTTTGCAATGATGTTATACTCCCGTTGGCGAATATTATTGTTGAACTTGTTCAGGGGATCTTTACGAAGCATTCCGTTATCGTTATTGAAGGTTCCACTGATAAAATAGTCTGCCTTCTTACCGCCTCCGGTCACATTAATATTGCCATATTGATTTGTTGCGAAATCCTTAAAAAGATAATCCTGCCAATTGACATCTGGATAGGCAATGGGATCTAATTTGTCCTGCGTCCCCTGAATTTTTTCCTCTGAAAAACGTGGTGTTGCATTGGGTAGTCTATTTAGGATTGCGTTATTATAGGCAGTCATGTAATCTACGGCTCCAGCCATTTTCAGCAATTTAGTCGGTGTGGAAATTGTATTGTCCAAGCGAACGTTAATCCGGGCTTTATCCATGTCTCCACCACGCTTTGTAGTGATCAGCATCACACCGTTGGCGCCACGGGCACCGTAAAGTGCCGTAGCAGAGGCATCTTTCAAAACCGAAAAATTATCAATTACCTCCGGTGCCAGATTATTCATATCACCAATGCTAGACTCGATCCCATCGATAAATATCAAAGGACTTGTGCCGCCCGTAAAAGTAGAAATCCCGCGTATCCAAAAATTCGATCCGTCGGCACCAGGTTCACCACCACGCTGTACAGCGATAACACCAGCAATTCGTCCAGCAAAAGCATTGCTCAATGTGCTGGTTGGCACTTTTAGCGCTTTGGGTGATATAGATGATATCGCCCCCACTACACTTGCCTTTTTCTGTTTACCAAAACCAACGACGACCACCTCGTCCATCTCTGCAGCGTCGGGTTCCAATGTAACGACCTGTTCGGTCCCTGTATAAGGAACATCAACAGACTTAAATCCAACGGTAGAGAATCTTATTTTGGAATTTAGTGTAGAGACTTTCAAACTAAATGCACCTGCTTCATCGCTTTGTGTCTGATTACTTGCACCCAATTCACTAACGGTTACGCCCGGTAATGGAGTACCATCACTACTGACCACCTTTCCCCGAAAAACGTGATCTTGCTTTTTAAGGGAAACTGGAATATCTGTTTTTTTCTTAATGACAGTGGTATTCTGGAATATTTTATATTCGAACTCACTTTTCTCAAAGAGTCTATCGAGCACATTTTTCAAACTTTCCTCCTGAGCCGAAAATGAAACTTTTCGATTTGAGAACATTCGTTTTTCATAGACAAACTGTGTTCCCGTCTGCTCGGTAATTTTTTTTAACACGGACTCTATTTCCGTATTGCGCGCGCGAAGGCTAATTTTATTTTGTGCCAAGGTTGATGCAGATGCTCCAAAAAAAGATAGGATGATCAGGAAACATGCTATTTTCATAATAAGTAGGATCTTCAAAGCATTTTTTTGCCATAAAGGGCACAACAAACCCTTTGAATAAAAAAAATTATTCATAAATTGGGACTGAATTAATGGTTAGTAAAACGTTAATTTATTTTCAGCAGGGGTATGCCAGTACCTCTGCTATTTTTCTCATAATATTTGGTTTATCTTATATCATATTAGTTTCTCCTTTCCTTCTTATTTTGATTTTACTATAAGTTTGTTTTGTTCTATCACATACTTGTAGCCTGTCAGATATGAAAGCGCCTCGCACAAACTGGCCAACGACACATTTTTTTCCATCCCCCCATCATATTGACGCTGAAGGTTAACCCCTTTTTCGACAGCGACTGTGACACCGTACCAACGCTCTATTTCATCTAGGGTCTGCTTAAGATCTTTATTACCAAAATAGAAATATCCATTTTTCCAAGCTGTGATTTCTTCCATATCCCGTATCTCAAAAACTGACAAACGTCTATTTTCCAATCTAACCTCTTTACCTGCCAGAATAACTACATCCTGCTCAGAAGAGAAAATCTTAAGCTTTCCTTCTGTTAGCGCTATTCTGGAATTGTTTTGATAGCTGTTGATATTAAATTCTGTTCCTAAAGCCTGTATTTTGAGCCCAGCACTTTCCACAATAAAGGGTCTCGTGGCCTCGTGTGCGATATCAAAATATGCCTCCCCTTTCAAATGTACACGACGCTCCTTTTTATCAAAATTTGGATAGTATTCCAGCTCCGATTCTGAGTTGAGCCATACACGAGTTCCATCCGACAATTGGACCCTGTAGATTGCACGTGAAGGAGTCACCAGTTTATGTTTAGTTGCACCTTCAGATAGTAAGGAAGAACCATAGATCAATTGATTATTTGTAATCTGTACACCTTTCAGATCAACCTTAGGATGCAGAGAATCCAGCAGTACCTGCCGTCCGTCACCCAATTTCAAAATAGCAGCATTGCTTCCAGGAAGCACATCATTCAATTGACCATAGTGGTCATCCTTAACAATATATGCCGGTTGATTTCCATTGAAATATAACAACCAAAATGTATATAAACCAACAAAAAACAGAAGCGATGCGGCAACCCCAATCAACCACGGTCTCAACATCAGAGTCTTTTTTCGTTGTATACCAGACTGACGGAACTGCTGAAATGTAGTCCATTGGTCTTCAGTATTAAATTCTGCCCAGTTTATATTGGACCGAATCTTTCCTTCATCCAATAACTTATGAAACAAAAGCTTAGCCTCCGGATATTTATGCAATAGCGCTTTTAGCTGCATATCTTCCTCCAAGGTTGGCTCTTGTCCCCGAATTAGGGCAGCGATTAATTCGCCCAAAAGTATCTCTTCTGTATTGATCATAATTTATTCTTAGTCGTCCGAAAATTAAAAAAGGGTGACAGGTATTTAAAAAAAATAATTAAAACACTTAAAATCAAAAACAAGCTTATATAAGAATGGAAAAAAGTAGACTCAAAAACTTATCCCGCAGAGCTTTTATAGCTCTCTGCCGCTGTGTCTTGACTGTGTTAATACTTATGTTCAGTTCTTGCGCGACTTCATCATATTTTTTTTCCTGAATATAAATGAGTTCACAAATGTTCTTACAGGCATAAGGTAATTTATCTAATTCCTTGTACAGTTCTCCTACGATCTCCGCGCGGATGAGCGTTTCGAGGTAATTGCTTTCATAGGCTTCTTCTGCATTATCCCCAGTTGTTTTTATTTCCCGTATTTTAGAATAACGATAGGCATCAATACTTTTATTTTTGACTATCGTGTATAGAAAACTCTTGATCACAGGCAATGGCTTTTCCAGAAGATCAGGTTTCTCAATCAGGACCAAGAAGGCATCCTGTACCACATCCTTTGACATTTCGTCCGACCTTGTCCATTGATAGGCAAACTCACATAATTTTACGAAATTATCTTTGAACAAAGTTTCGAATGTTTTCATAAGTTATAATCAGGCTAACAATTGTAGGGACAATTTAGGAAAATAATTTCTTTCCCAACAAAATAACAATTAATTGTCTAGGGTCAACGCATTTAAATTAGGTTTAAAAGTGTTAGGAGAAATTTTTACAATCGATTTTAAGCCTTTCCAGAAAACACGGTTATCTATGAAGTCCAAGCTGGTGATTACCCGGCATGTTCTGGTTTCAATACGACCGTGTCCCTTTTCCATAACGGTATCTGTACTACAGGGATTGCTGATCAAATCGTCCCTGGATCTGATCTAACAGATCATGCTGGTTACCTTTTACCGCAAGGATATAATCCGCTTTATTTTCTATGATCACTTCTGCAATATCGGTCTGTGTACCCATTGCATCGATGGTGATCATACTACCTTCAATATCCAGCAACCTCAGAAGCTGCGGAATTGCAGTGATCTCATTACTTTTCTCATCGACCTTGACCTGCACCAGAGCCAATTCGTTTTCAGCAGCCCAAGCACTGACCATATGTATGGGGCTCTGTCCATGAAAGCTGTCTTTGGAGCCTCTGATACTTTTTCCATCAATACTGATCACTTCCTTTTTTATGCTGTCATCCCTGATATCCCCGACCCATTTAATTAATAGTTCTTCAAATATTTTGGGACGCAGGTTTGAAAAAAACACGATTGATCGTGTCGTGCGAAGGTATTCCGTTAGTTAATTTCAAAAATGTACGAAGAAAGTCTATCTTTGTTCTA
>Ga0213829_1000429_pt1 | contig 40463 bp, 36 predicted proteins | sample MC6MC0896MG_FD_180665 | JGI IMG/M metagenome (GOLD analysis project Ga0213829, IMG submission 180665) | Enriched soil aggregate microbial communities from Iowa State University, Ames, United States - MC6-MC0896-MG | ecosystem: Environmental > Terrestrial > Soil > Unclassified | place: USA: Iowa... | reverse complement strand
CTGAACCTGCAAGGCAACTACGCGCTGGTCGAAGGCGTGCGCCAGACCCTGAAAGCGAAAGGCGTGAAACTGGTGATGGCGATCGTGCCGGCCAAGACTCGCCTGTACCCGGAACACCTGGGTGACGTGAAGCCTTCGAGCATCCACGCCAACCTCTACCAGGACTTCCACGCCCAGGTCGCTGCCAACAAGGTGATTGCTCCCGATCTGCTCGGCCCGCTGCTCAAGGGCAAGCTGGACGGTCAGCAAGTGTTCCTGCGCACCGACACCCACTGGACGCCGGAAGGCGCGCAAATCGCTGCCCAGGCCCTGGCCAAGACCATTGCCGACCAGACGCCGCTGAGCGGTGAGCCGCAAAACTTCGTGACTGAACCTGCGGAAAAGGTCACCCACAAGGGCGACTTGCGTCTGTTCCTGCCGCTGGATCCGCTGTTCGAAAACCTGATGCCGGCCACCGAGCCGTTGCAGAAGCGCAACACCGTGGTTGCCGATGGCCAGGCTGGCGGTGATGACGCGCTGTTCGCCAACACCGAAGTACCGGTGGCCCTGATCGGTACCAGCTACAGCGCCAACCCTAACTGGAACTTCGTCGGTGCGCTCAAGGAAGCCCTGCACAGCGACGTGGTCAATTACGCCGAAGACGGCCACGGCCCGATTCTGCCGATGCTCAGCTATCTCCAGAGCGATGCTTTCAAGAACAGCCCGCCACAGGTGCTGATCTGGGAGTTTCCTGAACGTTATCTGCCTGTGAACAACGAAATCGGTGACGCCGACCCGAAGTGGGTCGCAGAGCTCAAAGAAGCCGGCGTTCGCCAACAAAACGTAGCCGCAAACACTAAATCCGAGACGCCCGACCGGGCGCAAAACTGAAAGAGAGGTACACCATGACTTTCACTACTACTCCTCGCCGTCTCGCTAAGACTTTGGCTCTCGTTGCTGGCATGAGCGTGTTGTCGATGTCCGCCTTCGCCGGCGACGCCGCGCTCTATGGCCCGACCGCTCCAAAAGGCTCGAGCTTCGTGCGGGTCTACAACGCCGGTAACGCTGAAGTCAGCGCCACTGTCGGCAGCACCAACCTGGCCGAAGTCGCGCCGCTGTCCAGCACCGACTTCAGCTTCATGCCTGGCGGCGACTACAGCGCCAAGGTCGGTAGCCAGACCCTGCCGGTGAAACTGGCCGGTGACCACTATTACACCCTGGTCAACAACGCCAGCGGCGCACCGCAACTGATCGAAGAGCCGCCGTTCAAGAACAAGCAGAAGTCCCTGGTTCGCGTACAGAACCTGAGCGACAAGGCCCTGACCCTGAAAACCGCCGACGGCAAGACCGAAGTGGTGCCGAACGTGGCCGCCAAGGGCCGTGGCGAGCGCGAAATCAACCCGGTCAAAGTCAGCCTGGCGCTATACGATGGTGCCAAGAAAGTCGGCGACGTGAAACCGGTTGCCCTGGAACGCGGTGAAGCCGCCGTGCTGTACGTCACCGGCACCGGCAGCAACCTGTCGCCAGTCTGGGTAAAACGCCCGGTTTCGACGCGCTAATCAATTTGTCGGATTGCCGGGATTTCACCCACAGGACTGCTGAAAAAACGCGGTCCCCTGTAGGAGCTGGCTTGCCAGCGAAGGCGTCCTCAAGGACACCATCGCCAGCAAGCCGGCTCCTACACAGGGCGAAGGCAATCCGGACACGAAACAAGAACAAGAGTGAAACGACAGAACGCAGTAGCTCTGACCCATACGATTTTCAAGGAGTAACAACATGATTCCGGTGATCTTGTCAGGTGGTAGCGGCTCACGTCTTTGGCCGCTTTCGCGCAAGCAGTTCCCCAAGCAATTCCTCGCCCTGACCGGCGAACACACGCTGTTCCAGCAAACCCTGGAACGCCTGGTGTTCGAAGGCATGGACACCCCGATCGTGGTCTGCAACAAGGACCATCGCTTCATCGTCAACGAGCAGCTGGAGGCCCGTAACCTGGACACCCAGCGCATCCTGATGGAACCCTTCGGCCGCAACACTGCGCCGGCGGTGGCCCTGACCGCGATGATGCTGGTCAATGAAGGTCGCGATGAATTGATGCTGGTGCTGCCGGCCGACCACGTGCTCGAAGACCAGAAAGCCCTGCAACGCGCCCTGGCCTTGGCCACCGTCGCTGCCGAAAACGGCGAAATGGTGCTGTTCGGCGTACCGGCCACCAAACCGGAAACCGGCTACGGCTACATCAAGTCGACCAACGACTCGCTGCTGCCCGAAGGCGTCAGCCGTGTCTCGCACTTCGTCGAAAAACCGGACGTGAAACGCGCCACCGAGTTCGTCCAGTCCGGCGGTTACTTCTGGAACAGCGGCATGTTCCTGTTCCGCGCCAGCCGCTTCCTCGAAGAGCTGAAAAAGCACGATCCGGACATCTACGACACCTGCGTCCTGACCCTGGAACGCAGCCAGCAGGATGCCGACACCGTCGACATCGATTCCGCAACCTTCGCCTGCTGCCCGGACAATTCCATCGACTACTCGGTGATGGAAAAAACCCAGCGCGCCTGCGTCGTGCCGCTGACCGCGGGCTGGAGCGATGTCGGCTGCTGGTCGTCGCTGTGGGAAGTGAACAAGAAAGACGCCAACGGCAACGTCACCAAAGGCGACGTGGTCATCCAGGACAGCAAGAACTGCATGATCCACGGCAACGGCAAGCTGGTGTCGGTGATCGGTCTGGAAAACATCGTGGTCGTCGAAACCAAGGACGCCATGATGATCGCCCACAAGGACTCGGTCCAGGGCGTGAAACAGATGGTCAACACCCTCAACGCGCAGGGCCGCAGCGAAACCCAGACCCACTGCGAAGTCTATCGTCCGTGGGGTTCGTACGACTCGGTGGACATGGGCGGCCGCTTCCAGGTCAAGCGCATCTCGGTCAAGCCGGGCGCTTGCCTGTCGTTGCAGATGCACCACCACCGCGCCGAACACTGGATCGTGGTCAGCGGCACCGCCGAAGTGACCTGCGACGAGAACGTGTTCCTGCTGACTGAAAACCAGTCGACCTATATTCCGATCGCGTCGGTCCACCGTTTGCGCAACCCGGGCAAGATTTCACTCGAGATCATCGAAGTGCAATCGGGCAGCTACCTGGGCGAAGACGATATCGAGCGGTTTGAAGATATCTATGGTCGTTCCAACCCGATCGAGCGTGGCGTTTCGGTGAAAACCATCGCGCAGTAAACGTTCGGTAATACAAAAGCCTCCATCCTGCTTACTGCGACCCTATCCGCAGTGAGTGGGGTGGGTTTTTTTTTTGACTGGATTTTTTGTCGCCCCGGCTGGCCCCTTAGCGAGCAAGCCCGCTCCCACAGGTTTCTGGGTTGATCACAGATCTTGTGTGCAAATCTGTTCCCTGTGGGAGCGAGCTTGCTCGCGATGAGGCCAGATGCCCCACCACCGAAATCATGCCCATCGCCAATCCCCCCTACGCTTAGGTACGATGACCCTCTCCCACCCCGAGGTTTCGCGTCATGTTCATCGGCGTCCTGCTGGTCATTACCTGGCTGATCCTGTTGCTGCGCTACCCGGCCAGGGCCTTGCCCGTCTCTGTAGCTGCCGTCATCGGATTGGGCGTGGTAGCCACCTGGGTGATCTGGGCGGACAACCGCGAGGTCAAGCAACTGGCGCGCCTGGAGTTACGGATCACTTATGCGCCTGAACAGTGCCCGGCGGATCGTCCGCTGAAGTTGACCATGAACAATGGCAACGACGTGCCCCTGACCGAGTTGCGCTGGCGTGTTGCAGCTTATGCACCGGGCGATACGGTGAACCTGGCCGACAATCAATACGCCGCGCCCCGCTACCGTGGGCCTGGGGAACTGCAGGCCGGTGCGAGCTGGGACGACTGCTTGCCGATGCCGCCGTTGCGTCCCGGCTATCGCCCGCAAACCCTGGAGTTTCGCGCCGAGCGACTGCACGGTAGTTTCTCTGACTGACCGCGCTTATCGTTTATCGCGAGGTCGGATCGTCGCACCGCTCGCCCCTGAAAAAAACCGCCCCTTTCTACTGCACAAGGACCGCGCCATGCCCGTTGCGTTGATTACCGGATGTTCCAGCGGCATTGGCCGCGCCCTGGCCGATGCCTTCAAAGGTGCCGGCTACGAAGTCTGGGCCTGCGCCCGCAGGGCTGAAGACGTAGCGACGCTGACGGCTGCCGGGTTCACCGCCGTGCAACTGGACGTCAACGATGGCGTGGCACTCGAACAGTTGAGCGAGCGAATCAACCAGCAACGTGGCGGTCTGGACGTGCTGATCAATAATGCCGGTTACGGCGCGATGGGCCCGCTGCTCGACGGCGGTGTGCCGGCCATGCAGCGCCAGTTCGAAACCAATGTATTCGCCATCGTCGGCGTGACCCGCGCGATGTTCCCGGTGCTGCGTCGCGCCAAAGGATTAGTCGTGAATATTGGCAGTGTGTCCGGGGTTCTGGTGACGCCATTCGCCGGCGCCTACTGTGCGTCAAAAGCCGCCGTGCATGCCTTGAGCGATGCCCTGCGCATGGAACTGGCGCCGTTCGGCGTGCGCGTCATGGAAGTCCAGCCGGGTGCCATCGAGTCCAGCTTCGCGAAAAATGCCGGTCACGAGGCGGAGCAGTTGATCAACGAGCAGTCGCCGTGGTGGCCGTTGCGTGAAGGCATCCGGGCGCGGGCCAAGGCGTCCCAGGACAAACCGACGCCAGCCAGTGAGTTTGCCGGCGATTTGTTGAAGGCTGTGCAACAGGGCAAACCGCCACGGTTGATTCGCCTGGGCAATGGCAGCCGGGCGTTGCCGTTGCTGGCGGGGTGGTTGCCCAAGGGGGTGCTGGAGTCGGGGTTGATGAAGCGGTTCGGGTTGAGGGGGCAGCTCTAGGACCGAGTCGCGCCCATCGCGAGCAAGCTCGCTCCCACAGGTTTTTTGGGTGTGAATGCGATCTATGCCATCCAGCAAACCTTGTGGGAGCGAGCTTGCTCGCGATGGGCGCGACTCGGTCTACCGGTTATGCACCATCGCCTTGCCTGACCACCACCGTACACGTAATCCCCGCCGCCAGCAGCACCCCCTCCGGCACTTCATCGATGTGAATCCGCACCGGCACTCGCTGGGCCAGGCGTACCCAGTTGAAGGTCGGGTTCACATCCGCGATCAGCTCGCGGCTCTCAGGGTTATCACGGTCATAGATGCCCCGGGAAATACTCTCCACGTGCCCTTTCAACACCTCCCCACTCATCAACTGCATGTCGGCCTTATCGCCAATCCGCACATGGGGCAGCTTGGTTTCTTCGAAGAAGCCGTAGACCCAGAACGAGTTCATATCGACCACGGCCATTTTCGCTTCGCCGATGCGCGCATAGTCGCCGCGATGCACGTTGAGGTTGGTCACGTAGCCGTCCACCGCGGCGCGCACTTCGGTGCGTCTGAGGTTCAATTGCGCGGCTTCGAGTTGGGCCTGGGCATGCTGGTAATCGGCCAGGGCCGAGTCGGCGATGTTGCTGGCGTCGTCGCGGTTTTCCCTGGAGATCACCAGGTTGTCCATGTCGGCGCGGCGATGGGCATTGACCTTGCGCATCTCCCATGTCGACTTGCGCGAGGCGACCAGCGACTGTGCCTGTTTGACCGCTATGCGGTAGTGCTCGGGGTCGATGCGCATCAACAGATCGCCCTTCTTCACCAGCTGGTTATCCCGTACCGGCACGTCCACCACTTCCCCGGTGACGTCGGCGGCGACGTTGATGATATCGGCGCGCACCCGGCCGTCGCGGGTCCATGGCGTATTCATGTAGTGCTCCCACAGGGTGCGGCCGATCCAGATCGCGAGGACCAGCACCAGCAGGGTGGCGAGCAGACTGAAAAGCTTTTTCATCAGGGCCTTCTTCAGTGATAGAGAATCAACGGTAGACAGTCAGCGCCAGGGCGCCGAACAGACAGGTAAACAGGCTCAGGCGCAGCAGCGCCGGGTGCCAGAAGAAGCGGTACAGGTCGAACCCGGACAGGAATCGGTCCAGTGCCCAGGCCAGCGCGGCGGCGATGAAGAACATCAGCGTCATGGTCGGCATGTAGACGCCGTGGAAGGCGATTTCACGGGGCATGTTCAAGTCCTTGAGGCTGCGTGTCGGCGTAGGCCGCCAGCGGTGATTGCGGATCGAGCAGAGAGGTGCGGATGAAGTGCAGGTAGCTCTTCACCCGGCGCAATGCCGAGGTATCGAAGTGCGGGGCGAACGGTTCGTCGGTGGCTTGCACACGGCTGATGGCGTGATCCACGGCGATCAGCCCGCGCTGCAGATTGCTCTGGCTCGGTTGCAGGAACAGCCGCACCAGCGAGCGGCCCATCACCCGGATCGCCTGGCGCCACGGCTGCGATTCGGCGTAGGCCGGATGCACCGGCAGAATCGCCTGTTCCTTGCGCAATTCGATGATCGCGTGGCCGACTTCCAGCACCACGAACATCCAGCGCAGCAGGTCCCGTTGCACCTGCGGCTGGCCCGCGGCAAGACCATAGGCCTGGTGCAACAGGTCCCGCGTGCTGCTTTCAAAACCCGACGCCAGGCCCTTGAGTTTGCCGCTGATGGCGTAGACCACCTGACCCCGCAAATCCTGCTCCAGCCGACGCCATAACCAGCGGCTGTTGGGCGGCAGGATGATTGCCCCGGCCGCCGCGCACACCAGCATGCCCAGCACCATGGCGATGTAGTCGTTGATGAAGGCGTAAGGGTTGTAGACGGTGAGGTTGTCCGGCACCGAACCGGTGCTGAAGAAGATCAACAAGCCCAGACCGACGCCAGCGTATTGCGGCCTCGACGACAGGAACGAACCCAGCACAATCACAGGCGCCAGCATCACGCACAACAAGGGAAAACCGTCGATCCACGGGAAGATGAAAAACATCTCGACGAAGCCGATCAGCGCCCCCAGGAAGGTGCCGCAGGCCATCTGAAACGCCATGCGTTTCGGGTTCGGTGTCGCGGCGGACAGTCCGACCGTAGCCGCCGCGATCAGGGTCATGGTCGCCCCGCTCGGCCACGCCGTCGCCACCCAGTAACTGCCCAGCACCACCAGAATGAACGCCGCGCGAATTCCCGACGCCGCCGAGGCCATCCAGTTGGTTTGCGGGGTGAACGGTTCGTCCCATTGTTCCCGTTCATGGGTGTGATCGGCCAGGGAGGCGTGGGTCTGTGCATATCCGTGCAGGTCGTCGACGAAGCGATAGAGCAGTTCGTAGGCGGTATGAAAATCCAGCTGCTCGGCATCGCTCGGATCGCTCTGCTGAAACGTCGCTCGCAGGCTGCGGACTTTCGCCGGCAAGTCTGCCTTGTAACTCGTCAATGCAGATGTCAGCCGTGCGGCGTCGGGACTGGTCAGGGCGCGCCCGCTGAAACCGTCGAGCAATTCGGCGAGGTCCTGCAGACCCGGCTTGATCGCCGCGACCACGTGATCGGTGCCATTGCTGCGCAAGCGTTCGAGCAATTGGTGCAGAGCGTTGAACCGGGTGGTGATACCCATGAACTCACTGTTCAAGCGACTGAGCCGACCGTTGCGCCGACGCATGTGCGGATCTTCGAAACCGTGACGCTGCGCAGCCCTTCCAGGCCTACAGCCTCGGCGATGAAACCCACGTTGCTCGCTTCGAACGCGTCGCGTTGACTGCGGCCACGCAACCCGTTGGTGACGAACAACGCGAACACGCCGAAGCGCTGATACAGGGCGTTGCGCATCGCAGCGCTGGCGGTTTGCGGCAGGATCGCGGCGCTGACCACGGTGGCGCAGAGAATCCCCAGGGAGATTTCCAGCACCCGCCACACCGCCGCCATGAACGCACCGTCCGGATGCGCCAGGGCCGGCAAGCCGACCATCGCGGCGGTGTACCCCGCCAGCACGAAACCGTAAGCGCGAAAGTTGCGATAACGCGCCGCCCCCGCGGAACAGATACCCACCCAGATCGCCAACGAGCCGAGAAACAGCTCGGTGTTTTGCGCGAACAAGGCAATCAGCGCAACCATCACCGCCGAGCCGGTCAATGTGCCAAGAAAGCGATAGAAACTCTTGGCGAACACCTGGCCGCTCTGCGGTTGCATGACGATGAACACGGTGATCATCGCCGTGCGCGGTTGCGGCAATTCCAGGCGCATGGCCAGCCACAGCGTCAGGAACGCGGCGAACAGCACTTTGAAAATGTAGACCCAGGTCACGCCATCGCTGCGTGCCCAGTCGAACAAGCCCCGGCGCCATTCCAGGGAATACAGCCAGCGCAAGGGTGCGGGCATGGGGGTCATTGAATCCTGCTCAATTGTCGAAGGTAGTGCGGCGAAAACCGATCCCCTGTAGGAGCTGGCTTGCCAGCGAATGCGGTGTGTCAGCTAATACATGTGTCGACTGACACACCGCTTTCGCTGGCAAGCCAGCTCCTACAGGATCCATGTTCAATTCGAGAGGCTCTTCAGCAGGGCCGGGGTTTTCGGTGCGGCGGTCTGGCTGTCTTGCGGCGCATCGTTGCCCGCGCCAAGCCCACCGCCGAGCGCCGTCACCAACTCGGCATGGGCACTGAGGCGCGCGGCCTGCACCTGCTGCTGCACTTGCTGCTGCTTGAACAACAACGTCTGGGCGTTGAGCACGTTGAGGTAGTCGGTGAGCCCGCGTTGGTAAGCGATCATCGCGATGTCATAGGTCTTTTGCGCAGTGGCCACCGACTCGGCGGCAAAGCTTTGCTGCTTGTCCATCGACTCGCGACGGATCAACTGGTCGGAAATGTTCTTCAGCGCATTGACCAACGTCTGGTTGTACCTGGCCACGGCAATGTCATACCCGGCCGAGGCCTCGCCCAGTTCCGCGCGCAAGCGACCGCCGTCGAAGATCGGCAACGTGATCGCCGGACCGACGCTGTAGTTGAGTTTCTTGCCGGTCAAAAACTCCAGCGCCCCGCCGCCGGTGGCCATGTAGCCGAGGCTGCCGACCAGGTCGACGTTGGGATAGAAACCGGCATGGGCAACATCGATGCCCCGTGCCTGGGCCGCCACTTGCCAGCGACTGGCGACCACGTCCGGACGCTGACCGAGCAATTGTGCCGGCAGCGACGAAGGCAATTTCACCGTCGCGCCCAACGACAATGTCGGCCGTTGCAACTGCGCGCCCTCGCCCGGCCCTTTGCCGGCCAAGGCGGCCAGTTGATTGCGGCTCAGGGCGATTTCCTCGTCCAACGCATCGATCTGGCGATGGGTTTCCGGCAACGGCGTTTCAGCCTGGCTGACCTCGAAATGCGTGCCTATGCCGCCGTTCAGGCGTTTTTGCGCGAGGTCGAGGATCTGCTCTTGCTGCTTGAGCGTTGCCGCGACGATGTCCCGTTGCGCGTAGTGCAAGGAGAGCTCGATGTAGGCGCGCACCATGTTGTTCTGCAGTTCGAGCTGGGCCAGACGCGCCTCGGCGGCACTCATGTGGGCCAGGTCCACGGCGCGTTCGGTGGCATTGCTTTCGCGCCCCCAGAGATCGAGTGCGTAGCTGAAGCCCAGCGCCGCATTGTTGTCCCAGGTGGTGGTGTTGGCCAGATCGCCAGGGCCGTAGAACTGATCGGTGGGCCAGTTGTGGCGCTTGAGGGTGGACTCGCCATTGATCTGCAGCGACTCGGCGGACTGCGCGATGCCCGCCATGGATTTGGCCTGACGCACCCGGGCAGCGGCCATGGCCATGGTCGGACTGCCTCGCACGGCGAGGTCGATCCAGCGATTCAGTTGCGGGTCGCCATAGGCCTGCCACCATTGCGAGGTGGGCCAGTGAGCGTCCTGCGCAGCGCTCTGGATGGCTTCGTCGGTGGCCAGCGAATTGGCCTCCAGTGCCTTGCCCTGTGGGGCAATTCCTCCGGTTCCGATGCAGCCGCTGATTGCCAGGTGTAAAGCCAAAACACTGAGCGTCTTTAGCGCTCTGTTGATGCGACGCGGCACTGCTGCGATTTCCTGAAAGAAGGGGACTGTAGGAGCCGGCTTGCTGGCGATGGCATCTGCGCGGTGTCTCTGAAAAACCGCAGTGATGCCATCGCCAGCAAGCCGGCTCCTACAAGGGCGCAATTCTAGGGGGCGGCTGGAACGGCGATAAGTCGGGATTCTTGTGAATCTTTGTTACCGTTAACGCGATAATCCCTTTGTCGGGGTCTCAGCCACTGAAACTTCGTGTCACAATTTGCCATCGAACCCGAGAGCACCCCATGGACACTTTGCAAAACATGCGCGCCTTCAGTTACGTGGCCGAGGCCGGCAGCTTCACCGCCGCCGCCGTGCAACTCGACACCACCACGGCCAACGTCTCGCGCGCGGTCTCCAACCTGGAAGCCCACCTGCAAACCCGCCTGCTCAACCGCACCACCCGCCGCATCGCCCTGACCGAGGCCGGCAAACGCTACCTGTTGCGCTGCGAGCAGATCCTGGCCTATGTCGAAGAAGCCGAAGCCGAAGCCAGCGACGCCCACGCGCGTCCGGCCGGGCAACTCAAGGTGCACACCATGACCGGCATCGGTCAGCACTTCGTGATCGATGCCATCGCCCGCTACCGCAAGACTCACCCGGACGTCACCTTCGACCTGACCCTGGCCAACCGCGTACCGGACCTGCTGGACGAGGGCTACGACGTGTCCATTGTCCTGGCCAGCGAACTGCCGGATTCGGGTTTCGTCTCCCAGCGCCTGGGCATCACCTACAGCATCGTTTGCGCCTCGCCGGCCTATGTAAAAGCCAACGGCTGCGCCCATAAGCCCAGCGACCTGCTCAACCACGCCTGCCTGCGCCTGGTCAGCCCGGTGATCCCCCTGGAAAAATGGAGCTTCGACGGCCCGGAAGGCCAGGAAATGGTCACCATCAATAGCTCGCCGTTTCTGGTGAACTCCGCCGACGCGATGAAAACCGCGATCACCAGCGGCATGGGAGTCGGGGTGTTGCCGGTGTATGCGGCCATTGAAGGGCTGCGCAATGGCACGCTGGTGCGGGTGATGCCGAACTACCGCTCCCAGGAACTGAACCTGTATGCGATCTACCCGTCGCGACAGTACCTGGATGCGAAGATCAAGACCTGGGTCGAATACTTGCGCGGGTCGTTGCCGGAGATATTGGCGGCACATCAGGCCGAACTGGCGGCGTACGAGTTGAGTGGCAGCCTGGGCGGGGTGCGGTTGGCGAATTGAACTACAGACGTTCCTACAAACTGCAGATATTCAAAGATGTTTCCGACATGCTCTGTCGGTTGCCGGGTGGGAAACGAAATCGGTAGGCTCTGAGGGTCGCTGACGAATCAGCGATCAGGCCTGGAAAACCTGACCACTACCACAGCTCATGGCATACTGCGGCGCTTTTTTACGCTCGCAATGTTATGGCGGCTGCGCGCGGAAGACCTTCGGGTCTGCCGGCTTTGGTCTGTGGTCCGGTTTTTCCAGTCCGCGCACAGCTGCCACCCTCTCGTCTGGAAAACGAAAAGTGGCGGTCCTGACATACAGACCAGAGAGATACGCCATTATGTTCAAACCAACCCCTAACCCCCCTGAAGATGACTGCTTTTCCTCCCCAGAACCACTCATCTTGAAAGCCTCCATCCCGCCCCACACGCCCAGCCATCTATTCGTCGTCGCCCCCAACATCAAGACCGAAACCCTACTCGTGCACGCCAGCGAATCCCTCGCCTCCGCCAGTGTCATGGCCAGTGACCTCGCCGGATTTCTGGATGGCCCCCACCGCAATACCATGCTGGGCATCCAGCAGGTAATCATGCTGGGTGAACTGGCCGTCAATCGCGCGCTGGACAATATCGATCCGCAGGATTAAAAATCCGCGCCAGCCCCTGTAGGAGCCGGCTTGCCGGCGAAGGCGTCATTACGGCCGCAACAAGACTCAAGGCCGCCTTCGCTGGCAAGCCAGCTCCTACAGTTGATTTTCAGCGAACATAAAATCGCTAAACAACACCAATCCCCTGTAGGAGCCGGCTTGCCGGCGAAGGCGTCATCACCGCCGCCACAAGACTCGCGGCCGCCTTCGCTCCTACAGGGAATGCGTACATCCGACGCATTCAGGTACTCGCACAACGTCCGGGAAGAATGTTAGCGTGCTTGGCATTCACCAAGCCCGACGAGCCCTCCCCCCATGAAAAAGACCGTCCTCGCCTTCAGCCGCGTCACCCCGGAAATGATCGAACGCCTCAGGCAAGACTTCGACGTCATAGTGCCAAACCCGAAAAACGGCGACATCAATGCTCAGTTCAACGAAGCCCTGCCCCACGCCCACGGCCTGATCGGTGTCGGTCGCAAACTCGGTCGCGCCCAGCTGGAAAACGCCGCCAGACTGGAAGTCGTCTCCAGCGTCTCGGTCGGCTACGACAACTACGACGTCGCCTACTTCAACGAACGCGGGATCATGCTCACCAACACCCCCGACGTGCTCACCGAAAGCACCGCCGACCTGGCCTTCGCCCTGCTCATGAGCAGCGCCCGGCGCGTCGCGGAACTGGACGCCTGGACCAAGGCCGGCCAATGGCAAGCCACCGTCGGCGCACCGCTGTTCGGTTGCGATGTGCACGGCAAGACCCTGGGCATCGTCGGCATGGGCAACATTGGCGCCGCCATTGCCCGTCGTGGGCGCCTGGGCTTCAACATGCCGATCATCTACAGCGGTAACAGCCGCAAGACCGAACTGGAGCACGAGCTTGGTGCACAGATGCGCAGCCTGGACCAATTGCTGGCCGAAGCCGACTTCGTCTGCCTGGTAGTGCCGCTCAGCGAAAAGACCCGACACCTGATCAGCCACCGCGAACTGGCGCTGATGAAACCGAGCGCCATCCTCGTCAACATCGCCCGCGGGCCGGTCGTCGACGAGCCGGCGTTGATCGAAGCCCTGCAGAACAACCGTATTCGCGGTGCCGGTCTGGATGTCTACGAGAAAGAACCGCTGGCCGAATCACCGCTGTTCCAGCTGAAAAACGCTGTCACGTTGCCGCACGTCGGCTCGGCGACCCATGAAACCCGCGAAGCGATGGCCAACCGGGCCTTGAGCAATCTGCGCAGCGCCTTGCTGGGTGAGCGACCGCAGGATTTGGTCAACCCACAGGTCTGGCAGGGTTGAGTGACCCAAGGCACGTCTGATGGACGTGCCGTTCCAAGATGGCCGCCTCAACAATGGATAACCGATACCCCTCCTGTTTCGATTTCTTTGTTATCTGGTTTGGCCCGCCACAACATACATAACTTGCAACTCAGTGGCTCATTTGGCTTTCCCACAATCGATATAAACTTGGAAAAACCTGGAAGTATTACCCAAACGGATTTTGGAGAACATACAGATGAGTCAATTCACCACCGTCTGCGCAATCCGGCGGAGCAAAGTACTGATTGTCCTGATGGCGGCACTCTTCGGCGCAGCCACCCTTATCAATAACTTCACCGACTACGCGGCCTACACCGAGTACATCGGCCAAATCATCAGCATGAGTCATACTGAAGGTAACGACTCCCGACGTTACAGGGCTGTCACCGCGACCCTGTTCCACCACCGTTTTTACTGGGCGATCATCACGCTCGAGATCATATACACGTTCAGTTGCCTATACGGGACTTATCAGCTTTATCGGAAAATCAATGCACCACGCAGCGATTTTCACGAGGCCAAAAAGTTTGCCATAGTGGGGTTGACCACCGCTATTTTTGTTTACTACATCCTGTACACCACCCTGCTTAATGAATGGTTCGACATGGACTATTCCACGCAGCGTCATTTCTTTGATTGGGCGCAAAGCAACGTTCAATACATGTTCTTCGCGATCATATACCTGGCGCTGCCAAATGATAAATAATCACTGTTCAGCTCACGCCAACTTGCCCGTCACTGGTTTGCCTCTTGCTGCGAATTTGCGAAAAACCAGCACATTACCCAGCATGACCATCACCAGGCCCGCCAGCGCCGGGGTGGTCCATTGATAACCCTCGACGACAGCCGACACGTTGAGCGCCACCACCGGGAACAGCACCGTGCAATAGGCGGCCCGCTCCGGGCCCATGCGCCCGACCAGCGTCAGATAGGCAGTAAACCCGATGACTGAACCGGGGATCACCAGATACAACAACGAGCCGATGTAACGGGCATTCCACTCCATATCGAACGGAATACCTTTGACCAGGCACCAGGCTGAGAGCATCGCCGCACCGTAGGCCATGCCCCAGGCGTTGGTGGTCAGTGGTTTAAGGCCAGCTTTCTGCTGCAGGCTCGACAGCATGTTGCCGGCCGAGAAGCACAGGGTGCCGAGCAGGGCCAGCCCCAGCCCGAGCAAGGTTTCCGGGCTGGCGGTATGACCGGCGAGTTCAGGCCAGAACAACAGGCCGAGTCCGAGCAACCCGAGCGCACCGCCCATCAGCACATTGCAGGCAATCTTCTGACCAAAGAACACCCGCGCATTGAAGGCGTTCCACAGGGTGGCGGTGGAAAACACCACCGCCACCAGGCCGCTGGGGATCCACTGGCTGGCGGTGAGGAAACACATGAAATTGATGCAAAACAGGCACAGCCCCTGCGCCACGCAAATCAGATGCCCGCGGCGATTCATCACTTGCAGCTTTCGGCTGAGCAGCAACATGACGAACAGCACCAGCGCGGCGAGGCCGAAGCGATACACAATCGATACGGGGATGGCCACCACGCCCAGTTGCCATTTCAGGGCAATCCAGGTGGTGCCCCAGATCAGCACGGTCAGCAAGTACAACGAAAGGTTCATGGCAAAGACTCCTCAATAGGTACCCAGTGTCCCGACCCAAGCCTCGGTGCACTTGCATAAACTTGCGCTTTTGTCCGCCGACGGGCTGGCAGGTCAACGTCTACGGAGTAGGATGCAAGGCGTTGGAGAGAACCGATCATGCCCGCACTGGAAAGCCTGCAAGTGTTTCAAGCCCTCAACCGCTCGCCCAATGCTCGCCTTGAGCACAGCGCCGAGCTCGGTGACGGCATGGCTGCAGCCTTGTGGAGCAACCATCACGACGCTCAGGATTATGAAGCCCCCAGTCACCACACCCTGTCCTGCTATATCGCTGGCGGCACCGGCACCTTTCGCCGCGACCGGCCCGGCACCAAGGGTGGCCCGGACAAACTGTGCATCCTGCCTGCCGAACACCGGTCAGCCTGGGTGATCAACGGCGACATTCGCCTCGCCCATGTTTATTTCAGTCCGGAGCAGTTTGCCCTCGGTTGCGTCACGCTGCTGGACCGCGAACCGCGCGAACTTCAATTACGTGAAAGCACCTTCCTCGACGACCCGCAGCAAGCCCGACGCTTTCGCCAGTTGATCACGCTCAATTGGCACGAGCCCGGCGAACGGCTGCTCACCAGCAGCCTGGCCCATGAAATGCTCAGTCACGTGCTTCTCGGCCAGGTCGGAATGCGCGAGGGCTTGCGGCTCAAGGGTGGATTGGCGGCGCATCAGCGTCGGCAGTTGGTCGAGTTCGTCGACAGCCAATTGGCAGAAGCCATCAGCCTGGGGCAGCTGGCGGGGTTGTGTGCGTTGTCGGAGTATCACTTTGCACGGATGTTCAGGGAGAGTTTCGGCTTGCCGCCGCATCAGTATGTATTGTCCCGGCGACTGAGCCGGGCACGGGATTTGTTGCGCACGACCTTGCAGCCGCTGGGGGACATTGCCCTGGCGTGCGGCTTTGCCAGTGCCAGTCATTTTACCCACCGGTTTCGTCAGGCGCTGGGCGGGACGCCTGGGGAGTATCGGCAGGCGTTTTTGCGGTAGTCCTGAGATCTTCAGTGTCTGTAATGCCGCCTTCGCGAGCAAGCTCGCTCCCACAGGAATCGTGTCGAGCTTAATTCTGGCGATCGACACATACCCTGTGGGAGCGAGCTTGCTCGCGATGAACGATGACGCGGTCTCGGATCAGAATTCCAGGGTGCTGGACAACGTCACCTGCCGCGAATCCCCCATCGACACAAAAAACCGGCTCGCCGCCGACGTGTAATAAGTCCGGTCGAACAGGTTCTTCACGTTCAGTTGAAACTTGACCTTCTGCCCTTCGACCCTGGTCTCGTAGCTGGCAAATGCATCGGCGACGGTGTAGCTCGGCAGGTCGAAATCATTTATTGCATTACCCGCCCGCTCCCCCACATACCGCGCACCCGCGCCGACTCGCAGCTGGTCGCCGCCGATGACAGTGCCGAAGTCATAGACCGCCGACAGCGAACCGGTATTTTTGGCGACGTTCTGCAGTTTCTTGCCTTTGTAGATCGGGTCTTGCGTGACTTCGGCATCGGTGTAGGCGTAGCTGCCGATCATGCTCCAACGGTCGCTGAGCTGGCCGCTCAAATCGACTTCCAGGCCACGGGAACGCACTTCACCGGCCGCGCTGTAGAGCGTCACCGGCCCTTCGGAATTTGCCACCAGCACGTTGCGCTTCTCGATGTCGAACAGCGCGACGTTACCGGTCACCCGGCCAGGGATATCGAGCTTGGCCCCCACTTCCCAGGACTTGGCCTCTTCCGGGGCGATGCTGCCGTCGAGCACAGTACTGCTGCCACTCAGCGGGGCGATGGTCGAGTTGGGTTTGAAGGATTCGGTGTAGCTGCCGTAGAACGACAACTCATCGGTGTAGCGATAAACCAGGCCGGCGCGCGGTACCCATTTCTGCCCATTACTGTCGGTGTTGGCCCGGAACGGTACGCCTTTGCCGGCATACTGGTCGTATTCCTGGAAGCGTGCGCCCGCCACCAGGATCCACTGGTCGGTGAGGTGGATCGAGTCCTGCACAAACACCGAATCACTGCGCAATTTATCAGTCTGGGCGCTGTCGGCCGGGCTTACGGTGCTGCCGGCGACTTCGCGGCCGTACACCGGGTTGGCGTAGCTGAAGGTGCTCAGGCTTCTCTGGCGGATCAGGTCTTCGCGGTAGATCTTGCGGTACTCGTCATCGATGCCGAACACCAGGTCATGCTGCATGCCCGCGACATTGACCTTGCCTTCGAGGCTGGCGGTGGTGAAGCGGTCGGTGCTGATGGCGTTCTGCGTGCCATCCATGCTCCGGGTCAGTGTGCCGGCGTTGGTGTCGATGGCCGTGATGCGCACTTGGCTGGCATCGTAGGTTTCGCGGTTCCAGCTGTAGCCGAAGTGGGCGCTCCAGTCGTCGTTGAGCGCGTGATCGGCCTCGAAGTGATACAGGTCCGAGCGCCCTTCCATGTTGTTGAACGGCTCGTCGAGGCGACGATCGCGGGAGACGTCCAGCGGATGGTTGTCACGCGGATCGATGATCGTGCCACGGTCGAACGGGGTCAGGAATTCGCGGTGTTCATAGGCAAACAACAGTTGGGTGCTTTCACCGAACCAGGCCAGGGACGGCGCCACCAGCGTCTCGCGACGGGTGCCGAAATTGCGCCAATAGTCTTCGTCCTCATGGTCCAGGATCATGCGATACGCCAGCCCGGAATCGCCCAAGGCACCGGTGCTGTCGAGGCCGCCACCGCTACCGTTTTTGCCTTCACCGTAGGTCGAACCACGCAGGGTCAGTGCGTTGTGTTGCTCCAGCTCGGGCTTCTTGCTGACCATGTTCACCACACCGCCCGGGTCCTGGATGCCGTAGAGCAAGGACGCCGGGCCCTTGAGCACTTCGATACGGTCGACGCTGGCATTGAGGCCACGACCCTGCACCACCGGCATGCCGTCGCGCATGATCGAGCCGTTGCGGTTGTCGCCGAAGCCGCGGGTCATCACCGAGTCCTGGGTGCTGCCCAAGGTATTGCCCTGGGTGATGCCGCTGACGTTGGCCAACGCATCGTCCAGATTGCGTGGCGCCTGATCGCGAATGACCTGGGCAGGAATCACGTTGACCGTCTGGGGGATTTCCTGGAGCAAGGCCGAGGAGCGCATCACCGAACTGGTGGGTGGCGGTTGATAGCTCGCGGTTTGATCCATCACCGAAGTGATGGTGGTCGCGCCCAGGTTCAGGGTGCCTTCGCTGGGCAAGGGTTCCAGGACCAGCGTGTGGGCGTCGCTGCGACGAAAGGTGAATCCCGAACCGCCGAGCAAACGTTGCAGCGCCTGCTCGGCACTCATCTGCCCGCTGACCGCTGGCGCGGTGGTGGTATACGGCGCCTCATCGGTATAGACCACACTGATGCCGGTGATCCGGCTGAAATCGCTCAAGGCCTGGGGCAGCGGTTTGGCGGCCAGCGCAAAGCTGAATTGGGTCCGCTGTTGGCCGGCGCCGGCCTCAGCTGCCAGCGCCACGCTCATCGGCAGCAACAACAGCGTCAAAATGCTGAAGGCAGATACACCCAACCATTGTTTGACCAAACCCGATTTTGCCCTGGACTTCATTGCTCATGACCTGTGTGGAACCGATACGGATGCGAATGAATCGCAGTTTCAGCACTACACGGATGGGGATCGGGTTTACCTCATCAGAAAGTTGAAAATATTTTCAGAGATCATCCAGATCAAAAGAGATGTGGAGTTTGGTCTGACGCCATCGCGAGCAAGCTCGCTCCCACAGGAATCGTGTCGAGCCCAATTCTGGCGATCGACACATACCCTGTGGGAGCGAGCTTGCTCGCGAAGGGGCCGGCCGCTTCACCGCAAAATAATCAAATGCCCCAGAACGCTGTGCTGCTCAAACCCCAACACCCCCTGCAACGAACTCAACACCGCTTGCGGATCCTTGCTCGGAAAACTGCCACTGACCCGCCGCGCCGCCAGTTCGTCGTCAAGCAACAGGATCCGCCCCGGGTAATAACGCCCCAGGTCCTGCACCACCTCGGCCAGTGTCGCCTTGTAGTAATTGAGCCACCCCTGACGCCAGGCCAACTGTGCTTCGCTGTCGACGCTGTGGCGTTTTTCCGCCACGCCGCTGCCATAGGTCACTTGCTGGCCGGCGGTGAGAATCTGCTGCCCGGCCTGCCCGTCCGCCGTGACACCAACCCGCCCGGACAACACCGTGACCTGCGCGCCACGGGGTTGCAGACGGACCTCGAACTGCGTGCCCAGCACCCGCGCCTGGCCCTTTTCAGCGTCCACCACAAACGGATCGCCCGTGTGCGTCACGTTGAAAAATCCGGCACCGCGACGCACCTGGACATGCCGCTCGCCACCACTGAAGTCCACGGCAATCGCACTGTCGGCATCCAGCGTGACTTGCGACTGATCCGCCAGGGTGACAATGCGGATTTCCCCCGGCGCCGAGACATAGTCCGCCCCCAGATCGTCCACCCAGCGCGACGGTTGCCAGCCTGCGCCGAGGCCGATCATCAACACCAGGCACGCCGCCATTGCCAATGCACCGGACCAACGCCGCACGCTGGACCGGCGCGGGCGATGCATGGCGTCGAGGTAACCCTGCAATGCCAAGGCGTCTTCCTCGGCCAAGGTTCGCGCCGGTGCTTCGGCCAGCTCCCACATGACTTGCGCCTGGGCATACGCCTCGGCATGGGCGGGGTCCGCCTGTAACCAATGGCTGAAATTGGCCTGATCGCCACTGCAGGGCTGATCATGCAACAGACTCAGCCAGGCCAATGCCGCCTGTTCCTGAGCCGGCGTCGGGATGACGCGTTCGATCGTGTTCACGGTGCTTTCCCTGGCGTGCGCGGTTGCGGTTCCCGAAGGCTGGCCTTGCAGGCTTCGAGGGCGCGCATCATATGTTTTTCCACGGCGCTTTGGGACAACCCCATGGCCTTGGCGATCTCGGCGTATTTGCGCCCGTGGATGCGGTTGAGCAAAAAAATCTGCCGTGTGCGCTCGGGCAAGGCACGCAACGCGGCTTCGACGTGGCGCAAATCGTTGCCCGCCTCGAGGGCGGCTTGCGGCTCGCTGCCGTGACTGTCCGGCGCATCGGGTATCCAGCCTTCATTGACCCGCGCCCGCGTGCCCTCACTGCGCAAATGGTCGATGGCGATGTTGCCGGCGCACCGCAACAGGTAGGTGCTGAGTTCTTCGACCTGCACCAGTGGCCGGCGCCAGAAGCGCAGGAACAAGTCCTGCACCAGGTCAGCTGCTGTCGCCCGACAACCGACACGCCGACTCACCAGTGCTTCCATTTGCGAGCGCTGGGATAGAAATACCTGGAGGAAATGCGCACGGGCGCCCCGATGCTCATCATCGCGGGATTCCGGAGGGCGGGTGATCATCCGGTCAGCACTGCGCAAACGCGGCAACAGGGCTGGCGAGCAGGCTCACCCCGGCCAACGACAGCGCCAGCCGCGGGCGATACGGCAGCAACAGCACCAGCAACAACCCACTGAGCATCAACACTGCAAACCATTGCACCAGCCCGAGCCCCCAACCCGTCGCCGACACCGCCGCCCACAAGGACAAGGCGAGCAACAGCCAGCCCTGGATGCGCATGCCTTGGCGGCGACGGACCGAAGGTTTGCGGCCCAGCAGTTCGGTGTGATGCCGATCCATCGACAAACAGAGCGCCGTGAACCCGCCATAGCAGAGCAACAAGGCCAGCAACATCAGTACGGCCCTCGGTCAAGCGCGATCGATTGCGCACGTTGTTTGCGAGGGACACGTTCGGTCTGCCCCGAGCGCTGCATTTTCCACGCAGCCCAGGCGAGGAACACACCGCTGCCCAGGCACGTCAGATCGAAACCGGCCATGGCCCAGTCACCCAGGATCAAGGTGGCACCCAAGTGATAAGGCGTGGTCATGGCGTTCAACAGCGGCACCGCGCAAAACAGCAACGCGGCCAGCACCAATTGATCGACCCACGCCGCACGACCACGGCGAACCATGGCATGCAGCACGCTCAAGCCCCAGGCGATGAAGAAGCTATTCACTTCCCAATCCGCGCGCCCGGCCATGTCGAGCGGCAACAAGCGATTGGCACAGAAGAACGCCGCTACCGCGACCAACAACCCCGACATGCTGGCGATGTTCAGCACTTCAACCAGCCGCAATTCGAACGGCATGACCGCGCTTTTAGCATGTTTGAGCTGACGCTTGCCGAGCCAGATCACCAGCCCGGTGCCGATCATCGCCGTGCCTGCCAGCCCGCAAATGAAGTACAGCCAGCGCAACACCGGGCCGGCGAAATGACCCATGTGCAAACCGTAGAACGCCCCGGCGATCGCCAGGGGCAAAGGCCGTTCCGGCGTCGTGCCGAGGATCTGGCCGGTGACGCCATTGAAGGTCAGCGCACTGCCGAAATCGTGCACCACACGGTCGACGCCATCACGGACAAGCACGACAGAGGCATTCGCATCGCCCGGATTATTGACTGTCAACCGCCCCACTCCACCGCCTGACCATCGTTCGTGTGCCTGTTCCAGCAGCGACGCCAGCGCGGTCAATTGAGCCGGTTTGCCAGCGGGCTCAGGCGTACTGGAGGCCGGAAACACCTCATCGAAAAACACCCGTTCATCGCCCTCGTACGCAGCAAGAATGCTGGCCGGCATCACCATCGTCATGAAAATCACCAGACTGCTGTAGGTGATCATCAGGTGGAACGGCAATACCAGCACGCCCACGGCATTGTGCCCGTCGAGCCAGGAACGCTGGCCTTTGCGCGGGCGGAAGGTGAAGAAGTCCTTGAAAATTTTCTTATGGGTGATGATCCCGCTGATCAACGCGACAAACATCACCATGGCAGCGATGGTCGATAACCAACGGCCCCACGGATACGGCATCTGCAGCTGGAAGTGGAAACGATAGAAGAAGTCGCCGCCCCTGGTTTCCCGCCCCTGCACCTCGGCGCCGGTTTGCGGGTCGAGGCGTTTCTCGGTGAATTGACCCCGCTCGCCAGGCTTGGCCGGGGCTTGTTGCCATCGCACCGAAAGGCCGGGCTCCCGCGCATCGGGCAGATCGATGAGCCAGCGCGAAGCACCGGCGGCGTGCTGCTGCAGATACTCCTGAGCCAGGGTCAGGCTGGCCTCGGATGTCACGGCGCGGGCGGGAATTTCCGGCTGCATCCAGTGACTGATCTCGTCCTTGAAATAGGCCAGGGTGCCGGTCAGGAAGATGGCGAACAGCAACCAGCCGAAGACCAGCCCGGCCCAAGTGTGCAACCAGGCCATGGCCTGACGAAAACCCTCTTTCATCGGTGGCCCATCCAGTACGCCAGGCCCGACAACGCCGCCAGCAACAGGCTTGGCACGATCAATCCCAACCAGGCCTGCCATGCGCTACGACAGGCAAAGCACCACAGCACCGCGACAAGGTAGGCCAGAAACGAGGTCATCATCCCGATCACCACAGCTTCGGCGCGGGCCATGGGCAACCACAGGCTCAGGCTGACACTGGCCAGCGCCGCCACGAGGTAACCGCCCAGCACTGCGGCAAGCACCCGGGAAGTGACCGCCAGGCGATAGGAAACGGGGAGACTTTTGCCTTTCATGTTTCGACCTTGAAACGAAGGTGGGATCGCGTGAACTCACGGGATCAGCAAGGTCGTAATATTAATGATAAATATTCTCATACGCAAAAAAGATCCGATGAGATCGACACTGTCGATCTGCGGATCCGGGCGTATTGAATGGCAAGTCATGACCGCGCGTGGCGCACAAACGTAAACGGGCCTGCATCAGCAGGCCCGTTTTGTGTGGGTCGGTAAAAAGTGAATCAGGCGTCAGCCGTTTTGCGCAGCCTGTTCGTTCTCGAGAAACTCGTCTTCCAGCAACGCATCGGCAGTCGGTCGCTCGAACGGCACTACAGCGGCACGTGGTTTGCCCCGCAGTTTGCCGAACAGGTGTTCCAGCGCATGTTCGAGTTTTTCAGCCGCCCCGTCGATCGCCAGTTCCAGGGAGTCGGCTTTATGGGTTACAGAAATCGGTTGGTGGCCTTTTGGCCGCGCTTCCAGCTGGCAGCGCATGTCGTGCGGTCCGGGCTTGTCGCCGTTTTCGTCCCGCAGGTGGACCTCGACACGGGTCAGGTCCTCTTCGTAACGTTCGAGCGTGCTCTCAATGGTAGTACGTACCCACTCCTCCAGTCGGATGCTGCTTTGAATATGGTTATCGCTGTTGACTTGGATTTGCATAGTTCATCCCTTATTTCAGCTAGCTCGCGAGAGGCACATCGGCTGGCCCTTGGGCGTCATCACCGTGACCTCTTACTTACACAATCGGTGTGCGCGCGAAACAATTCAACCCCTGAATAAAGATAAATATGGATTTGCAAAAAAAGCCGGACAACCGGTAAAAGCGCTGCTATGGTCGGGAGTTCGGTCGCCTCGCTCCGATGCACGGGCGGCTCACATTTGCTGCTCTGCCAGCGGGTGCAGGCTACGGAACATCGCCGCCTCTTCCACCAGCCAGTCATGCACCGCACGCACCCCCGGATGACTTAGCGCGCCCGGCGCATAGAGCAGCACATACCGCTTGTGGTTGGGCACCGCCAGGCCAAACGGCACGATCAGGGTCCCGCGCTCCAACTCATCGTTGAGCAGGGTTCGCCGCGCAATCGCCACGCCCATCCCGGCAATCGCCGCCTCGATGGTCAAGTGATTGCGATTGAAGGTATGCCCGCGCCGTACATCCGCGCCTTCAAAACCGATGGCATTGAGATAGAACTCCCATTCCGCGTACTCATAGCTGCCGCGCCAGGCGGTGATGTCGTGCAGCAGCGGAAAGTGCACCAGGTTTGCCGGGCCATGCAGCGGCGGGCGGCCACGCAACAACCCCGGGGCACAGACCGGAAAGATCTGTTCGTCGAGCAGGGTTGTGGATAACAGGCCGGGGTAGCTGCCGTCATTCAGGTCGACGGCCAGATCGAAATCGCCCTCGTGCAAGGGCACGCTGCTGTCCTCGGCCACCAGGCGCAACTGAATATCGGGGAAACGCTGCTGCAAACGCGGTAATCGCGGGGTCAGCCACTTGCTCAGGAAGGAGGGGATCGAGCGCAGGCGCAAAATTCCGCTGATCATTCCCGCATCCAGTCGTCGCAATTCTGCATCAATGCTGCCGTAGGCCTCATTGACGGTGATGGCCAGTCGCTGGCCTTCGGCGCTCAATTCCACCCCGCGCGCACGACGATGGAACAGCCGAAAACCCAGGCGCTCCTCCAGTTGTCGGATTTGCTGACTGACCGCACCCGGCGTGATGTGCAGTTCTTCGGCGCAGCGGGTGAACGACAAGTGCCGCGCGGCACAGGAAAACACGTGTAGCCAGACATAAGTCTGTGCGTGTAATTGACGACTCATCGTTTAGTCCTGCTAAAGGCTGTCTTAGGAAGTTTCGTTGGTCACGTAGGACCGGGGGATGCAGTATCGCCGACATTGCGCTTGTCCTACAAAACTTGGCGGCGATTCCTACTCCCTTCCCTGTAGAGGCTTTAGCATGGCTATCAGCGTTTTCGATCTGTTTAAAGTCGGCATCGGTCCGTCCAGTTCACATACCGTCGGTCCGATGCGCGCCGCCGCGACCTTCGCCAAAGCCCTGATTGGCCACCATTTGCTCGACGAGGTACGGCGCGTAGAAATCCGTCTTTATGGGTCCCTGTCGGCGACCGGCGTGGGTCACGCCACCGACCGCGCCTGTGTCATGGGCCTGATGGGCGAATGGCCGGACAGCATTGATCCGGGGTCCATCGATAGCCGAATCCAGACCCTGCGCGAAACCGGCGAGCTAAACCTGGCGGGCAAAACGACCATCGCCTTCAACTGGCAGCATGATCTTTTGTTGCTGGACGAAAGCCTGCCCTACCACCCCAACGCCATGTCCCTGACCGCCTTCGGCGGCACCGGTGAGTTGTGGGAGCAGACATACTACTCGATCGGCGGCGGCTTCATTATCGAAGCGGCCGAAGCCGAGTCGGGCATTGCGCCGGCCAGTGATGTCGTGCTGCCCTACGATTTTTCCAGCGCCGCCGAATTGCTCAAGCTCTGCAACCAGCATGGGTTGCGGGTTTCCGAGTTGATGATGGCCAATGAGTTGGCCTGGCGCAGCGAGAGCGAAATCCGCCAGGGCCTGCTGCACATCTGGTCGGTGATGCGCGAGTGCGTCGAGCAAGGCTTGATGCATGAAGGCATCCTGCCCGGCGGCCTGGGTGTTCCGCGCCGCGCCGCGAAATTGCACCGCAGCCTGTTGGAAATCGGCAAGCCGAATGTCATCACCTCGACCCTGTCGGCCATGGAGTGGGTCAACCTGTTCGCCCTCGCGGTGAACGAAGAAAACGCCGCCGGCGGCCGCATGGTCACGGCACCGACCAATGGCGCGGCGGGGATCATTCCGGCAGTCCTGCACTACTACATGAAATTCAACCCGGACGCGTCGGACGACGACGTGGTCGCATTCTTCCTGGGCGCTGCGGCCGTCGGCATCCTCTGCAAGAAAAACGCGTCGATCTCCGGTGCCGAAGTCGGCTGTCAGGGCGAAGTCGGTTCGGCCTGCGCGATGGCCGCCGCCGGTCTGGCCGACGTGCTCGGCGCCACCCCGGAACAACTGGAAAACGCCGCCGAAATCGGCCTGGAACACAACCTTGGCCTGACCTGCGATCCGGTCGGCGGCCTGGTCCAGGTGCCCTGCATCGAGCGCAACGCGATCGCCGCGGTCAAGGCGATCAACGCCACGCAAATGGCCTTGCGCGGTGACGGCAAACACTTCATCTCCCTGGACCGGGTGATCCGCACCATGCGCGATACCGGCGCCGACATGCATGACAAATACAAAGAGACTTCACGGGGCGGCCTTGCGGTGAGCTGGGTGGAGTGCTGAGGAGCATTCCCCGCCGTCCGAAACACGTGAGCCCGAGCAAGAACAATAACGAGGCCTGAACGATGACCGATGTACGTACACCTGTTGCCGATAATCCCGCTGTAGACCTGACACGCAATACTGAAGTTACCCACAAGGGCTGGAGCAAACACGACACCACCTGGATGCTCGGGCTCTACGGCACGGCCATTGGCGCCGGTACGCTGTTCCTGCCGATCAACGCCGGCGTCGGTGGCTTCTGGCCGTTGCTGATCCTGGCCGTCCTCGCGTTCCCGATGACCTTTTTCGCCCACCGTGGCTTGGCCCGTTTCGTGTTGTCCGGCCGTTCCGGGGACATCACCGACGTGGTGGAAGAGCACTTCGGCATCGGCGCCGGCAAGCTGATCACCCTGCTGTACTTCTTCGCGATCTTCCCGATCCTGCTGGTGTACAGCGTGGCGCTGACCAATACCCTGAGCAGTTTCATGGAGCATCAATTGCACATCGCCCCGCCGCCGCGGGCGATTCTGTCGCTGGGCTTGATCCTTGGCCTGATGGCCATCGTTCGTTGCGGCCAGGGGGTCATCGTCAAATGCATGAGCGTGCTGGTTTACCCCTTCGTCGCGGCGTTGCTGCTGCTCGGCCTGAGCCTGATCCCCAACTGGAACGGTGCTTTCTTCGCCACCGCCAGCGAAGGCATGCCGCTGCCGATGTTCTTCCAGACGCTGTGGCTGGCGATCCCGGTAATGGTGTTCTCATTCAACCACTCACCGATCATTTCCGCCTTTGCCGTCGATCAGAAGCAACGCTATGGTGAGCAGGCCGAGCGCAAAAGCAGCGGCATCCTGGCGATCGCCCACGCAATGATGGTCGTTACCGTGATGTTCTTCTGCTTCAGCTGCGTGCTGGCGCTGTCCCCGGCCGATCTGGCTGCGGCGAAAGCGCAGAACATTTCGATCCTGTCGTACCTGGCCAATCACTTCCAGACCCCTGTCATTGCGTACGCCGCGCCGTTGATTGCCTTGGTGGCGATCACCAAATCCTTCCTCGGCCATTACATCGGCGCCAGTGAAGGCTTTCAGGGCTTGATCGTGAAAAGCCTGCGCGGTCGTGGCCGGACGATGTCGTCGAGCTGGCTGAACCGCGCGACTGCGCTGTTCATGATCCTCAGCTGCTGGGCCGTGGCAACCTTCAACCCGAGCATCCTGGGCATGATCGAAACCCTCGGCGGGCCGATCATCGCGTGCCTATTGTTCCTGATGCCGATGTACGCCATTCGTCGCGTGCCGGCATTGCGCCAGTACTCGGGACAGGCCTCGAACGTGTTCGTGGTGCTGATCGGTTTGATTGCACTCTCTGCGATCATTTATTCATTCATGCCCTGAAACGGGCAGCCCCCTCCTTGTAGGAGCTGGCTTGTCGGATCGCCGCATCGCAGCGAAGGCGGTGTGTCAGTAGACACATGTTTTAACTGACACACCTTCGCTGGCAACCAGCTCCTACAGATAGCGGCGAACAGCCCCCTCCCGCATTCATTGTCCGACAATGTTCCCGGCATGCCCCTTGCTTTGCCTCATGTCCATGAAACGCCAATGGTCCGGTGTTGCGAACCAATCCGATCCCGGCCGGTCAACAACTGCACGTTCAATCAGGCGGTAACGCATCATGGACAACCCTTTTCAGCTTATTACCGATGCCTTTGCAGCGGATTACCAGGTCAACCTGAGCATCCAGGGCCTAGATGGGCGCATTATGCTGACCCTATCCAACAGCGGCCACGTGGTCGCCAAACGGATGATCAGCGCCGAACAACGCAACGATCCCAAGCGCCTTAAACGCCTGGTGGAAAGCATTCAGTTCGGCATCGCCATCGAACAGGGCCACAGCGCCGTGGCCATCCTTGAAGCGATGACCGACGGCGACAATCGCAACTTGCCGCCACCCCGGGTCAAAAGCCACGGCCGGCCGGCCATCGGGCTTTAAATTTCGCCCTTCTCCACCTCGGGATGTTCACCGGAACCCGCACCGATCTTGCGCTGCGGGTGTTCGATCTTCACCGAAGGGAATTGCGAAGAGGCATAACGCACCACCAGTATCGAAAACGCCAGCAGCAGAATCCCGCCGCACAGGTAGATGATCCCCAGGTCCGGCGGATTGTGGTGCGAGACGTTGGAGATCAGCAGTCGCGTCAGCGCGGTGATCGCCACGTAGATCAAAAAGCGCACCGGCATGTGGTTGGTCTTGAAGTAAATCCCGACCATCGCCCCCAGCTCCAGGTAGATGAACAGCAGCAAGATGTCATCGATCTTGATGTGTCCTTCCTCGAGCATTCCCAGAAACTCCATCACCGCCGCCCACGCGGTCACCGCACCGATGGCGAACAGCGCCAGGTAGTGGAAGGTCTCGACGAACAGGTTGCCCAGGGACTCGGCCAGTTGGTGCACGTTCTGCCGCAGCTTCTCGGCCCAGTTGATTTTCACGGTGATTCTTCCTTAGCTCGTTTCGAGCGGATAATGCGGGTTGGACATGACGGTTGTCCTGCATGCAGAAAAAAGGCCAGGGGCGCCTGCTACATGATGGCGAGGTGCTCTAAAACGCGCTCCGTGGCGTTTGGTCGCACCCGTTGAGCTAGAACCCAACCTGCGGCAGCGGCTGTGCGACGATCCGACTTGCTCGCGAAGGGAGCGCCACGGTCTACCTGACAAACCCTGAATCAGGTCTACATTGAAAAGCCGCTACCCAAAGCGACAGGATTCGCTTATCCTTTCGCTGTATATAGATACAGTAGTCGATACAGACAACTTAATGTGAAGGCATGTGAGGTGGTGAATGGCCGTCGAAGTGGTATACCGCAGCAGCCGAGATCTGGAGCGCTTGTTCATGGATAAAGCCGAAGCTGACCGTCATGACAAAATGCTCGAACTGGCTGAATTGCTGGCCGAGGTGTTGCAGAAAGCCGTTCCGTCCCTGACTGAACAGCAAGTGGAAGAAGCCGGGATCTACATGGCGAAAAATCGCGACGTGTTCGCCAAGGCATTCAAGAGCCAGCCGGATGCGTTGTCCAAATTGCTGAACGCGCCTGCTGAAGTCGTTGAGCCTGTGGAAGTGGCTGCACCGGCTACACCGGCTGCCCCCGTTGAACCGGTTGAAGTGCCGAGCGTTGCGCCGGCCAAGCCAGCCAAAGCGGCCAAGACGCCGAAGTAACCCGCGCCCGAATTGAACAGGCCCTGAATCGAATGGTTCAGGGCCTTTTTCATGTCCATAAGATCAAAAGATCGCAGCCTCGTTTTCACTCGACAGCTCCTACATTGGAACGCGCATTCCTGTAGGAGCTGTCGAGTGAAACGAGGCTGCGATCTTTTGATCTTCAGCGGTACAACACCCTCTCAGCCAACTCGTCCGCCACCCTCGCCGGGGAGCGTTTTTCCGCCTGGGCATGGGCGAAGACTTCGGTCAGGCGCGAGCTGATTTTCGACAGGTGTGCGGTGATGGTCGTCAACGCTTCGCCGCGGTGCTTGAGCGAGACGTAGATCAGCCCGCCCGCGTTGATCACATAGTCGGGCGCATACAGGATGCCCCGCCGCTCCAGTTGATCGGCGACATCCAGATGGTTCAACTGGTTATTGGCGGACCCGGCCACCGCCGCGCAGCGCAGTTGTGTCACGCTGTTGCTGTTGAGCACGCCGCCCAGGCCGCAAGGCGCGAGGATGTCGCACGGCGTGCTGAGCAAGGCGTCGTTGGCGATCGGGTGAGCGCCCAGCTGCTCCATCGCCAACTGCACCTTGCCGTGATCGATGTCGCTGACCAGCAGTTCGGCGCCGGCGGCATGCAGTTGCTCGGCAAGGGCATAACCTACATTGCCCAGCCCTTGAATCGCCACGCGCAGGCCTTCGAGGTTATCGCTGCCCAGGCGAGCCATGGCGGTGGCGCGAATGCCGGTGAACACGCCCATGGCCGCATGAGGCGCCGGGTCACCCGCCGAGGTAGTGCTGGTGACGTGCTGGGTCTGTTGGGCGATGCAATCCATGTCCGCCACCGAGGTGCCGCTGTCGATGGCCGTGATGTAGCGGCCATCGAGCTGATTGATGCAGCGGCCGAAGGCTTCGAACAACGCGGCGCGGTTTTCCACATGCACCGGGCGCATGATCACCGCCACGCCGCCACCCTGGGCCAGGCCGGCGAGCGCTGCCTTGTAACTCATGCCTTGGGCCAGGCGAACAGCGTCTTCGACCGCGGACTCGTCGTCAGGATAGGCCAGGTAACGACAGCCGCCCAAGGCAGGTCCGAGACGGCTGTTATGAATGGCAATCACCGCCTTCAACCCGGTGACCGGGTCGACGCTCAAATGCAGCGATTCAAGGCGAGTGCTTTGCATGAGAGCGAACATCGCAGGGCTCCCGAATGACTACTCGTAGTCGCCAGTATAGGCTTGCGCTCAAAAATTGCAGAAGCGCACCGGAATAAGCGCAACCGCCAAGCAGGCTTTTGGAAATAACCGGAAAGGCCTTGCGCGGGGTACTGGACGAATGCCGCAGACGAGGCTAAAACGAGGCATACCCCGGAGATTTTGATGACCCCGCGCCAATGCTTTTTTGCCTGTCTGCAACGATCACCGCCCGCGCTGTTCGAGGCGGCGCTGTGGATCGCTGCCGAACACGACAAAGAGCTGAATACCGAGGCGGTGCTGAAAAATTTCCAGGACCTGCAGCAGCGAGTCAGTTATGGCCTGCCGATGTTGCCGGTCAGCGAATTGGCCCAGCCCCTGTTGCGGCGCATGAATGACCTGGGCTTCGCCCAAGACGATTTCACGCCCTTGCGCCCGCATGTGGCCTTGGTCGACAAGGTGCTGGAACGCCGGCGCGGCCAGCCGCTGGCGCTCGGGCTGATTGCGCTGGAGTTGGCCAGGGGGCTGGAAATTCCAATGGTGGGGGTCAACTTCCCAGGGCATTTCCTGCTGCGCGTACCGGGTGCCGATCACCTGCTCGACCCCTGCGGTGGCCGTCGCCTGTACCCCAATGATTGCCGGGAACTGTTGCAACGCCAGTACGGCCCGAACATGAAACTCAACGCCGAGCACTTGCTGAGCGCCGAGCCGGTGCAAATGCTGCAACGGCTGTCGCGCAACCTGCGCCAGCTACACCTCTCCAACGATGACTACATCGGCGCCCTGATCGATGCCGAACGGGTCCTGGAATTGGGCAACGCCAGCGCCGCCGATTACCTGGCCCGGGCCAGTCTTTATCAACGGCTGGACTGCCCGAACGCCGAACGCTTCGACCTTGAGCATGCGTTGTTGCTCAGCGACGACCCGATCCAGCGGATCCGCTTGACGGAACGGCTGGGGCATTTGCCGCCGAACTCTATCGTCCATTAAAAGCAAAAGATCGCAGCCTTCGGCAGCTCCTACATGGGACGGCGTACACCCTGTAGGAGCTGCCGAAGGCTGCGATCTTTTGATCTTGCTTCTTTCAAGGGGTGTCGGGCTGATTTGCCGGATGCGCCTTGACGAATGCCGGATGCTGCGCCGATAACGCCGCCACTCGACGAATTCGCGGATAGGCCTCAAGCGAAATGTTGAAGCGTTCGGCGGCGTACAACTGCGGGATCAGATAAGCGTCCGCCAAACCCGGCTCGTTGCCAAAGCAATAACCTTCATCGCCGATCAACTGCTCCACCGCCGCCAGCCCCTGGCTGATCCAGTGCCCGATCCACTCCACCACCTGGGTTTCATCGTGGCCCAGCTGCCGCAGCTTGTTGAGCACGCTGACGTTGTGCAACGGGTGCACATCGCAACCGATCAGTGACGCGACGCCACGTTCACGGGCGCGGGCGGCAAGGTCTTTGGACAGCAGCGGCACCTGTGGATAACGTTCCTCGAGAAACTCGATGATCGCCGGTGACTGGATCAACAGGTCACCTTCATCCGTGCGCAACGCCGGCACCCGGCCTTGCGGATTGATGTCCAGGTATTGAGGTTGTCGGTGCTCGCCACCCGGCGGGGCGATCAGGTTGATCAGCAGCGCCTGATAGTCCAGGCCCTTGAGCGCCAACGCGATCCGTACCCGATAGGACGAGGTCGAACGGTAATAGGTATAGAGTTCCATGAGCCGATCCTCTTAGCGCGCCGGCAGCACTTTGCCGCGGCATTCGCCGAAACCGATCGAGGCAAAGCCCTCGCGGTTGCAGCGGGCGCGCAGGATGATTTCGTCGCCGTCTTCGAGAAATTTACGCACCTCGCCCGACGCCAGTTCAATCGGCTTTTTGCCGCCCTCGGTGATTTCCAACAGGCTGCCGAACTGACCGCTTTCCGGTCCCGACAAGGTGCCCGAACCAAACAGGTCACCGGCCTGCAACTGGCAGCCGTTGACACTGTGGTGTGCGACCAGTTGCGCCACGGTCCAGTACATATGCCGGGTGTTGCTCAGGGTCAGGCGATGGGCCGGCAGGTTCTGCTCGCGCATGGCTTCGGTGAGCAGCAGCACTTCCAGTTCGATGTCGAAGGCACCGGCGGCTTGATCGCGTTTGTCAAACAGGTAGGGCAGCGGCTGCGGATCGCCTTCGGGACGGGTCGGTTGCGCGCGACGGAACGGCTCCAGCGCTTCGGCGGTCACCACCCACGGCGAAATGCTGGTGATGAAGCTTTTCGACAGGAACGGCCCCAGTGGCTGGTATTCCCAGGCCTGGATGTCCCGCGCCGACCAGTCGTTGAGCAGGCAGAAACCGGCGATGTGATCGGCGGCGTCGCCGATGGCGATCGCATCGCCCAACTCGTTGCCCTGGCCGATCCAGATACCCAGTTCCAGTTCATAATCCAGGCGAGCGCAGGGGCCGAAGGTCGGCTCTGTCTGACCGGCCGGCAGGGTCTGGCCTTTCGGACGGCGCACGTCGGTGCCGGACGGGCGAATGGTCGAGGCGCGGCCGTGGTAGCCAATTGGCACGTACTTGTAGTTCGGCAGCAGCGGATTGTCCGGACGGAACAGTTTGCCGACGTTTTGCGCGTGCTCGATCCCGACGTAGAAGTCGGTGTAATCGTTGATTTTCGCCGGCAGGTGCATGTCGCAATTCGCCGCGAGCGGCAGCAGTTTAGCGCCTTGGGCTTCGATCTTGCCGTGCAGGGTGCTGCCTTCGGCGAACAGTTCCAGCAGACGTTCGCGCAGGGCAATACGCGCGTCGCGGCCCAGCTCGAAGAACGCGTTCAACTGACCGCCACGGGTGGCTTCGACTGCAGTTTTTGCCGCGCCGTCGAACAGACCGGCATCGAGTGCCGCTTCCAGATCGAAAATATGCTCGCCGATGGCCACACCACTACGGGGTGCCGCGCCCTTCACGCTGAACACGCCCAATGGCAGGTTCTGCAGCGGGAAATCAGCATGACCGTTGGCGGAGGCAACCCAGCTACGAGTGTTGGAAGTCTGAGTCATAGGTTATCTCCGGGTCGGATCGAAAGTGGCCGGCAGCGTGGCCCAGCAGGCATCGTAGGTGGTTTGCAATTGCGCGCAGTCCAGGGCGAAACGGCTCGGGCGCAGCACCTGGCTGGTCTCGAACATGAAGGCCATGGTGTTGTCGATTTTCGTCGGCGCCAGTTCGGCGTTGATCGCCCTGGTGCAGGTTTCACCATCCGGGCCATGGGCGCTCATGCAGCTGTGCAACGACGCGCCACCGGGCAGAAAGCCTGCAGCCTTGGCGTCATATTCGCCTTGGATCAGGCCCATGAACTCGTTCATCAGGTTGCGGTGGAACCACGGTGGACGGAAAGTGTTTTCGGCGACCATCCAGCGTGGCGGGAAGATCACGAAGTCGAGGTTGGCCAGGCCGTGCACGCTGGTAGGCGAGGTCAGGACGGTGAAGATCGAAGGGTCCGGGTGATCGAAACTGACCGTACCGATGGTGTTGAAGCGGCGCAGGTCATATTTGTACGGCACGTTATTGCCGTGCCAGGCGACCACGTTCAGCGGCGAATGATCAAGTTCGCAACCCCACAACTCGCCAAGGAATTTCTGCACCAGGGAGGTCGGTTGCTTCAGGTTTTCGTACCGGGCGACCGGGGTCAGGAAGTCCCGCGCATTGGCCAGGCCGTTGCTGCCGATCGGCCCCAGGTCCGGCAGGCGCAGCGGCGCGCCGTGGTTCTCGGCGATGTAGCCGCGGGCTTGCGGGTCGAGCAGTTCGACGCGGAATTTCAAGCCGCGCGGCAGTACCGCGATCTCCAGCGGCTCAAGATCCAGCACACCCAATTCAGTGGTGATACGCAGTCGGCCCAGTTGCGGTACCAGCAGCAGTTCGCCGTCGGCGTTGAAGAATACCCGCTCCATGGAGCGGTTGGCGCGGTAGCTGTAGATGCTGATCCCGGACGGTTTTTCCGCGCCCGAGTTGGCCGCCATGCTCACCAGCCCGTCAATGAAATCGGTGGGCTCGCCGGGGATATCCAGCGGGTTCCAGCGCAGACGGTTGGGGGTTACCTCACCCAACGGGCCGCCGGCCAGTTGCCGATCCAGTTTGACGAACGCCGGGTGGTTGGCCGATGGCTGTATGCGGTACATCCAGGTGCGCCGCGCTTCGCTGCGGGCCATGGTGAACGCCGTGCCGGAGAACAATTCGGTGTAAAGGCCATAGGGGGCTTTTTGCGGGGAGTTCTGGCCGACGGGCAATGCGCCGGGCAAGGCCTCACTGCTGAATTCGTTGCCGAAGCCTGACTGATAAGTCAGCGCGGGCGCCGTTGAATCGAGGTTCATGGAGCCTCCTGAACAGAGAGTAGGCAGTGGCCTTTCGCTCGGTTAAGGAGGTCCTGGCACGCCGGGTTATTTTTATCGTAATTCGATTACGCATAACGTAATTTGATTGGTAATGACCGTCAAGCTATAAAGACGTCCATTTGTAACGGAATCACCTCAATGGGCAGCGAAAGCAACGGTAAACAGAAAGTCCGCTCGGCCGAGGTGGGTACCGACATCCTCAAGGCATTGGCGCAATTGTCACCCTCGACGTCCCTTTCGCGCCTGGCCGAACACGTACAGATGCCGGCAAGCAAGGTTCACCGCTATCTGCAGGCCTTGATCGCCAGCGGCTTTGCCGAACAGAACACCACCACTAACCATTACGGCCTGGGCCGTGAAGCCTTGCGCGTCGGGTTGGCCGCCCTCAACAGTATGGACGTGCTCAAAGTCGCCGCCCTGCCCTTGGCCGAGTTGCGCGATGAACTGAACGAAACCTGCTTTCTGGCGGTGTGGGGCAATCAGGGCGCAACCGTGGTGCATATCGAGCCGGCGGTGCGCGCGGTGACGGTGGTCACGCAATTGGGCTCGGTGCTGCCATTGCTCAGCTCATCGACCGGGTTGGTCTTCGGCGCTTTCCTGCCAAAGCGTGAAACCGTGGATTTGCGCGAGCAGGAACTGCAAAACGACAGCGCTCACGCCCTCGCCGACGATAAGACCTACGAAACCCTGTTCGGGCAGATCCGTGAGCGGGGCCTGCATCATGTGCATGGCTTGCTGATGCCTGGGGTCGATGCGCTGTCGGCGCCGGTGTTCAACGCGGTCGGACAGGTGGCGGCGGTCATGACTATTGTCGGCCCTGCATCCTTGTTCCATGCCGACGAAAACGGCCCGGCGGCCCGGCGATTGCTGGCGGCGACACAGGCCGTGAGCTGGCGCATGGGCTATGAATCGCCGGCCCTCAAATGACAATGCCCAATACTTTCGCCCTGGCCACCGCCTGAGTTCTGCGCTCCACCCCCAACTTGCCATTGATGCGGCGCGCGTGGGTTTTCACCGTATGCAACGAGATGAATAACAGATCGGCAATTTGTTGGTTCGAATTGCCCTGTGCCACCAAGGTGAGTACTTCGATTTCACGTTGACTCAGTGGGTTCTGGATGGCACTCGCCACCTCGCAATCGTCCCCCGGCTCCGCCCGCCCGATGGCTTGCGGCAATCGCGGCTGACGCAACTGCAAATCGCGCAAGGCCTGCTGCAGGTTACAACGTTCGACCAGGGCCAGGCCTTCCTGCAATGATTGTCGGGCAGCGGCCGGGTTGTCGGTCAGCCAGGCGACTTCGGCCAGCGCCAGGTGCAATTGTGCTTGCAGCCCCGACATCCCCCGTTGTCTTGCCCACTGTAATTGCGCCTCGAGCCGGGCCAGTGGCATTTGCGCCCGATCCAGATAAACCTCGGTCAGTACCAGCAGATATTCCAGGCCGGGAATCAGCTCCAGCGTGGCCGGCGGAGCCTGACGCGCGTGGGGCCCTCGATAATGGCGCAGCACACGGGTCAGGGCTTCGTGGGCCAATTGCGCCCGACCCTGCTGTAGCCAGAAATGACAGCTCATTTGCAGCAGGACGCTGCGGTAGACCGTGTCTGGAATCCGCCGTTGTTGCATCAACCGTTCAGCGTCACGCAGCAGGACGAAAGCTTGCGCGTAATCCAGCCGATTGGCCGCCAATTGTGCCAGGCCGAGGAACCCATACAGTGCGCGTTTATCCTGGTTGCGCAGGCAGATTTGCAGGCCGGTCTCGAAGTACGCCGCCGCATGCATTTCCCGGCCCTGACTCAAGCTCAGACGCCCACGATGCAGGGCGATCCGTCCCAGCAAGGGTTCGGCCAGCGGTTGTTGCCGGGCGAGCAGGCCGGCCATATTGGCGAGCAAGTGCTCGGCTCTGCCGCAGGCCCCCCGCTGCTCGAGCAACTGCGCGTGATCGAGCTCCAGCAGACCTTCAAACACCAGCGAACCTTGCGCCCGGGCCAGACACAACGCGTCTCGGTTGAGCGCCTGTGCCACCTCGAGCTCACCCCGGACCAAAGCCTGTTGCGTCAAACCGGACAGGCACATCAACCGGGCGGGCCAGAACTGCGGACCCAGTTCGTCGAGTGCCTCAAGAAAGTGTGCCCGTGAGGCGTCCATGCGCCCTTGCAAATGCAGTAACCAACCTTGTTGCGCCTGCCAGCGCGCGATCAATTGCCGTTGATGGAAGGCTGAGGGTTGGGGCAGGAAGCGGGACAAATGGGCGATGCACTCACCCGCCTGCTCGAAGCGCCCGGCAAACAACAAAGCTGCGGTGACCAGCCCGACCAGTTGTGGCGAACCGAGCATCAGTTCCTCGCCTTGTTGCTCGTGTAAGCGCAACAGCAACACCACGGTCTGCTCTTCGAACAGCTGCTCGAAATTGAAATGCTGCAACAGGCTGACGGCGACCTCATACTCTTCGGCCAGCAATGCCTGTTCGAACGCGGCCTTCCAGTCCAGTTCGGCGGCGAACCACTGACAGGCACGCCGATGCCAGGAACGTCCGGCCGGCCATTGTTCGTCGCGCATCAACCGGGTCAGGGGAGCGAAAATCTGCAGCCAGTCAGTCGAGTCTCGCCAGGGCTCGATGAAGCAGCCACGTTCCAGCAACGCGCTCAAGCATTGAGCGCCCTCGCCCGCACCGAACAGGTGATCGCAGAGCCGGGCATTGAAGCGGGGCAAGTGGGCCAGCACCCGCCAGGCTTCGGCAAGCTCCGGGGTCAGGCTGGTGAAAAGCTCATGTTCCAGGTAATCGTGCAGCGTGTCCGGGCGACCGTGGAGCGTGTCGTAGCGTGACCAGTCGCACTTTTGCAGCAGCGCAATCCGCACGCCGGCGCACCAGCCACCACTGCGCTGAAAAATAAGCTCGGCAGCTTTTGCGGCCTGGGCCGGCTCCAGGTGATGCAACAGCTTAGCAATTTCAGCTTGATCGAACGCCAGCGTGGCGCGCTCGCAGTCGTACAATTCATCATCCAGGAGCAGGCGTGGCCAATTGCATTGCGGACGGCGCCGACCACTCAGCCACCAGGTGACTTGCGGGCTGCTGATCGCCAGCAACCGGTCGAGCAACAGATCCAGGTCGGGATGGGGGATACGGCAATAGTCATCGAGAAACAGCCAGGTGGCTGTTTGCAGCCGCGCCAGATGCGCCAGCAATGCGGGTTCATCCGATGCTGGCAGGCCAAGGGTCTGCGCCAGGCGCTGGCGAAAATCCACCACACTGATCGGCTCCCCCGCCAACGGCAGCCAATGGACCTGACAGTGGGCGGGTGCCTGCAACAGGCATTCGACGAGCAACGCGCTCTTGCCGCTGCCCGCCGGTGCGCAGAGCAATTTCACCCGCGACGTCGATGCCAGCAAGGGTTCGATCAACCGGTCGCGCGACTGGTGGTGGCAAGACAAACGGGGCAGGAATCCAGGACGGTCCAGACACAGCGTCATGGCAGTCATAGTGGTGCGCCTTTTTATAATTGTGGCGCCACCCTAGCCCTGTCCCGACAGCTTGTTGAAGAAGTATTCAACACACTTATCGGCACGTATAAAAAAGGTGACCTTATGTCACCTTTTTCTGTAGGAGCAGTGTAGGAAAGTTACCTCACCCCCGTACTCCGCAAGGCTGCCGGCGTGTAGTCCCCTGCTTTGGCGACGACACCGAACTCGAAGCTGCGTTTTTCCTCGTTCTTCATCCCCAGGGCAATGTAGCGACCGGCAATGAGGTCATACAGCGCTTCAACGGTATAGGCCGGAACCTGGTGATCGTAATAGAACTGCGCATGCCCTTCGGCGACACGCCAGAGTTGGCCACGACCATCGTAGTGGTCGGCCAGTGCGACTTGCCAGCTGTCTTCGTCGATGTACATATGACGCTTGGCGTACACGTGCCGTTCGTTCGGCTTGACCGTCGCGACCACCTCCCAGACACGGTGCAACTCATACCGGGTCAGGTCCTGATTGATGTGCCCGGCCTTGATCACGTCGGTGTACTTGAGATTGGGCGAGTCGAGCTTGTAGCTGTTGTACGGGATGTACATTTCCTTCTTGCCGATCAACTTCCAGTCGTAGCGATCCGGCGCGCCGGAAAACATGTCGAAGTTGTCGGTGGTCCGCAGCCCGTCGGACGAGGTGCCCACGCCGTCATAGGCGACTTGCGGCGCACGGCGCACACGGCGCTGGCCGGCGTTGTAGATCCAGGCCTTGCGCGGTTCCTGGACCTGATCGAGGGTCTCGTGAACCAGCAAGACGTTACCCGCCAGCCGCGCCGGCGCGGTGACTTCCTGCTTGAAATAGCTGAGCACGTTCTCATCGCTGCCCGGTTTCAGATCCCCCAGCAGCGAAGGCACGGCGACCTCGTCCTTGAAGCGGATGACGGTGAAATCACCATTGGACTGAGGGGTGGCCTGGGTGATGGTACGGCGCAGGTTACCGCCGTGATAACGGGTGACGTGGTTCCAGATCACCTCGACGCCGTTCTTCGGAATCGGAAAGGCGTAGTAGCGGTTGCCGGTGAAATTGGCCAGGCCATTACCGTCATTGATCGGTGTCACGTTCAGGGCGCTGCGCTTGGCCGACTCATTGATGTCCGCTGGCACGGCCACGGTACGGTGGGTGGGATAAACCGGGATTTTATAGGTCTCGGGATAGCGCTTGAACATCGCTATCTGGCCATCGGAGAGCTTGTCCTTGTACTTGTCCACGGTCGCCGCGGTGATGGTGAACAACGGCTTTTCGTTGGCGAACGGGTCGGCCAGAAAACCCTTGCTGTCCACCGCTCCGGCGTTTTTCGGCAGGCCCCCGGTCCAGGCCGGGATCGAGCCATCGGCGTTACCGGCCTTCTCGCCCCCCAGCGGGGTCAGGCTGGTGCCGAGCCTGTTCGCCTCTTCCGGCGACACCGCGGCCATGACGTTGGCGGCCAGCAGGCTCAGGGCCAGGGCGCCGCATTGCAGAATCATCTTGCGCATTGATTTCATCCTCTCAGCCAGATCAGAAGTTCACGCCAAAGCTCAACGCCATGAAGTCGCGGTCTTCCAGGGTGTTGTAGTCACCGCCGAAGAAATCGGTGTAACTCAAGCTTGCGGTATAGGTATTGCGGTAGTCGGCATCGACGCCGACGCTGATCGCCTTGGCGCCTTCGTTGAACAGCCCGTTGGGACCGTAACCGGTGACGTCATGGGACCAGGACAGGTTGGGTTTGAAGTTGATCCCGGCGATGACGTTGTTGTAGTCAAGGATGGCGCGGGCACGGTATCCCCAGGAGGTCGACGTGACGAAGCCGTCGGTATCGCCGCCGAAACCGTATTGGCCGTACACCGAATCGCGGCCATAGCGCAGCCTGGAGCGGCCCTCCAGCCCGCCAACGTGGACAACCGCCGCCTCACCCACCAGGGTCAGGCGGTCTGCGCCCATCACCTGATCGACGAAGTGGGTCAGGGTGCTCTGGATCTGCGTCACTTCCTTGCGGCGATAGCCTTTGTTGTCAGCCCCGGGCGTCGTCGCGATAGGCGATGCCGCGCCGCCGGCGATCGGGTTGAGCATCGCCAGGGTCAGGTCGGTGCTATTGAGCTGCACCGGCGCATTGGGGCGATAGCTGATCTCGCCGGTCCACGCGGTGCCTGTGGGCAAGGTGGTAGAGAAGCTCGCGCCATAGAGGCGAATGTCTTCCGGATACTCGAGATAGTATTGGCCGCGACCGAGCATCACACTCTGGGCCAGCGCCGAGCCGGTACCGGGCGCAATCGCGTTGGCGGCACCGACGATGCCCGGGATTTGCGACAACGTGCCCAGGCCGGCCGTGGTGGTGCCGACGTTCGGCGTGCGGCTGTGGTAGTTCATGAAGTACAGGCCGTATTCGGTATCGTCGCCCAACCAGCGCAGCGCCGTCCCCCATTGCCCGGAGTCACGGGCGTCGCGGTCGCCGCCGCGGGGCACGATCACCCCTTCCTTGCCGACCTGGAAGCCCTGGCCAAACGCGGCGGCGATCGGTTGCAATGGCGCGATGGCAGGGCTGCCCACGGTGTAGCCCGTGGTGCAACCGTCTGCCGCCACGTCACCGCCGAAGAAGGTGCCGCAGTTGTC
>Ga0213829_1000428_pt1 | contig 40477 bp, 34 predicted proteins | sample MC6MC0896MG_FD_180665 | JGI IMG/M metagenome (GOLD analysis project Ga0213829, IMG submission 180665) | Enriched soil aggregate microbial communities from Iowa State University, Ames, United States - MC6-MC0896-MG | ecosystem: Environmental > Terrestrial > Soil > Unclassified | place: USA: Iowa... | reverse complement strand
ACCGGTGCAGACCTTCATCGAGGCGGGTCAAACCGTCGTATTTGCCACCCCTAGCGGCAAGGCGCCAACCGCAGACCAGAAATCCAATGATGTGAGCTTCTGGGGCGGCGATGAAAAGGCCCGTCAGGAAAGTCTTGCGCTGCTGGACACGCTGAAGCTGACCTCGAAGAGCGGCTCGCCGGCAATCAGCTTCGCGCAGGTTCAGAAAATCGGCTACGACAAGTTCGATGCCGTATTCGTGCCTGGCGGTCATATCCCGATGCAGGATCTGCTGAAGGACAAGCAACTGGGCCAACTGCTGACCAACTTCCACGAAAAAGGCAAGATCACCGGCTTCACCTGCCATGGCACCATAGCCATGTTGTCGGCGATCCCGGATGCGCACGGTTTTGTCTCCGCACTGGAATCGGGCAAACAGCCGGCAGCGCCAGCCAATTGGATTTACAAGGGCTACAAAGTCACCGCCTTCACCGACGCGGAAGAGGAGCAGGCCAAAGGTTTCCTCGGCGGCGGCCATATGAAACTGTTCCCGCAGGATGGCCTGACGGCAGCCGGTGCTAACTTCTCCGAAGCCAAGCCATGGAGCGAGAACGTGATCGAAGATCGCGAAGTCATTTCCGGCCAGAACCCACAGTCGGCCAAGGCAGTCGCCGTGGCCATGCTGGCGAAATTGAAGTAATCCTGGGGGGGCTGTTTCGGGCAAGCCGGGCCATAGGTGCTGCGGGTCGATCTTTTTTGGCTCCAGCGCCACCGTCTATCCCGACACGCTGCACGCTAATGTGTCGGAAGACGACACCCGCACATTTCGTCCAAGCCCAAGGGCGGCTCGTAATACCTCGTTTAGAGATTAACCACCCGATAGTTGTTGTTCCAGCCTTCCAATGCCCGGCTTCAAATTCTTGTGCCAACGACGTTATCGCTTGGTAGAGGGCCTTGTACAAAGTACCTGAAGTAAAGATGTGATCGATAATCTGCTAAGTCGCATCTCACCTGTCTCGAAGCGAACGGTTTGAACCGCTTTTTATACGTTAACCCTGTAGCTCAAGGTTGCCTCATCGCCTGTGATCCTTCGGAATCCCCAGCAATGACTTGGCTGCTCAAGTATTGTGATTTCAACATCAACCGGATTTATAGCCAAGTTTCGCTCAAAGGTATTCGACAACTTCCGGTAGATAGTCCGTGATGTGTTCTATGCAGGGGTGAAAAAAATCATCAGCCTCGGACCACTCCATACCGCAACACAGATACCAGCCGGTTGTGCCGTTTTCCGGATTAACCTTTAGCCCGTTTATGGGCCGAAGCCCCAGAGTCCCCAGCGCTATCCCGACTTTTGACCCGGCGTGTGGACGATCTGGGGTAACTCCCTGCCATTCACAAACGCTTTGCTCCTTCTTTACTCGCAACTCGCAATCTCTCTAGAGGTGTGTCCCATGCCTCCTTGCAACGCTTCATTAGCCCTGTGTGGTCATCCCCACTCATGGGCCTTAAAAATTCGAGACCGCCTGAGTGGAGGTCATGAACCTGCCTTTGAGAGAAATTGAAGGGCTGGTAATTTCGCACGCTAGGGAGACAGATGGATAGCGATATTGAATGACCGCTTCTGGCCGATTGCTGACTGTCACGACCGGCCGAAAACGACACTCTATAGCTGCCGGTAAAGACCTATAGAAATCGGCCACTATTGGCCAATCCATGGATGGAGCAAATCTGTACCCGCTTCCCAAACAAGACGGTGCCGCTTCCCGACTCTGCATGAACACCGGATGCATCAGGACAACATCCCGCCACAGTCAGTAAACTGCGGGCCGGAGCTGGATGAGGACGGAGCGTCATACGTACATAGGTGAACTGGCCAGGTTGTCGGGGTGCACGCCCAAAGCCATTCGATTGTATGAGCAACTGAGCCTGCTGACCCCTCAGCGCCGTGGCAGTTATCGGCTGTACACGGCTCATCACCTGACCCTGGTGCAGATGATCCGCACGGCCCAGGCGGTGGGGTTCAAACTGGGGGAGATGAGCGAGCTGCTGGCAGCCAAGCAGCATCAGGCACCGTTTCCCCTGGCGCTGGCCAATCAGGGCATCGAGGCCAAGCGCCTGGAGTTGCAGGCGCAGATCCTGGCCTTGCAGGTTCGGGAGCGGCAGCTGACGCTGTTGCAACAACAGATCAACCGGCAATTCGCCCCCACGCCAGTGTCTGGCGCCGTGCCCGCTATCAGCGCGCCAACAGGTGCGCAAACGCCTGCTTGAGGGCGATCTGCGGCGAGCGCGGCTGGTAGCCCAGTTCATTGATGGCCTTGTCGATGCAGTAGACCTGGCGCACCCCATAAAACATCTGCACCTGGCTGGGCAGCAATTCGGCTGGTCGACCGGTGTACCGTGCCCGCTGTTCCTGCAGCCAGGCGACCAGCAACAGCAAGGCTTTGGGTGCGCGGCGGGGCAGACGATAGCCGGGACATAACGTGTTGAGCGCCTCGATCACCTCAGCCAGTGAAGAAGCCCGCTGATTGGCCAGTAGGTAGCGCTGGCCGGGACGGCCTTGTTCAGCGGCGCGGATCAAGCCATCGGCCACGTCGCGCACATCGACAAAGTTGAAATGAAAGTTCGGGTCGAGCACCAATTTGCGTGTCAGCACCGCCGCAAGAAATCCCATGGTATCGGTCAGCCGCGTGGCATGCGGGCCGATGATTGCCGAGGGCAACACCGCGACCATCGGCAGGCCGCAGGCGTGGGCGGTCACCCATGCCGCGCGTTCAGAGAGGATTTTCGAGCGGTAGTACGGGTTGTCCTGGTCGTTGTTCCAGCTGCTTTCATCCAGGCGCTGGCCGTTGTGTCCCACCGCTGCCACGGAGCTGACATAGACCACGCGCCGGACCCCGGCCTCTGCCGCGGCCCGCAGTACATTGCGCGTGCCTTGTACGTTGACGTCGACGATCTCGGCCTGCGGGTTCCTCGCCCAGTGCTTGAACACTGCCGCTACTTGATACAGCACGTCCACCCCCTGCAGGGCTTGGCGCAGGGAGTCAGGATCCTGCAGTTCGGCGCGTACCACCTGGCAGTCGAGCCCGTTCAGGGCTGCGCTTCTCTGCGGGTCACGGACCCCGGCGCGCACTTGTTGCCCTCGGGCGAGCAGTGCCCGGACCAGGGTGTTGCCCAGATGCCCATTGGCGCCGGTGACCAGCGATAGCGTACTCATGGATTGCCTTATCCGCTGACGGCGGAAGCTGAAATGGACAAGGCAGGGTGCAGGTTGCCCCAAGGGACAGAGTCAAGCGCTGGCGTCAGGACCAGGCACTTAAAAGATCATCGTTTTTGTGAAATCACACCACCCATGTATTGATTCAAATCGCGCAGATCCTTAACGCTCCATGAGTGCGGCGATAGCTTTACACCGTTCTCACGCAAGGTTCTTGGAATTAAGTCGCCATTTGGGCGAAGTATTATCGAAGAGACAATCACGCCCGGATAATCATTCAATCGCTTTTTGAAAGCGGACGTTGTCAGATCAGGCGTAGGCGGATTGCTTTTATTGGCCAGTGGTCCTGTTGCCTTGAGATCCGTTCCGTGGCACATGCTGCATCGCTGTAGATAGAGATTTTTTCCATTGGCATTATCCGCCAAGGACAGTGATGTTTGAGTCAGCGATAAAATTCCAAGCGAAGCGATGAATAGTATTTTCATTGTTTTTATCTTCCTTGATGGGATCAGCGTCGATAGGACGCCATTTGGTGCGCGGGAAAGATATCAGCCGTCGCCTCGGCATCCAAGCGGACTGATCGACCCTTGGCCGGGGGCGACGGTAGGCGTGCGCGATTGTGAGTTATTGGAAGCGTGGTGAGTCGGCCTTCAACCTGCGTTTAACGTTCAGGCTTTGGCGCCCGCCAGTGGCGGGCGAAAGCTGTCGAGGTATCGATTTACGCTGTGCAGGTCTCAGGCGAGTCCCAGTTGCTGGATGGCATAGTCGCGCAACCGGTTTTTCTGGATCTTGCTCGACCCGGTCATGCCGATGCTTTCGAAGTCTTCGACAATGCACAGATAACGCGGCACCTTGAAATTGGCGCAGCGTGCCTTGCAAAAAGCGATCAGGTCTTCGCTGCTGGCGGCGGCTCCCTGCTTGAGGGTGACATAGGCCGCAGGAACCTCTCCCAGTCGCGGGTCCGGGACACCGATCACTTGTGCCAATTCGACGGCAGGGTGTTTGAGCAGCACCTGTTCGACTTCCAGCGGCGAGACATTCTCGCCGCCGACACGGAACATTTCCTTGAGTCGACCGATGAACTGCAGGCGTCCGTCCGCCGACAGGGTTCCGAGGTCTCCGGTATGCAGCCAGCCATCGCGCAAGGTGGCCGCTGTCTGATCGGGTAGCTTGTAGTAGCCCTTCATCAGGCTCCAGCCGCGGGCGCAGATTTCGCCGGGCTGGCCGGGTGGCATGGGCTCTGCACTGACCGGATCGCGGACCTGTATGTCGAGACCTGCGTGGGTGGTCATGGAACCGTTAAGGCGTAGATCCAGTGGTTCACGGTAATCGGAAAAGACCAGGTTCGGTGACGCTTCCGAGAGACCGTACGCGTTGCAAATGTCCTTCGCGCCCATCTTCTCGACGACGTCATGGAGGATCTGCGGACTGGCTGCCGCCCAGCCCCCGCGCAGGCACAAACGATGAGTATTGAAGCCAGGTTCGGCGAGCATCATCAGAAACATGGTGTCGTTGCCGGAGGTCAGGGTGCACTGCTCACGCGCCATGATCGCCAGCGCCTGGGCTGGATCGAACGTCGCGGCGGTGACCAGGGTGGCGCCATGAACCAGTGCGACCAGCAATGACATGGTACTGCCGGCCACATGGTAGAACGGTCGAGGACTGAAGTAGCGATCTTCCGGGCGCACGCCCATGCGAACGGCCACGCATTTGGCGATCCCGAGCATCGAGGCATGGCTGAGCATGACCCCTTTTGGAAAAGCGGTGGTGCCCGAGGTGAACTGGATCAACAGCGTATCGTCGGATTCGACTTCCGTGCGTGCTGCCGTCAATTCAGCGGGATGGATATCGGTACCGAGCTGAAGAAAGGCGGCCTCGCTCAGTGCAGCTCCCGGTACTCGTTGGCCAAAAACGACCAGGTGCTGCAAGAGCGGCAGATTTTTTCCCGGCAGAGCGGTGTTTATCGCCGGCTCGACGTCGCCGAGCATGCCGACAAAGTCGATCTTGTCGAGAAAGGTATCGACGCAGAACAGTGCCCGCACATCTTCGTGGGCCAGGCCATAACTGAGCTCTTCGCCACGGAAACGGGTGTTGAACGGCACGCAGACCAGACCGAGCGAAGCTGCGGCGTACCAGAGCACCGCCCATTGCACGGAGTTGCCCATCAGCAGGCCGATATGCTCGCCCCGTTGCAGGCCCAGCCCGAGCATGGCGCGAGCAACGCTGTCTACCTGTTCGAGTAGCTGACCGTAACTCAGGCGACCGTCTTCGGCGATCAGTGCGTCGTTGTCGGGGTACTGCCGTGCAATGTCATTCAGTACTGACCAAAGGGGACCGGGCAGCGGAGAAGTCGATACTGTCATGGGGATTCCTCAGACGAAAGATGTCATGCCGGCACGCCAGGTGCCTTCAGTCAGGTTGTCCTCGATGGCGAGGATCTCGTGGGCCAGGGCGCCGAAGCGACTGTCATCGGCGCCTTTGTCGATGGTCCGTTTGGCGCTGCGAATGGCGTGGGACGGTGCCGAGGCGATCTCCCGTGCCAGGCTTTCGACAAAGCGATCGAACTCGGCATGAGGCAGCACCTGATTGACCAATCCAATGGATTTGGCTTCCTCGGCGCTGACTTCTCGTCCCGTGAACATCAGCTCCTTGGCGATTCGCCTGCCCACAATGCGTGGCAGCCGTTGAGTCGCGCCAACGGTGCCCCAGCGTGCCTCCGGGTAACGGAAGCTGGCCTGGTTGCTGGCGACGATGAAGTCGCAGGCGCCGGCAATTTCACAGCCGGAGCCCACCGCCGGGCCCTGGACGACCGCGATCACCGGTATCGAAAGATCTTCCAGTGCGGCATACAAAGCGAAGGCCTTGATGCGTCGCGCACGGATCTGGTCTTCATCCATCTCCTTGCGCTCCTTGAGATCGGCACCGGCACAGAACACTGGCCCGTTGGCGCGCACCAGCAGTACATGAATATCGTCGCGCTTGCCGACCTCACGAATCGCCAGGTGCAGTTCAAGGCAGAGCTGCGTATTCAAGGCATTGCGTGCCTGGGGCCGGTTAAGGGTCAGGGTGGCGATAGTGTCCACCACGGTGAGAATGACAACCGAGGACAGATCAGGCTGAGTCATGGCTATACCGCTCCGGAACGGTGTAAGGCTTGGATGTCTTGGGGGTTGTAACCCAGGTCTTGCAACACCTGATCGGTGTGCTCGCCCAACAGTGGCGGGCGATTGGCGGCCGGGTTGTCGTAACCGTTGAACTGAAACGGCAACTGAATGGCCGGGAAGCGTCCGCACTCTGGATGCTCGAAGTCAGCGAATACACCGCGTGCACGCAAGTGTGGGTCGACCACCACCTCGTCCAGGGTTTTCAGCGGCCCGGCGGGTACTCCCGCTGCGTCACAGGCAGTACAGAGCTGATCGCGGGTGAGCAGGGCGATGGCGTCCGTCAAGGTCGCCATCACTTCCTCGCGGTGCAGAACCCGGCCACTGTTGTGTTGCAGGCGTGGGTCCGTTCCCAGCGATTCGAGGCCGAGCAGGGCGCAGAGCGGATGCCAGTGCTGATCGGCGCCGGTGATGTGCACGTAACCGCCATCGGCACAGCGGAAACTGGCAGACGGGACGCGGCCGGGGTGCTCGGTGCCTAGCCGCTCGGGCACCTCATCCAGTGCAAAATAGCGGGCGGCAGCCAAGGCCAGCAGACTGATTTGTCCGTCAAGCATGGAGAAGTCAAGGTATGCGCCCACGCCTTCTTTTTGTCTGCCCTGGAGCATGGACACGATACCCAGCGCAATCCACAACCCGGAGCTCAAATCCGAGACCGGTATTCCCGGTTTAACCGGGCCGCCATCTTTCTCGCCAGTCAGGCTCATGATGCCGCTCATGGCCTGGAACACGGTGTCGTAACCCTTGCGGCTGGCATAGGGTCCGGTCTGCCCAAACCCGGTGCAGGAGATATAGAGCAGGCGCGGGTTGAGTTCCTTGAGCACTGGCCAGTCCAGACCGTAGCGCTTGAGCGTGCCCACCGGAAAATTCTCCAGGATCACGTCGGCTTCGCAGGCCAGTTTGCGGACGATTTCCTGGCCTTCAGTCGTGCGCAGATTGACGGTGATCGATTCCTTGCTGCGATTGAAGGCATAGAAATAGGCGCTGCGCTCACGGCCCAGTGCCTCGGCCTGGGCATCCTCGTCAAGGTGGTCGACGTTCTCGTCAGCCTGATGCACAAAAGGCTCATAACCACGGGTCTCGTCACCGTCGCCCGGTTGTTCGACCTTGATCACGCGGGCGCCCAGTTCAGCCAGGATCATGCCGGCAAAGGGGCACGCCAGCACACGGGCCAGCTCAACGACCGTTACACCTTCCAGGGGTTTCATGATTGCAACTCCGTTTGGCGAAAGGCCCGCATCTGCGCATTCAATTGCTGACCGACCTTCAGGCCTTCGCTGAAGGGCAGTTCGGTCACCCGGTGGAAAATGCCCTTGGTGGCCTGCATCGCCTGCACCGGATGGGCGGCGATCTGCCGGGCCAGGGCGCGGGCCTCGTCAAGCAAATCGGCGTCGGCCACGACCCGGTTGACCATGCCCAGTTGCCGGGCCTCATGGGCATCGAGGGTGCGACCCGTGGCGACCAGATCGAAAGCGGCTTTGCGCCCGACATGCTCGACCAGCCCGGCCATGACAATCGCCGCGACGATGCCGTGCTTGACCTCCGGATAGCCGAAGCGCGCGCTTTCGCCCGCCAGCGCCAGATCGCAGGACAGCGCCAGGCCGCTGCCGCCGCCCATTGCGTAGCCATTCACGGCGGCGATCACCGGCTTGCTCATCTGCTTGACCAGCCCCTGCAACTCGGTGGTCAACGCGGCGCGCCGTTCGACCAGCGGTTGATTGTCCGGGGTAAGCACCGCGAACTCGCGGGTGTCGGCCCCTGCGCAGAAACCACGACCGGCACCGGTGACGATAACCACCCGCACCGACGGGTCGGCATCGGCCTCCTTCAGGGCCTGGACCAGCCCCTCGGTGAGCGCAAAGTTCAGGGCATTGAGTTTGTCCGGGCGGTTCAGCGTCAACGTCTGTACGCCATCCCGGGTGTCGCGCAGAACGACCATGTGTTCGGTCATGGAGAGTGCTCCTGTCAGGGTTGCATGGCGCGCAGGCGGGCAAGGGCCTGTTCGAGTTCTTCGATGAGGGATTGCATGATGGCGGCGGCGGGCAGCAATTGATGGATCAGCCCGGCACTTTGCCCGGCTTCCACTTTGCCGTTGTTCACGTCGCCATCGAATGAAGCCTGTTTCAGGCTGGCCGAAGCCAGCAGTGCCGCATAATCATCGGGAGCCGCCTGGGGCATGCCGTCGCGCTCGGCCAGGGCGACACGCTCGGTAAAAGCGTTGCGCACGCTGCGCACCGGTAACGACCCGCGCCCGACCAGGACGGTATCGGCAATGTCAGCGTCGAGGACCTTCTGCTTGTAGGCCGGATGAAGGTTCGCTTCCTCGGACAGCATGAAGCGCGTACCCAATTGCACGGCCTCGGCACCGAGTGCGAGCAGGGCGGCAATGCCGTAACCGTCGGCGACCCCGCCGCCGGCCACGAGCGGGCAGTCGACCTCCTGCAAGACCCGTCGTACGTTGACCAGCGTGCTCACTTCATTGGCGGGCGGATGACCGCCTGCTTCGCTGCCGACCACGACCAACCCATCCACCCCTGCGGCGGCTGCCTTGCGTGCGTGCTCGACGAACGCGACAACGTGCAGCCAGGTAGCGCCGTACTCCTTGAACCGTTGCAAGTGGGGCTTTGGCGAGCCTTGGCTGGCAATGATCACCGGTACTTGTTCGGCCACCAGCAGGTCCAGGACTTCATCTGCGCCTTTGCGATACAGCGGGATATTCACCGCAAACGGTTTATCGGTCAGCTCACGCACCTGGCGCAGTGTGCTGGCCAGGTCGGCCAGGCGCATCGGCCCTGCGGCGATAACACCCAGGCCACCGGCATTGGACACGGCGGCGGGCAGGGCGGCGCAACTGGACGCCCAGCTCATGCCTGCCTGAATGATCGGATAGCGGATGCCGAGTAAACGGGTCAGGCGGGTGTCGATCGACATGCTTCATTCCTCATCATCATTCTCCGGACTCAGATTGTACGGATTGTTTTTCTTGAGTTCGCCGTAGTACTCGAGGCTGTTGCTGTAGACGCGCTGCATCAGTTCGCGCAGTTGCTTGAGCTCGTTAGCCGATATGCCGCTCAGCATGCGTTCGTTTCGTTCCAGGGAGTCTTCGAGGATCCGGTGGACCATCTGCTTGCCTTCCTCACTCAGGCAGAGCAGTGCGCTACGCCCATCCTCCGGATTGGGTTGACGCTCGATCAATTCCCGCTTGGTCAGGTTGGTGACGATCCTGCTCATCTGGCTTTTCAATACGCTGGCATGCTTGGCGACTTGAACCAGAGGCGCTTGTCCGAGGTAATCGAGGATCGCCAGGGTTCGCCACTCAAGCACCGTAATCGCGAAATGCGCGGGGATGGTCATGGCGGCGATACGACTCGACAGGCCGGCCAGACGTTGCAGCTGGACAGAAAACAGGTCACGCATGTCCGTGGTGATTTCAGGTTCTCGAGCGGCTGCTGCTGTGGTTTTTTTCATAAGGCACCGAAGGGCTATCTAGGGAAAGGATTTAGCCTCTCATTGTTCGGGAGTCCGGACCTGGGCTCAACCGCTAAACCGCGATTGCTCGCGCAGTTGCGCCAGGCTGGCATCCAGGCCTTTGCCAAAGGCCTCCAGCACCACGTCGACTTCCGCGGCGGTGATGATCAGCGGAGGCGCGAACACTACGCTGTCGTTCAACGAGCGGGCCGTCACCCCGTTGGCTTCGGTGTTCTTCGACACGCTCAAGCCGACCTTCCAGTCTTTCGGGAAGGCTGCCTTGGTGGCTTTATCCGCCACCACCTCGACCCCCCACATCAGCCCGGCGCCGCGTACCTCGCCCACCAGCGGATGGTCGGCCAGCTTGCGCAAGCCCGCGCCCAACCGGGCACCGACCTGTTGCGCGTGCGCCGGAAGTTGCCGTTCTTCGTAAATATTCAGGCATTCCAGGGCGACGGCGGCCGGTACCGGATGGCCGCCATAGGTAAAACCGTGGCCGAAGATGCCGATTTTTTCGCTCTGGCTTTTCATCGCCTGATACACCGGCTCGGAAATCATCAGTGCGGAAATCGGCAGGTAGGACGCCGAAAGTGCCTTGGCGCAGGTGATCATGTCCGGCTGCAAGCCGAAGGTTTGCGACCCCCACCAGTTTCCGGTGCGGCCAAAGCCGCAGATCACTTCATCGGCCACCAGCAAAATGTCGTGACGCTTGAGCACCTGCTGGATTTTTTCGAAATAACCGGCCGGTGGCGTGATAACCCCGCCGGTGCCCATCAGGGGTTCGGCGAAAAAGGCCGCAATGGTGTCGGCACCTTCGTGCTCGATCAGGGTTTCCAGCTCGGCGGCCAGGCGGGTGGAGAAGTCCTCTTCAGTCTCGCCTGGCAAACCTTCGCGGTAATGGTGCGGGCAGGTGACATGCAGGAAACCGGGGAGCGGCAGGCCGAAATCCTGATGCAAATGAGCCAGGCCGGTGAGGCTGGCACTGGCGATGGTTGTGCCGTGATAAGCACGATTGCGACTGATGATCTTGCGCCGTTGCGGCTGTCCAAGGGCGCTCCAGTAGTACCACGCCAGCTTGATCGCGGTGTCGTTGGCTTCGGAGCCCGAACAGGCGAACAGCACTTTGGACATCGGCACCGGCGCCAGCGAAATCAGGCGCTCTGCCAACTGAATGGCCGGCTCGGTCGAGCGATGCGCAAAGTTCTGGTGGTAGGGTAATTGCTTCATTTGTCGCAGCGCCGCGGCTTCCAGACGTGCTTCGCTGTAACCCAGCGCGGCGCTCCACATCCCGGACATGGCGTCCAGATACTGCTTGCCCTGGTCATCCCAGGTATAGATGCCCTCGCCACGGACCATCACCGTCGGGCCGACCGTTTCATGGCTGGCAAGGTTGGTCTGGCTATGGATGTGATAAGCGATGTCGCTGGCGTGCAGTGGGTTGGACATGGCGGTTCTCCGTTCGGGTTGCGATTGGCGCAGTGACTGCAATCGTCGTTGATTGGGTGGCTCCAATATGGTTGACAATGTGAATCATGTGGTTCATGTTGTCAACCATCTTCTGGCACTTCATGCCGTGAAGGGAAAACGACCGGAGACACGGTCGGGCTGGTGCAAAGCTGCTCCAAGGTTTGATCTTTATCTCTGCCTAATAACAAGTCCGCGCTCATCGGGCGCTAGAAACAGGAGATGGCAAATGTTCGACACCCTGAAATTTTCAGCAGTAAGGCGGCATCTGTTGGCGGTTGCGGGCGCAGCGTTGATCGCGCCGCAGGTGTGGGCGGCCGATCCGTCTACAGTGACCGTTGCCGGCTACGGTGGTGGTTTGCAGGATGCGTTGATCGCCACGTTGTGGAAGCCGGCGGCGGAAAAGGCCGGATTGAAGCTGCGCACAGAGTCCCATGACGGACAACCCGCCGTACGCCTGCAGGTGCAATCCGGCAAGCCCGCCTGGGATGCCATTCATATCGGCGCCAACGACTGCGCGGCATTGGCCAAGCAGGGGATGCTCGAACCGCTGGACTACTCCGTGATCGATGCCAACGGAGTGCCGAGCCTGGCCCGGGATAAAAACTGGATCGCGACCAACAGCTATTCAGTGGTCATGGGCTGGCGGACAGACAAATTCAAGGAAGGCCCGAAAAGCTGGAAAGAGTTTTGGGACGTGAAGAAGTTTCCGGGGCGCCGCGCGCTTTCCGTCGCGCCGGATGAAATGCTTGAAGTGGCCTTGCTCGCCGACGGTGTGCCGCGGGATCAACTCTATCCACTCGATATCAAACGCGGCCTCGCATCGCTGGAAAAGATCAAACCTCATGTCGCCGTCTGGTGGACCTCCGGTGCTCAATCCGCGCAACTGATCAAGGATGGCGAAGTCGATCTGATCGCGATCTGGAGCAGCCGAGTCGACTCCGTGGTGAAGGACAAGGCGCCGGTAGCCTATACCTATGAAGACGGTCTGCTGGGTTATGGCTGCATGGCCATTCTCAAAGGTGCCGGGAACGTGCCAGGGGCACAGAAGCTGATCGCCAATTCCGTCTCCGCGCCGATCCAGGCCCGGATCGCGACCATGATGGGTTACTACGGCCCGACCAACAGCCTGGCCTTCGAGCAACCCGGTGTTCCGGCCGACGCGCTGAGCAGTTCAAACATGTCGCCAGCCAACCGCGCCAGGCAAACCCTCATGGACGCTCGGTGGTGGGGCGAACACATCGGTGATGTCCAGGAAGACTACAAAGAGTTGATCGCACGGTAAACGGTGTTTTATGGAGGTCGGCGTTATGCAAGGCAATATAGCGATTCGGGATGTCTATAAAGGTTACGGGTCATTTACCGCAATCGATCATGTTTCCCTGGACGTCAATCCTGGTGAGTTTCTTACACTTCTCGGCCCTTCGGGGTCGGGGAAGACGACCTTGCTCAATGTGTTGGCGGGCTTCATCCGCCCGGATTCGGGGAGCATCAAGGTCGATGGCGTAGAGTTCCTGACCTGCCCGCCGCACAAGCGGGACATCGGCATGGTGTTTCAAAACTATGCGCTGTTCCCGCATATGACCGTGGCAGAAAACGTCGCTTATCCCTTGCGCTTGCGCAAGGTCAGCGGCGCGGAACGAACCCGCAGGGTCAAGGCTTCCCTGGAAATGGTGCAGATGGATCACCTCGGCGAGCGCGGGATTCATCAGCTGTCAGGCGGCCAACGCCAGCGCGTTGCGTTGGCCAGGGCAATGGTGTTCGAGCCGAAGATCATGTTGATGGACGAACCGCTCTCGGCGCTCGACAAAAACCTGCGCGAGCACATGCAACTGGAGCTCAAGCGCCTGCACGCCCGACTGGGCATGACCACGATTTATGTCACCCACGATCAAAAAGAGGCGCTGACGCTCTCCCACCGCATCGCGGTGTTGAACAAGGGCAAACTGGCGCAACTGGATACACCGGACGCGCTCTACGAGCGACCGCAGAATCGTTTTGTCGCGGGTTTTATTGGCGAGAGCTGTTTTTTCCCTGTGGAAGAGGGCGGCGATGCCGTGCTGTTCCAGGGGCGGCCGCTGAAGTTGCCGCCGGGAACGCCCCTCAAGCAGTCGCAACCGCGGGTGTTGATGGTGCGCCCCGAGCGTCTGCAATGGCAGGTTCCGACCGACGCCAGCGCGATGAACCGGATCGACGCCGTGGCCCGTGATGTGGTTTATCAGGGCGACAGCTATCACGTCGGTCTGGTGCTGTCCGACGGCAGCGAGCTGACTGCTCGCCACCAGAAAGGATTTCGCGACGTAGCGGTGCCGACACCCGGTGCTGCGGTTCAGCTTTGGCTGCATGCCGAAGACACCTTGCTGGTGACGGAGGGTGCATGAATGCCGATCTTCCCCCTCGTCAAAAGCTCCAGAGGGTCAAGCCGATGAAAGAAGTCAGTCTCTACACTCGCACAAGGGACAGGGGTGCCAGCGGCGAAGACCCGATGGTCCGCCGCCTGGCGATGGCCGAACTCAAGGAACGCTGGGCCCTGCTGTCCTTGACACTACCGGGCTTCATTCTGGTGTTCCTGGTGCTGGCGGTACCGCTGGGCTGGCTGTTCTGGCTGTCTGCGTTTGACAGCAATGGCGCGCTGACGCTGGACAACTATCTGCGCCTGTTACGGCCGGTGTACCTGAGCAGTTTCGTCATCACCTTCCAGATGGCGTTCTGCGTCACGCTGGTGTGTGTGCTGTTGGGGTATCCGTTGGCCTACCTGCTGTCGCAACTGCCCGACCGCGCCAGCCAGATCTGCATGGCTTTCGTCCTGCTGCCGTTCTGGACCTCGATTCTGGTGCGCACCTACGCCTGGCTCGTGTTGTTGCAGCGCCAGGGGGTGATCAACAACTGGCTGCTCGATCTGGGCCTGATCCATGAGCCGCTGACGCTGGTGAACAACTTCTTCGGTACCGTCGTCGGCATGGTGCACGTCATGTTGCCGTTCATGGTGCTGCCGCTTTACGACAAGATGAAGAACATCGATCCGCTGTTGATGTCGGCAGCGGCTAATTGCGGTGCCACGCCGTCCCAGGCATTCCGTCAGGTCTTCCTGCGGTTGTCGCTGCCCGGCCTGGCGTCGGGCATCACGCTGGTCTTCGTGATCTGCCTGGGCTTCTACCTGACCCCGGCATTGTTGGGCGGCGGCAGGGTGTCGATGTGGTCGATGAAAATCAGCGACACCATTGCCCTGTACGGCAACTGGGGGGCGGCGAGTGCGTTGGGTGTGGCCTTGCTGGTCGCCACGGTGCTGATCCTCTGGGGGATGCGCAAACTGTTCGGGCTTAATGGACAAGGGAGGACCGACTGATGTTCAAGCTCAATCAAGCGGTGACGCCGACGCAGATTACCCACGCGCACCGGCTCTGGTTATACGCGCTCGTCGGGTTGATCCTGCTCTTCCTGATCATTCCGTGCCTGATCGTCATTCCGATGTCGTTCTCCGCGTCGCAATACCTGGAGTTTCCACCCCGGGAATGGAGCCTGCGCTGGTACGAGGCTTACCTGGGGTCGCCGGAGTGGATGATGGCGACCTGGGTCACGGTGAAAGTGGCGGTCATCTCGACCTGCATCGCCACGGTGCTGGGCACGCTGGCAGCCTACGGCCTGTCGCAGGTGCGCGGCGGCGCGGCGAAGCTGGTCAACAGCCTGATGATGCTGCCGATGCTGGTACCGATCATCCTGGTGGCGGTCGGCGTGTTCTTCGTCTATTCGCGTACCGGGCTGAACAACTCCATCACCGGCCTGGTATTGGCTCACAGTGTGCTGGCGATACCCTTTGTGCTGATCGCCGTCGGCAATGGCCTGCAGGGCTACGACATGAATCAGGAAATGGCCGCACGCAGCCTGGGGGCTTCGCGGCCCTGGGCTTTCCTGACGGTGACATTGCCACAGTTGCGCTTGTCGATCTGTTCCGGCGCGCTGTTTGCGTTCATCGCTTCATTCGATGAGGTGGTCATTGCACTGTTCATCGTTGGCGGTGAAAGCTCGACGCTGCCCCGGCGCATGTTTGCCAACATTCGCGACCAGATCGATCCGACCGTGGCCGCGGTCTCCACCTTGATGATTGTCCTGTCGATCCTGCTGCTGGTGGCGATGCAGTACATCAAGCGCCTGGAGCGTCGTCAGCAACACTGATTCGCTTCGCAGGTGCTCATAAAAAAACGCATGGACCCGAGTCCATGCGTTTTTTTTTGCTCCAGGCGTGCAGCGCTGTTATTCGAAGTAGATGGTTTTCGCCGAATCGTATGCCGGAGCGTCGAAGCTGATGAACAGCGCCGATTGCTTGCCTTCGACGTAATACTTGTGGGGCACGTTCTGCGGAATGGAAACGTAGTCGCCTTGCTTCAGGATGCGATCTTCAGTCGGGGTCACGACCCGCGCGCTGCCACTGAGAAGAATCAGCGAGTGATCGGCGTCAGGGTGACTGTGGTTTTTCAGCTCGGAGAACATCTCCACCAGATTGACGCGCTTTTGCGGCGTCTTGATCAGGGTCCAGCCACGGTCACTGGGGTCATTCCAGCCAGGCGGGCTGGCCATGACCGCTTGCTGTTTCTTGACGACGGGGGTGGGGCCATTGGTGGGCGTGGAGAAATCGACGGCAGCGGCTTTCGCCATGTCGATGGTGGGCACATCAAAACCCAGGAGCAGGACTTTCTCCTTGTCCAGCGGCGTCATCCGATAGGCCTGTCCCGGCGGGATCGCCACGTAATCGCCGGCTGCGAGGGCCACTTCCCGGTCCGCGAAGTGAACCTGCACCTTGCCTTGCAACACGATCAGCGTGCGCTCGCCGGCGTCATGCCTGACCACCGGCGTCTGCTGGTCGAGCTGGACCAGGGTCGTGCGCGACAGGGCGGTCTTGTGCATTTCCCAGATGCGTTGGCCCAGCAGTGTTTCGTTCGCCGGGCCGCTGATCAAATCGTCACGTTCGACCAGCAGTAATTTATCGCTGGCAAACACGGGCGTCGAAAGCAATAACACGCCGCAGAACAACCGTAGCTGGCGGGCAACCGGATTGAGACTGAGCATTTTTATACCTCTTCTTCGGATGATGTCGCTTGGGGAGAATGGGTGTTCAGCAGTGGATTGAGCCCGCTGCGCAGCACTCTGCTGTGCAGTTCGCGACCGAGGGCGGCTTCGCATTCGGCCGCCACGTCGAGCAGGCGGTCCAGGTCGATACCGGTGCGCACGCCCATCGACTCCAGCAGGTTGATCCAGTCTTCGGTGCTGACATTGCCGGTATGGCCGCCGCCATACTTGACCTTGGCCGGATGTCCGCCGACACCCCCGAAGGCGCAGTCGTAATGGGTGACCCCGGCTTCCAGCGCCGCCACGTAATTCACCAGGCCGGTCGCGCGGGTGTCGTGGAAATGAGCGATCGGAGTGATCTCGGGAAACGTCGCCAGCACCGCACTGAACAGGCGTCTGGTGCTCTGTGGCGTGGCGACGCCGGTGGTATCGCCCAAGGTGACGAACTTCACCCCGCGCCGGGCAAAGCGTTCGACATCCGCCAGGACAGCGGCCTCGTTGACGCGTCCTTCGAACGGACAGCCGAACGCCACGGAAATCGTGCCGATCAGGCGGAATCGGTTGAGGGCCTTGGCGGCCATCTGTTCTATGTTCAACCATTGATCTTCGCGGCTGCGCTTGAGGTTTCTCAGCGAGTGCGACTCAGAGGCGGACACCAGCAGGCTGATTTCATTGGCACCGTGGCCGGCGGCGAGGTCGCTGGCCGCTCGTTCCACTGCCCGCACGTTGGCGCAGGTCGCTTTATAGAAAACCCCGGCACGCCGTTGCAGCGTCGCCAGCAGCGCGCTGGCGTCGGAAAATTGCGGAATCACCGCGGGATTGGAGTAGGAGGTGGCTTCGATCCGTTGAAAGCCGATTTGAGCAAATCGCTCCACCAATTGGCGTTTTATCTGGGTAGGCAGAAAGTCCGGTTCGTGCTGCAGACCGTCGCGGGCGAAACATTCACACAGGATGACGTCTCTCATTGGGGCCTCAGGGGGAATCATGAAACATGGTTGACATGGTGAACTAAATTTACGAGTATATGGTTGATAGTGTCAACCTGTTACGTTGTTTTTCAGTGCCACTGATGCTGGGGGCGATTCCTGTGTCTTCGCCTGCGTCCAATGACCATTTCCGAGGAGTGATCCATGTACACCGACCTGTTGTTTTATATCGACGGCCAATGGACTGCCGGCGGCTCCGGCAACACCGCGGCTGTTCTCAATCCATCGACGGAGAAGGCGCTCGGGCAATTGCCCCTGGCCTCGAGTGACGATCTCGATACGGCATTGGCCGCCGCGGCCAGCGGATTTGAAACGTGGTCTGCGACGTCTGCCTTCGACCGCTCGGGCATCCTGCGGCGAGTGGCTGCGCTGGTACGTGAACGCCATGCGCTGATGGCCGAGTGCATGACACTGGATCAGGGCAAGCCGCTGGCAGAATCGACCATGGAAGCCAAAAGCGCGGCGGACCACATCGAGTGGTATGCGGAGGAGGGGCGGCGTGCTTATGGCCGTATCGTGCCTTCGCGTCACGCAGCGGTACGCCAGTTGGTGGTGCGCGAGCCGGTTGGCCCTGTAGCGGCTTTCACCCCGTGGAATTTCCCGATCAATCAGGCGGTGCGCAAGATTGCAGGGGCGCTGGCGGCGGGTTGCAGCATTATCATCAAAGGGCCGGAGGAGGCGCCTGGCGCCGTGATCGAACTGGTGCGCTGTTTCCACGATGCCGGTGTGCCCAAGGGCGTGCTGAACCTGGTGTTCGGTAACCCGGCGCACGTTTCCGATTACCTGATCCGGTCGCCGGTCATCCGCAAAGTCTCGTTCACCGGCTCGACGGCCGTGGGCCGGCAGCTTGGAGCCCTGGCGGCGACGCATTTGAAACTGACGACGATGGAGCTGGGCGGCCACGCGCCGTTTATCGTCTGCGCGGATGCCGATGTGGAAGCCGCCGCTGCGTTGGCCTGCGCCCTCAAGTTCCGCAATGCCGGACAAGTGTGCGCGTCGCCCTCGCGCTTCTATGTGCACGACGACGTGTTCGATCTGTTCGCCCGGCGATTTACCGAACTGGCCGTGCAGTTGAAGGTGGGCGACGGTTTCGACCCCTCCAGTCAGATGGGGCCGCTGGCGAATGCCCGGCGCTTGATGATGGTCCAGGAGTTGATCGCCGATGCCCGCGATCTGGGCGCCACGGTGCTGACCGGCGGAAACCGCATCGGTGGCACCGGGCATTTTTTCGAACCGACGTTATTGACCGACTTGCCGAAGCAGGCGCGGCTGCTTAATGAAGAACCCTTCGGTCCGGTGGCCCCGTTATTGCGTTTCAATGACCTGGACAGCGTGATCGCGCAAGCCAACAGTCTGGAGTACGGGCTGGCTGCTTTTGCATTCACCCGCTCACTGAAAACGGCCACCGAATTGGGCAATCGCCTGCAAGCCGGGATGGTCTCGATCAACCACTTTGGTCTGGCCCTGCCGGAAACGCCATTCGGCGGCATCAAGGCCAGTGGTCACGGCAGTGAGGGCGGCACTGAAGGCCTGGATGCCTACCTGACGACCAAGTTCATCAGCCAGGCGGGGCTATGAAGTTTAAAGAGACCCCGGTAACGGGGTGCATGGCGCAATGGGGAGGTGGTTGATCCCTGGCCCTACAGCGTTGTCGCAAGGCAACCCCGGGGCCGCCCGGTCCACGAATACCGGGCGGTCACGGGTTGATTGGTGCGGGGCAGCATCCGAAGCCAGTCAGGACTTCGACCCGCGACCTCTTTAATTGTCCAGGTAGCTTTGAACGCTATCCAGATACCAGTTGACGAAGTCGATGACCTTTTTCTCATCATTCGAAGAGTACGGACCCGGGACATAGCCCGCGCCCTGCACGCCACGGAAGTTGTTCTCGGCCAGCCATTTGTCCTGGTCGTTGGTCGCACTCCACAAGGCAGTCAGATGCGGCAGTTCGTAATCACGACCTTCCACCGCATCCTTGTGCACCAGCCACTTCGCCCGCACGTGCGTGGTGCCGACATCGATCGGCCAGGCCTCGAAGGTGAAGGCGTGATCCCGTAGGGCGTGGCTGAACGCGTTCGGCTCGGTGGCCCATCGCAACGTGCCGATGTTGCCTTCTCCGGACGGAATCAGCAGTTTCGAGCAGGCGTAGCGTCCATCCAGCGTGAGGGATTGGACGCCGTCCTTGATCGGGAAACGCAGGATGTCGAACCACGGACCTTCGGCCGGTCCATTGATCAGCCCGTTGCTGCGGCAGATGTCCTCGAAGTGGGTCATCCAGTCTGGCTGGCCTTCAAAGTAATCGTCCTCGGTGGGATCGCGGAAGGACGACAGCAGCTCGGGGTGCCGTGCGCTGCAGTGATAGCACTCCCGACCGTTCTCCATGACCAGTTTCCAGTTCGCGTGTTCGGGAAGTACCGCGGCGTGAGCGATCTTGGCGTTTTCCAGATCATGGGGCGCCAGCATCGGTTCGATCTGGCGGCGGAATTCGCCGAAGTCAGGCACGTCATCAGACAGTCCGATAAAAATCACCCCGGCCACCACTTCGCATTGAAGCGGGATAAGACTGTGCCGGCTTTGATCGAAATCGGCCGGCATGTTTTTGGCGAAGATCAGGTTGCCTTTGAGGTCGTAGGTCCACTGGTGATAAGGGCAGACCAGGCGATGCGCCGAGCCTTTTTCGCTGGTGCAAATCATCGAGCCGCGATGCCGGCAGGCATTGAAATAAGCACGCACCGAACTTTCCGATTCACGGATGATGACGACGGATGTTTTGCCCAACTGCACGGTGATGTAATCGCCGACTTTGACGACTTCCGCCAGATGCCCGGCCTGCAGCCAGGAACGTGCGAATACCGCTTTCATCTCGAAGTCGAACACGGCCTCGGACGTGTAAAGCTGTTGCGGCAAGGTGTGACCCCGTACGCATTGCCCAAATAGATCGGCCATTGCACTGCGTGCGAGCGTGCTTGCATTACTGTTGTGGCTGCAGCCTGTCATCTCCATTCCTCATCAAGTATCGCCGGCACGGGCGTTCATTATTTTTATCCCGCCGGGTATCTGTTCGAGAGGCCGGCTTTGGTCTGAAGCCCGCTTTTTATATGGCATGCAGCTGCCCCCGCCAAACGACATTGCGGCATGGCAGTCATTCCGTTTTTCATGGGTTCGGCAGGCTATTCCACGAGGGAATCGGCGCATGTCAAACGTTCCTTTGCGGTGGTCGTGGGGGACATTCAATATTGAAATCGCAGCGTGACCCGTAGAACAACAATCAAGAGCGGACTCGATATGAATACCTTCGCGCAATCCACTACTGCGCAGCTCTGGAACAACGGCCGGCATCTCGTCCGTTGTGTCAGGACTGTTCAAGAAACCCATGACGTTCGAACGTTCAGTTTCGTAGCCGAACAGCCGCTGATGTTTTTCTTTAAACCGGGTCAGTTTGTCACCCTGGAACTCGAGATCGACGGCGAACCCGTCATGCGCTCCTACACCCTGTCCAGTTCACCCTCGCTGCCCTGCAGCTTTTCCCTGACCATCAAGCGCGTGCCGGGTGGCAAAGTCTCCAACTGGCTGCATGACAACCTCGGGGAAGGCGATCAACTGGCAGTGCACGGCCCGTCGGGGCAGTTCAACGCCATCGACTTTCCGGCGGACAAGGTGTTGTTGCTCTCCGGTGGAGTGGGCATCACCCCGGTAATGTCCATGGCGCGCTGGTTCTTCGATACCCATGACGCGGTGGACGTGGTGTTCGTGCACAGCGCGCGCACGCCCAGGGACATCATCTACCACCGGGAACTGCGCCACATGGCATCGCGCAGTGAGCAGTTCAAGCTGCATCTGGTGTGCGAAAGGTACGAGACTGGCGAAGCCTGGGCCGGCTATCGCGGTTACTTCGGGCGAGCGATGCTCGACCTGATGGCGCCGGATTTTTTAGCGCGGGAGATTTTCTGTTGTGGCCCGACGCCCTACATGTCGGCGGTCCGGCAGCTTCTGGAAATGGCCGGTTTCGACATGCGTCGCTATCACGAAGAAGCGTTCGCTCCACCTCCCGCCAAGGCGTGCAAGCTGATCGCCGAAGTCCCGGAGCAGGTGACGCACCTGGTAGCGTTTTCCCGCAGCGGCAAAAGCGTGCGCGTGACGCCGGGCGAGACCTTGCACGCGGCGGCCGGCAAGCTTGGTCTGCATATTCCCAAAGCCTGCGGCATGGGCATTTGCGGCACCTGCCGGGTGCTGAAAAGCGCCGGTGAGGTGGTTTTGGAGCACAAGGGTGGCATCAGCGACGAGGAATTGGCGCAGGGCTACGTCCTGTCCTGCTGCAGCAGTCCCAAAGGCGATGTGACCATCGATTATTGACCGCTGCAACAAATTGCTCGGGTGAATGTTTGGCAGTACCCTCGGACGTTTCCGATTAAGCGTCCGATCGATAGGATCTGTCCATGAGCTCGAAGAAGTTGCCACCCTTGAGTGCCATCGTGGCCTTCGATGCCGTCGTACGGCTCGGAACGTTCACCAGGGCGGCCAGCGAACTCCACCTCACCCAGAGCGCTGTCAGCAAACAGATCAAACGCCTGGAACTGAGTCTCGGTACGCCTTTGTTCGAACGCAAGGGCAACGATGTCACTCTCACCTCCAGCGGCGCCGTGCTTTATCGGGCGGTGACCCAGAGTCTTCAGTGCATCAAGGAAGCGGTGCAGCAGATCGATGACGCTCTGGCGCCGGGCCTGTCCATCAGTGCCAGTTCCGGCATCGCCAGTTACCTGGTCATTCCCTTGATTTCCCGGTTCCGCAAATCTCATGCTCAGATCGATGTGCGGGTGGTTGGCGCGCAAGATCGTTTGAACATGAAGGTTGGCGACACCGATTTCGCCATCGTTTATGGCGATGGTCGCTGGAAGGATCTGCGGGCGCACCGTATCGCGGAGGAAGAGATCTTTGCCATTTGCACGCCTGAATACCGTGACAAACACAGTATTCGTTGCCTGGCCGACCTGTCCCACAGTGACCTGATCGAACTTGAGTCCAACGACCCGGCAACCCTCTCCACGCGTCAGTGGATGCGTCAGGTGGGGTACCAGGGGCCGCACAAGGGTTCGATCATTCGCGTGTCCAGCTACGACCTGGCGATCAAGGCGGCTCTCGCCGGCGAAGGTGTCGCACTGGCCTGGGCGGAAGCACTTCCCGACGAACTCCGCACCCGCCAGCTATGCCGGGTTTGCGACGAGACGTTGAAGACCGGGCTCGGTGAATACATCACCTGTCCGGCAGCCCGTGAGCTGACGCCAATGGCACAGACGTTGTGGGACTGGGTCGTCGCGACTTCAGCGCAAGAGCCTGCGCGCGACTGACAGCTGCACACCTTCGCGCAGGTTGCATGCGCCTGACGCATGCAGTGCACAAGGAAAATACGCTTTTGCCAATCCCTTGCCGCGGGTAGTTTGGACTTGCACACGGACTTTGCCGTCCATCCCTTCCAACAAGAACAACGTCTGAGGGAAAACCATGAAAGCGCACCATCTTTGCGAACAGGCCGCACCCGAATGCAACAAACGATCAGGCTGACGCCGTTGCCTCCCCGGAAACCCCATTCGCACCTAAAACAATAACAAAGCTCGCAGCGCTGCCCAAACGCGTCGCGCGGCTGGAGGTCAACATGTCCATACCGTCGAACAGCATCAGCGGCACCTTGTCGCCCAGTGCTTCCTCCGTGGTCGCCAGCTCCGGCGCCTGGACCACGCTGTTTATTCTCACCGCGGTGTACGCGATCAATATCGCCGACCGCTATGTGCTGTCCACGCTGATCGAACCGATCAAAAACGAGTTCCAGCTCAGCGACGCCTCGGTTGGCTTCCTTACCGGTGTGTCGCTGGCGATCTTCTATGTGGCCGCTGGCCTTCCACTGGGCGCGCTGGCAGACAGAACCAACCGCAAGCGCATGATCGGCGCGGCGGTGGCGGTCTGGTCAGCCATGACCGTGTTCTGTGGCCTGAGCAGCAGCTTCTGGCAACTCTTGCTGGCGCGTATCGGTGTTGGTATCGGAGAGGCGGGCGGTACACCCCCCAGCCACTCGATCATCGCCGACAAGTTTCGACCCAAACTGCGCGCCTTTGCCTTGTCGGTGTACGGTATCGGCGCCAGTGTCGGTGCCTGGTTCGGTGCGTCAGGCGCCGGTTACCTGAATGACGCGTATGGCTGGCGCACCACGTTGCTGGTGTTCGGGCTGTGCGGACTGCCGTTCGCCCTCTTGGTATGGCTGTGCATCCGCGAACCGAAGAGGGTGCACGATGAGGGCATCAGCCCTGACATCCACAGCGACAACACCAGCTTCAGAGAGACATTCCATTACACGCTTCAGAGCCGGGCCTTGTTCCACCTGATCGCCGGCGCCACGATCATCACCTTCTGGGGGTGGGGCATTCTCTGGTGGACGACGTCCTTCCTGGTGCGCACCTACTCGATGTCGGTGGGAGAGGCGGGTGCCATGCTCGGGCCGATCCATGGACTTGCCGGTACCGCGATGATGGTGATCACCGTGCTGGTGATGCTGCTGTTGCGGAGCAAGCCGATGTACCAGCAATCGAACTTCGTGGCCTGGACGACGCTGCTCGGCACGCTGTTCTCAATCGGCCTGTTCGCCACCGACAGGCTGGAGATCGCGCACGTCCTGCTCTGGCTCTTCATACCGATCACCTACATCTACATCGGCCCTTCCATCGGTCTGCTGCAGAACCTCTACCCTGCGGGCATGCGCGCCAAGGGTTCGGCCATCCTGCTGTTTACCGCGAACATCGCAAACCTCGCGATCGCGCCACAGCTCATTGGCCTGCTGTCTGACTTCGTCGCGCCCCGCATCGGCAATCCGGCCGAGTCGTTGCGCTTCGTGCTGCTGGGCTGCGCTTTCACCGGCCTTTGGGCGACCTACCACTATTGGGCGTGCGCCCGGCACATGAAAAGGGAATCGCTATGAACCAGCCACTCAGTGTCAACGAAGCGCAGGTGCGCTATAGCCAGCGACCGCTCTCCGGCAATGCCCGGGTCGAAATGGGCTGGTCTATCGCACAAGACGATGACGGGCCGTTGCTGGCCGGTTTTGCGAAATGGGACGGGGATGAGTCGCCGTACAAGACGTTGACCTACGACGAGGTGATGATCGTGCTGGAGGGGGCGTTCGGCTTCCAGCTGGCGTCCGGTGCACGTTTTGAAGGCGGCCCCGGAACCACCTTGCGGATTCCCAAAAACACAGCGGTGAAGTATTTCGGCTCGAAGGCGAAAGTCTTCTTCGTCATTACACCGCCAGGCGAGTGACGGATCATGGATGCAGCGCAGATGGACATAAAACTCAAACCTCATGATGACCGCACCAATGGCTGGTCGGCGATTCTTGCGCCGCGGCGTCCGCATCCCACCTTGCGGCAGCAGGTGGACGCCGACTGGCTGATCATCGGCGCCGGCTACGCCGGACTCGCCGCTGCCCGCCGGCTGGCGCACCACCGACCGAACGACAGGATCGTGGTGCTCGAGGCGGGCGAGGCGGGGGACAATGCCTCCGGACGCAATTCCGGTTTCGCCATCGATGTGCCGCACAACGTCGGGAGCTCCGTTGCCGAACTGGAAAAGGCGGGCAATTACAAGCGCCTGATGAAAGCGGGCATCGCCAGCCTCGATGAGATCGTCAAGGCGCGCAACATCCAGTGCGACTGGAGCGTGAAGGGCAAGTATCACTGCGCCGCCGCGCCTCAGCTGGCCGAGACCTTGCTCCGGCATCATGCTCACGAACTCAAGTCGCTCGGTGAGCCTTACGAATGGCTGGAACAGGCGGCGCTTGCCAAGCGCCTGGGCACTTCATTTTTCCATGCCGGGATTTACACGCCGGGCTGCATCCTGCTCAACCCTGCGGCGTTGACCCGTGGGCTGGCGGATTCCCTGCCGGAAAACGTCTCGGTCTTCGAGAACAGTGCAGTGACCCGCCTGGACTTCGGCACGAAGATTTACGCCAGCACCGCGCAGGGTTCGGTCAGCGCACGCGAGCTGATCCTTGCCAACAATGGCAGTGCCTCGCAGTTGCCCGGTTTCGAACGGCAGATGTTCAACGTCGCCTCCTATGGCACCCTGACCCGGCCCTTGACGCCGGAGCAGCGCGCGCGGATAGGCGATGTCGAGGAGTGGGGCGTGACACCCGCGAACGCGGTCAGCGGCGCAACCATGCGCTATACCCGCGATCACCGCATCCTGATTCGCCAGCAGTTCGATTTCACTCCGACCATGCAGGTCAATGAGAGCACTCGCTCACGGGTGCGCGACCAGCACAAGACCGTATTCCTGGCGCGTTTCCCTGAACTCGGGGATGTGGCGATGGAACACTTCTGGATGGGATTTTTCAGCATCACTCGCAACGGAGCGCCGCGATGGGGCAAGATTGACCAGAACGTCTACGCGGCGGTGGGGTGCAACGGCGTCGGTATTGCCAAGCAGACTATTGCGGGCGTGACGCTGGCCGACCTCGCGTGCGGCGTGGAGAACGACCTGATCGCCGATATGCTGGAGCTGGGCGAACCGCAGAAATTGCCGCCCAGGCCCTTCCTCGATATTGGCGTGAAAGCCTATCTGGCCAAGGAACGCTGGGTCGGGAGGCAGGAGTACTAGACAGACGATGTTCCCCAGGGTGGCCATGAGCATTTCACGAAAAAGACTTCCTCCGCTGCAGAACCTTGAAGCTTTCGAATCCGCCGCGCGGCATCTCAGTTTTACCAAGGCGGCGGAGGAGGTAAATCTGTCGCAAAGTGCCGTCAGCCGTCAGATCAAGCATCTGGAAGCGAGCATGGACGTGCAATTGTTCACTCGCACGCACAAGACCCTCAGCCTGACCAAGGCCGGCAGAACGTTGTTGGGCGGCATCGAGCGAAGTCTGGCGGAGCTGCGCCGGACGCTGGATACCATCGAGAACGACAGGAGCCCGACCGTCACCATCAGTGCCAGTATGGCGATCGCCAGTTTCTGGCTGTTGCCCGGGATCGCTGAATTCAAGGACCAGCACCCGGATATTCGGGTCCGGGTGATTGCCGGTGACGGTGAGGATTACGCCGCTATCCAGAACAATGAAACTGACTTCGCGATTCTCTATGATCAGGGACAGCGGGGCGGTTACGTGTCCACTGGTCTGTTCGAAGAAGTCATCTTTCCAGCCTGTACCCCGGAATACCTGAAGGGCCGCAGCATCGGCAATATCGAAGACCTTTCCCGGGAAAAGCTGATCGATTTCGAGGTCAAGCACCTGCGTACGGTGAAGGGCTGGCCGGACTGGTTCAGCCGCGCGGGTTGCGAAACCGGCGGCATCAACTACACCATCTCGGTTTCCAATTACGACCTCGCCTGTCGCGCGGCCATGGCGGGGCAGGGCGTGGTGCTGATGTGGGCCTATGTCGCGCCGCTGGCGGAGTTCAACAGCGGCACGCTGCTGCGACCGGTCGCCGACGTGGTGAATACCGGACATGTCGAGCATCTCGTTTATGCCAAGGCGCTGGAAGAATCTCCTGCGCATATGGTGTTCAAGGACTGGATTCTCGGCTACGCACAGCGCACCAATGAGGCGACCCGAAACCTTCTGGGGCTTGCCTCGGAAAGCTGATTGCCGCCTGTTCTCCAGCATGCAAATTGCGCATGCACTGCACTGAAAATGATCGTTTGTCCGGCGTTGGCCGACAAAGCAACACTGGCGCCTCCTCATACAAAAACAATTAGAGGTTGGCCAACGTGTCCTATCCTGTCCGTACTCCACGCACGCTCTGCGCATGCACCTTAATGCTGTGCAGCCTGCCGCTGATGGCCGCCGACGACGCCGCGCAGCCGCAGGGTTTCGTTGACGGCAGTTCGCTGCAACTGATCAACCGCAACTTCTACTTCAACCGGGATTTTCGCAGCCGCGGCGATGGTGTTTTCAACTCGCGCCAACAGAGCTATCGCGAAGAATGGGCCCAGGGCTTCCAGGCTTTTTTCAGCTCCGGCTACACCCAGGGGACAGTTGGCATCGGCGTCGATGCCCACGGGTTGCTGGGGTTGAAGCTGGACAGCGGCGGCGGCACCTCGGGCACCAATCTGCTGCCGTTGGACAGCCAGCGCCGCGCCGAGGATGAGTTCTCCGCAGGCGGCGGGGCGCTGAAGCTGCGAGCGTTCGATACCGAGCTGAAGGTGGGCGATCTGTTCCCGGTCACACCGGTGTTCCAGCGCGGTGACGGGCGTTTGCTGCCGCAGAGTTTTCGGGGTGTCTCGCTGCAGAACGCTTCCATCGACGGCCTGACCCTGCAAGGCGGCCATCTGCATGCGGCGCGCAACAAAGCCAGCAGTAATCATGACGACGAGATAACCACCGAATACGGCGGTACCCGCTTGCGTTCCGCCAGCTACCTGGGCGGCGACTACAGCTTCGCCGACGGCACGTTGCTAAGTCTGTATCAGGCCCGTTTCGAGGATGTGTGGGATCAGACCTACATCAACCTTGCCAGGACCTTCAGCTTCGACGAGGGCCAGTCCCTGGCGCTGGGCGCCAATCTTTATCGCAGCCGCGATCAAGGCAGTGCCCAGGCGGGTGAAATTCATACCAATAGCTGGAGCAGCTATGCCCGCCTGCGTGCAGGCGCGCATTCCATGATGCTGGCGTACCAGCGTATCGATGGAGACCAACCCTTCGATTATCTCGGCGATGGCGATTCCATTTACCTCGCCAACTCGGTGCTCTATTCCGATTTCAACTCGCCGAACGAGCGCTCCTGGCAACTGCGATATGACTTCGACCTCGCCGCCTTCGGCTTGCCAGGCTTAAGCTTCATGACCCGTTACCTGCGTGGCTCCGGCATCGACAACACCAAGGTCGATCCCAATGGCGCCTATGCGTATTACGCAACGCTGGGTGACGGGGGCAGGCACTGGGAGCGCGATGTCCAGCTGCAATATGTCATCCAGAGCGGCCCGGCCAAGAACCTTTCCTTCACCGTGCAACAAACCATCCACCGCGCCAATTCAGCCCAGGCAGATGGCGATGTGGATCAAGTGCGGATCATTACTAATTACCCGCTGGATTTATTCTGATCAGGTGCGACATTCAATTCTGTGGAGGCAATAAAAAGCGAGCCGATGAAGGCTCGCCAAGGGGGGAAGATCAGAGGGCCAACAGTTTGCCGAAGAACGAGCACGATCCTGGCGGCGTAAGGAGTGGCTGGCTTATTGTGATCTACACTCTCCGGGCGTGTGAGTGGGCGCTTCACCACAGGATTTACTGAGTCGCGCGGTAAAGAAACAAGCCAGAATTCCAGTTGCGTCGCGGTCCGGATGGGGCGTATCAGCCATGAACAGTCACGGCGCCAGTTTGCTCAGAACTTACGAGGTGGACATGAACAGGAAGTCTAACCGGGGCTGGACAATGGCTGCGGCAGTCGTCGTAGTGGGTTCAACGCTTTTCGCGGGGTGTGCGGGCAAGCACGATCCGATCGAGCAGGCAGCCAAGGCGGATGTGGCCAAGGGCGTGACCGCGCCGACTCTTGAACAGACCAAGGCAATCGCCGAGGAAGGCTTTATCTACGGCTTGCCGCTGGTGATGAACTACGCGGTGATGAACGAGTTCGCGGTGGACTCCAAGTCCAGCCAGTTCAAGGCTCCCTTCAATCAACTGCACAACGAGCATCGGGTCGCGACGCCCGCCGATACCGCGGTCATTACGCCCAACAGCGACACCCCGTATTCGATACTCTGGGCCGACTTGCGCGCAGAGCCACTGGTGATCACGGTGCCGGCCGTCTCCAAAAAGCGCTATTACTCGATTCAGCTAATCGACGGCAACACCTACAACTATGGCTACATCGGTAGCCGGGCGACGGCCAGTGCGCCCGGGAGTTATCTGGTTGCCGGCCCCGACTGGAAGGGTGCAACACCTCCAGGCATCGACAAGGTGTTCACCTCCACGACGCCTTTCAGCCTGACCCTTATCCGGACCCAGCTGTTCAATCCGGCCGATATGCCGAATGTCGAAAAGGTGCAGGCGGGCTACAAGATCCAGCCGCTGTCCGCCTTTCTCCATCAACCGGCACCGCCCGCTGCGCCGAAGATTGCTTTCGTGCCAGCGACCACGGAAGGCATCAAGGCCAACTTCTTCGAGTACCTGTCGGCCGCGATGCAGTATGTGCCCGCATCGGCTGACGACAAGGCGATCCGGGCCAGGCTGGCCAGTATCGGCGTAGGCCCCGGCCGGAACTTCGAATTCAAAGACCTCTCGCTCGAGCACAAAGCCGCGGTTCTGCTCGGGATGAAGGCCGGCGACGAGCAGGTCGACAGGTTTCTGTCGAGCGGAATGAAAAATATCAACGGCTGGAATGTCGGTGCGTTCTTCGGCGATCAGACGTTCTACAAGGGCGACTGGTTGATGCGTGCCGGCGCCGCGAAAGGCGGACTGTACGGCAATGACGCCGTCGAGGCGATGTACCCCTATACCCGCAATGACGGTGCTGGCAAGACGCTTGATACCCGTAAACACAACTACACGCTGACCTTCCCTGCTGGAAAGCTGCCACCCGTCAATGCCTTCTGGTCGGTGACCCTGTACGACGGCAAGAGCCAGCTGCTGATCAACAATCCGATAAACCGTTACTTGATCAATTCGCCGATGCTGTCGGCCATGAAGAGAAACGCGGATGGTTCACTGACGCTGTACATCCAGAAGGACTCCCCCGGCAAGGCAAAGGAAAGCAACTGGTTGCCGGCGCCTGACGACACGGTCTATCTGGTGATGCGTCTGTATTGGCCGAAGACCGCACCGCCTTCGATTCTTCCCGCTGGCGAAGGCAGCTGGCAGCCCCCGGCGCTGGTCGTATCGAAGTAGTGGAAGTGTTGTGAGCCATTGCCGATACTCGCCGTAGGTCGGTGCCGGCGAGTGCGGCTTTCGCCCATAGCTGCCAGGTGACGCCCGATTTACCTGAGCCATCCCCGAAGGGGGCCTGACAGGAAGCGAGCGAATGTGGATGAAACCCCAATTCTGTGTCGTCAAGCTGGTTCGGTTTGCATCCGCTTCGCTCATCATCGTAACGCCCGGTGCAGGCGCAGAGGATCTCGAACCCAGGTCCTATGCCAATACGCCGGTCGGTATCAATTTCCTGCTCATGGGCTACAGCGATCTTCATGGCAACGTGACGGCCAACCCCTCTGTCCCGCTTCAGGATGCCAAACTCAACATCAAGACTGTCGTGTTTGCCTTTGCCAGATCCCTGGATGTCTGGGGCCGCTCCGGGAAGTTCGATATCATCGTGCCTGAGGCCAAATTGAGGGGCTCTGCGCTGTTCGCCGGTGAACCCAGGGAGCGTAATGTGACGGGGTTGATCGATCCAAGATTCCGGTTCTCGGTCAACTTGTATGGCGCCCCGGCGCTGTCCCTGGCTGAATTTCCCGGCTATCAACAGGATGTGATTATCGGGGCCAGCCTGGCGATCACGGCGCCACTTGGCCAATACGACGCCAGCAGGTTGATTAATCTCGGCAACAACCGCTGGTCATTCAAGCCCGAACTCGGGATTTCCAAGCGCCTGGGGGCAGTGACCTTGGAATTATCCGGCGCGGGAACCTTTTATACCGACAATGACGAGTTCTTCGGCGGCCACACATTGTCCCAAGACCCGATTTATCAGGTACAGGGGCATCTTATCTATGCCTTTAGCAACGGTGTCTGGGCGGCGCTGGATACGACCTGGTTCGCCGGCGGGAGTACTTCAATCGATGGCGTCGGTAACCACGATCATCAGGAAAACACACGCTATGGCTTCACCCTCACACTGCCGTTGAACCGTAACCATTCGCTAAAGCTGAATGCGAGTGAGGGCGGGCATACCCGCACGGGCAGCGAATACGATGCCATTGGCATCGTCTGGCAGTATCGCTTCGGCGGAGGGCTTTGACTCAATTTTCTTCGGCTACGTAATCGTCCAGGCACTCCGGCAAAAGCGTCACTTGCGTCCGAGCCCCACCTTCGATGAATCGCTTCATGATCGCGGCATCGATCAGGATGTCGCCCTGCCGCACATTGGGGCACATCGGTTCTGCCCGTGATGCCTGGACTTCGCTGGGGATGCTCGACCCCGACATAAGCGGTCGTCTGCCAGAAATCAACTGCGTATAAACGCCCGGAGATCAGCGTTCAATTTATCGATCGCGGCTTTGAAATCCTTCACGGTGATTTTCTGGCTCTCGTTCGAAAGCTGGCTGCCAAAGACCTTGCGTACTGCTTTGGCCACGGTCTGATTGGTTTTCGCGTCGATGAACTCGGCTTCGATGAACAGGTTAGTGTCCTGATCACGATGACCCGTGGCCGCTTGGGTCGCCCCGACTACGGCTGCAACCGGCACCACTTCATACCATTTCATGCCTTCATTCGATGCGCTCACCCCGGTGATCGCTGCGCGAAGGATCAGAGGGTTTGACCCGCTGGATGCTGCGCTCTTGTTCGATACCACTCGGTATTTCTGGCCCAGCACGCCTTTGGCCTGGCTGGTCATGTAGCTCTGCAATTCGTTGAGTGTCTGCTGGTTGACCCGCTCGTTGGGTTTGGGCGCCGGATAGAGTTCCAATGTGTTGAACACTACTGTGTCATACGCATTGGGGTTCCATGACGGACTCACCCAACGCATGGCTTTCTCGCCAGTGCTAGTCGTTACTTCTTGCAAATTGTTGTAGTTGGGGAGGAAACCGGAATATTGATCTTTTTCGGTGACTTTCGAGGTGCAACCGCCAAGCAACAGACTGGCCAGTATGGCGCCGGCGAGCAGGTTCAGGGACAGGTTCATAGTAGTGAGTGCTCCATGGATAAAGTCGTTTTTAAAAGACGAGACTCTTTCACTTCGCAGACGCCTAAGCTCATGACTTATTACCCCACGTATAGTCGAATGGTTTTCGAGCACAGTGGAGTATTGCTGCTGAATGGGAACTTTCCACCAAGGCTAATCACGATAAGCACTAGGGCTTAGTCGCAATTGGATTAACCCATCCCCCAGGGCCGTGCAGTCGGATACCAACGTTCAATATCAGCCCGCCGCCGCAATCGCTCCAGATCGGCCCTGAGGTGCGCACGCCGCTTGTCGTCTTCGGGGATCGCAATGAGTACCCGTGTACGGTCGATGACAACGGATAACCTCCTTTTCTGGTCAGCGCACGTTGCTAGCGTGAGGTTTTGATTTCCAGCACTTCGGTGTAGATGGCGTCGACCGTCTGACCGACCTTGAGGTTCTTCATGCGGGCCTGGAGCTCGGGGTCCTCGACCTTGACTACTTTCACTTTCCCTTCTGGAGGAAGCAGGGTCACTTCATGCTTTTTCAAGTCTATGTGGGTGATCTTCGATGTGACCTTGACCTGACGAAACGCCTCACCGCCCGGATTGGGGTTGTCCTTGTTGGCGCGGGTAATCGCTGATTTGGTGCTGACGCCTCTATCGCTGTTGACATCAGTGTCGAGCGTGTAGGCAACCGAGCGGGTAACATAGATATCGACCTTATCGCCGACCTTCAGGTTGTGCAGGGCCTTGGCTTCGTCGGTGAGCTGGATGGGCACCTGGCTTTTGTCGGGACCTTCCACAGTGACCTGATAGTTCGCCGCATCGACAGCCAGTACGTGCGTACTGATGTGACTCTCCAAGGCAGCACTGCCCAGCGGCACATCGGCTGCATGGGCCGCAAAGCTGGCGGTGGACATGAGTGAGGCGAGGGCAACAGCGTGAGCAAAGGACCGGATGGGTTTCATAGACCTGCTTTCCATGTGATGGCTGAAGGAGCAACGCATCGAGTGCGTTGCTCCCGCGAAAGCATAGTCACTGATTGCCGATGTGCCTCCTCGAAGCATCGATGCACCCGTCGGATCGGCGTGCCAACGGTCGTGAGCTAAAGAAGCTACTTAACGTTGTGTTGGATCTCCAGCATCTTGAACGTCACTTTTGCGCCCTCGGTGGGATAGCCGGTGTTGTCCTGCACATACGCACCCGCTTTGAAATACAGTGGTTTGGTCTTCCAGCTCGGGTCGATGGTGGTTCTCCAGTTGTAGCCTGCTGCGCTGATGCCCAGCGCGCCTTTCGGGCTGAGGTGGAGCTGGTAGGAAAAGTTGCGGTCGAGCGGCACACCCCTCGCAATGGTAATGACCTGGCCCTCTTCATCGTCGGGGCGCATGCGCACCTTGGCGACAATGTTTCCCGTCGAAGCCGACGCTTTGTATTGGTATTCCAGCTTCACCATTGGGCTGTTGCTGTCCTTGTTGTGAATCTGGCCAATCACGATCTTGCCGGTGCTGGGCACCTGGTTGACGGTCAGACTCGCCCGCAAAATGTTATCCGCCGCTGAATACTGCCAGTTGCGCAGCCTTCCATCGCTATAGGTTTCCCGCAACTCGCTGCGTGGGTAAATAGCGTTGGCCGTCCTGGAACCGGTTACAGGTGCCCAGAAGGAAAGGGTAGCGGCTTCAGAACTGAAATACTGGCCCTTGAAGCCGTGCGCCAGTCGAGGCGTTTCTATGGTCGCCGGTGGGCTGCCTTCAGGGATGCTTAAATTCCAGGTGGCGAGGTCGATCATGTCAATAATCCTGTATGCGGGGAATGTTGCGGCCACAGTTGCGCTCGAGCCGACGCTATTGAGCTGTGTCAATGGGGTCTGTTGATCAGGAAAACCGTATGGCGGTAGATTGACGTCAAATGATCGTCGAGGGGGTTATTGCAGGCTTTGTGCCTGCAAGGGTTACCGTTGGTCGGCTAATTTGGAGGTTGATGGAACTAAGTCGAGTTGCGTTGAGACAGCAGCGGAGGGACCTAAGCGATCAGCGGTGGACGGGTCGGCTAGGATGAGTGAATGCACTGGACAAAGAACACGCTCAGAAGCCGGTTCTGAATAACCGGCGCGCCGCGTCATAAAGACAGAAGACCGCTCATGAGCCACCGAAGCAATTTTGCGCTGTTGAGCTTTGATCCGGTGTTTGCGTCGTTGCGCCATGGCCTTTCGGTCGCTCAGCAGATTGACGACACACTTTGGGTGGCGAACGACGAAACCACGAGCCTGGAACGCCTGAAAATCCAGGCTGCTGCGCCCGGCGGCGTCGTAAGATGCGACGAGCACAAATCGTTTCCGCTCCTGGAATATCTGGATCTGCCCATACCCAAACAAGACGCCGTGGTGGGCTTCCATGGCCTGAAGCGGAAGAAAGCCGAGGCCGGCACTTCCGCACAGAAGAATTTCAAGCGCCTGTCGACGGTAGAGGCGGACGGCATCGTTTTCTGCTGGCCCGCATCCCTGTGGTCCGGCAGAACGACAGCTATGTACTCGCCAGGAAAGTGGATGCCGATGGACGTACAGCGGCGCAACTGCAGGGCAACGAAACCGGTAACGACCTGACCGCGGCCATTGCTGAAGATCCTCAGCTACGCGACTTCCTGCGTATCCCGGGTAATGACAACGGCTTCGATATCGAAGGGTTGGCGGTGATCGGCTCACGCTTTTTGCTGGGGCTGCGTGGACCGGTGCTACGCGGCTGGGCTGGGCTGTGTTGCTGGAGATAGAACCTGAGCTGAACGACGCCTCGACTGACACGCTGGTGCTGAAGAAGATCGGTCCGGATGGGCGCCGCTACCGCAAGCACTTCTTCGCGCTCAATGGCCTTGGCTTGCGTGACCTGTGCACTAGCGGTGACGATCTGTTGATCCTGGCAGGTCCCACCATGGACCTCGATGGTCCGGTAACGGTTTTGCGTCGGATAAGGAAAGCGTGGTCTTCACCGATCAATTGGAGAAGGTGCTGGAGGTGCCTTTCGGGCAAGGCAACGATCACGCTGAGGGCATGTGTCTGTTCCAGTCGGGCGAGCAGCCTGGGGAGGTTCTGATGATCGTCTACGACTCTGCGGCGCAGAGTCGTAAACACGGCGATACGGATGTGGAAGGGGACCTGTTCATCCTGGATTAGCCACGCACATCGACGGCATCGCAGCCTGTAGATCCTATTGATCAATACAATCTTGACCTGACAAGTACAGCCGGAGGCACGCCACTGTCAGGTCAAGTCGCTATTTATAGTGTCAGTAGCGTGCAGCAGTATGACTCTCAATCGCCTCCGCCGCTGCCAGTGTATTTCTCATCAAACATGCTACGGTCATAGGACCAACGCCGCCCGGAACTGGAGTCATGGCCGCGGCAATTTTCCTGGCTGAGTTGAAATCGACGTCACCCACCAGAACGGATACTCCGTTTTTTTCGACTCTGTTGATGCCAACGTCAATGACCACTGCACCTGGCTTTATCGCCCTTGCATCAATAAATTCTGCTCGTCCAATCGCTACCACCAGTATGTCCGCCTGACGACATTCCGCGATGAGATCTCGCGTTCGGGAATGCACAATCGTGACGGTGCAGTTTTCCTGCAAGAGCAAATTCGCCATTGGCTTTCCGACGATGTTGGACCTGCCGACAATGACCGCTTTTTTGCCGCTAAGGTCAACAATCTGATCCTTCAACATCATCAGGCATCCCAGAGGCGTGCAGGGGATCAGTTTGGCTTTACCCTGACCCAGTAGACCCACGTTGATCGGATGGAAGCCATCGACATCTTTGGCCGGGTTAATTGCTGCAATAACCTTCGATTCATCAATATGGGCGGGGAGCGGAAGTTGCACTAGGATCCCATGTACATAACGGTCATTGTTCAGCTTGTCGATCAGGTTTAGCAGGTCTGTTTCGGACGTATCGCTTTCGAGCAGGTGAGGGAAGGAGTCAATCCCGGACTCAAGCGCCTTCTTCATCTTGGTTTTCACGTAAACCTGGCTGGCAGGATCGCTCCCGACTAGGACGACAGCCAGCCCCGGTGCCCTGCCGCGCTTCTCCCTGAAGGCCCTCGCACCGACTGCAACATTCTTGCGCAAGATTTCGGCAAACGCCTTCCCATCGATTATGGAGGCCTCTGCATTGGGCGCTTTATCCAAAGGTTGTGTAGTGGTCATTTCGTCCTACCCATTAGCGGTCAGAAAGCTGCCTCCACGTTCTTGAAGGCAGTTGCATTATCAAGATTTCAGGCGTTCGCCTTTCGGGTCGTAAAGGCATCCACGAATGACTTTCGCGGAGCATTCTTCACCCAGAATTCTGATGGTGAGTTCAGTATCCAGGGACGCAAGTTCGCGCTTGATGAAACCCATGGCCAAACTCTTATTAACGCGATAACCATAGGCTCCGGATGTGGTAAGCCCTACCAGTTTCCCTTGATGGAAAATGGGCTCGCTACCCAATGCATCAGCTGGGCCCGCTTGAACTTCCATCAGCACGAGACGGTGGGTGCTCGGCTTCTCTTTTTCCGCCAGCACTGCCGCACGCCCTTCAAAATCACCTTTATCGGTCTTGATGAAGTAGCTCATGTTGGCAGCCAGCGCCGAGTACTCTGTTGTCAGCTCGCGGCCCCAGATTTGATAGCCCTTTTCGATACGCATCGAGTCCATGGCCCGCAGCCCGAAGTCGACGATTCCATGTGCTTCTCCCGCCCAGACGAGGGCTTCGTAGAGAGCTTGCTGATGTTGGAGTGGGTGGTGAAGTTCCCATCCCAGTTCGCCGACAAAGTTCATCCGCAATGCTCGAACGGAAGCGCCGACAACCTGGATCTCCTGACCGGTAAACCATGGGAACGCCTCATTGCTCAGATCGGCGTCGGTGAGTTTTGTCAGTACTTCTCGTGCTCTAGGGCCTGCCAGGATTAGGGTGCCCCAATCCCTGGTGATGTTCGCGATGGAGATATCTGCGTACTTCGTTGCCCGTTGCCGCAGCCAATCTTCAATCAGCAGCTCACAAGCCGCCGGGCACATCAGGTAAAACGCGCCGCTTTCCAGCAGCGTCATGGAGAACTCCCACGCCACGCTACCTGATGGGGTAAGTACATGTGCGAGAGCTACATCCCCGCATTTGGCAGGAACCTGGTTGGGGCTGATCCGATCCAGAAATGAACGAGCATTCTTTCCAGAGATCTCGAATTTTGTGAAGGCGCTCAGATCGAGGATACCTACACGATTCTGCACGGCTTCGCATTCCGACCGGACTGCCGCATCCCAATTGCCCCGGCTGTAGCTGAAGTTTTCGACAGGGGCATTGGCAGGTTGCGCAAACCAGCTGGCACGCTCCCAGCCGTAATAAGCGCCGAACACCGCATTCTTGTGTTTGAGGATTTCGTAAATCGGCGTGGTCTTCACTTCGCGACACGCCGGGCGCATCGCGTATTCGTTCGGGCAGCTTAGTTGGTATTCGTTGGCGTACAGTTCAAGCGATTTGGTGACGGTGTAGGAAAGATTGGCGTAGCTACCAAAGCGTCGGGAATCCAGCTCCCAAAGTTCAACCTCAGGGTGGCCGTCGATGATCCACTGAGCAAGGTATCGGCCGGCGCCACCGCCCTGAGTGATCCCGAAACTGAAACCTGCGCAAGCAAAGTAGTTGTCGTAACCGTGCACCGGGCCGAGTAGGGGAAGGCCATCCGGGGTGTACACGATAGGGCCGTTGACCACGGTCTTGATGCCGCCGTCACCGATTATCCCCACCTGTTCCATCGCTGCACCGATGATTTCTTCAAGACGGTTCAGTTCCGGTTGCAGCAGTTCCTGACCGAATGTTGCTGGAACACCATCGACTGCCCAGGCCACAGGCTCGCGCTCGTACGGCCCGAGGATCAGCCCCTTGCCCTCTTGGCGAAGGTAGTAGGAAATATCGGGATCGCGAAGCAGGGGCAGATGGTTGGATCTGTCCACCAGGGCTGGAATATTGTCAGTGACCAGATACTGATGTTCCAGGGAACAGATGGGGAACTGATGGCCGATCATCGCGGCCACTTCATTGGCTCTGAAACCTGCGGCGTTCACGATAATGTCTGCGTGAATGACACCTTGTTCGGTAGTGACTTGCCATTTTTTGTCGGCGAGTTGAGTAATCGCGGTAACCGGATTGTGCCGAACAATCGTAGCGCCGTAACCACGGGCCAATTGTGCCATGGCATTGGTCACACTGGTGGGATCGATATGACCGTCATACGGGTCCCAAAGCCCACCCAGCAATCCGGTGGTGTCCAGGAAGGGATGCAGTTCCTTCAGACGTTCATTGTCGACCACTTCGACGCCAGGCAAACCTGCGAGCGTGGCCAAGCCTGCTACCCGTTTGAACTCATCCAGACGTTCCTTGGTATGCGCAAGCCGGATAGAACCTGTTTGATGGTGGCCGACCGATTGACCAGTCTGTTCCGCGAGTTGTTGATACAACTCGATGCTGTTTTTCTGAAGCTTCATGATGTTCAGGCTGGTGCTGAACGAAGGAAGGTTGCCCGCGGCGTGCCAGGTGGATCCAGATGTCAGTTCAAGCTTCTCCACCAGCATGACATCCGTCCAGCCGGATTTGGCCAGATGGTAAAGCGTGCTCACACCAGTAATGCCACCACCAATCACTAAAACTTTGGCTTCCGATTTCATCTCGGGGGGATCCTTTGACGGGTCTATTGGAGACGTGATTCGCCGGGGCTCCGGGCGTCTGGATTCGATGCTAAGGCGCTTGAGATGGCACTACAAACGATGTATACCAGTGTCATTTATAAGTAGGGCTTATGCCGGGGTGCCGCGATGTCGTTGACCAATCTTCAGCTCAACTGGCTTCGGACGTTTGAATCCGTCGGGCGACATTTGAGCTTTTCGGCCGCGGCCATTGAACTGAACATGAGCCAATCGGCGGTCAGCCAGCAGATAAAATTGCTCGAACACAAACTGGGCAAGGCGCTATTCCTAAGGCAAACACGTTCGATCCAACTGACCGTATCGGGGCGGGCGTATTTGGCAGTGGTCCGGGAAGGCCTTTGGCATATGCACCAAGGGATGAACAACATCTTCAGCTCGGTCGCCCAAGGCGTACTTGAATTGAGCGTAAACAACTCCTTTGCGCAGTTGTGGCTCGCCCCGCGCATGGAGCGGTTTGCTGAGCTGTATCCGCAAATTTCTCTTCGCATGTACGGTGTTAACTGGGAGGCGGATGCGCCACCTTCCAGCGCAGAGCTGGAAATTCGCTACGGTGCGGGTAACTGGCAGCAGTACGACATCCAACAGCTGCTCTCGACTGAGCTGAAACCGTATTGCTCACTGGACGTTGCTGCCAAACTTCGAAGTGCCGGGGGATTGCTCAGCCTGCCTTTGATCGATGTGTTGGGTACACCCAATGGCTGGAGCGACTGGCTGGCGATTTACCCGCAAGGCGAGGCGGAAAACTATCAGCGTTTCTACGTCGACAGTTACGCAATTGCGGCGAGTATGGCGATTGAAAACGCAGGCGTGTGTCTGCTTAACGAGGAACTCGTGGAGAAATCCAGGCTGCGTGGACAGCTCGTGTCGCCGCTAGATCAGAGCATTGAGTGCCTTTCCGGGTTCTATCTGCTGAAGCCACATAACAAGCCGTTGTCAGGGGCGGCACAGGCGTTTTGCACCTGGCTGGAGTCGGAGCTTCGTTAGCCTTCAGGAGCAGTACGCCACAGTTAAAGTAAGCACGAATGAATCAGTAGAGCTTATTAATAAGCCTCTGATACATCGTTTGTTGTAGGCACAAAACCGCTCGTAGGATGGGCTCCAGAGGCAATGTTCGATGCCTGTGGAGGTTTTGATGCAACGCGAGGCTATGGAATTCGATGTCGTCGTAGTGGGAGGAGGACCTGCCGGTCTATCGGCCGCCATTCGCCTGCGTCAGCTGGCGATTGCAGAAGGGCGAGCGTTATCGGTATGCCTGGTCGAAAAAGGCGCAGAGATCGGTGCACACATCATGTCCGGTGCTGTGTTCGAACCTACTGCGTTCAAGCAATTGTTTCCCGACTGGCAAAACATGGGCGCGCCGCTGAACACCCCGGTGCAGTCGGACGAAATTTTCTATCTGTCGTCCTCAAGCCGTTCAATCCGGGTTCCCGGGGTATTCGCCCCCAGCACGATGCACAACGAAGGCAACTTCATCGTCAGCCTGGGCAATGTATGTCGTTGGTTGGGTCAGCAAGCGGAGGCCCTGGGGGTCGATGTGTTTCCAGGCTTTCCTGCTTCCGACGTTCTGTACGACGAGGAGGGCAGAGTCCGGGGGGTATTGACCGCCGACATGGGCGTCGGCCGAACCG
>Ga0213829_1000417_pt1 | contig 41270 bp, 61 predicted proteins | sample MC6MC0896MG_FD_180665 | JGI IMG/M metagenome (GOLD analysis project Ga0213829, IMG submission 180665) | Enriched soil aggregate microbial communities from Iowa State University, Ames, United States - MC6-MC0896-MG | ecosystem: Environmental > Terrestrial > Soil > Unclassified | place: USA: Iowa... | reverse complement strand
CGCCGTACACACTACTGGACACAGGCCATTCCATAAAGAACAAGGGGTTACGCCAAACTGGCGTAACCCCTTGATTTCTTTGGTAGGCCCCCCGAGAGTCGAACTCGGCACCAACGGATTATGAGTCAACGGGCGCGATAGGCGCATGACCGTAAGGCGTTGATTTATCGAGGGTATCGGCTTGCGCCCTCCGCGACGATTGCGCCGGTTTGCGCCCTCTTTGCCAATTTTTCCCCCACAGGATTTGCTGTACATTCATACAGCCATGTCCTACTTCAAGCCCATGCCCCCAAAGCTAGGCGGCTGCTGGACCTGTACCCACTGGCACGGTGAAACGACCGACGAGGTGGTTGCTCAAATTGGCCCAACCGTATAGATCGGCAGCGCCAACCGTGGAATACTTCGTCGATTCGCACGAGCAGGGCACTCATGGAACAAGTTACGTTAGACAGCATCCGTCAGATCGTCGAAAAGGCGACCTGGGATTCCCCCGCAGCGTATGTTGTATTGGCAATCGCAGTGTTGGGACCTGCACTCACCGCATTCCTTGGGGCGTACTTCAAAAAGCGTGCTGAAACAGCGGCTTTGGCAGACGACCTAGAGCAGATAAAAAATCAATTGTCCGAAACGACCCGAGTTGCCGAAGAAGTGCGGACAGCCATTGGCTTCCAAGATTGGCATGCGCGCGAATCGTTAAGGTTGCGAAGAGAAAAACTGGAAGAAATCGGCCAAAAGCTAGTCTCGTCCCACCGCGAAATTAGGGCTTGGTGGGCCATAGCATCCGCAGGTGGGATGGTTGACCATGCAACTCCGTACGTTGCCCTTGATGGGCTAGAAGTCCTGGTTCCCCTCTACTTCCCCACGCTTCGGGCCAAATTCGGGCCATACAGTATCCAGGCATCAAAGGTTATTGCTCTCGGCTTTGAATTGAACCGGCAGGCTATTCAGGCAACTCGAGAAGAAGAACGTCAGGCCATTTTTCTTCAAGCGAATCAGGTGCTTGATTTCGAATTCCCAATTCTGCACACCGCAATCAGCGATCTCCGTAGGGCTATTCATAACGAGATGGCTCTGCTAGTCGATCTGTGATCAGCCACAATGGAGACTGTTGCTAGGTACAGTTTCAATCATGAACACCTGGCCTTTCCCAACATCTCGCCCGAACTCTTCGAAACGCTCACGGGCGATGAACGCACCATCCTAGCGGCGCTGACCCAAACCTATTTGGAACACGTCGCCCAGCGCCAGCAGCGCCCGCCCGTCTCCATTGACTGATCCTATACTGGCCCTTCTACCGGGAGGGTTCCATGTGCAGCCATTACCAGACCTTGAAGGACGCCGAGCTGCTGCTCAAGAAGTTCGGCGTGCGCGAGAAGCCGGCCGCGATCGGCAAGTACGATATGTGGCCGCGCTACCAGGGCGTGTTCGTGCGCCGGCCGGTGGAGCACGACGCGGGCGACGAGGCGGTGCCGGAGCGTGAGGCGGTGGTGGGCCGCTGGGGCCTGATCAGCGCAATGACAAAAGCCGAAGGGCTGGACAAGGCTGGCAAGCTGTCCACGTTCAATGCTCGCAGCGAGACAGCGCCCAAATCCTTCACCTTCGGCAACGCTTGGCGCAGAGCGCAGCACTGCATCATCCCTGCCGACGCCATCTTCGAACCTGATTGGAGATCCGGCGCCGCGGTGGCCACGCGCTTCACCCGAGCCGATGGCGCGCCGCTGGGCATCGCCGGCTTATGGGACCGCTGGCGCGACGCCGCTGGCCAGCTCCAAGAAAGCTACACCATGCTCACCATCAACGCGGACGATGACCCACTGTTCCGCGACTACCACCAGGCGGGCAAGGAAAAGCGGATGGTCGTCATCCTGTCCGAGGGTGCGTACAGCGACTGGCTGACCGCGCCGGCCGAGGCAACCCGGGATTTTCTCGTCGCGTTCCCATCCGAAAAGCTCGTCGCCACTCCGATGAAGTGACCCCGATTTCTGTGGAATATACTGGATGTCTGACCAGTGTTTTCCACCATGCCGTTCAAAGCCCCCCTCACCCACGCCGACCTCCGAGCCATTCGCGAGCGTCAGCCCTGGAATCCCGACGTGATCGCCCTGCTATGGGAGATCAAGCGGATGCGTTCAGAGTTCCTGCGCTGGCATCAGGTGTCCAATGACCTGAAGCGGCCCACCGGCCTGATGGGTGACATCTATGACGAACTGCTGGAGCGCCTTGCCGCTGAGCCGTGCGTTGCAGAGCGTGATCAGGACACCCAAGAATTGATGGAAGCGCCTCACAAGCTGCGGAAGGGCATGGCGCCGCGCTGAAAGTTGGAAAACCCCCAAGAGGAATTCGAGGGACTGTTGGCCCAAAGTTGCACATTAGGACAGCAACCAAACTTGGACCTTATGGACATCTCCCTTTCTCTTGACCTCACGCCATTCATTTTCTTATTCGTCTGGCATTTCATGCGGCGCTAATTGCCCACCCAAGCATCCACCACTGCCTGATGGCGCGCGGCGCATTCGGCGTATTGAAATGCGAGATTGATGTGAGCGCGGGCCAAATCGTCCCAGGACGCAGAATCAACGTGAGGGACTGGCGGACACGGCACGCTTAGATTGACGGGCAGCGTTGGCCGCGTCGATCCCGTCGTTGGTTGAGCGCACCCTGTCAGGATCGCGCACACAGTCAGCAGGCAAAGGGCTCTGAACTTCGACACGGGTATACCTCTCGATGACCTTGGGTTTGGCATTGGCCAGCATATCGGCCGTGTTGGCCAGACTCTGCGACAGGCCAGTCAGGCGTTCGGCTTCGGTTTTGAATTCTTCGAGGCCGGCAACACGGTGCGCTTCCTGGCACTCGGCCCGGCCGGCCTCCCTCTCGACGGCGCCGTACCAAAGGACTGACGCAGCCGCACTAGTCAGCACAATCGCACCAACAATTGCTGCAGCGACGTATCCCTTCCAGCCGGCCAGAGACTCGATGGCGGTCGCGATCATGGCGTGTTCAACCAGTCGGGGACTTGGGCAGGCGCAGTAGGTGCTGGCGCCAGTACCTCTTCCACTTTTCTAACGGCGGTGCTCGCCGACTTGGCCGCGGCAGTCGCTTTATTGGCAGCAGTACCGGCTTTCGTGGCTGCCCCCTTCGCCGCTTTAATTGCCCCTTCCGCCGCGTCGGCTGCTCGGTCGACCTTATCCGCGGCCAACTCCGCAGTCCCTGCTGCACGGCTCACCGTTGCCGACATCGCAGCTAGCGCCTGGCGGTAGTCCTCTCGCTGTTGTGCATTCGCTTCGCCCTGAAGCGCAAGAGCTTGAGTGGCGCTATTCCACGTCACCAAACTCCCCAGCGAATACCCTCCCCCGAAAATGCAAACCAGCAAGAACACCGCGTACACCATGCGTAGCGCTCGCGCTAGCTTGGGATGGCGGCACAAGCACCATTCATGAAGTTTTTCCACGGATTTCCTCCTTCAACGCGATCACTTGCGACTTAAGGTCAGCGATGATTTGCGTCTGATACTCAGCCCGCTCGGTAAGGGCTGCGACTTGGGCCTGGAACTTGGCAAGCTCTAGGTAAATATCGTTGCGCTGCTTATATGCTTCGTTGGCCGAATCTCGCGCCGCCGCCGCTGCTTGGCGCTCTACCGCAAGCTGTCCCTCAAGCCGTTCTATAGCGTCCTTCTCTGACTTGGCACCAGCCGCCGAGACGGCAAGCCGCGCCATCAAAATGGGCAGGACCTTCCACGCTGCTCCAGTCCCGACGAGCGCGGCGACCAGATAGCCAACAATTTGCGAAATGGTCAGTGGCTCGCCGACCGCAGCTGCGGTCACAGCGTCCGATCCAACCACGGCGAGCAGGTACCCTAGGTTCTCCTGCATCCCTACCCCGCGATCGTTCCACCAGCGCGCACGTAGGCGTCACGCAGGCGCTCAATCTTCTGTTCGTGCTGTCCGTAGCCGGCGCCTGGCAGACTGGCCCATATGTTCCGGACCTTTGCCACTGCCTCATCAAACCGTCCAGCCTGGATATCGGGGATTGCGCGACGCTCCTTGATTTGCTGAATCGCTACGCGGTCCTGGTTCTCGGGGGTGAATCCACCCACCAGCGACAGCGACTTCCGATACGCGTCCCAGTAGCGGGAGAGAAGCTGATACCGGCCCGCTGCCGTCGAACTGATACCTAGTCGCGGCAGAGCAATTAGCTTTCGAGGGTGGTCATCGTAGCCAGTGAAGAGACCTCCTCCTACCAGCACGTCGTAGCCGTCGTTCTTCGTCGGCTGCCGTCCGTCGTCTGTTCCTTCCGACTCGGCCAACATGTCCAGAAATGCCAGGACGTTCCGCCCGCCTGCTTCTTTTTCGCTAAGTCGTGCCAACACTGCCTCCTTACAGGCGTAAAAAAACCCGCCGAGGCGGGCTAGATGGTTTCTTGAAAATGCACGCACCAGTTGTAAAGGAGCCGCCCATCAACGGGGGATACGATGCTACGCCCGTCACGCAGACGACCTCGAGGGATCGCGGCTTCGGTACGAGGATTCGTTTGCCCATTCAATGCATACCGAACAACGGAAGTGCCAGTCGTGAGATTCGATGCCGCGGTCAGCACAACGGAATTGCCCACGATCTGTTTGTCGGCTATGTCGATTTTCGTAGAACCGGTGTAAAGCTCAAATCCCCAATTCCCGTCTTTGTCCGTTGCCGTCGGGTCGAGCGTAAGGGCGCCCTCCGGGACGTTGAACGTTATCGTCACACCGGTGGTCCCGTTGAACGCAATCGAGGTCGGTTCAAGCGGTTCCCACGTGCGCAGACCCGCACATACGTCCAGATATGCCAAGCCCAGGTTTTCGCCGTTTCCGAATTGCCCGCGCCGGTTTTGATGAAGATAGTCGGTAGCCGAGAACGGCATGCAAAACGTGGGCGCCACGAGGTGATAGTTCGGGGTAAGGTCTTCGATAGCTCGCAGCTGCAAAACGCCCGTGAAGGTCTGAAACGAAGACGGCTGCACCGCGAACACTTGAACGTCGTTAAGCTGACCAGTGATGGCTTTGATGGCCGCGTTCACCGGGTTGTAGAACGTGCTCATAAATTGCGATGCGTAGCTCGAGTTACCCGTGTCGGATTCACCGTGGACCCACGCAATAGCTGCCACGTAGTAATGTTTACCCATGGACGCCGCGATATCGTGAGCACGTTGAACGCCGATCAGCAGGTTTTGATATGGCACGGTTCCCTGATTGATCCCCGCCAAGCTCGTACCGCCCCGCGCCGCCGTAAAATAGTGGTAAGTGGGCTTCAGACCCAGCGCGCTATCAATCTTCGCGTGGATTGTGGCGGCCATGCCCTCGAGCATCGTAGTCCCAACGTTGTCGGACGTATCAACGCTGCGTAGGGTTTGAAAACCAGTCAGCGCCGAAGCATCGATCGGAACTTCGAAATCATCGGCCATGAGACCCATTCGAACGTCCATCGTTGGGCCTCCCGCGAACATCAACATCGTGGACGCGTACTTAGGATCTAACGGGATCGCCGGCCCTTGGTTGCCGCGCGTTCCACGTGCGTTAGATTGCCCGTGGCCGACAATACCCGTGATCAAGTCTTCGGGGCTGGGGTGAATAACCCTGCCATCCACGCTGACCGCGACCGCCGTGGAACTCGTCAGTGTTGGAATGTCAGCCACGCTGATCGCGGCCGAACCCCGCCAGTATGGCGTTGTCGTGTAGGAGTTCGGTGAAATATCCGAGACCAGCGTTTCACCGGCCGCGCCAAAACGGTAGATGGCGCCGTTCGAATCGAGAAACAGGGGTGATCTGCTCACTTCCGACTGCTCGGGCGCGACGATGTTATCGACATCTTCTTCAAGTGCGGTCACTTGCTGCTGTAGCGACGTCACAGCCGATTCAATGCCTGCCGTATCAGCGGGGAAATCAACTCCCTGGATCTGGTTAATAAAGAACCCGGGCATCGGGTATGCAACGCCATTGCCAACCGCAAACAACGGCAGTTGGTGCCTCATGCCACGGTACGCGGTATCAACCGCGAGACCTTCCCCGTACGCGCCGACCTTGATCAGTTGCGCCGGATCAATGACTGCGTTGATATCCAACGGGATGTTTCGCAAATCCAGCCATACAACCTCATAGTTGGCATCCGGGATAGCGATGCTGAACGCTGGAATAACCAATGACCGGCGTAGGCTAGTAAGCATCATGGGAGTAACGATCGGACCGTCCCACGACAACGTACGGCTAGCCGCATCGTAGACGACGTTGGTAGCCCCTGACGTCTTGAACCATACTGCCGATACAGCAGGCCAGTTATACGTTTGATCCAGATTCCTATCGAACAGCAATCCCCCCGGGCCGTTGGAACGGTAGGAGAAGAGACAAAGTTTCAGATCCTCCACGAATGCGCCCGTGCCGTAGGTCGCAGCGTTATCGGCGTTGGCGGGCGTCACCGTGGCGGTCAGCACAGCCCCTGACGCCGCTCCGTTCACATCCACGTAATACATACGATTAAGAGCGATCTCGACTTCCTGCGCCGCCGCGATCGTGACTTGTCCACGTCCGGCCCCGCGAAATACCGTAAGCGCAGGATGTGATACGTACCAGCACGATGTGCCACGGTCGAAACGCTGATACGTCGCGGCCCCGTGCAAGACAAAGCGGCTTCCGACCGCGATGACTCTATTTGAGGCGACGGCGCTAGCCGTGGCTGGTTGAATCTGTGAAACCTGCCAGGTAGATCCATCCCAGACGTAGTACTGATTGTTAGCGGGAGTTGGATCAGAGACAACCTGCGCAGTCGTGCCCAATGGCCTCGACGTGTCGGCATTCATCGCAGCACGGGTAAGATACGTACGCAAATCCGCTGCCGCTGCCGCTGCAGCCATCGCGTTAGCGGTAAGTGTTTGAAGATTCCCAACGTTTTCACCCTCGCGGTTGTAGTTGGGAACGCCATTTTCGCCATTGGCGAATTCGTCCAACGTCCCGGCGTCAACGCTCGCGTCAAGCAGTTCCTGCCTGGTGATGTATCCGGCCATTTGCGACTCTCAATAAAAAAGCCCCGCACGTGGCGGGGCTGTGGTTTAAGGCTGTTCTTTAGGGGTGAAAGTCCAGATCGTTCTGGTAGTACCTAGCGTCGTAATTGATCGCCGTCAGCGGAATCGTCCCGTCGTCGTTCGGAACCCCTTTCTCGGTCACGAGAAACGGTTGAGCCTGTCGTGGACTTGATCCTTGACCTAGGATGTACCCGGTCGGGTTGTAGCCCTCACCGCGGAGGATGATCGGCGTTCGCGGCGGGGAGCTTAGCAATGCGAGCCGTGAGCTGCCGCCGGACAGGACAGCCATCGACTCCACCATCCCGTCACTGTTCTGAAGAAAGATCCGAAACGGGCCGCCAACAGTCCAGTCAAATGGCTGAGACAAAGTCACCAAGAGCGGGTTAGAAGAATCCACGCCAATGATTTCGCCATCCTGACTACCAGCGCGAGTGTTGTCAGCGCAAAGTATGCGTTCGCTCACGGTAAGAAGATTTGCTTCTGGCAGCGCATCGAATTCAGTCACCAGGTCCTGAAATTGCAGCTTGTTCCATTCTCTGTAAGCGTGGATCTTGGCTTGTGCCTCCAATCGGACGCCCACTGATTCGATACGCTTGGCGTTGACTGCGGACCGGTCCGCCGGCAGATAGATGGTCTCTGCCGCATCATTGGCGGGGTTGATCCACTGGTACTCGATGCCGTCGTTCTCAGCAGCACTACCCTCAGTGCGCTGCTCGGAGCCGGGTAGCTTATTTCTATGGTTGAAGAGGATGGCCGAATCGTCGGTCTGCCGCTCGAAGAACAGACGAATCACACTGCCGCGGCGATAGGCCCGGCAGTAGACGGCCTCGGCGATCATTGAGATCGTCTCTTCGAACGACAGATTATCGCTGTCAATGGTGTAGTTGAATTGCGCAATGTCAACGCCGAAGTAGCTAACTATGTCCTGGCGCGTCTGGTAGAAATTGTCGAAGTCGATCTCCGCTGCTGGCCGGTTCCCGATCTGCGGGTCCAGGCAAATCGCAGAAAGAATGTCTGCCACATTCGTGGTTGGGAACAGTTCGGTCGTGAAGGCTGATCCGGAGATCCGCTGCGGAAGCTTGCGCGTCACAAGCAAATTCAACTTTCGCTCCCTGATCGCCAACGCTCCGTCAGTGGCAAACGTCACCGACTGCACCGTGGTGACGTCGCCAAAGTGGGCCTGATCCACAGAATTGCAGGCGTACAGGTCGCGCCACTTGATCTCGTCCACCACCGACCCTTCGAATCCAGTGTCGGAGTTCGTCAAACGTCTAGCTCGGAACCTCCAGCGATTACTACTAGCTCCGCCCAAGATTGCGTCGAGCGTGTCAGCCCGGGTGGACCGAGTTACCGCTGACCCAGAAATTGTGCGTTCGAATACCTCTACCGAACCAGTGGGATTTCCTGCCCCATCAACTCGTTGGGCCTCAATCCTATAGGTAACATCGCGGCGATATTGCTGCCGCCCGTTGTCTTTGTACAGGCCATTCAGAGCGACGACGTTGGAGATAATTCTAGTGATTGGGCGTACGGACTCCACCGTGAACCAACCAACCCAGCGTTCACCAGTGGTAGTGATCGTGGGGTTCAGAACCGATGACTGCCCTCCATAACTGTCTTGCATTACCGTCCACCCGGCGTTCACGGCTGAGGGGTTGTTCAATGTCAGCAGCCCAGAAGTCACGGTGGTTACGACATATGCGCCCGAAAGATCGAATTGCACAATGTCGGATGGTCGAGTCAATGTGGGCGTCCCTACCACATCGGTAGGAGCGGTGCGAAAGGCACCCCACGCCGATGAGCTTTGCGACACGTCCAAGCGCACACGGGTGACGTCGCTACCGGAAATATAGGTCGAACTGAGCACGCCATATACACCCGTGACGTTGCTGTTAGCGGTGTAAGGCAAGTCTGCATCGCCACCAGTCGTGTCGGTCCACGTCACATAGCCATTAGAGAGGGTTAAGATCTGTCCGGCGGACCATTCCGAGGCGTGGTTTCCGGCGAAATCAACCTCGCCCCAAGAAGGGGTCAACGATCCCTCGGTACGGAAGACAGCGCCTGCCGGAGGTGTGTAGGTAAAGGTCCCCTGGGTTTGTACCGCGTTCTGAACCTGAATGGTGTCGCCTGGTATGAAAAGATCCGCGAAATCAATGTTCGCGTCTTGCGACACAATTTCATTCGGTGACCGAAATATCATGCCTCGTCGAATGACGCTGCCAACGTCCTGAGGCTGCAAGACCTGACCATTCACACTGTTTACACGCTTAGCAGTGATAACAGGGAGATTGATTGCATTCCCGATACGAAGCTGCGGTGCCGAACCGCTATTAGGGGATGTGAACGGTGCGTAAACTTCAACAGACGCGCCGGCAATTTCCGAAATCACAGTCGTATCATCGCGGACGTCCTGAACCTGATAGGCACCGCGCCCAACACACATATAGGCGACTTCTTTCTCCACATGGTTTTCAAACACCTTGTAAGGAGGAGCTAGCAGGTCGGGAGTCGATCGGACTTGGCCGTAAATGTCAGGCACACGGCCATTAACTCTTACCTTGTTCGTTCGTTCAGACAGCCCGTTGTTAGGAGACTCTTGCTGGACATTACGAGCCGTGGCGCTGGGAGGTGTCGGCGCGAATATGGACTGAAGGATGATGGAGGCCGTAGTCACAATTAGCGCGACTACGATAGGCGGCAACGCCGCCAAAGGAAAGACTTCCACCACGAAAGGACCTGGCATGCCCTTCAAGGAAATCGCATCCTCGTAGGTAGTCGGCGTTACCGATTTTCCAGTAGCACAGTCAGTTATCCTACCGCCTGCGGGGAAGTGGCGTCCAAATTGCCCTTTCAGGAACTGAACGAGGTCATTGACCTGATGAACCTCTTTGTTTGCGTCCGGACGTTTGTAGAGATATACGACTATCACTGATAGAACCTCATGCGTTTGAACTGTGCCGACACTGCATCCAAGCATAGGTTCTGAGGGCCGCCGGTGTTTATGTGTAGCAGTCGACGTTGCGAACAGACGCCTATGTGGTTCTCCCCCTCCAGGGTTTCCATTAAGACCATGGATGGCGAGTCCGTGGGACCGTCGACGCGCGTCATGCCTCTGAACATATTGGCGATCTTCCCTGCCTTAAAGTCCTGTTCGTCGACTTTGAGAAGACGGTCGTCGCCAGTTAAGCTCATCCAAACTTCTGCCGCGAAGTGAAGGCAGTTATACGTGCGCCGGTCATATTCCCGATATAGGAACTCGTCAATACTCACAAAAACCCCTGCAACATCGGAAACGCATCTGATCGGTAGATGCTCCCCGTTTTGTTCGCATTAGCTTCAGGCGCCCTTGCGTTGAATTTCGCGCCATCTTCCAATCTAACAATCTGTCTGGCCTGTAAGGAGACAGGTCCGAACATAGGCTCTTCCAAATTGTCACTTCGGTACGCACGGAATTTAACAAGCGGCGGGCTGGTCTTTAGCGTTCCTGCTGACCTCGCCCGCTCTATCTCATCCGGCAGAATTTCCCCTAGATCACCGAACGTCACGGTTAAACCGAAGTCCAGATTTGCCCGCTCCTCGAGAGGTTTGAGGCGCATAGGAACGTACTGGAAAAATACTTGCTCTCCAGTCTCCAGTCGTGCCCAGAACCCTTCACGGTAGTGAGACTGGATGCGCCATATCTGTGAAAAGCTGGGTTGGCTGATCTCCAGAGTTTGCAGTTCCGCAGCGCTCTGGGGTGCCCCAAAGAAGAAATCTATGTAGTCGTCAGCAAGGTCAGGCATTCGGCAAATCCTCGTTCACCAACTTCGCAAGCAGATTCAAAATCTCCCTTGCTGCTGGGATGCTTCCGTACACTGCAAGCATCAGGACTAACGACGCCCAGTAGTCAAGGTCAGCATCATCAAATTCAAGTTTGGAGAAGACTTCGAGCGACGCCGCCACTGTGAAGATCGCAGCGTTCTTGGATACTAGCCGCACGCTCCGCGGGACAAAGCTGGCTTGGTACTCGATCATTTCATGGGACTGAAGCGGCAGGTCGATTAAAAATGGCATTCCGCCGCTTCGCTTCTGATTTCGCACAAACCCCATGAACGCCGAATACTCGTCTGCCCTCAATACCCAAGTGGCCGCGACGACATCAGAGTTTCCTGAAACACCCGCCCGGTAGCGAGACGCGCCACCATCTAATTGAACCCGCAAGGTCGCATCGCCGAAATCGCCGGAGTAGCCAGCTTGAGCTGGGCAGAAGGGCATCTTTTGAAATTCGGCCATGATTACCTACGTCGCTCAGCGGTCGTGCTACGGGATAGCTGACGGGAGGAGCGGCTACTGGGGTTAGCAATCTCCCGCTGCATGACACCTGGCGTGTCCGTAGCCACGACTTGGCGGGCGATTAGGTACATCTCGTTTTGCCTAGCCTCGACGACTTCGATGTCCACACCCCGCGTCTCAATGTTTAGGCTCATGCCGCCCATGCCTAAGCCAGCCGGGCCACGGTCTGAGCCGACGTAGCCGCCATCAGCGAACCCATTCAAACGATCTAACAGGCCACGGCCAAGGCGCTTTGTTGCATCCGAATTCAGTACATACTCGCCGCGATGAACGATTCCGGCAACGTCATATTTGCCGCCCGGGCCGGTATAGCCTCCAAGTGCATAGCCACCCATGAATTCTTCATAACTGCCAGGCACGGTGCTATCGGTTCCACCGATTGTCGACCCTCCGAAGTAACTTGAGACCCCCTTGAAGATCGCCCCAAACCAGCCCCCCATGGAGCCGCTCTTGTCGTAGTCGCCAAACATCTTCTTTGCTAGCTGGGCTGCCAACGCATCAGCCGACATTTTTTGCAGCATCTGCAGAAAGGAGCTACCGATATTCTTGAAGTCCCCTTGCATGACTTGATAGAGGCCATCACCTAGGGAGTTCTGAATACCTCGAGCCGCCTCTTTGGCAAACTCACCCATGTCTCCAGTGGTCTCTTCGAACTTACGAGTAAGGGCTTCGGTCGCGTCCTTCATCTGTTCGGCGTTGATCCACCCTTCCTGGAATGCGTAGGACAGCCTCCCCATTTGCTCAATGAACTGCTCGGCCCTAGACCTCTCCGGGTAGAGATCGTCCATCAGCTTGGCAAAGTCTTCCGCCTGCTTCTTTGACTCTTCGTAGGCCTTCGTCTGCTCGTTGATGAAATCCAAAGTCTGGGCAGACGCAAGTGCTTCATCCTGCTGCGCTTGCGTCTTGAACGTGACGGAGCCGATCCGCACCTGTTCAAGAAGTTTCTCGTATTCCGTTTCCTTCCCTATGAGCGCAATCCGCTGGTTCATCTGGTCGATGAGCTTCTGGCCCTGGTCCAGTCTTTCCTTCCCGCCGCCCGCGGCCCTTCCGCCTGAAGATGCGGCGACCCTAATGGGAGCCAAGGTCGGTGCATCTGAGCCTGTCTCCCCTACACCAAGATAGGCGCCCAGCACATCACGCTCTTGGGCGTTGGCCTTACGCTCCGAAAACGCCAGTTGGTTGCGAACCATCTGGATCTTGGCAGCGACATCGATGCCAGCCGCGTTCTCTTCGCCAGCTAGAACCTTGCGCTGGAATTCCTCGAGTTCGACCAGTTGTTTGCGATACTTCTCAGCGTTCTCTGCGTGAGAGTTGAAGGGATTGATCGTGCCGTAGGTGATCAGCGCATCGACAAATCCTCCGGCCGCCCTCATCCCCTCTGCGAAGTCCGAAGCCATCGTCACCAGCGACTTGGAAATCTCCGCGAGCCAGCCTACGAAGTCCGCAAATGCTTGCTTGGCTTCGGGAGAGCCGAGTACATCAGTTAGATCGTTAACGCTCGCCGTCAGCCCGTTGACGCTGCCATCGTCTCCCGTCATCAGACTGTCGATCTGATTCTGTAGAGCCTGCAGCGCCCCGCCTAGCGTGTCACGGGCAGCGGCCGCTGCGCCACCGTAGGAAGACTCCAACGCCGCGAGGACGATGCCTTGCGCTTCGGCGGTTTTCCCAGCTTTTTCGAGCTGCTCGACCAGCTTCTTCTGGTCTTCAGTGAAGCGAAAGCCCTGCTTCGACAACGCAGTCAGGCCTTGGCTCGGAATATCCAGGGCTTTACCAATGGTTTCGGCTGATTGCTCAACCGAGACGCCCAGACGGGCCGACATGTCTATAACGGCCTGCATCGCACGCGGGAACTCTTCGCCCACGATGCCGGTATACGACAACAGACGGGTTTGGGCCTGGTTGATCTCGCCTTCGCTGAACACGCTGGCGTTGGCAAAGCCAGTCGCCATCTTGTTCAGTTGGTCTAGCGAATACCCCGCCGCCTGGCCGGTCGACCGCAACACCGCGGCCAACTGCGCCTGCTCGTTTTGGGCGTTCTTGGTCTCCTGAATGAACTTGGTGAAAACCGTGCCTACACCGATGCCAAACACCGCACCACTCAGCAGCCCAGAGAAAGCCCTGTTGATGCCGTCAGCGGTGGCCTTTGCCTGCTTCTCAATCTCCTTGAAGTTCTTCTGCGCAGCACGAGATGCGCGCTGCGCATCCGTTTCGAAAGAACCGGTTTTCATCAGGAGATCGACGACGATGCTGCCCGCTGTTGCCATCACTTATCTCCGGGGGAAAAGCCAAATGCCTTCATTGTTCGAATATCCGCGTCGGTCGAATCGGTTACCAATGGCCGCGCCAACCAGTCGTACTTATCGCTCATCTCGCCTGATGAGGACATGGCCTGGGCAATCATCGCTGCCGGCCGGTAGTGGAGATGCGTGAAATCAAAGGGGAACCGCTCGTAAAAATGGCGCCACCGTTCAAACTCGCGCTGAGACATCTCCGCCTGAAGCTGCGCCACAGTTCGGCCCCCAAGGCTCAGGGCAAGCGTGAACCACAGCCATTCGTCACTACCAGCCTCTATGCGTTTTTTTCGCCTTGGCCTTCTTTCTTGACGCCATTCACTTCCATGACTTTGGCGAAGATGGCCTGCATCACCTCTGGCTTGAGTTCGCAGGCGCGCTCAAAGGTGATGGCCTCACTGCCGTCCGCCTCGCAGAGACTGGCTGCAATCAAAATGGCCATGCCCATCGCCTTCTCCTTCAGGTCCTTCGACCGGATGGCCAGCGCGTACTGGGTAAACGCGGCACCGGAATACTCCTTGAAGTACAGCCGGTGCTTCTTTCCATCAGAAAGCTCAACGTCACGGGGTTGAACACCGCCCGACACAAAGAACGACGAGTCGAGCATCGTTAGGCCTTCCAGGTCGGAGTGACGACGCCCGACCGCTGCAGCGTCAAAGTGCCCTTCACAACGTCGTTCGACGCGATGTCGATATTCACGTCTGCGATGTAGGCGTTGAACATGAACGAGGTACGGGCTGCCGGCGGCTGGATGTCGTCGTTCGAATTCAGCGTCGGCGCCGCGGTGCCGTCAGACAGGCAGGCGATCCACTGCAGCGTGTCACCGATATCCTTCAAGGCGAACAGTTCCTGGTGGCTCACCGCCATCGGCTTCAGGATGAACGGGACAGACACTTGGCCGGGATTGCCAAGGCCGCGCACGAAACTGCGGTCTACGGTGTCACCCAGGCAGGTGTCATCGATCTGATCTGCCGCACCGCCCAGACCGCTGATGCCGGTCGGGCACTCCATCAATACGAGGGATGCGCCGCCAGAGTCCACCATACGCAGGTAGAGGGCGGTGCCTTGGCTTTTTACGCTTCCATTGCTCATTGCTGGCTCCAAAACAAAAAGCCCGCTCAAGGCGGGCTGTGTGAAAGTAGGTAGGGTTAACGGCTAGAGTTGATGAAATCGGCCTGGATGCCGATCCGATACAGCTTGGTGTCGGGGTCTCGCTGATTGATGATCAACCGGTTCGCGAATCCTGCAGCGTCCACCGCGTCACGAACGGCGGTCGCCAGCGCGTCAACTTGGGTGTCGTCCATCGACCAGCAGTCAATCTGCACGCTATCAAAGTCACCACAAGGAAGACCGCTGATCTGGTCGTAAGGTTGACCGCTGACCTCAAACCATGTCACGTAGGGCTTGTCCGTAGCCTGCGGGGCGGCACCATGTCGGAAGATCCTCACCTGGTGGCCGCCAACTATCGCAAGGACTGCAGGCGTCTTCAGGACGGGGAATACCTTGGGCAGCATGGTTTACCTCAACCCCTTCTTGGCCAGATCGGCCACCGTCTTGTCGATGCGCTTCTTCAGGTCTTCGGTGATGACGCTGATGGCGCGCTCCCCGTTCTGGATCACAGCAGGCCGCAACCAGGGCCGCGCCGGCTGGTGCTCAGAGCCGTATTCCATTAACTGCGCTGACTTCCGAACATTGGGAACGCCGCCGCCCTTCTCTGGCTTTCGGCCCGGGTAGGTCTTGCGACGCACTCGCACCAAATAACGCTCGCCCTTACCGTCTGCTGGCGCCTTACCTCGGCTGGAAATCACGTTCTCAAGCAGCAGGCCCGTGGATTCTTCCCCGTTCTGCGCGATAGCTGCACGCAGATTCTGGCGTGCGGCGTCACGAATAAGCCGGGCACCTTTCGCCAAAGCAAGCTTCACCGGGCCGCCGCGCTTCGAAACGACTTCGGCTGGCAAGCTCTTCAACAAATCCAGAACACCATCGACGCCGGAGAGCTTGACCTCAACTTTCACTTGACCCTCATAAACGCATAGCTACGGATGCCTTCGCGGCCGAGTTCGGTCTCGGCGTCGTTGTGTTCCATGCAGACAAAGCCCTGCGCCTTCATCCAGTCGACCAGGCCGCGGTGGCTGAAGTACCAAATATGCTCACCCGGCTTGTAGTGACGGCTGGCCGGGACGCCATCGCCCTCTTCGAAGATCGGGATGGCGATGAAAGCCCATTCGCGAACCTGCGCCAGCAGCGCGGCTGGATCTGGGATGTGCTCCAGGCTGTCCCAGCACGTGATGGCGTCAACCGGCCGGCTGTAAGGGTCGCAGTAGGCGTCGCGTTGGCGCAGCCACTCGTTGGCTTCAGCATTGACGTCGTAGCCCTGAGCGGCCGCGTACTCCACGAATCGACCGCCACCAATCCCGATGTCCACAATCTGTCCTGCGTAATGCCGACGCACCAGGGAAAGCCGAGCTTCCGTCAGGAGTTCGCCCATCGGCGACGCGTCACGCTGGCGGAATTCATCCCAATAGCTGGTCGCGTAGTCCATCGCGGGCCGGGGATGGAACCCCATGCCCAACTCAGGCCACCAAATCAGGGAGTCTTCGCAGCCAGTCGGCAAAGTCACTTGCATGGTTCTTGATTCGCTTGTCGCAGTTGTGTTGTCTCTGCCGGCACCGGCAAAGGTTGTCCGGGACCGCGAACCGAATTCGGCTCAGGTCCATGTACTTCTCGTCCGTAATTAGTTCTGGGGCGTTGAAGCCGCCCTGCCCGCCGCAGATGATCCAAGCGGGTACCTTCATGGCAATCGCAGCCGGAAGAATCCAGCCGATACCACCAATCACAGCCGCGGCGTTCTGCACTAGCGCCATCAACTGCCGGACGCTGAATTCGCCACCGTGATAAACCTCGTCCGCTGGTGGCAACTTCCCAACCGCCCACTCTTTGCCAGGCTCCAGGTCCGCCACCGAGATAACCCGGTAACCCGCCGCTCGAGCCATCTCAGCCGCCTCCGCGATGTACATGGTCAACGGGTTGCGTGCTTCCGCGACCCACTCGGCGCGCACTGTCGCCGGACGCACCACCATGTACCGCCCCGCTATGGGAGACGGCCCGAAATCTGGCAAGTCGAATTCACCTGGAGCAACCCCAAAGCACCGACGCATGCCGGTCACAATCCCAGCGGTGCCGTACTGGACCGTTACCACCGACTCTCTTGGTGGCCTTTCCCAGCGCGAAGCCTGCTGAAGCGCCATATTCTTTGCCTGGGTTCGCAGCGGCGTATCCGCCTTGACGAACTTGACTCCTGGCAGGTCCTCGTACAACTCCGGCCAGGGCGTCTCCAGGTACACGGGACTTTGCAACCGCTTAACAAAGGCCCGCTGGTAGATGTTGTCTCCCAGCCCCTTCATCCCCCGAACTATCAAACTGCCTCCATCGGGAAGCAGTCCAACGCCGAACCAGGCGTGCAGTTGACCACCTGGACCCCCGGGTTCGTCCGAGCCCAATCTCGGAACTGCTGCAGGTGAACAGCACGGCGATAGGGCTTCGTGTTGACCAGTCCGTTCGTGTAGTCGCCGAAGTAATGCGAGCCGTGCATGTCGAATCCGTACAGCCGGATCCGCTTCGCCCCAAGGTTCACAGCCACCTGTAGCGCCAGAACACCACTCGCCCACTGCGTATTGCCCGGTCGGCATCGTTCGACACCCGGGAACTCACTGCTGGAAAACCTATGCCCAGCGAACTTGAGCGCTTCCGGGTAGGCACGCCACCAAGCCCGGTCGTTCGCAGCCAGGAAGTCAGCCCAAGGTGCCAGTTCAAACACGTTGCTGACCACGCCGACTCGCTGACCGCGCATGGACTCCGCCAGGTCGCGGCTCATGCTAGGACCCGGCGCCAGCAACACAAACTCCAATTCAGCCCTCGTTAAGCCCGGCTCCGACCGGAAGGGTGATGTACTCCAGCCCGCTATCCTTGTCCGCAAGCACGCCGCGGATGTTGTATGCCGTGCCACGGTGGATGATGCGGTCAGTGGCCATGATGTCGCGGGTCCGGATTGTGATGCGGGCCGTCACTTCAGACTGGCCCGCAGCCGACTGGACAAATTCCCGGGCCGACAGCGGCTCGACGGCCGCCCAGACCTTAGCGATTTCCGTCCACGTCTCAGTCACCGCCCCGGTTACCGGGTCCTGAGCAATGACAATGCGTTCAATCGCTACCCGATGGCGAAGACGACCAGCCTCTAAACTCATCGGACCGTACTCTTCCGCAGGCCAGACAGCAGGCTCGTCGCGCCTGCACCAAGCACATATCCGTGGCCCCAATGGGCGGGCACAGCACCAGCATCTGAGCCATCTCGAAACCGATACTGCTGGGCCAGTTCAACCAAGATGGCGGCCTTCACCGCATACTTCGGAATCGGGTCGCCGTTCGAATCCTCAGCAGGGATCGGATCGCCAGCGCTGTCGACGTCGCCCGATGCCTCATAGGCACGCCACGAGTCCTTCAGCCAGGTAAAAACTGCGTTCTCGACGGCGGGAATCCACGTTGCAAACCACGAATCGTCGTCTAGCGAGTCAACTCGAAGGTGCATGCGAGCTTCCTCGACGCTCACGAGGCTCATGCTTGGTCCTTCAGCTTGATAGGCGCTTCAGGGGTAGCGTCCTTTCCTTTCGGGCCGCGCTCACCATCCCGCCCCTTTCGAGCGGCAATCACCCAATCATCGCCCGCGGATTCGGGCTTGGCCGGGGTGTCCTTCTTTGCGATCCAAAGCGATCCGTCATGGACCCAAGCCTCACCAGCTTTGGCCTTCGTGCCATCGCGCCAATAGCCGCCTGGCCGGATGCCGCCGGCAGGATAGCGGACCTCTTTCACTCGGCCAGCGCAAGACGCTTTGATCCGCACCTCGTGCGTTTCATCCAGGTATTCCATCTCGAAGGCGTCAAGGCCTATTCCGTCCGCCCCATCCTTTCCGTCGCTGCCGTCGCGTCCATTCGATCCGACCACCGGGCCAAGATTCTTGACCTCGCCATTGCTCATCGTGACGAGCAATGCGCCCTCACGGTCGATCATGGCTCCGGCCATCCCAACGCCGTCCGCGCCCTTCTGGCCGTCTTCGCCTTTCTCTCCGCGCTCGCCGTCCTTTCCGTCAGCCCCATCCTTGCCATGCACAACCGGGATGGACTTCACGGCATCCGCAACCATCTGCTTGACGGCCTCCATGTCGCAATCCTTGCCGTCACGGCCATCAGCGCCGTCTTTCCCCGCCACTGGTTGCGGGAGTTCGGCAAGCAGGGCTTTCAGACGCGCAATTTCGTCTTTAAGCGGCTGCACGGCCTTGATGATCGCGTCGCCCATGGCTTGGCCGAACAGTTCAGGGTCAAACGACATAGGTAGGCTCCAGGGCTTTCTTCATTGCGGCGATAGCCTTGTGGGTACCTGCAAAGGCGCGCAATTCTTCCAAATCAGTATCCGGCTCGGGCGCAGGAGCGGGCGTAGCCGCGGGCTGCATGGCGGGATCCCACTCTTTACGATCAGCCAGCATGCCCAGCGGGTAATCCTGGTTCTGCCCCCACAGGGTGTCCCCGCCAGCAGTAGGAGCCAGGTTGAACGGCCGGCGCCCTTCGTCAGGAGTCTTGATCATTCCGCCTACCAGCTTCGTGTTGATCTCCGCCTTCTTCGCCTCGTCCATACGCAAAAGCGGCTCCGTATCCAGCTCGATGCCAAGTGGCCGGATAACCTTAAGACCATCGTCGAGCAGGTCTTCAATATGCTGAATGGGAGCCTGCAACGCATCGCTGTAGTACATGAGGTTCACGCCGTCGACGCCCAGACCGGATGGAATGGTCCCGATCCCGACCTTGAACGGGGGAATCCCGAACGGCTGGCATATCTGCTCATCGCTGTAGCGCATCTGCTCGATCATCTGGGCGTCGATGCTCTTCATGGCAAACGGCGTGAACTTCATATCCGCGCCGATAATTGCCACCTTCCCGGACTTTCCCTCTGAAAATTCCGTATTCCAATAGCTCTGGACCGCCTTTGCATCGTCTTCTGACATGCCAGCCGGGGCCGTAAGAAGACCACCAGGCTGAGCGTTGTTCGCAAAGAACTCCGTTGCCGAGCGCATGATCTTCATGTTCTTCAGCGCAGGCCAGTGCGCTGCGGCCAAGGGCGGGACACCGATAAGAGGATGGTGAACCGTCATGCAGCGGTCGTGAATGATCTCGCTGGCTGGAACGATCAGATTTTCAGCCGGGTAGCCGTCGGGCAAGCTGTTCAGCTTGTCGGTCTGCAGTTGGTAGTAGACAGAACCCGAATCGGACACCATCGGCATCACGCGTTCAGGATCCAGCACGTACAGTTCCGTAACTACCCCGCGACCATCCCGGCGCTTCAGGATGTAGGCATTTCCTTGGGTCAGCTTGGTGATAATCCAGTATTCGCGGAACTGGGCCGGCGTCTGAAAGCCGTTTGGCTTGCGCAGTACCGGGTCGTAAGTCGAGTTGCTCACTTCGGTCCACACGCCATTAGCATCTCGGCTTCGCAGCGAAAAGGGTAGCTTCCCGATGTCCGACGAGATGCGATAGATGCACGCATACAGCGTCGGATAGGTGATCAGATCTCCTCGCCTCTCCTCAATGTTGCGCTGCCATGCGCCCGTGAATGGCTCCAGAATGCGCATCCATCCATGCCGCACGTGATTTACGGCCTCAAGGCTTTTCTTGCGCGTGATAGAGAGCCCGAAAACTTTCACTCGGCAGCCCCACGCAGCGCTGCACGCACCTTAACGGCGCCTGCCTTGTGATGCACCTTGACACCTCGGTCGTGCGCCAAAGCGTGCAACTCGGCAAGGTCCATGGCATCTAGATCAGGTGTTGCGACCTCGCCGGACGCAGGGGTTCCGACGAGAGGCGTCGGTATCGTTGGCTGCGATGGAGGAGCAGCCGTCATATCGCGCGTCATGTACGTACCACGGCCGACCTTCTTCAGAATTTCGGCATATCGACGGGGCATCACCTGTTCGCGCCCGCCTTTGTGGATAAATGTGACCTTGGACATGGATTCTCCTGTCTTCTTGCAGAAGGGGCCTCCGAAGGGAGGCCTCTTGAGCCAGCGGACTGGTTATGCGCCCCAGCTAACGCCCGACAGATAAGCAACTGCCTGCGGGCGGCGCTTCTGCCAGCGCACATACCGTTCTGCGCGGATAGCGAGTTGGTTGGTTTGGAACATGGAAACCAACTGCGCCGCGGTAGGCGTTGCCGTTGCAGCGGCGTCATCCAGGAAGATGGTTGCCTCGCGCGAGATGTCGATATTCACCTGACCATCGTCTGCGAGGTAGATCTCGCTAGCGAATGCCAGGATGAACAGCGAACCACTCGAGTCAGCCGGCACATAGTTGGAGATGATGACGGGAACGCCATCAATCGAACCAGAGCCGTTGACGCGCACGTCGGGAAACTCGCGTGCACCAAGCGGATTACGCATCAGCGACAGAGCGCGGGCGGTCTTGGAGTCGGTGATGTACACCGCCGTACCCGTGGGAAGGTTGGTCGCATCAGCCGTTGCCCACAGTGCGGCGATGTCGGCCCGAACGCCGTCCGCGTCGGTACCCGACGAAGGGATTGGCGTCACGCCGTTCGTCACCGATGCAGGCGACTCACCAGCGCCCGTACCTGCGGCCTTCGCGGGGTCCACGAAGTCCACGTCCATACGCTCAATCACCGCTTCCGAAAGGTCATCGCGGGTCAGCTGCACAATGGCGGGGTCGCTGAATCGCTCCAGTTCTTCCGTCACAACAGAGATCGCCGCGATCTTCGCCCACTTAAGCTCGGCAGCGGCGTAGCCAGCGGCAGTAACCGGCTTGCGGTAGCCTTCACCGACCCACTGAGCCGTGCCTGCCGTGGTCTTGCCGGGGATGCGCACGTTGAACGGCACACGGCGCAGGCCCGGGATGCCACCGACGCCGAATTGACCGACGATGGTGCGCGGGCGCAGGAACTCCAGGAACTCGCTGGTGAGGTTCTGGTAGTCCACCAGAGCACCGGCCCAGGTTGGGCTGGTGGTGTTGCCGGCGGCCACAGCTGCCTTCATGACGTTCTGCAAGCGAACGTCGTTGCCGAACTTGTTCTCGGCGAACGACTTGGCGCTGTTGACATCGCCCTTGGCGGCGAACATAGATAGGGCGAAGCGAGCGAAGCCCAGACCGGGCTCATCGTTCTTGACGGTCTTCACCACCGCAGGGGCACCACGGCTTCCACCGAGCGCAATCTTTCCCGACTTCTCTTCCGGTTCGATGGCCTTGGCACTTGCTTTGTCTGCAGCCTCGACATCCGCCATGCGCGAGAAGCGCGCAATGTCGTCGTCCAGCCGCTTGATCTCGCCACCCAGGGTGTCGAATTGTTCCGCTTCGCCCGTATCCATGGAACGACCTTCTTCCATCGACTTGCGCGAAACCGCCTCTTGTTCTGCCGACTTGGCAGAACGGGTCGCCTTTAGATCGGCAACGTGTTCAGCAAACGTCTTCATGACGTCTCCTTTCAGAAATAATGAAAAAGCCGCCTCTAGGGCGGTTCAGATGTCAGGTAGCCGCCTCGCGCGCGGCTCGTTAAGGCTGATCACTGCGGCCTGCGTGCAACGGCAGGCGGCCGATCAAAAGTCAGGCGCGGACCAGTCGGACGGCGCCGTTAAGATTCTTTTGCTGCTCGATACTCTTGATTAGCGGTACCGATTGAAGTTGGGCGGCCCTAGCGTCCAGCGACCGAATCTGTTGAAGGACTTCGCCGGGCAGCATGCCGCCTTCTGGCAGCGACTTGTACGCGTGCACCAAGGCATCCGGATTGGCGGGCACTCCTACGAGAGATAGTTCCAGCATCTCCCACTTGAGATAGCGCAGGCCGCCAGTCTGAAGCATCTCCACAGCGTCATCCAGAGGGTTGAAACCGATGCTGACCGCTTGCAGCAGGCGGTACTTCACGGAATGCCATGCTTCATTCACTCGGTCGCGCACCGTGCCCTCTTCCTTCACGTCGGGAATCGAAGCCTCGAACGGCACGCCCGTTTTGGTGGGGCGGCCAAATTCGACATGCCCCACCGGCTTGTCGTGCTTGTGGTACAGGAAGAGATTTACGGGGCCGCGTTGCGTCATCCCCATCGGCTCGACTACATCACGCACGCGGTCGGGCGTCGGAGTCGTTGCAGTTCCAGTCAGGATGCGTCGCTCATCGTTGACCGCCTTGACCTCGAAAAAGCTGTATGCCCTCATTTCTGCCTCGCTTCCATCTTGGCGAGCATGGCTTGAGCCTTCTCGCACATTTTTGTCATGCCGCGCCGACATAGCCACGCGACCAGCTTCCGTTGACGGTTGATGCAGCCTTGGCACATGTCAGCCTGCCGTTGCCAGAATGAGTTTGCGCGTCGGCGCCTGCTCTTGAGGCATCGCCGCCACCGCCATTGCCAGCGAAACCATGCCGTCAATCCGGCCTGACGATTTCGCCTTCGTAAACTTTCGGTTTCCGGCCGGATCCTGGACGACTGCAGCGTTCATCGCGCACATCGTCAGCACCGGGTGTTCGCCGTGCTTCAGCTTGGCTCCGAGCAATCGCGCTTCCAGTTCGCGCAGCGCCGGGCTCATCGACATAAAGCCCTGGCCAAACTCAACGAACTTCTTCAGTTCATCTTCGGTAAATCCGACACGAACTAGCCAGGGCGTGAGAAAGCGCATCATGGCGCGGTCAAAGGCCAGCGCCACCACGTTGCAGGTGTCGAACACCTTGCGCAACTCATGTGCAATGAATTCGTACTCGATCGCTCGACCCGGCGTGGTCAGGAGCAACCCTTGATCCGCCCACACGTCATACGGAACCCGATCATTCCGAGATTTCTCGGCTAGCCCTTCCTCGGGCAGCCAGAAGCTCGGGTGAACGTCACCTTCGTCCGACACTAGCACCAGCGCCGTCAAGTCGGACACACTGGACAAGTCGAGACCGCCGTAAACCGTCTTGCCGGCCAGGTTCCCTGGCTGCGCGCCGTTCTCTTCCCAGATCGCCCGAGAGACAAACGGGTTGTGCGCCTCCACACGCTGATTCAGGATCAGGTTTCGGTACGAGTTCTCCCGGCTAGGCATGCGCTTGGCGTCTGCTGCTTGGCGGCGCACCTCGTCCTTGTTCATGAAGTCATCAAAGTGCGGGTTAGCCGCCCTAATTGCTTCATCCGAGAACGCTTCCAACTCCATCGGCGCCGTATGCAGCACCACCTTCTGCCGCCTGTCAGCCCCTGTCAGCGCGTCATCTATCAGCAGACTAAGCAAGTCTGCATCCGTCGGCGCCTGGGTACTGATCACTATCGACAGCGGCGAATCCTGCGCAGCACTGGCCGTCTCCAGGGCCTCGTAAAGCTCGAACCGAGGCCCGCGCACCTGGCCCAGCTCGTCATGAATGGTGAAGGCAGGGCTCAGACCGTAAGCGGTGCTGGCCTCTGCCGACAGCGCGCGGTAAAGCGTCCCCATCTCCGTGCAAAACAACTGCTTGGCCGTATCTCGAATCAACACGTATTCGGACAGGTCCGGCGACATCCGCACCACCTTGGCCGCCAGGGCGAACAAGATTGCCGCCTGCTCCCGGGACTGCGCTGCGCTGTACAACTGGCTGTTCGGCTTCGCCTCTGGACCGCACAGGTGCAGGAGCAGCAAGAATGCAGACAGCGCCGTCTTGGCGTTCTTCCGAGCCATGCTCAGGATGAACAGGCGCGTCGGACTGTCGTAAATCTGCTTGATCCAGCCGCGCTGGTGCTTCGTCAGCTTTACCGGCTTACCTACCAACTTGCCTTCGGGGATCCTGCAGTACTGCTCAATCCAGGCAATGTTGCGGTCGCCCCGCGTCAGCCGTCGACGAGTTCCCAAGGCTTCCTAGACTTCGCTTGCCGACCGTTCGCACGGCCGACGGTCTTCGGGTCGGCTGTCGCCTGACGCGTAATTCTCAGCCGCGTGGCCAACGACGAAGCCGCGCGCCCTTCCCGTTCCTGCATCGCCAGCAATCGGTCATACCTTTTCAGACCGTCATCGTCCGCCAACCACGACCGATCGAAGTTCATGATCTCATCCGCCAGCAATCGGGCCTGGACGACGTGACGACAGTACTGCTCCAGCAGGGGGCTATGCGTGGGTGAGAAGGCGGATGCAGGCTGGTCATTGACCACTTCCGCCCAGACCATCCGCTCGGCATCCGTGATGTGTACTGGAGGCCGAAGTCGCGAGTCGCTGGAAACGGACGCAACTTGGGCCGGAGTCATCAGTTCTGCCTGAGACTTCCTGCCCCGCTGAGCCATTTTTGCCTTTAACTGCGTCCCGCTTTTTTTCTGGACGTTTATGAAAAAAGAGTTGAGCGGCCGGTCTTGGTCGCGTTGCTCATTTTTTGAGCACCCCTCCCCCCGGCCATTTGTAACATTTCCGCCCCATGGATGAGAATTTTTCTCATTTCCGTAGGGCATCAGAGGGTGGCGCGAACCCTCTATGGGGTAGCCATCCTCACCGATCTGTACCTTCCTGCGCCCGGACTTCTCGAGCGCTTGCTTGTCCGAGTCATGATGCGCTTTGCATAGTGACTGGAAGGGGCCGTTCCAGAACTTCTCTGGATCGCCCTTGTGCGGCTCGATGTGATCGCACACCTTTGCCTCTGTCACCCTACCCTCTGCCTCGCACATCACACACAGCGGATATGCCCGCAGATGCCGCTCCCGCAGCTTCTGCCAGCGCCAGGTCTTGTACCAAGCGCTCCAGGGTTGGCTGCTCATAGCGGCTGGGAATCGTCCCGCTCGCCGCCTACTGCCTCGCCATCAAGCGTTAGCTCGGGCCGTTCCACCTCTTCGCCTTCATCTGCCAGTGCATCCAGTAGGGCGTCGAGCTTGGCTTCGATGCGGTCAAGCTGCGATGGCTGGCTCTGCTGAAGTACGTATTCGTCGGGGCCAAGCATGCCAGGCACTGCGACGGCAGAATCGACGAGACCCTCAGCCTTCTTAAGGCCGTCTATCCAGCTCATGCCGAGGGGCGCATGTCTTCGAAGATCAAGCCGTCCCATCCCTCTACGTAGTCCCAGCCCTCAGCGTGAATAGCCCAAGGCCGAACGTCTTTCGGTCGTTTGTCCATTATTTCGCTCCGGACGGCCCCAGGCCTTGCTTGCGCTTGGGGTAGAACGGTGAGTCTTCGCGGTCTTGTGCGCCGAACATGGCAGATCCTTGATTAGGCCCGAGCATACTGGCGCATGCTGTCGCCAATATTGCTGACGTCAACGGCGACGTCTTTCACGCCATTGATAGTCCCCACATTCACGGTGACCGTCAGCTTGGTGACCTCACCAACACCAGCGTGGATTGAATACTCGGTGGCCAAAAGCTTCAGCCCGTCCAGCGTTAGGGCGCCTTTGCCTGGACCTTCCATCGATACGATCAAGTCGTGCAAACGTTTCACGGTAGCTCCAATGCAAAAAGCCCCGGCGAGTGCCGAGGCTTTGTTTCCTATGGACGAGCGCCGTCCACTTGGATTGATCTTAGTGAGCGCGTACAGCGTATGCAACCCCTCACGCGATCACCTTAATCATGTGTCGCCGCCGCAACATCGGAAGAAGCATTTCCTTCGCTGCTTGGTACCGGGTGTGCTGTTCTTCCAGGGTGCAACGTGGGTTGCGGAACACCTGATTTGGCACATCCTTGTTGCGCATGCTGATGCCAACAGCGGCGCGCAGGTCAACCGGCAGCGTACTCAGGCAGACATCTACCTGTTCCGCGGTGTACCGGTTCAGCTTCGCGTCGGTGTCGTCGTCATCCCCATAGGCGTCCATGTCGGAAACGCCTTGGAATCCCGGCGCCACACGGCTATGCCCCAGATGCTCCCGATGCGCCTTGGCCCAGTGGTACCAGGTCATGAGCAGTTCTTCCAGTTGTTCGCTTTCGTCTTTCGTCATGTGATCCTCGCTGAATAGCTGCTCTAGTTCTTTCCTTGCCTGCTCCTGCCGAGTCAACTTCGGCGGCTGCCGCGGCTTGCGCTCTATCCCCTGTAGTCGTTCGCAGACCATGGCCGGGTCACCCATCGCCCACTTAGGCAGGAGCGCACCCATCACGCGAACTCCGGGCTATACAGCACCTTGCTGCTCATGTTGATCGGCGCAGGCATCCCATTGAGCCGGGCCGCAGCGTTCCTCATTTGGGCGTCCAACTTGTAAGTCCGATCAGTGGTGAACATCAATCGCGCCGGCACCACATCCGTGGGCTTGAGAGCAACCCAAGCGCGGATCAGAATCATCGGATCGTCCGACTGCAAGGCGGGTTCAACCTGGCGGATGGCTTCAGCAATGCCGTCTGCTGCACGGTTCTTCTTGCTCAAAGTCACGCCATATTCGGAGCGCAGTCTCGCGATTGCCGAGTTACGCATTTGTTTGTTGGAGTCTTCAGCGCGTCGGGGGAGTGCCATGATGTTTGCCTTATTGGATAGAAGCTTGAACAGTCAGGGCCACACCGAGAGCGGGCCATGCGTGGCTGGATACCCCGTATAGGGGGCCAGGTTTGGTCTTGGTGCCAATCTGGGGCGTTGCGCCACCACCAGAGGGCGGATACAGATCAATGATGGCGCGGCGTACGTTTGCGTCTTTTGCCGTGTTCGTTCCGCATAGGTGCATCTTGACGTCCTTGCGGTAGACCAGCTTTACCGCCTCCGGGTCATGCCATGCCTGGACAAATCGCCCGATCCAAACGCATGTCTCGAAGACCTCCCGACCAACTGGCATCCCGTAGCTGGCGATCATCTCGATAGCCATGGTCGCGTAGATGCGGCTGGCAACGCGCTCAAGCATTTCGTCGTTTGGGAGAACTCCTGACGACAACACGCGGCCATCAGCAAGCACACACCACCCGGACTGAGTAGGGCCAGGGTCGATGGCGAAGATGCCGACGGTGCGGCCTGGCACGCATTCGGTACCAGCCAGAGGTTCCAGAGCAACGTCCATTTGTTTCATGCGCCCACCTGTGCACGGAGAACGCGGAACGGATCGGCTGCGCTCGGATTCCAACCAGCGCGAAGCGTCTGGATCAATTCATCCGCCATGGCCAACGCGCGTTTGCGTTCGTATGCGTTCATCATGGGCTCCGGCTTCTCTAGTGCCTCCACGTCCGTCCAGCGGTAGATTGCCGCACGCCCTGAGCCAGTGCCTTTACGCTCACCGGTCCGCTCGACGTAGCCTTGGCAAATAAGCCGGCGCATTGTTGAATCCGCTCTCCGCGGCTCTATCCCAATTGATTCAGCCACATCTCGAATCGTCTGGGGTCCATAGACTCGCAAGCAATTGACTATGGCAACCCCGTGCTTGTCGTGTTGTGCAAATTTCATGATTGCTCCCCATGACCCGCCAGCCTGCGGTAGCTGGGCCAGTCGAAAACGACCATCTTCCCGCCGCCTTCTCGTAGTCGGTCAATGACCCGCTCGCCGATAAACTCGGTCAAGGCATCTTTGGCCAAGTTGCTCAGCAGGATGGTCGGCTTCATAGCCTCATAGCGGCCATTGATGATCTCGAACAAGTACATCTTTTCCGTTTCGGACCCGAATTGAACGCCCACTTCATCGAGCACCAGCAGGTCAGGCTGAACTAGCGCCTGGATCGCATCGGCTTCCGACTGCTCAGACCCCTTGCGGAATGTCTCCTTGATTGACCTGATCGCACTCAGGACCGATGTAAAAACGGCCATCTTGTCCTTGGCGATGATCTCGTGGCAGATGCCCACGGCCAGATGCGTCTTCCCTGCTCCGACACCACCGCAGAAAATCAGGCTTTGCCCGGTCTTCTCGCATTCCGCGAAGTCATCGGCGAACTTCTTGGCTACTTGCAAAGCCTTGGCCGGTCCTTGGGCGTGCGGTACGAAGTTCGACAACCTACGGTCTGCAAAGCGTGGCGGTATGGCAGCCTTCCCCAGCAGGTAATCGGCGCGACGCTGGCGAAACTCACGCAACGTGGCCTCTTGCTGCGCAGCGCGATCCCTTTCGATGCGCTCTTCCGCACAGGCCGGGCAGTGGGGGCCGCCGCCCAGCGTATAGCCGTCGAAGTCGCCATGCGTGTCGCAGTGGCCCTTGGCCGGGGTGAGGCTAGAAAGTGCCATCCGCTGCAACCCCGGCGTGGTAGTCCTGCAAGCTGAAGTTTCCATGTGCTGATTTCCTCGCGGAAGAAAAGCCCGGCGCGGGTTTAGCAGATCGGCCAAGCCAACCCACCACGAATTTGCCCACGCCACGGCGAGTTTTCAGGTTTTGAGGGGATGCACGCAGCCAGACACGAGCCTTTGCCAGCTCGCCGCGGACATCCACTCCGGGGTAGGCAGCACTCCACTCAGCCACCAGGTCTTCAGTTATCTCGAACTCGGAGCCGTCTTTCACCGGAAGGCTGATGACGGGAGGCGGAGTCGGGACAAGTGCGAGCTTTACGCTTTGCTCGCCGCAGGAATCTGCGTCAGCAGATTCATTTTGTTGGTTGTCTTTTGGAAGGTTGTCTTTTGTGTGTCCGAGATTCGGACTATCGACCTGTCCGGATTTCGGACTAGCAGATGCACGGAATTCGTTCACCTGTCCAAGATTCGGACTAGTCCGAGATTCGTTCACCTGTCCGGATTTCGGACTAGCAAACCACCGCGAATAGTCCTTGTTAATTCCAACTAGAGATCCATACTTCCCCGGGCGCTTGGTGATAACCCCCATCGCGGCCAGCTCGTTCAATGCCGTGGTGATGTGCTGGCGCTTCATGTCGCCCAACAGCACGCCGATCTGCGACGCTGAAAGGTCGTCTTCCTTCTTGCCGTACCCATAGGTCTTGCGCAGAACTGCCAGCAGCACACGCAACGTGGTCTGCTTAAACGGGAAAGCCATGATTGCCTCGAACAGCTCATTGGCAATTTTGATGTGGCCATCCTCGACCTGCGGAGACTTAGGCATCGCGTTCACACAACCTCCAGCATCCCAGCCGCCACCAGAGCGCCAGCAGGCACCTCGCAACCCTGAGATTGAAGCTGTTCGATGCACCACACCAGCAGATCCATCTGCTTGCCATAGCGCGTCTCAAACATCGCCTTGTGCGGGTGAACCGCGATAGCCAGGCCATCGTCTTGGTGGTGGCTTCCACACAGCGGCAGAACCTTCCAGTGAGCGTCAGGCTTCGTCCGACCATCGATGTGGTGGATCGACACGTAGTCGTTGAAGATCCCATCCATGCGACAGGCCACGCAGCCTATGCGACTCGCAAGCTGATCATGGAATTCTTTCTGAGCGGTCGACACAGACGCGCCTTTCATGCCATTCGACTTGATCGGCTGGCTGCGACGGCTGATCGCGCCACGAGCGCGGAGCGGCGTGCTGCGCTTGAGAGTGGTGTTCCAGGTCATGCAGCCTCCACTTCCAACATGACGCCACGCGCGAAGAAGTCGTCGCGCACGGCTTCGGCATACTTGGTCAACTGTTTGGTTGTCATACGGGACGTGACAGGGAACACACGCATGACAAGCAATTTCTGCTCGTATGTCAGTCCCTTGATGGCGCCGTCATAGGCTTCACGAAACTCGTCATCCTCAGCACGCAGGATCGGCACGCCGTGATGCAGCTTGCAGTAGCACTTCCATCCCATGGCATCGTCTTCCGGCAGGGCCAGAGAGATTTCTTCGTACCAGGCGTGAGAGAAAGCGTTTTGCGACCGTGAACGAGTCTTCGCCTTGATCTCTACCTTGTAGCCATCGGGCGCATGAGCGCACGCATGCGCGGCGTTGCGACGGGCCAGGGGGCTGGAGAGGATGAAGACCCGGTTTTCCATCACTTACTCGCAGCGCGCAGAACGTTGCGCTCAAGGCGGTGGCACATGGTGCGCAGGTCACGGACAAACTCGACGATGCGATCGGCCTCGGACTGATCAATCTTGCCGTCCGCAACAGTCTCAGCCGTCACACCCAGGACGCTGCCTGTGATTGCACCGATCTGCATGACCTTTGACTGGATGGCAGTCAATTCGCAGGCCCAACCACCAGCGGGCGCAGGCGGGACGGAGTCCACTGCCAAACCCTGTTCCGCAGCGAACGCCAGAAACCAGTCGTGGGCGTATTCCACACCGCCGTCCTTCTCTTCCATCCATTCGGACAGAAGGCCGGCCATTTCCACGCTGATCGCATCGCCTTCAGAACGCTTGAGCTTGGCGCGAAGCGATTCGGGGTGAATGGACTTGCCACGGCGTTCGGTCAGGAAGCGAGCCGCATCCGCCACGCCGCCCGGCGTCTTGCGCACGCAGTTGTACAGAACGTCGAGCCAGTCAGTGTTGGAATAGTGGGCGGTCATGCGTCACCTTGAAATCCGATTAATTTCAGCCTTTCGGCCTTTGTGCGGCGCATCTAAGATTCACCGCATGGAACAAACAACATCGATCTACGAAGCGGTTGCCGAGAGCGCTTTAATGGCCTTGGCTCGGCGCGGCTTACGCAAATACGCCCAGTCCACGCTGGGGCAAAGCCGCTCGCAGCGAACGCCAGTAAGCGCCTCGATACGAGGACAGTGCTCGGCCGGCACCTGACGACCAGGCTTCTTCCATTGATTAAGAGCCGCGCGACTAACTTTCAGGGCACGGGCCAGGGCAGCTTCCGATCCGAAGACCTTTGCCGCCTCCTCCAAAGGGTGGGTGGTTTTGTCGTCCATGCCTGAAGTCTACATTTTGTAGACCTAACAAGTCAAGCTTTTATAGACCCGATAAGTACAGAATTTCTTTACACTGCCGCCATGGATATAAAGAGTTGGATCAAAGCCGCCAGACAGCACGCCGGGTTCACCCAAACACAACTGGGTGACCCCCTTGGCGTGGGCAAAGGCAACGTGTCCGCCTGGGAAAAAGGGCGCCACGAACCCAGCTTTGAACAGCTGGTTCAGATAAGCAAAATTACGGGCTACACAGAGCCTCTCCCCGGTCTTTCCGGTGTTGCGCAATCGGCACAGCACGCTGTCTCAGTCTCGAAGCCGAAACCATGGCCCTTCCCTGCAATATCAGAAGATGAGATCCACACCCTCCCAGCAGCGCAGTTGAGCGAGTTACAGGGAGCCTTGGCGCTGGCTATCGCACAATTGAAAATCGGCATCACAGTGGCTACGAGGCCTGCTCAGAAGCTACCGGGTTCGGCTAGAGGCTCATTGGTGGACACCCATGCAGCCGATGACGCGTTCCCAATGCCCGACGTGCTTGGCAAACAGTCGGCCGGCTCGCAGAAAGTCTCGATTTCGGCCAACGTGATGACAGGTGCGCCTCTCGCTGCCAACGATAGCTTCGAGCCTGTGCCTGAATTAGCAGATGTGCGCCTGGCCGCCGGAGACGGTATCGAGAACCATACCGAAGATGAAACCGGCGTCATCCAGTTCCGAAAGTCGTTCTTAAGATCTGTTGGTGCGGATGGCGGTAAAGCTCTAGTGGTGTATGCCAAAGGCGACAGCATGGAGCCCATCATCAGAGATGGTGCCGCCCTGCTCATTGTGCCGAATTCTGATCTGACAATCCGCGACTTGGCGGCCGGCGGTGTCTATGCGATCAATTACGACGGCAAGATGATCGTCAAGACTGTGGCGCGGGACAAGCTCACGCAGCGATGGGTAGCGAGGTCGTTTAATTCTGCCTACGCCGACATAGCGCTGGAGAATGGACACCCTATACGAGTTTTAGGTCAGGTCGTATGGGCAGGATCTCGGATAAGAGATGACGAATCAGGACAATGGGTCAGGCAATAGCGAACAATCAGAAATGGGCGGGTTGAACACCATATGAAAACGGTAATTCTTGTCCTAGCAATCGCAGTTGCAGCCGTAGGTTGCTCAACAAAGAACTACGGTCGGCAAGGCAGCCTCACTGAGTATGAAAGCTCGCGCATGTCATGCTCTGACATCGAGCTAGAAGAGGCCAAGGTCCATGGCTGGGTCGATCGGGTGAATAAGGAAAGCTCATTCGACGGCCGAGACGCGCTCGCAGTGATGGGTGACTTTGGAATTGGGAACTCCATGGAGAAGAAGGCAGCGATCAAGTCCGCAAATGCGCGTCTGTGCCAACTTCAAACGGTCGCCGTCAATAAGCAGTGCCGCCCAGAGCCGCCTTTTGAGGAACCCCCAATTAAGCCCCCAGCCCATTCGCAGGGCGAACCTCAAGCAATGCGATTATCGTCGTCCCCGGAGCCTAAGAATCCGTGCCTCAAGATGTAGACAGAAGAAACATGCAACGAACACTCATCACTCTTTTAGTCGCGCTCGCGCTCACTGGCTGCATTACCGTAGCTCCAGAGGAAAAAGACGCGACAGTCCGACGCGGGAACGCTCCGGAAAGTGTGGTGGATTTGCAGGCTGCGACGAAGGCGGTCAAGGTTTACGAAAGTGCGCCAGAACAAGCGCAAAGCTTAGGCACTGTGACTGCCATCCGCTGCCACGCCAATCTCTATGAGCCAAAGCCAACCGAGGAGACCTTGCGAGGCGACCTGCTGATCAATGCCTTTGCAAAAGGGGCGAATGGCGTGAGTGACATACAGATTGTCCGCCAGCCCGGAAACCTTGGATATAACTGCTACTTCCGCTTTTTTGGCACCGCGAAGGCGCTAAAGGTGTCCGGGCAATAGCTTCTGGCCTGGCAGCGCGGCTGCGAGACGATGAGGCTGGGCAGTGGGTGCGGTCATGAGGCCGCAGGTAATGATCGAAGAACCTAAGCCGAGGCTACAAGAATGACAGATCCCATTGCTTCATTGACCGAGACCGACGACGAATGGACGATCTCTGTCAGGTATGAAGGCGGCGAAGCGGATGCTCATGAAATTGATCTCTATCAGCTAGGAGCATCGCTTCAGGGCTTCGCTCGGGTCCTAGCCGTTAGCGCGCATTTCGCCGAGACGGGGAAATACAACAAGCAGTTCGACACGCTATCCGTACGGGTCGTTGCCCAGCCTGTCGAAGAACATCATTGCTATGAAGTCGCCGCCACAATCGTTAAAATTGCAGGTAGCAAAGAACTGTGGTCTGGCCTAGGCACAGCCCTTTTCATGGGAGTGGTAGGCTACGTGTTCAACCGTAGGAAGGCGGAGGAAATGAAGCATCTTAGCGAAGCTCTTAAACAGGTGATCGGCTCGCAATCCGACACCCAAGAGCGCTTGCTTCTCACGATTGAGAAGCTCGCAGATGCTCTGCGCCCGTCGGTTAGGCAAGCGCTTTCCCCGATTGGGAAATCTGTCGAATCGATCAGTCTACGGGGCAAGGACGATGCTGCTCCGCGCGTAGTGCTTGATCGGGAGACCAAGGAATTGGCAAGCGTAGATGTGGAAAATACGATCACCCCTTCGCAGCAATTGGTCGGCGTAATATCCGAACTCGACATGATCTCCGGCTCATGCAAGGTCGCGCTCGAAAGTGACCCAAGCATTCGTATTCCAGCCAAGATTGTAGACCCCGTGGTTAGTCAGCCGAACAATCCTTACGCAGTAGCCCTGAGTCAAATTGCATCGATCCAGTTCACCGCGAAAGCGGAGATTGACGTAGAAGGCAACGTCGTAAATCTATACATAAGCGACTGCGCCAAGTAATCTTTTGGATCTGGCCAGTTCAAAAGCCACCTCCGGGTGGCTTTTTTGTTGGCGTACAACGTTCAGTTGTGCTCAATGCTCCTACGTCAGGTCAAACCGTTAGAATTCCCGCATGACCGCAATCATCTTCTTCTGGTTGTTGTTTGCCCTGGTCGTGGGACTGATCGCTTCCAGCCGCGGCCGGAGCGGCTTCGGCTGGTTCATTCTTGCTTGTTTGATCAGCCCGCTACTGGCTGGGCTCATCGTGCTTCTGAGTTCGAATCTGGCAAGCACTTCAGGCCGCTCCTCCCCCTCGACTCACGTCAAATGCCCAGACTGCAAAGAGCTGATCCTAAAAGACGCGCGTGTGTGCCGTTACTGCGGATGTAGGCTGGTCGTCCCTTCGCTTTCCGGCGTGCAGCCCGACGATCCATCCCTTGTTTCCGAGCTTCAAGACATAGGTGCGTGGCGCGTCCTATATGTAGCCGGCGTCGTAGCGATTCTTGCTGCCGTCGTGTTGGTAGCGATCTGGCGCTAATCTTGGGTGCGATGAATCGCTAGAGCGGCTATCAGCTCTTCCCTGATGACGGCTCTAAGCGCGGCTAAGTCCGGAGAATCATCCGGCGACATTGACCTTTCAAGTCTTGCCACAATCTCCGCATTCGCCGAGCGGCCATTCTTCGCTGCCAATTCATTTATCTGATCACGCATGCCTGGCGGCAGGCGGACCGTCACCTGATCCCAATTTCTAACTTGCGAGGCTCGTACTCTTCCCATGCGCGGCAGCGTACCCGCACAATGCTGGAATAAATACTCGCACTGTGCGAGTGTTTAGGCCGTGTTCGAAGCATCGCCCTCACCTGGGTGGTGCTGAAATTCCATCAAAGAGCGCAGACACATCGTGCAAGCGCTCAGTTGATCGGCCGAAGGCATCAAAGGGGTGAGCATGAGGACCACAATTGAAATCGACCTGGACATATTCGAGGAAGGCATAGCCAAGCTGGAACAGTTGGAAGCCCTTCTAACCTGTACTGCCGGGCCGGGCTTCACCGGCTTTTCGACTCTATCGTCAGACCGGCAAGAGCACGTCATCACCCTAGCCGCGGACTTAGCGCAGGCGGCGAAGACCGCCTTGTCCATCGAAGGCTGACTCAGATACATAGCCGTTACAAAAAAGTCTAGGGAACCGAGATTCCCCGGTCTCGTTTTTCTTGACTTGAAAGTCTAGGTTTTCTATACTTCTCTCATGCACTGAAGGTTTGGTGCCGTTGGACAGGCGGTGGCGCCGCCGAGAGAGAAAGCCCGGATGCCCAGACCGTAAGAGTGGTGGTGAACCACGCGGGAATTGCCTAGCCAGGGCTGCAACCTGGTGGACCGGATCGCCACGACGAGTACCCCTTGGGAGACGTGGACGCTGCGAGCAAGGGAAGAGGATATGGCCTCGAAAGAGGCCACATTCACCAGCCCGTTCTATGAGCGATGGCTGACGAATGAACAAGGAGATAGACATGTGCACCGTCGTAGCCATACGTGATGGCGACTTGATCGAAACAGTGGGCGAGTTGGCAGACGCGTTAGGGATCGATGCCAAGACATTCAGTGTCGACCCCAGAGAAAACTGCTTGTGCAATGCCGACTTCGCAGCCGCGGCCAAGGCTTCGGGAAAGTTGGTACGCCGCGCCGACAGTGACGAGGGCTTCCCGTGGCCCGAGTACATCTTTGAGTGATCTGCCTGCGCCGTGACAGGACGCAGACACGTGAACAACGCCCCAGTGGGGCAGCATGGAGAACGGCAATGCCCAATTGGGTCACCACCAAGATTCGCACCACGCCGGAAGTCATCAGCGCGATGACCAACAAAGATGATGGCCGCATTGACTTTGCTATTGCTATGCCCTTTCCCGGCGAATTCCCCTGGGATGGCATATCGATCAAGGCTGAAGAAATGGCCGAAGTTGTGGCTGGGATTCCGGTCAACGGTCATCCCTTGATCGCATCGCTGCAACGTTCCAGCAGAGCAGAAGCAAAGTTGTCGGCCCTGGATGATGAAGAATTCGATCAGTTCATCCAGATGCTGAGAAACCACCGCAAATGCGGGTTTCTGCACCAGATGGACTTTGCCCGGGCTTCGTGGGGGACCAAATGGAACGCGTGTGAGAGCAGCGTTTCCGAAGATGGGTCTGAAGCTTCGTTCGACACTGCGTGGAGCTGCCCTAAGCCTGTGCTGGCTGCGCTGTCTCAGCGGTTCCCGGAGGCAGAAATTCACGTCACGTACGCAGACGAGGACATCGGCAGTAATTGCGGAACCTACGTATTGAAGTCTGGTGCGGTCGTTTCCTCAGATATCGCGCCCAGATGGGCAGAGCAGTCCGATGAAGAGAAGAAACGCTGGACCGCCTTCGCTAATGAGGTGAAGGGCTGGGAGCCGGAAGAAGACTGATCCCGCTTCTTTCAGGATTCATACCGATTAACAAGGAGAACGAGATGCCACGCTGGTTTGATCAAGCAGAGGAACAGATTGAAAGCGACTACGACACTGGGTTGATCGACGCGAAGGAATACCAAGCGCAGATGCGAGACCTGCATGCCGAACTTCGCGATGCCGCCCAGGAAGAAGCCGAACGTGCATACCGCGATGTGATGGACAGCTAACCCCCATCCCGTTGATAAGCCCGAGGGGCAAAGGAGAAGTAGATGGACATTTATGAGTGCGAGCGCCGCGCTATCGATGACGGCGCGTCCGATTCGGCGACCTTCGATGTCGTAGGACCGAATGGAACCATTCCCGTGAAGTGGCTGGATGCACACATGGGGATTATGAAGGGGGATGGGCAGCCAGGCTTCTGGACCACCAGGGATGTGGCGCAGCAAGCGAGCGCATTGGGCCTGAGAATCGAGAACTATCAGCCCAACGTCTGATATCCCCCCCCTGGTGCTGCATAGCAGCCGTAGCCGCACGAAACGCGGCATCCCCCCAACGGCTGCTCAGGCCGGCGAATCCCACCCCATCCCCTACCTTCCTACGTCAGCCTTCCCTAAGGCTGGGGGTTCGCCGCCCTGAGCATCTACGACTTACCGCAGCTGCCCTTCCCCACCTTCAAGCCTTCCACACCATACCGCTGAGTGCGCATCAAGCGTGGTGTGTGGTTGGCCGTGAGAACCGGGCCGAGGGTGGCTGCACCTCACACGGAGACCGCCATGGACACTTTCCACGGTGATGAACACCTTGAAGTACTCACGGCGTCGCCGCAGGAAGTTGGCGTCGTCATGCAGTCAACCCAAACCTGGGACTCTGACGGGCATACGGCCCACTGGTGGGCAGCACGGCTCATGGAAGCCGAACTCTTCGCCAATTTGGACATATACGACGCCGAACACATGCTGCGCGCGGTCATGCGCAGCGGTGATTCCCAAATGGCGCGGCTCCAGCGAAAGATCCTGGACGCCGTGCAGATCGAGTTAGAGGGATGACATGAGACGCCTGCTCCGCCGTTTGCTTCAAACCGATGCCCACGTTGCCGTGGGTATTTTTTCGATCATCTGCGCCATCGTCGGGGTCATGTCTGTCCTACAACAGGAAGACGAAGCCGCCCGCCTCGCTGGTGATGGCACAACCAAATACGCAGCCAAGGACTGACATGACCGAAGCAACCGAGATCGCAGAACTGCCGCCGAAGGAATCCGCCCTGGCCGTGTATTCCAAGCCAAGCGGCCTGGACCCGTGGCTGGATAAGATCCGCGCCGAAGTGACTGGCCATGTACCGGACCTCAAGACCAAGAAGGGCCGCGAAGCGATTGCCAGCCGGGCGTTCAAGGTCCGCAAGGTCAAGACCGCCCTGGACGGCATGGGCAAGCAGCTAGTGGACGACCTGAAGGATGTGCCGAAACGGATCGACGCCGAGCGCAAGCGCATGCGCGACACGCTGGACGCCTTGGCTGACGATGTGCGCCGGCCGCTTACGGAATGGGAGCAGGCCGAGGAAGACCGCGTACAGCGCCATAAGGATGCACTCGAAGGCATCACCACGCTGGTCGTCAATTGCAGCGAATCGTCAGATTCGTTGCGCGCAGCACTTGGAGCAGTCGAGTCCATCGCCATCGGGCCCGGATGGGAAGAATTCGAAACCGAAGCTGCGCGCGCCAAGGACAAGGCGCTGGCTGGCCTTCGTGATCGCTTGGCCGCTCGCGAGAAGTACGACGCCGAGCAAGCTGAACTTGCTCGCCTGCGTGCCGCCGAGGCGGAACGCGAACAGAAGGAGCGCGAACTGCGCATTGCTCGTGAAGCGGCAGAACGTGCGCAGCGCGAAGCGGACGCAAAAGCCCAGGCCGAACGCGAAGCCGTGATCCGCCGCGAGCAGGAAGCCAAAGCCGCAGCCGAGCGCCGCGAACTGGAACTGAAGCTTCAAGCCGAGCAGGCAGAGAAAGGCGCAGCCCAGGCCAAGGCCGACAAGATCGCCGCCGAGCAGCGCGCCGAGCAAGAACGCCTCGCAGCCATCGAACGCGAAAAGCAAGCCGTCGAGGCTGCGCGTCAGGCCGAAATCAAGCGACAGGCCGACGCCAAGGCAGCGGAAGAAGCCGAAGCCGCCAGTCGTGAAGCCGACAAGGCCCACAAGGGAAAGGTAAACCGCGCCGCCTTGGATGCGTTCGTCGCCGGCGGCATGCCCGAGGAATGCGCCAAGCAGGCGGTCACGCTGATCGCCAAGGGCCTGATCCCCAACATCCGAATCACCTATTGAGGACGCCATGAACGACGTTATCGAAGCCCCGGCCCGGGAAGTGGCAATGTCTGGCGCTGGCCCCGCCGCCAACTCGCCTATGGGCATGATGCTGGCGGCCCTGAACCAAGGCGCGCAGTTGGACCAGATCGAAAAGATGATGGACCTGCAAGACCGCTGGCAGAAGGGTGAAGCTAAGAAGGCCTATGACACGGCGTTCGCTGCCTTCAAGGCAGAGGCGGTGAAGATCATCAAAGGCAAGGACGTGAAGGACGGCCCCCTCAAGGGCAAGTCATACGCGGAGTTGCACGACGTGGTCAATGCGGTAACGCCGGCGCTGTCCAAGCACGGCCTATCGTCTTCTTGGAAGCTGACCCGCGACGAGAAGGATTGGATGGAAGTGACGTGCTACCTGCGTCACGTCGGCGGCCACGAAGAAAGCGTGTCCATGGGCGGCCCGCCCGATGCTGGCGGCGCCAAGAACGCTATCCAGGCGCGCGCCAGCACCAAGACCTACTTGGAGCGCTACACGCTGAAGGCCATCACGGGCCTGTCTGAACAGGATGACGACACCGACGGGAACGCCGAGCGCGATGAGGAATTGCGCGATTCCTGGATCAGCAAGATCGCACAGGCCGACTCGCTGGAACAAGCCGTGAAGATCTGGGAAGACGGCTGCGAAGCCATCCAGAAGACCAACAATCTCGCTGCCTTCGCCGCCTTCAAGAAGGCCTACGCGGACAAGCGCGCAATGCTCAAACAAGGATAAGCCTGATGAACCTGATCACCCACACCGACCCTCAGGGTTCCCCGGAATGGCTGGAGGCGCGCCGCGGCGTCATCACCGGTAGCCGTTTCAAAGACTGCCGCGACAAGCTCAAGAGCGGCGCGCCCTCCAAGAAGTGCATGGACTACGCGATGGATGTGGCACGTGAACGCCTGGGCGGATGTGCGGCGGACAAGTTCGCCACCGCAGCAATGCGTACCGGCACCGAGCAGGAGCCTTATGCCCGCGCCGCGTACGAAGCCCGGACCAAGTTATTTGTCGAAGAAGCCGGGTTCATCACCACCGAAGACAACCTGTTCGGCGTCAGCGTGGACGGAATGGTCGACGCCGACGGCCTGATCGAAATCAAGACGATGGTGTCGTCTGCAACCCTGTTTAACGCTGTCGTGGATGGCGACATCAGCGATTACATCGACCAGTGCAACGGCGCCATGTGGCTCCTAGGTCGCAAGTGGGTTGACCTGGTTTTGTGGGCGCCTGACCTGGAACCGATCGGACGCCACCTGACCATCCGCCGTATCGAGCGCGACGACAACGCCATCGAGGAACTGGAAGCCGACCTGATGGAGTTCGAACGCATGGTCACCAAGTACGAAACCCTGCTCAAGAAGGAAGCCGCGTAATGGCCAGCGTCAACAAAGTGATCTTAGTGGGCAACCTGGGCCGCGACCCGGAAGTCCGCTACAGCCCCGACGGTGGGGCTGTCTGCAATATGTCGGTCGCCACGACATCCAGCTGGAAAGACAAGGCCACGGGCGAGAAGCGCGAAGAGACCGAATGGCACCGGGTCGTCATGTACAACCGCCTAGCCGAGATTGCCGGCGAGTACTTGAAGAAAGGCCGCTCCGTTTATCTGGAAGGCCGTCTCAAGACGCGCAAGTGGCAGGATAAGGACACGGGCGCCGACCGCTACAGCACCGAAGTGGTGGCCGACCAGATGCAGATGCTGGGCGGTCGCGACGAGGGCGACAGTGCGGCGCCTGAGCGTCAGCCGCAGCGCACGCCGGCACAACGCCCGACGGCCCAGCGCAACGAGTACGCCAACCAACGCGGCGGCTCCTCGTCTCAGTCATCGTCGCCGACAAACCTCGCCGACATGGACGACGACATCCCGTTCTAACCGTTCTAGGGGCTTCTATTCCGGCCGGTAGCCTTCGGCCTTGCGAAGTCCGCGGATGGCTTCCTCGGCAACCACCTTCGCCGCGCCCAAGGCCTGATCAAGGGTGTCGAAGGTTCCATCGAGCAGCCGGAACGATTGGTTCCCAGGGGTGATGCGAGTGAAAAGCCGGCCCTTACGTTCTTGAACTTCCACGGTATAGGACCAGCCCTCGCTGGTCCCCTTAGCAACCACCTTCCATTCCGGTTCCATAAGCCTCTCCATTTTTTTGGATCAGGAATCGTACCCCATTGCCTGGAGATCCAAATGGAATCCAAAGATGCCCCCACGTCCGACGACGACCCGGTAGTTGATTTGGTGATGGCCTTGGGTCTTCCTGGCTTCTGTATTGGCCTGCTGTTAGCCACCGCCGCCAT
>Ga0213829_1000413_pt1 | contig 41823 bp, 36 predicted proteins | sample MC6MC0896MG_FD_180665 | JGI IMG/M metagenome (GOLD analysis project Ga0213829, IMG submission 180665) | Enriched soil aggregate microbial communities from Iowa State University, Ames, United States - MC6-MC0896-MG | ecosystem: Environmental > Terrestrial > Soil > Unclassified | place: USA: Iowa... | reverse complement strand
TTACCTTTGCAACGCCTTAGGCAATAGTGCCTATTGTATAAAATATTTCATGAACCCATTTTTAGAACTGGGAATCCGTGAGGAAGTTGTTAATGCCATCTCAGAATTAGGTTTCGAAAAACCTTCTGAAATTCAGGAAAAAGCCATTCCTGTTTTATTGACTGGTAACGACGATTTTGTCGGATTAGCCCAAACTGGCACAGGAAAGACCGCGGCATTTGGTCTTCCATTATTAGAGCAATTAGACTTTTCTCAAAAACACCCACAGGCATTAATCCTTTGCCCTACTCGGGAATTATGTTTACAAATCTCAAAAGATTTAGAAAAATTTGCTAAATACGTTGACAACGTACATGTTGTTGCTGTATATGGAGGTGCAAATATCTCAGACCAGCTGCGTCAAATTAGACGTGGAGTGCAAATTGTAGTAGCGACCCCAGGTCGTATGTTGGATATCATCGGCAGAAATGCGATTGATTTTTCAAATGTAAAATATGTTGTATTGGATGAAGCGGATGAGATGCTCAATATGGGCTTCAAAGAAGACATCAACAACATTTTGTCAGAAACTCCTGACGAGAAAAAAACTTGGTTATTTTCGGCGACAATGCCTTCTGAGGTACGTCGTATCGCAAAGAATTATATGACCGATCCAGTTGAGCTTACTGTAGGAACAAAAAACACCGGTAACGCCAACATTGAACACCACTATTATTTGATCAAAGCAAAAGATAAATATGCTGCGTTCAAACGTATTGTGGATTCAAACCCTGATATCTTTGGTATCGTATTTTGTCGTACAAAAATCGAAACACAGGATATCGCTGAAGCGTTGATCAAAGATGGTTACAATGCAGATTCATTGCATGGTGATTTATCCCAACAACAACGTGATAAAGTAATGAAACGTTACCGTGACCGTAGTTTACAATTGTTGATCGCAACAGACGTAGCCGCTCGTGGTATTGATGTAAGTGATGTAACTCACGTTATCAACTTCTCTTTACCTGATGAAACAGAAAACTATACACACCGTTCAGGCCGTACAGCCCGTGCAGGTAAAACTGGTATTTCGCTTTCTTTGGTAAACGTAAAAGAGCTAAGCAAAATCCGTCATCTTGAAAAGATCATCGGTAAACCTTTTGAGAAAAAACAAGTACCTCAAGGTGCTGAAGTTTGCGAAAAACAATTATTTTCTATCGTTAAAAAGATTGAAAATGTTGAAGTAAACGACGAACAAATCAGCCCATTCTTGCCTGCAATTATGGAAAATTTGGAGTCACTTTCAAAAGAAGATATCATCAAAAGATTCGCTTCTCTTGAGTTCAACCGTTTCTTGGATTATTACAAAAATGCACCTGATTTAAATATCGAAGCGCGTGACGGTGGTCGTGAAGACCGCGGTGATAGACGTGATGGTCGTTCACGTGAAGGTTCAAAAGGCTACACGCGTTTATTTATGAATTTAGGTTCAGTAGATGAATTCTCTCGTGGAGATATGTTGGGCTTCATCTGTAACAATGCGAATATTTCAGGAAAATCAATCGGTAAAATTGATTTGAAAGGCGTGTTCACATTCTTCGAAGTTCAAGATGCAGAAGTAGAAAAAGTATTCCAAGGATTCCAAGGTGTAGATTACAACGGTCGTCAAGTACGTATCGAAGTATCTGGTGAAGCAAGAGGTGAAGGTCGTAGCGACCGTGGCGGAAGAAGCCGTGGTGGTGATCGTGGCGGAAGACGTGAAGGTGGATACCGTGGTGGTGATCGCGGTGGAAGACGTGAAGGTGGATATGGTGGCGGCGAACGCAGTGGAAGACGTGAAGGCGGATTCAGTGGTGAGCGTCGTGATCGTGGTGAGCGTAGCAGCAATGGCGGTGGCTTCCGTGATTTCTCTGGAAAACGTAAAGAATCAAAAAGCAAATACTAATCATTAGTACTTAGCATAAGAGTTAAAGACTCTGGCACAAAAGCGATCAGCTTGAGATGCCAGAGTCTTTTCTTTTATTTCCCCTCCTAACAGTACAGGCACTAATATCTCCTGCCAATATAATAGTCTCTATAAAAAAGCGTAAATTAGCTGTATTATACGAACTGGACTTCTAACATGCCAATAGTAGCAACAAGATTATTTGATTTAGCATACCTGCAATATAATATTGCCCCGGATTTCCCGATGTTTTCTTTCAAAAAAGATAACGAATGGGTACAAGTAAGCAATACTCAATTTATTGAACAGGTCAACGAGACATCTAAAGGTTTGATCGCATTAGGCGTTCAGCCGGGAGAGAAAGTAGCATTAATTAGTGAGAACCGCATCGAGTGGAATATCCTTGATTTTGCTATTCAACAAATTGGAGCTGTAGTAGTCGCCATTTACCCTAATATTTCGACCTTAGATTACACGTATATCTTCAATCATGCCGAAATCAGGAAGTGTATTGTTAGTTCAAAGACACTATACACAAAGATATTAACGATACAAGATGATTGTCCGCAATTAAATGCTATTTACAGTCTAGACAAAGAGGATGGTCTAAACCATTGGCATGACTTCGTCTCCAAGGGCGAGATCATCACAGATGAAACGCTAAATCAACTACGTGATGGTATAAAAACCGATACATTGGCGTCCATCATTTACACCTCTGGCACAACAGGAAATCCCAAAGGTGTTATGTTGTCTCATAAAAATTTATTGGCAGATACCTTGAGTAGTGAATATTCCTTTCCTGTCGAACGCGGTGATCGTGCCCTCTCCTTTCTTCCAGTTTGTCATGCCTATGAACGCGTATTCCAATATGTATATATGTACAAAGGTTTGACAATCTTCTTTGCTCAATCGATGGATACGATAGGTGAAGATTTTAAATCCGTTAAACCACATATTTTTTCCGCTGTACCTCGTGTATTGGAGAAAGTTTATGAGAAGATTATGGCTACAGGAGAGCAATTAACAGGAGTCAAGCGTAAGCTATTCTTCTGGTCCTTGAGCGTCGGCGAAAAATACAAACTGGAGGGACGTACATGGTGGTATGACTTGCAACTGAACATTGCCCGTAAATTAGTTTTTTCAAAATGGCGCGAAGCATTAGGTGGTGACATCAAAGGAATAGCCTCCGGGAGTGCTGCTTTACAGGAAAGATTAATCCGTCTGTATATGGCAGCAGGAATTCCAATATATGAAGGTTATGGCCTCACTGAGGCGGGACCATGTATCGCTGTAAACTGCTATAAACGAGGCATGAAAATTGGTACTGTAGGCTTACCGTTAATTAATATCGAAATAAAGCTTGCTGACGATGGAGAAATATTGACTAAAGGCGAGAATAATATGATTGGCTATTATAAAAATCCAGAGGCAACAGCAGAAGCGATCAAGGATGGCTGGCTTTATACTGGGGACATTGGCCAATGGGTAGACGGTAAATTTCTTAAAATTATAGACCGAAAGAAAGAGATGTTCAAGACTTCTGGAGGAAAATATATCGTTCCGCAGCAGATCGAATCTAAACTGGTCGAATCTTCATTTATCGAACAGGCTATGGTACTTGGAGAAGGCCGCAAATTTCCTGCGGCGTTGATTGTTCCCAACTATAATAATCTTCTAGAATGGTCAAGAAGTGCTTTTCCCGCCCTTGCCAATCTTTCTAGACTAGATTTTCTAAATAGCCTAGAACTGAAACAGAAAATGGGATCGGAACTCAACCGTATTAATCAAAATTTTGGCAGCTGGGAGCAGATCAAGAAGTTCATCATAGTCCCCGACGAAATGACCGTTGAAACCGGTGAATTGACACCGACGTTAAAAATGAAAAGAAAAGTTATCTTGCAAAAATACGGACAAGAGATTGAAGATATTTATCAAAACTAGTCTACAAAAAAGCCTTTGTCAAAAACAAAGGCTTTTTTGTAATCAACTAAATTATATTCTTTATTTTTTAACAATCCGTTGACGAATCGCTTCATAGATCACTACTGCGGCCGACACAGATACATTTAACGAACCTATTTCACCGTACATTGGTATCTTGGCCAGGTGGTCGGCAATACGAATTAGGTCATTGGAAACACCAACGTCCTCTGCCCCCATAATTATACAGGTTGGAGCTGTATAATCCACATCGTAAATGCTCGAGGTTGTTTTTTCTGTACTGGCAACTAACTGCACACCTGAATCAATCAAAAATTTACCAACTTTGGACAAGCTATCATGGCGACAGACAGGGATTTTATAGAGTGCTCCAGCAGATGTTTTAATCGCATCAGGGTTAACCTCAGCTGAGCCCTTTTTAGGGACAATGATGGCATGTACCCCAGAACATTCCGCTGTACGTGCAATAGCACCCAAATTGCGCACATCTGTCACTCCATCCAACATCAGAAGTAAAGGAGTTTCACCTTTTTCATAAATCTGAGGGAGAAGTTCTTCTATATCATGATAGGTAATTGGAGAAATAACCGCAATTACACCTTGATGATTTTTACGTGTTATGCGGTTTAATTTTTCAATTGGCACCTGTTGAGAAGCGATATTATGTTCCTTTAACAAGGCTTTCAATTCTAGAATCAAACTGCCGCTCAAACCGCGTTGTATAAATAATGACTCGATCTCTTTACCACTATCGATTGCTTCGATTACAGCACGAATACCAAATACCATCTGATTCACTTCACGTCTTTCCCCGTGGTCGCGATCACGTCTCTGAAAATTTCCTTGCATAATAAATACTAAATATTTCCCTCTTCATGGAAGAGTTTGCAAATGTACAAAAATAAAAAACAACTAGCGCGTTTGAATTAGCTTAGCCCCAAGTTAAACTCCTTCCGCAAAGTATCTAAAAGCGGGTTTTTGTTGACCATTGCTTGATACTTCTCCTGGGAAGTATAGGGTTTGCGTGAAATCGTATGTTCCATCATCACCCCCTGCAGATCCAACGAAAAATTCTGGAGTTTCACACGTAAGTAGTTCAGCACATCAACCTTTGCACTTTGCAATACATCCATCTGAACACCATTTTCGACATCAATTTCAATCAATACCCCATTTAACCGCGGCTGCATAGCCGTCATCATGGTATACAAGTTAATCTTGTTTTCTGTTTTCAGTTGTTCAGCATAACTATTCCAAACAGTAATAAATTGACCGAATGAAACATCACGTTGTTCGCTCCCACGTATCAATTCTGGTTCATCCCCTTCTTTGGCGACCGCATTGTTATCGTATATGGTATTTAAATCCGGTAAAGATGGAATAATTGCCGAAGCGGAAGCCCCCCACCCTCCTTTTTTCACTTTGGGAGGGACATTAGAAACATTATCTTTTTTTACTTCTTCCTTTGTCTCGGAAGCCTGATAATTTACAGGGTTAGCTTGTGAACGCGGTGTCACATGGTTTTCAACGACAGGAGCATTCGCTGGAGAAGTCGCTTGCGGAGTAGGGACTACCGAGGTTTGTTGCGCTTGTCCAACTACTGGCTCAGGAAGTTTTTTTTTTACGCCCTCGGTTGCCGAAGGAATCTGTACGGATCCAAGCTGGCTCAATTTAATCGCACTTGCGATATGACATGTCTTGAGGAGTGAAAGTTCAACTTGCAGGCGTTGATTTTTACTTGTCTTATAGTTGATCTCACATTGATTGGAAATATTCAATGCAGATAACAAAAATCCTGGAGAAGCTTTTTGGGACTGCTGCAGATACTTTTGACGAATACTATCACTGACTTCCAATAATTTTAGCGTAGTTGGCTCTTTAGCAACCAGCAAATTTCTGAAATGCGCAGACAGACCTGCTATGAAATGACTGCCATCAAAACCGTGATTTAAAATCTCATTGAAAATCAATAAAGTTTGTGCTGCATCCTCAGTTAAAATAGCATCCGTTAGCTTAAAATAATAATCGTAATCCAAGATATTCAAATTATCGATTACAGCTTGATAGGTGACATTTTTATTGGAAAAACTGACGATCTGATCGAACATCGACAAGGCATCCCGAAGGCCACCATCGGCCTTTTGGGCAATGATATGCAATCCGTCCTGATCATAAGCAATATATTCCCTGTCAGCGATACGGGCCAAATGACTGGCCATATCTTCCACTTTGATCCGGTTAAAATCAAAAATCTGACAGCGCGAAAGAATCGTTGGTAAAATCTTATGTTTTTCTGTAGTCGCCAGGATAAAGATAGCATAGGAAGGAGGTTCCTCCAATGTCTTCAAAAAAGCATTGAAAGCCGCTTGAGAAAGCATATGCACCTCATCTATGATATAGATTTTATATTTTCCAGCCTGTGGTGGTATGCGTACTTGATCAATCAGGTTGCGGATATCATCTACGGAATTATTGGATGCGGCATCCAGTTCATGAATACTGAAAGAATTTCCATTTTGGAAAGACTTACAGCTATCACATGCACCACAAGGTTCAGTGCCTGCTAAGATATTTTCACAATTTATTGTTTTAGCTAAAATACGTGCACAGGTAGTTTTCCCCACACCGCGGGGACCACAAAACAAAAATGCCTGCGCCAACTGGTTGTTGTGTATCGCATTCTTTAAGGTACCAGTAATGTGTTGCTGACCTACAACCGAATCAAAGGTAATCGGGCGGTATTTACGTGCAGAAACAATAAAATTATCCATTGCACGAAGATACGGATTTTAAAAATGAAAAAGGAGAATCTAAAACCTAAAAATAGATTGTAATTTTTTAATAATAATTCCTTCAGTGCACAAAAAAAGCAAATTTTATCATTAATTTTATATTACTACAATGTTATCAAATTGTTAATAATTGAAATTAAGGGAAATATATCGAATGTTTTTGACCATACTCATTTGGTTAACCTGTGCTTCACAGCAGCTCTGGGCGCAACATCATGATTTCGATTTTTATGATGGGAAAGTGTCTATTGATGTCCCCCCCTCCTTTAATATTCCATTCAAAGACAGCTTAACGATAGCTCATGTACAAAAATTCTATCAAATAGCTGATCAAACCGATTACATACAACTTGTAAACAGTTTGCTCGAATACAAAGATGAACATCATTTGAATGATTGGGTCTATTATCAGCTGATTCGCCGCACCGCACAACAGATTGCCCCGAAAGCCGAAAATTATACACGCTATACTTTATATAAATGGTTTTTAATGTGTAAATCTGGTTATGATGCCCGCTTGGCCGTAGGTAATAATCAGATTGTATTTTTCATTCAAAACAAAGAAGATATCTCTGATATTCCCTTTTTTGAAATCGATGGTAAGAAATACACCTGTTTAAACTTCCATGACTATGGAAAGCTCTTTCAACGCGCAGACACCTATATTCCTGTTAAGATTAAAGTACCAGAAGCCATTGAAGATTTTAGTTATAAAATCACAAAATTACCTGATTTTGTACCAGCAAATTATAAGGAGAAGCAAATTGAGTTCAATTATGGTCATAAAGCCTACCATTTTAATGTCAAGTTGAATGAAGATATCAGTGATCTCTTTAAAAACTATCCTGGCGTAGATTTTGAAACTTATTTCAATATTCCACTTAGCAAAGAGACTTATCAATCACTGATTCCTGCGCTCAAGGAAAATTTAAAAGGAAAAAATCAGCAGGAAGGTGTCGATTATTTAATGCGGTTTACGCGATATGCATTCTTATACGAAAATGACGAAGAGAATTTCGGATCCGAAAAGCGCCTTTCTGCAGAACAAACGCTATTGAATAAATACAGTGACTGTGATGACCGTGTTGCCCTGTTTTTTTATTTGGTAAAGGAAATCTACAATCTTCCTATGATCACCCTGCTCTATCCCACTCATGTAACAATGGCCGTCCAATTTGAACATCCTATCGGTGATGCTATTTTGTACAATGGAAAATATTATTCTGTCTGTGAACCTACACCACAAGCGCAAACGCTAGATATAGGTCAATTGTCTGAGGAGCTTAAAAATCAGTCTTATCAAATTGTTTATCACTACGAGCCGAGATAGTATCACATTATACCGAGGTTTCACATTCGCTTTATATCACAGAATCTAGGTGAAAATCGTCATTTTGCAGAAGAAGAATTAATCCTCCACAGCGCTTTTGTTTGCTCTAAAGCTTGTTTATAAAATCAAGCACATCGGCGTATTTACCATCGGTTCGGTATGCTGCAATTGTTACCGTATTTTCTTTCCCACTAGATTTGATTGTGATCACATAATCTGTTCCATCTGCACAACGTGCGCATTCCTGAATTTTAGCCTCCATTAAGTTATAGGTTTCGACATAAGAGGATAACTTTCTAAACGTGTCTTCACTTGTTTTATAACTTTTATCTTTTACAGTTTGAGGATTACCAGTAGTTCCCGCAGCATATTTTACTTCTGTCTTATTTTGATCCACACTGATATTTACAAATTCACCCCAGCCAGAAATTCCTTTTATTTTTACATGAAGACCTTTAGTTTCTGAATCAGTTTTATCATCTGATTTTTTACAGGCAACAGATAGTAACGTAACACTTAGTACCAATAGATAGATCGTTCTTTTCATATTTTAAAGTTTAGTTTATTATTTTCAATAACGAATTATTTAACATATATGCTACAAAAAAATCCTGCACGAGGCAGGATTTTCTATTTATTTAACTAAACTATAATTATTTTACTTGTCCAGGAGTTGTATATGCCAAGTTCTGTGGATCATAATGAGCCCAACCACTTGTCCAATCTGTCGTACCAAAAGCACCTTTATAAGCCACTTTCTCGAAGAAACTTCCCGAAACCTTAGCGTTGGTAAAAATCGCACCACTAGCAGCTGCAGATCCTGATAAAACTTTAAAATCTGGAGTAGCACTTGTATTAGAGAAATCTGAACCAAAATTATAAGGTGCTACGAACAACTCAGAAGCATATTTACTATTATCGAAAATATTCTTCGCCCTTATAAGTGTTGATATAGCGGCAGCGTTGTCCGTTGAACTAACTTTCAAATCTGCATCTTTAGAACCGTATACCAAGTTATTTTCAAACACAGCAGAGCCAGTTAGAAAGTTATTTGAAGTTGAATTAGCTACAGCAACCTTTGTATCATCGATATACAGACCTGCTAACGGGAAACCTGATATAACAGAATTTAAGATGCTAATAGAGGAATTTCTACGAATTTGTGCACCATGTTGATAATTTGCATTAAAAGATCCACCAGCTTTTTGAATAGGACCAAGAACAGTTACATTAGAAAATACTGCTGATGTTTTTGGCGTTTGAACTGTTCCTGTAGCATTATTATCAGATTCATATCCATTCGAACCCGACTGATCTGCAACTGTAGGTACACGTTGTGCTAATGCAAATTGGACATTACCAGAATACCCAAAATCTGTATCAAAATCATCATCCCAAGTACCTACGGCCAAAAGATGTTTTGCATTTACTGTACCACCGAACCATTCAAATGCATCATCACCTGAACGGTAGACTTGGATATATTCCAATGTTGTACCATTTCCAACACCGCCCATTGTTAATCCATTAATTTCATTGTCTACAGAATACGCAATACCAGCAAACTCAATACGAACATATTTTAAAGTTCCTGAGTTGTCTGCAGCATCAGTTCCTCCATAATAAATGTAATTTTTTTCTTCCTTGCCTATTGGTGCGGCAAGACCACCTTCGATCTTAACATCTGTACCTTGGTTAACAGGAGCCTTGCCTAAAAGGATTACTCCGCCCCAATCTCCTTGGGAACGAGCTCCAGCCGCCAAATTAGATGTAAATACAATTGGTTTGTCTGCTGTTCCTATTGCATTAATTTTAGCCCCCCTCGTAATTGTTAATGTAGCTTTTGAAGCTTTATCACCTTTGATAATAGTTCCAGGTTCAATTGTTAAAGTGGCGCCATTACTTACATATACGAAACCTTTTAAAACATAGATTTTATCTGATGTCCAAGTTGTATTACTTGTAATCTCTCCAGAGATTTCTACGATATTTTGATTTTCAGGATTTGTTGGAGTTTCAGTACCGCCACCTTCATCCGTAATTGTTGTTTCCTTACATGCTCCAGCAAATAATAACGCTGCTAGTGAGAAGAATAAAAATCTTTTTTTCATTTTTTAAGCTTTAAAATCTTGATACAAAAAAACACTTTAAGTATGTCTTTACATTTAAAGTAATATTAAGTTTATATTACTACTAAAATGTATAATTAAATGATACTGAATAATTTCCACCGGTCTTATAGCGATATAGAATTTCCTTAGCTTCATTATCAAAATATACGTTTACAGGATTATTCAAGATATCACCCAAATTAACCTTTACCTCCGCTTTATTCTTCATCAATTTGTAGCCAACTTGCGCATCTAATACATTACGAGGCGCTTCGTAAGCACTGGCAAAGGTAATTCCTCCTGCTTGTGCTATCCGCTTACCAATACGGTTAAAAAGGACATTGACATTCAATTTATTATCCAATGCGCTATGCTGCAATCCTGCATTGATCGTATAGGGAGATTGTCCAACCATAGGTCGAGTTTTCTCTTTATAATCTTGATCAGTTGGATTAGTCACCTTCGAATGCACATAAGAAAGATTTAAATATGCAGTTGTGTTAGAAAACAATTTATTTTCATTGATAAAATCCAATTTCTTTCTTGCCTCTAACTCAGCTCCATATAATGTTGCTTTTGGTGTATTGAAATAGGAAACATCAACTGTCGAATTCACATCATAGCGAGATGCTTCAATAGCATCTGTAAACTGTTTATAGAATGCAGAGATAGAAAAGATTTCGCCAGCCTTAGGATATATTTCAAATCTCAAATCCGCATTATTGATTGCGCTTCTTTTTAGTTTTGTATTCCCTGAAATAGTTCCAAATTGCTCGTAATCATAAAAACTAAATGGTGCTAATTCTCGTAACTCTGGACGAGCAATTGTTCTATAATAGGAAGCTCTAAGATTTGTTTTACTATTTAAACTATAAGTCATATTAATTGAAGGCAAAAAGTCTAATTTTGTATCATCAACGTCCTTTTTGTCTGTGTCAATTTGAACATTATAGTTTTCAACACGCAAGCCATACACTACGCGAAACTTATCCATAAACTTTTGGTCCATCATGGCGTAGCCAAATCCTGTCATTGATTTTGCTGTATAGAAATCACCAGGCATTTGAATTTCATCGTATTTAAAATAGTTTTTATCGATCAAATCTGCAGCAAATATTTTATCTGGAGAAAGTTCACGTATTTGGTCAGCTAATTTTGAATCCATCTTAATTACATCTAAGACCAGTCCAACAAAACGTGCATCAAAATCACGATGACGATAATTTGCTCCAGCACCGACTTTCAATGTACTTGCTGCCGATAGAAAATTCATTGGTCTAGCATAGTTTAACTCTCCAGAGAAAACATTTTCATTAAGATCAGAAAACAAACGCGTATTCTCTTTACTAGGGCTTGTAATGTTGGCCAAATAAGGAACTGTAGAATCATTTTCTTTGTCAATCGCTTTTGCATAATTGATTTTCATCTGATTCGGTTGATTGTTTTTAATGTTGCTATAGGATGCTGTCCATTTAATTCTATCATTTAGATCAGAAAGTACATGATCTCCTTCCAGGGTTGATTTGAACAATGATTTTTGCAAAATATCAAAAGCATAGAATTTATTTACTGATGTCGTTCCAAGATGTGTTCCTGTTCGCTCAGTATATAAGTTATCATAATTTCGATTGTACAAGTTCTTCCAAGAGATTTTATTCTTTCCAAAAGAATAACCGAAATTAGCCATTGCCCCCAAATTAGTTGTAAACTTATATTGATTATCTTTATAATCATATTGATACCAGTTACGTTCAATATTTGATAAAATATTTTGGGAATTTCGGTAGTTTACAGAAAATAGTGCCCCAAACTTATTGTTATTCTCATATTGCTTTACTCGACCCAAAGAAAATTGATAAGCTTGCGAGGGAAGCGCCTTCTTATTTTCAACTGAAAAATCATTCGACAATGATTTCATGGTTAAACGTTGCCACTTTTGCGATAAACCAGCAGCGAATGCTTCTCGCGAAGGGTAATTCTTGGCCAACTGACTAGATCCATCATCAAAACCTAAATAGTTTTGAAAATTTTTCTTGGTCTGCAAAAAATCTTTAAAAGTTGAAGCAGTGTTATAACCATAGCCTAAACCAAAAGAAACGAAGTTTTGATCAGGAATATCTTTTGTTGTAATCTGTACAGCTCCCCCTGCAAAATCTGCTGGTAAATCTGGAGTAGCTGTTTTTGAGATAGTTATTTTATCAATAAGATTCGAAGGAATAATATCAAATGAAAATGCGCGACGATTGGCTTCTGTACTTGGTAGTACCGAGCCGTCCATCATAGCAACGTTATAACGATCACTCAAACCGCGAACGATGACAAACTTATTATCTTGAATTGTCGTACCACTGACACGACGTAATGCTTCGGATGTATTTTTATCTGGCGATCTTCTAATCTGCTCACTTGAAATACCATCAGAAATCAATGCACTATTTTTTTGTTGCGAATATAATGCACCAATAGATTCTTTCTTAAAAGATCCTGTAACCACAACTTGATCTAACACCTGTCCTTCTGAATTATCAAGAACGATATCTAAATTGGTCAAATCATTCGCTTTAATCTCAACCTCGGTAACTTGCTTTGTCGAGTAACCAATATAAATATATTCTACAGTATATTTACCTGCCGGTAAAGCTGGAATACTGTACTTTCCGGATACATCAGAGCTTCCACCTCTTGATGTTCCTAAAATACGAACAGTTACTCCGGTGATTGTTTCACCAGTCTTACTATTAGTAATAGTCCCCATTAACTTCCCACTACTTTGTGCATAAACTGTTGTTGATGCAGCTACTACAAGCGTCATGGCAGCAGCGATTCCTTTAAGTTGTAATTGTGGTTTCAATTTATTTGTTTTTTGTTTCTGCAAAGCTATTAGCAGAATATTAGATTAACATTAACAACAAATTACCATTACGTAAACCAGTTGTTAAATTAATGTTACTTACTTCCAGTTTTTTTTGATTTTCAGCAAAAAAGGCCTTTTAATGCTATTTATACGAATATTTAACCCCCTTAAGCGGCCAGCATATTAATGAAGTGTAAGAAAATTATTAAGCACTTAATTTATTAACACAATAAGGTTATTTTTCTAAATTACACTTTAATGAATGCCATTTACGGCTTTATATAGATGAGTGGTACTGCTACTTGAAAGAGACCGATCATCTTCCATTGCTAACTGTTAACTCACTGCAGTAAATTGCTTTTTATATGCAATATAATTGCAATTATATTGCATATAAAAAGCAATTTATCTAAGTTTGAATATATTTTCAATTTCTGATCCTCATGAGCACTCCAATCGTATCGACTACACAGTTATCATTTCAGTATCCTAATTCAACGCCAATTGAATTTCCAGATATTCACATCGAGAAAGGTCAGCATACGCTGTTATTAGGGGATTCGGGTTCTGGAAAAACAACGTTACTTAATATATTAGGAGGCTTGTCACGACCAGACACAGGTCTTGTCAAAATAAATAACCAAGACCTATCCCTATTATCAAACAGCAAATTAGATCAGTTTCGTGCGCAATATATCGGTTTTATATTCCAAGAAGCTCACCTCCTAAGAAATTTAACACTTTTGGAAAACATCAAGTTGGCACAATCTTTAGCAGGGAAAAGAATAGACCTTAATGCAATACATTTCATACTGACGCAACTGCAATTAGATCAAAAAAGTGATGCCTACCCAAACGAATTGAGTCGCGGCCAATTACAACGTGCTGCTATTGCACGCAGCATCATCAATAAACCAGCCCTACTTATTGCTGACGAACCGACGGCCGCTCTAGACGATAACAATACCTACAGGGTATTAGAACTACTATTATCGATAGCTGACACGGCAGGATCGACTTTATTGATAACAACGCACGACAAGAGAATAAAAGATCAGTTCTCCAAAATGTACCTTTTAAAATAATTGTTTTACTTTAATTTACGCGTCACCCTTAGTTTTTAGAATTTGTTATGAACACAATACAATTGGTTTGGAAAAATTTAAGTAGGCAGTTTGGCTCGGTCTTTCTAAGCATTCTGTTAACGGCGTTTGGAATTTCCATCCTTGCCGTGCTTTCAATTACCGGAGAAACTTTTGAAAAGCAGCTTGACAATAATAGTAAAAATATTGATTTGGTTGTTGGAGCGAAGGGAAGCCCCCTTCAATTGATCTTATCAAGTATTTATCATATTGACAATCCAACCGGCAATATCCCACTGGACGAACTGGAACCATTACGCCAAAATCCCCTTGTTCAGCTTGCAGTGCCCCTATCTTTAGGTGACAATTTCAAAGGCCATCGCATTGTTGGAACCGATTCATCTTTCTTAGCTATTTATGAAACAGCAATAGCTGAAGGCCGTATCTGGCAAAATAATTTTGAAGTAGTCATTGGTGATCAAGTTGCAAAAAAACAACAGCTCAAAATTGGCGATCAGATCCATAGTTCACATGGCTTGAGCAAAGATGGACATCATCATGACGAGCATCCGTTTACCATTGTTGGTATTCTAAAACATAACAATAACGTTACCGATAACTTAATACTAACCAACTTAGAAAGTGTTTGGGATGTACATGGCATTGCACATAAACATGAGCATCAAGAAACAGCAGTAGAGAAAGAATTACGCGAACGTCAAGAAGACCGAGAAGAAACCCTCAAAGCGCATCTGCACCATCATGGTGAAGATATAGCAGAAAATTCATCTGCTCCAGCCAAAACGAACGAAAAAGGACATCAGGAGCAGGAAGACCATCATGAGCACGCAGAGGAAGGCATGTTTGTGAAGTCAATAGGTGCCGACATGGTAAAGCAGAATGGACTGGAAATAACCGCCATTCTACTAAAATATCAATCCCCTGCAGCGATCGGAATTTTGCCAAAATTGATTGATCAGCAAACAGACATGCAGGCCGCATCTCCCGCCATGGAAAGCACTCGTCTATTCTCGCTATTAGGCGTAGGGATAGATTCTTTATCGATACTCGCTTATGTAATTATGTTTATTGCAGGTTTAAGCGTCTTTATTAATTTATATAACGCATTAAAACAACGTAAATACGACCTTGCCATCATGCGTACGCTTGGAGCCTCCAGAGGAAAACTCTTTGCCATTGTGCTTCTTGAAGGACTAACCATTACTATTCTTGGTGGATTAATCGGGCTTATAATGGCCCATCTAGCACTTTACTATATCAGTAATCAGACAAGTCAAAGCGCCGATTTTATAGAGGCCTTTACACTTCATCCGAAAGAACTGATTTTCTTGTTTGTTGCTTGTTTAATAGGTATCTTCGCAGCACTTATTCCGGCGATCAAGGCCTACAGGACAAGTATTTCTGGAACACTATCAAATAAATAAGTTTAACTAAGATCACACAACGACAAAAGATCGCAATATGAAGAGCAGCTTATCATTTAGGCAGGAAAACGGAAAATACAGTCGAATAGCTTCTCGATACATAACAATAGCATAACACATGAAAAAAACACTGACAGTATTCTTATTTATATTATTCTGTACCATACAGTCCCAAGCCCAAATAGGCGGTAATCCGGATGTTCCCGATCATACACCTATGATGAACAAAACTTGGGAAGCAATAGATAAGATGGCTTATAAAGTAACTTATAATGGGGCAAAGAAAGTATATACTCCTTTCTATCCAAAAGAACTTAAAGCGCTTGAAAATAAAATTGTTGAATTACCTGGTTACATGGTTCCTCTTCATAGTGGCCGTAACCATAAAAACTTTATGATGTCTGTATTACCCGTAATGCAATGCCAATTCTGTGGATCCAACGGAATACCACCAATGGTTGAAGTAACATTAAAGGGTAATGCAATAAAATTCTCTGAGGATCCGATTAAATTAAAAGGGAAAATGATCTTTACCAAAGATCCGCTTAAAGGAAATGCTGAAATTCAGATTGTAGATGCAGAACCAATAAAATAAACTAGCGTCTATTATTAAACCATTAAATGGGCTTTGCAGATCTCTCACAGCCCATTTAATGGGCCAGAGTCTACTTTTATTCCCTATTATCTATTCAGCAGGGAGACTTCCATACAGGTCGCTAACGCAGCTGTTTCCGTCCTTAAGCGCGCTTCTCCCAGCGAAATCGGATGAAATCCCATCTGTAGTGCCAAATCAATTTCCTCTTCAGAGAAATCTCCTTCCGGACCAATGAGGATAATATAATGCTGAGCAGGCTCCAAAACCTGGTTTAAATACTTCTTTTCAGCGTCAACACAGTGTGCAATTGCCTTTTGAACACCTTCTGTTGGGATTTCTCTCAAAAACTGTTTAAACGATACTGCTGGATTTAGCTTGGGAAGATAGGCTTTCAACGATTGTTTCATCGCTGCAACAACCACCTTATTTAGACGATCTAATTTCACCTCTTTTCGCTCAGAATGCTCACAGATAACTGGAGTTATTTCTTGAATTCCAACCTCAGTCGCCTTCTCCAAAAACCATTCGATGCGATCAATATTCTTCGTTGGACCAACAGCAATATGCAAATGATATTTTGGCCGCTGAAATTCCTCCTCAACATTTAAGATCGTGAGAACAGTACGTTTGGGATGAGGGTCAATAATTTGAGCTTCGTACAAACCACCGCGACCGTCTACGAGATGTAAACGATCACCAGTATCCATACGAAGCACACGAATAGCATGTTTACTTTCTTCTTCACTAAGGATAAAATTTTCTAATGAAGGGTTTAAATCCGGTGTAAAAAATAACTGCATGTGCTTTCGTTATTGTTTTATTCTTCTGTATCATCATCGGCCGATTCGACCAATTCCAATTTGACAAACTCTATGTTCTGCTGAGCCTTACGGATAATAGTGAATACGTAACCATATTCTTCTTTACGCTCACCGACTTCAGGAATCTTATCAAAGATTTCGCTCACCAGACCCGACATCGTATCGTAATCCTGACTCTCGGGTAATTCTATCGGGAGAAATTCATTCACATCATGAATACTAGCTCCTGCATCGACCATATATTCCGTTTCCGAGATACGTTCGACAACTGGAGTTTCCTCATCGTATTCATCCTGGATCTCACCAACAAGTTCCTCAACAATATCTTCAAGAGTAACCATACCTGCAGTCCCACCAAATTCATCCAATACAATCGCTAACTGTAGACGCTTTTGCTGGAACTCAGCCATTAGATCATTGATCTTCTTCGTTTCAGGAATGAAATAAGGTTTGCGCATGATATTTCTCATGACAACCTCTTTTCCTTTAGCTAAGAGGGGTAAAATATCTTTCGTATGGACAATACCAACGATTTGATCAATATTATCCTCATAAATTGGCAGACGAGAGTACCCTTCTTCAGTCATGGTTTCTATCAGCTCAGAGGCATCAGCCGTGACCTCCACAGCCACAATTTTGGTACGAGGTACCATAATATTCTTAACGATACGTTCGTTAAAATCAAATACATTTTTGATCAACTCGTGCTCAGAAATATCCAGAGCACCAGACTCTTTACCTTTATCCAAAAGATATTGCAACTCTTCAGAAGAGTGCGCAGATTCCCCTTTTGTAACTTCAAATCCCAAAATCTTCAACAGAAAATTAGCGAAACCATTTAAAATCCAAATAAATGGTCTAAAGATAAAGTAGAAAAATTGCAGTGGAACCGCAATTTTCATTGTTGTTGCAACAGGTTTTTGAATCGCAATTGATTTAGGAGCGAGCTCTCCAAATACAATGTGTAACACGGTAATAATCGTAAAAGCCAATACATGACCTGCATTTGTCGCGATTGTACCTGTCAATTCAACACCGAAAAAACCTAGTACCCCCTGCACAATTTGGGTCATTACAGCCTCTCCTACCCAACCTAAGGCCAGTGAAGAAAGTGTAATACCCAATTGTGTAGCGGCCAAATAACCATCCAAATGCTCCGTTATACTTTTGGCTATTGTAGCAACTTTGCTACCTGTTTTTGCCTGAACTTCAATTTGGGAGACTCGGACCTTGACAATAGCAAATTCTGCCGCGACAAAAAAGCCGTTGGCCAATACTAAAAACAATGTCCAAAATATATCGAGCGCCATGCTTGGGGTTATTTGTTAACAAATTCTTTTTTGTACAAATCGATAGCCTCGATCAAGATTCTTTGTGCTTCTTCACGTCCTTTTACACCCTCAACAATGACATGCTTCTTTTCAAGTGCTTTATAACTCTCAAAGAACTGTACAATCTCCTTCATGGTATGCGGAGGTAACTGATCAATATCTTTAATGTAATTAAAAACGGGATCATTTTTAGCTACCGCAATAATTTTATCATCTTGTTCTCCACCATCAACCATATTCATCACACCAATGACCTGTGCTTCAACCAATGTTAATGGTAAAATATCCACTGAACAAATGACCAAAATATCCAAAGGATCTTTGTCATCGCAATAAGTCTGTGGGATAAAACCATAATTGGCAGGATAAACGACAGATGAACTCATTACTCTGTCCAAAAGCAACAAACCAGTTTCTTTGTCTAATTCATACTTTCCTTTGGATCCGTTTGTAATCTCAATGATAGCATTTACGGCATTTGGAACATTCTCACCTGGAGAAACCATGTGCCAAGGGTTCTGTTTACTCATTTTTTATTTTACTGTATATTTTGTTTGTTTCTTTTATCTTTTATACGCTTTTTTAACAACGTTATTGCAATTGGTAAAAATGCGATCACAATCATACCAACGACGACATATTCTACATAATGTATAATCCAAGGGAACTCAATACCAAGGAAATATCCAGACAGGGTCAACACAAGTACCCAAATGGCAGCTCCGGCAACATTATACAGAACGAACTTCTTAAAATCTAATTTTACAACACCTGCAAAGATAGGTGCAAAAGTACGAACTATTGGAACAAATCTTCCTATAATTAAAGCAGTTCCACCATATTTATGGTAAAATTCTTCGGCCATAACCACATATTTTCGCTTAAAGATGAAACTATCTTTTCGCTTAAACAGCATCGGCCCCGCTCGATAACCAAACCAATACCCTGTAAAATTCCCTAATACTCCCGCTATAAACAAGCCCAAACAAAGCGTGTATATATTAACGTCAATTTTATTTAGCGCGCAAAATAACCCTGCAAGAAATAATAAATAATCACCAGGTAGAAAAAATCCAAAAAATAGGCCCGTCTCAGCAAATACAATTAAGATAACCAAATAAAACCCTCCTGAACTCAATAGTTCCTCCGGGTTTAATAATTGTTGAAATGACAACAAGAGTTCATGCATAACCTTTAGTAAAAATCAATGTTGCGTTCCTTTTTTAGAACAACTCCCACGCTTATCTCTGTACAAATTTGAACAACAAGGTACAAATATAGCATTCTTCTAAAAAACGAACGTAAATCAAGTGTAATATAATCCTTTCTAATTATTGATTTTGAGCAGTTATACTGACGATAGACTCGCGAATAGTAGTCGCAATTTCATGAAGTTCGTCCTCTGCCAAGCTCAATTTAGGTCCAGCAAAGTTTAAATCACTAATTTTATTAATAGGCACCAAATGTATATGTGCGTGAGCCACTTCTAAACCAACAACTGCAACACCGACTTTTACACAGGGAATTACCTTTTTAATACCTTGAGCAACAATCTTAGCAAAGACCCAAAGCGCCATATATTCATCATCTTCTATATCAAAAATGTAATCGGTCTCTTTCTTAGGGATCACAAGAACGTGCCCCTTAGCCAATGGACTGATATCCAAAAAAGCTAGAAAATCATTACTTTCTGCAACTTTGTAAGCTGGGATCTCCCCAGCAACGATTTTTGAAAAAATTGTCGACATATTATTCTAATCTTGGAATAAATCTTTTAAACAATAATTAGCAAAAAACAGACTTTAAAATGCAAAGCCTTCGGTATGTTAACAATTAAAAATTTAACTGCAGATTTTATCACACCCTGTTTTTCTACTGCCAACAAATATAAACAAAAAAGGTCGCGATTACTATATCACGACCTTCTTAATATAAAGTTAATTTGTGGATGTGCGGTTATGGCATACCGCACATAACCGACATATATTATCTTGAAATCTCTACGATCTCGAATTCAATTTTACCGGCAGGCACTTCAATAACAGCTGTATCACCTTTCGATTTTCCCAACAAACCCTGGGCAATAGGAGATTTAACTGAAATCTTGCCCGACTTCAAATCTGCTTCTGACTCCGCCACCAATTGATAAGTCATTTCAGCACCATTCTTTTTGTTCTTGATCTTAACAATCGATAAGGCCAAAACTTTAGATGTATCTAATTTGGACTCATCAATTAAACGTGCTGTTGCCAATGTATTCTCCAAATTGGCAATTTTAGCTTCGTGAAGCCCCTGAGCTTCTTTAGCAGCATCATACTCTGCATTTTCTGACAAATCTCCTTTGTCTCTAGCCTCTGCAATAGCATTGGCAATTTTAGACCTTCCTTCCGTCTTCAGATAAGCCAATTCTTCTTTAAGCTTACGCAATCCTTCTTCCGTAAAATAAGTTACTTCTGCCATAATTTTATCTTTTTTCTTATTTTCTACTTTTTAAAAAAGAAACAAGACCATATTTCCCTCGTCAGGAAACATGGTCTTGCTTTGAATCTATACGAAGATAATAATTGTTTTCAACAAAACAAATTCTTACCCGTTAAATAAAATTAAATCTCTTCCTCATCAACAAATTTATACCCCAGCCCCCGAACTGTTTGTAGATAATGTGGCTTATCTGGATTTGTTTCGATCTTTTTCCTTAAACGAACCACATGCATATCCAAAGTACGTGTGTTGACATTTGAGCTATAACCCCAGACAACCTCCATTAACTCCTCGCGTGTAATCTCCCGGCCTAAGTTTTGTAAAAAATGAAGCAAAATTCGGTTTTCCAAAATGGTCAACTCAACTTTCCTTCCGTCACGTATTAAGGAATGAATATTCGGATGATGTTCCGTTTGGCCAAATTTATATACTTCAGGGCTGTTCTTAGGCAAGAAAAATTTCACCTTATTATCGATCATAGCAATAAGCACATCCATATTGAATGGCTTGCTAATGTAATCAGTCACACCAAAGCTATAGGCTTCAATTTTGTCCACATCTTGAGACTTCGCTGTCATCATGATAATGATATTCTCAAACCCGGCTTTACGGACATCTTCACAGATTTCGTTGCCTTCTTTTCCTGGAAGCATCCAATCCAACAAAACCACATCGGGTCTCTTTTCCAAGATCAAACTTTCCGCTTCATTCCCATTTCCACTTTGAATGACCTGATAGCCTTCGGATTCCAATCGATGTTTTACCAAGAACCGTAAGTTCTCATCATCTTCAATAACAGCAACAGTGATGTCTTTATTCATATTTAAATTTATTTTTTAAACCGGAAATACCAAGGTAAAGGTGGTCCCCTGTCCCAATTGACTTTTTACTGTAATATCACCGCCTATAAATTCGGTAATCTCTTTACAGAAAGCCAAGCCCAAACCGATACTTCCTTGCTGATTATATTGACTTTTTATTCTATAAAACTTTTTGAAGATGTTGTTAAACTCTGCCTTCTCAATACCTATTCCTTCATCCTTAAAAGTGATAACAAAATTCTTCTTGTTTTGTTGTATCGCAATATCTAAGATTTTATGCCCTGTTTTCGAATATTTATAGGCATTATCGATCATATTTTGAAACACACTACTTAACAGTACCGGATCCGCAAGCATTGATGTCCTTACATCAATTTTTGTGCTAATCTTGAAATCCGCATATTTTATTCTTGACGAAGCTACTAGATTTTCGGTAAATTCCTCCAAATCAACTTCTTCTTTATTTAATTTTATGGTTTTATTTTCGATCTGGCTAAAAGACAACAGCTTATTCATCAAGTTATTTAATCGGTCTGCCTCCTGATCCAATATATTTCCATACATTTTCCGTTCTTCATCAGAGAGTACCTGCGCACTCTTAATATTATTTCCAGCAATTTTAATAACACTCACAGGCGTCTTAAACTCGTGGGTAAGATTATTGATGAAATCGTACTGCAATTTAAAAAGTCTTCCGTTAATTTCTAAATTTCTATAAATTAAATATAATATTGCAATCAAAATAATATAAATCAGGGATACCCCTCCCAATACCGGCCAAAAACTACGGTTTATCTCTTTTGACAGAAAACTTTTACTCGACCTAAAAAGAAGTTTGTAGTCAGCTAAGGCTCCAGGTAACGGCATCTCCGTTGAAATCTCGTCATTTTCCGGCGTGATCGGAGCACCAACCAATGGGACTATCTCTACTTTCTCATAAAGATTTGAATAACTATTTTTTACTTCCAGATACATTGGATCAATCTGAAAATTGAACATATCCTGTTCATATCCGACAGTATGATCCAAATTACCTTCCATAATGGACTTATAGACTATTAAGTCGTTGACCCTTGGAATATTCAGATAGGTAATCTGTCCAGGTCTTATGGTATAAAAAACCTTCAGAATATCCTTATCAGAAAGCTTGGCATTCGGTTGCAATTTATCGATATAAGTTGCCAACTTCACACCAATATTATTAATCTCTTCGGAATGCAAGCCCATCTGCCCACGATCCCGAATCGTATTTTTGTTCAGGCCAGACCTGGAAACGGTAAAAAAAGTAATGGTTTTCGGTTGAATTCTAAGGTTATTAACAATAAAACCATAGTTCAAGTTATGATCATTATTAAATTGTAAATCAAAAAAACCAATTTCTCTAACGAATGGGTAGGAACTTAATATACTATATGCATATTTTCCCGCCTGGACTGAATCCAAAAAACCTTGATAAAAAGATACTTCAGGAATTCTATTCTGAAAAAAATCATTGAAAGGGACTAAGGTTTGATCAAAGATCTCCGATTTCCGATTGGTAAATTCGTTCTTAATATGCGATTCAGTATAATTACGCGAAAGAAAAAGGGCAAATATATACAGACCACTAATCACGATGAAAAACATCAACAATAATCCGTAGTTTTTTCGATAGCTATATTTCTCTGCTTTCATAATCTCCCGCCCTTAGTCTATAAGATATTTCGCCAAAAACCGCTCCAACTCATTATAGTAACCAAAGACATTCTCGTCTCGTTTAAAAGTTCTATCCTCGTCCTCTTTTAGGATGTATTGTACGGGAATATTATTATTCTTTAATTTCTGTACAAATTGATTTGCATCTGTTACCGAACTAAACCGATCCTTTCCTCCCTGTACCAATAGCACCGGTATCTTTACTTTATCCGAATGAAATACAGGTGAAATATTTTTAAATAGCTCAGCCTCCCGAATCGGATTCCCAACTACTTGATACATTTTCTGCACATACGATTTAAAATATGGCGGTATATCTCTAAAGTAAGTGAACAGATTGGTATAGCCGGAATAAGACACGGCACATTTATAAAGATCAGAATTAAAACAAGCAGCGTGTAGCGCCGAATAACCTCCGAAACCTTTCCCTACAATAGCGACACGTTCCCGATCAGCAATTCCTTCTTTAATCAACCATTTCACTCCATCAGTAATATCATCCTGAATCTTCCCACCCCATTCCTTAAATCCCGCAGTCCAAAACTTCTTACCGAAACCGGTCGATCCCCTATAGTTCATCTGAAAAACCAGATAGCCCCTGTTCGCCAGAAACTGCGCTTCATTATCGAATCCCCAAACCTCCCGTCCGTTAGGTCCATCATGGGGCAATACAACCATAGGCAGATTTTTGCGATTGGAATGAATCGGATAAGTTAAATAACCCGAAATCTGAATACCATCTCTCGCGGTATAAGTGATATACTCATTTGGAGAAAGTTCTTTGTCTTTTAGATCGGAATTATTATCTGTTAGCTTCGTTAATTTTTGAGTCGAAAAATCATAAAAATAAATCCCGCCCGGATTTACGTCCGTATAGGTTTTGATAATGACCTTGTTCCCCGAAATATCAGTATTCAATACCTGAAACTCAAAGCCATCAATCTGCTTCGACAATTGATCATATTTCTTTTTGGTAGCCTCATCAAAAAAATGTCTGTTCTGTCTTGATGTGCTATAATTGACAAATAAGAGCTTATTCTGTTCAGTGAAATACCCCCCAGGGCTCACGTCAACATCTTTATGACTATATAGCTCGCCCAGCTCTCTTTGATTTACTAAATCATAACTTACCAAGGCCAGTTTATCCCGGTCTATATTGGATAAAGCATAAATGATGGCATTTGAACTATCCTTATAACCCAGTGGAGTAAAACTACTTTCAACATCACATCGTATAATCTCTTTAAATGGTTCTTTTTCTGAGCTTCTATAGAGCACAGATTGCTGTACAGAATCGTTGGCCACAGCCAATCGTACCTGCCCATCATTGGATACAACCCAGGAGCTCATATTTCCCGGATTCTGTAAAACCAATTCCCGAGGCCTCCCATCTAAATAGATACGATAAAGGTCAAAAAAAGAAGAGTCTCGGTCATTGATCCCCGCAATAAAACTATCACCTCCGGTCGCCATAGCATGAATCCATCGAAACCGACCTCGTACCGGTTTAATCAACGGCCAAATCTTTTCTGTGTTGATGTCCACAGCATATAAACGTAAACTGTCCTGCGAAGATTGTTCCGTCAAAAAAGAAATTTTTGAATCATTGTTCCAAGCGAAGGATTTTACGTTAATATCATTTTGATAAGTAAGCTGTTTGGAACTATCCTTATTGATCAAATCTATTAAATAGATATTTTTGCAATGATTATCTAAGCCAATGTAAGCTATGAATCGACCATTTGGAGAAATCTTAAAATTTGATTTTTCAGGTGTAGAAAAAAATTGATTTATTGGAATAAGATCAACACTATGTCGTTGACACCCCAACATGATCATGGCAGAAAAAAACAAACCTATCCAAAATTTCATCCTCATAATCCCAAATACATCCTTATCATTTATTCCAAATATTGCAATTAAATACGGAATTGCATGAAATGCAACCTTATTTTTACAAGATATAGTAATTAAATGTAATATTCAAACTTATCTCGGTTCTGTCCTTTAGAATCTTTTTTATAGCAGAAAAATAGCGTATTTTTGCATATGTTTTTATACAATGTCTCCGTTATAGCAGAAGAAACAATCCATCAAGAGGTCGTTTCATGGATTCAGGATAATATCGTGCAATCCCAAAAATTTCAAGTGCATTTTCTGGAAATGCTCCAGTCTCCACACGAAGGTATGACCTACTGCATTCAGGTTATACTCCCTACAGAAGACCATATAGCAGATTTTCAGCAAGTGCATCTAATTCCATTACAACAACTCATTTCGGAAGTATATAAAGACAAGGTTTTCCTTTTCGACAGTACCATGAAGTATCTAAAAAAATAAAAGAGCTCTTTGGAGCTCTTTTATTTTTTTATTTCATCAATACCGTTGCTATCTTCTTCAAGATTTTTATTATTCTTTTCACCTATCTCTGCCGCCAATTCATAACGCGGATCATAACTGATTTTTGGCGTTAAAAAATGAAGTAAAATCAAACGGGCATACCTAAAATTAAAAGGTGCGAAGACCAAAATGGTTACAGCTAGACCAATCAGATAAGACCAAGGAGACTCGCTTCCTGTCAAAATTGCGATAGCAACAGATACAGTAACAATCTCAGCGACAGACAAAGCATAACTCACATACATGGCAGCATAGAAATACCCCGGCTCAACCTCGTACTTGACGCCACAATAAGGGCAAGTATCATTCATATGCTGCTTGTGCAAACTGTATACCTTTCCTACAAATACATTACCTATATGACACTTCGGACATTTGGAATGTATCATTGCATGGAATTTCGATGTGGGCATTAAGAATCTATTTTATTTCGTTTAAAAATTTCTTTGTTACGGGGTTCTTCTTGCGGTATTTTTTATACCATAAATAACCAAGGCCCGCCGCGGCTAGATAAGGTATTACCAATAGAAACAAAATACCGTCATTCAGACCTCTTCCTTGCATATTTCCTTCCTTCGTAGAATTCTCAGCGTTCAATGTACACATCGCACACTGTCCGTACGAAACAGACACAGCCGAGCAGCTTAAGGTAAATATTAGGAGTAAATATTTAAACCATTTCATAACACAAAGGTACTGAAATTTTAACGATTAGCGTGCCAAAGATTCAAATTTATCCCAGAAGCCATCTTTCGGCAAAGAAGCGATCAATTCCATCTTATCCTTTTTTATTGGATGCGTAAAGGCCAATGAACGAGAATGTAAACAAATACTGCCCAAAGAACTACCTCTTGGATATCCATACTTATTATCACCAACAATAGGACATCCCATCGCTGCAAGTTGCGCACGAATCTGATGTGTACGACCTGTTAAAGGCTCTACGCGCAGCAAATAGAATCCATTCAACTCACCCACCAATGTATAATCCAACTCGGCATAACTTCCGCCTTTCACCTCGCGTGGAAAGGCCTTTGTTACCCTTGTTTGTCTATTCCGAACCAGCCAATTGATAAGTTTCCCCTCAGTTTTTCGCGGACGCTGTCTGACTATTGCCAAATAGGTCTTTTTCACATGTCTATCCTGAAAAAATTTATTCATTCGCTCTAGCGCCTTGCTTGTTTTGGCGAACAAAATCATACCACTAACAGGTCTATCTAATCGATGAATAACACCAACAAATGCTTCATTTGGCTTATCATATTTCTTTTTCAAATATACTTTCACCATATCTTCTAAAGATAGGTCTCCTGTTTCATCCACCTGCACAATATCCCCGGCTTTCTTATTTATAGCGATGAGATGATTGTCTTCGTAAATGACGTCTTTATCGGTTATTTCGCTGTGATTCATTTCTTTCAAATCTAAAAGGGTTATCCAAATGCGATACAGTGCTAATACCTGTTGAGTTGGATCCCATAATGGTGCTATTATTTATTAAAAAAGGCCCTACGCAAGCGTACAGCCTTTCCTTATGTTCTTTTTTAACACAACCTATTTTGCAGTGTCCGCTTTAAGCAACTCAGCTTTTTTCGCATCCTCCTTCATCTTCTTTTTAAAGAAACCACGCAACAAGAAATTATGCTGCAATGCTTCCATATTCTCGTCCAGTTTGGATGTGCTCGAATTCAAATTATTGATTGCCGATTTAATTTGATTTGCCGATGCCGGGTCATTCAATAACACACCCACCGCATTATCTTTATCATTCAATCGACTTGAAGCATTATTCAAATTGTTTATCAACGCATTTGCTGTCTGAGAAACTCCTTGCAACTGCGCTGCAGACTGACGCAGGTTAGAGAATATAGCGGTATCAGTCGTTAAATCATGAATCAAGCCCTTATTGCTATTTAAAGAGTTTGTCAAGGTAACCAAATTAGCAGATGCTTTATTCGCATTATTCATTGCAGCACTGATCGACAATAACGTAGCACGCAATGTGTTAACCATAGAAGTATCGGTCAACATCGCTCCAACCATTCCTTTTCCGTCCGCCAATCCACGTGATATTTCTACAAAGTCAGTAGTAATCTTTGCTAAGTTTTCATTATTTACCTGCAATGTTTCCATCATTGCTTCCATGTCCGCAGTCTTCGCCGAACGCAAGAAATCACCTGTCTCCACTGTTGGCGCATTTTGCGACCCTCCAGAAATCACTACGATCTTGTTCCCAATCAAACCATCCGAGCCCAATTTTGTTACGGCATCTTTACGAATATATTCAGCAGATTTCTCCTCGATTGTCAATACCACCTCAACATCCTGCACGCTTTTAAAATGTATATTCTTAATGATCCCTACCTTAACCCCAGAAAACCACACATTACTTCCCACTTTCAATCCAGCGACATCGGGAAATGAAGTCGTAATTTCGATATTTCTAGTAAATTTCTTTTGCTGGCTACCCAAAATAAAAATACCCGCTAAAAGAATCAATACGCCTAAAAAAACAAAAATACCGACAATGATTGCTCTTTTATTTTCTGCCTTACTCATGTATATTATAGAATAAAATTATAATTATAAAACGCTCTTACACGTGCGTCATCTGTATCAAAAATCTCTTCAAAAGACCCCTGTCTTTCAAACTTGCCATCCAACAACATCACAATACGGTCTCCCACCTCTTTCGCACAAGCTAAATCATGCGTAATAATAATTGATGCTGTTTTATACCTCTCCTGAACCTCATTAATCAATCCATTAATCTCCAAACAAGTGATCGGATCTAGTCCTGCTGTTGGTTCATCGTACATCATGATTTCAGGTCTAAGAATCAGTGTGCGCGCAATACCAATTCGCTTACGTTGTCCACCCGACAACTCCGATGGCATCTGATTGATAGCTTGCGAAAGCCCTACTCCATCCAAAACCTCTTCTACAGCGTGGTTGATCTCCGAACGTGTTAAGTTGCGTTTATTTCGAACCAATGGAAATTCCAAATTTTCGCGCACAGTCATACTGTCATAAAGTGCACTATTCTGAAAAGAAAACCCTATTTTTAAGCGTAATTCACGCAGTTCGCGATCATTTAATTCAAGAACTGACTCTCCCAAAACATTGATCGTCCCCTCATCCGGTCTTAATAAGCCAGAAATCAATTTGATCAACACTGATTTCCCCGTTCCAGAACGGCCAAGCACAACGAGATTTTCTTCTTTATATAAATCCAGGTTGACACCACGTAGGACGTGATTATCACCGAAAGACTTGCTAACATCCCTAATTTCAATGACCGGCTTCGAATGGTCGATGGTTGATTTAATCTTTTCCATAGCTCGCTATCCAAAGAACGATAAAACTTGAACAATAATTATTTCCTCAATAAATACAAGGAACATCGAAGCTACAACGGCCGCATTGGCTGCCTTACCCACACCTTCAGTCCCCTTTGAAGAAAAATAACCGCAATAACAACTTACAGCTCCAATAGTAAAACCAAATATAACCGCACGCAAAACCATAGCACCTAAATCCTTAAATGCTATCGTCTCAAATACCTGCGTAAAAAAACTCAAAAAACTTAAGTCGTCTTTACTCATCATACTTAGGTAACCGCCTAAAAGACCTATACCCGCTACATAAAAACATAGTACAGGAATTCCAATAGTTGTAGCTAATATTCTACTTACAATAAGATACTTATATGGATTAGTTCCCGAAACTTCCATGGCATCGATTTGCTCCGTGACATTCATCGAACTTAGTTCAGCACCAATTTGCGAGCCCACTTTACCCGAAGCAATTAAAGCTGTCACCAGCGGTGCAAGAGCACGAACAATAGCAATCGAAATAAGCGAAGGCAACATCGAAGTCGCCCCGAATTCTTCCAAAGAAGGACGCGATTGTTTTGTAAAAACAAATCCAACAATAAACCCCGTTAAACTGATCAAAGGCAAAGATTTGTAGCCTATTTCATAGCACTGGCGGACAATTTCTTTAAATTCATATGGTGGAGTTACCAATTCGCGCCAAAACCGTAGCAAAAAACGGTGAATGTTTGCGAATTCTAGAAAAAAAGTCTGAAGTTTTTTAGCCATTTAAATGATGTCTATTTCAAATTAATGTGTCATAAAACACGTCTTATGCTGAACAAACACGTAGCAATTCGAGCGGTAAAGGTAAATAAAAAATATGTATCTAAAATTGTCGTTTATGTAAAAAGATCATCAATTTGACTTTTATATAAAAAAAATCAGATTTCCAGTGTACCGATTAAACCATTTTATACGTTATGCTGTCATAATAACAAAGACAATACAATAGAGTTTTGTCACACTTTTAAATATTACAGTCATGAAAAATTTAGGCAACATAAAATATTGGGTACTTGGTTTTATAGGTATCGCTTCTTTTTCAAGTTGCGCGACTTCAATGGCCCAACGGGGTGGATATAATGGTTATAACAATTATAACAATGCTGGAGTTTCGTTCCAGATGTTCTATGATCAACTCTCCCCTTACGGACAATGGGTTAATGACCCCAATTATGGCTATGTCTGGATTCCGGACGTTGGCCCGAACTTCCAGCCTTATGCAACCAATGGTTATTGGACAATGACCGACTATGGTAATACCTGGGTATCCAACTATGACTGGGGTTGGGCTCCATTTCACTATGGTCGCTGGAACTACAATGACCGTTATGGATGGGGATGGGTTCCTGACTATGAATGGGGACCAGCATGGGTCAATTGGCGTCAAAGTAACGACTACTACGGTTGGGCACCAATGGGCCCGGGCATGAGTATCAATGTATCTGTTAATATTCCAATGAACTTTTGGACATTTGTGGGAGTCAATCACTTTATGAATAGGGATATGGATAGGTATTATGTTAATCGAAGAAATTACAATAATATCTATAACAGAACCACTATTATCAACAATACAACGATAATTAACAACAACTATTATGTTGGTGGCCCTCGAAGATCTGACATCGAACGTTCGACAGGAAGAAGCGTAACGGTTAATAGAATCGCAAATGCCGATCGACCTGGATCTGCCCGCAGTAGCAGCAATCGTAGTAATGAGATCAGTATGTACCGTCCAAATGTAGACCGAAATACAAGATCTTCTGCACGTCCTACAAATGTCGTGGATGCTTCTACCCGAACACGTAATAACAATAGTGAGATTTCAGATCGTACCAATCGTGTTATCAGCAATCGAGACAACATCGATTCAAGATCAGGAAGTCGTGAGTTATATATCGATAACAGTGGAAATGCTTCTGTAAGGTCTCGTAATGATGCCAACAGCGGTGGCTCGAGCCGTAGTTCAAATAATAATACGAGAAGCAGCGACAATGGAACTGTAAATAGAAATACAAACGGTACACAACCTAATTCGAATAACTATGATTTTAGAACACGATCAGGTCGCCAATCGGATGCTTCAAACAATAACAACCCTACATCTACCAGTAGAGATAGACAAAATGGCTCCGTTGATAATAATGGTGTTGTAAACGGCAGAAGTACAGACTACAATAGAAACACAGATTATAATTCACGTTCGCGGTCAAATGCGAGCAGCTCTGACCAGACTGTGCCTCCACGAGTGGTTCAACCGACAACAACGCCGCAACGCAATGGAAATTATGATGGCAGCAGAACACGTTCAAGCCAACCTGTGTCACAGCCTGTCCAAAATAGAAATAACGATGCTGGCAGCAGGAGCCGTTCGAGCCAACCGGTATCGCAACCTGTAGCACAACCAACTCAAAATCGGAGCTACGAAAACACAAGAAGTAGATCAAATACCGACAATTCATCGTCCGTATCGCGATCAAGGTCTTCAGAAAGCTCTGGTGAACGTAGCTCTGGACGTTCTTCGCAAGGATCAGAAAGATCTAGAACAAGATAATGACAGCCGAATAAAATAATAATTCATATCTGGCGGGTAAAATGAAAAATTTTACCCGCCTTTTATATGCATGTCTTTTTATATTTATCATGAACAATCCATACATTTTCACGTTAATTAGTAAATTTACCGCTTCAAACAAAAAAACAGATCGATAAAGATGGCTTCATTTACCTCTATATTAGATAATGACTTTTACAAATTCACCATGCAGCATGCTGTGGTTAAGTTGTTTCCAAAGGCCAAGGCACGTTATCATTTTATTAACCGGGGACATCATAAATTTCCCGATGGTTTTGACGTGCTCCTGAAGGAAGCTGTCAATGAGATGGCTAATTTGAAGTTAACAAAAGCAGAAAAGGCATTTTTTGCCAGAACATGTCCTTATATAGACCCAACCTATTTTGACTTTCTTCAAGGTTATCGCTACGATCCCGAAGAGATAAAAATATTCCAGGATGGCCCCGACCTTGAAGTCATTATCGAAGGGTACTGGTACCGTACTATTCTTTGGGAGGTTCCGTTGATGTCGCTCATCTGTGAACTTTTTTATGAATCCCAAGGTTTACAACGTGCCTCGGATGCAGAAGTGATCGCCACAGCCAAAGATAAAATCGAAAAATATAAAAAACTCAATATCACAATTGCTGATTTTGGCACCCGCAGACGTCATTCTTATGAAGTCCATGATATGGTCGTTCGCACACTGAAGCAATATGGCGAAAAAACATTTATAGGTACCAGCAATGTACATTTAGCAATGAAGTATGAGACGAAACCAATTGGCACGCACGCCCATGAATGGTTTATGTTTCACGCCGCCAAATACGGTTATAAAATGGCCAATCTACTTGGCCTTGAACATTGGTCTGATGTCTACCGGGGTGACCTCGGGATAGCACTGTCGGACACCTATACTACAGAAGTTTTCTTTCAGCAATTTGATAAAAAGTTAACCAAATTATTTGATGGAGTCCGTCACGATAGCGGCGACCCACTTGAATTTACAGATAAGGTTATTGCACACTATAAGAAAAATGGAATCAATCCCCTCTCAAAGACAATCATATTCTCGGATGGCCTAGACTATGAGAAGGTCGAAAGAATCGCGAGCTACTGTGAGGGAAAAATCTTGCATTCCTTTGGCGTTGGCACCAATTTCACCAATGATGTGGGACTCAAACCAATGAATATCGTCATTAAGATGACCGATGCTTTGCCAGAAGATGATCAATGGACTCCAGTTATCAAACTATCTGACGAACCAATGAAACATACAGGAGATGAAGACTCCATATATATTGCAAAAAAAGTATTAATGATTGATGATGACAATGCATAGAGATGTATACGGTGAGGCCTTAGATGATTACTTTGTACATCAAGAAGAAAAGTTCCCTTTAATACTCCATACAAGTTATGGCGACCAAGATGAAATGCCCGTCGAGATTTTCTTTCGGGAACCCGATGATTTTCCTGAACTGGAATTTATTGGCCTATCCTTATGTGATGGACGTGTACTGGATGTTGGAGCCGGAGTTGGCAGCCATAGCCTGTATCTACAAGAAAAAGGTTTTGAAGTAGATGCACTGGAACTCTCTCAAACCGCTTGCCATATTATGCAACAACGCGGGGTACAACATATTATCTGCGAGGATTTCTATAAATTCGAAGGCCAAAAATATGATACGCTATTGCTTTTAATGAACGGAATAGGTCTTGCCGGCGACGTAGATGGTTTTAGAAAACTATTACAGCATAGTAAAGAGTTACTGAGCGAAAATGGACAACTGATTTTTGACTCTTCAGACATCAGTTATTTGTACAAAGATTACAACATCAAAAAACCAGCGCATTATTTTGGGGAAATCCAATACCAGTATGAGTACAAAGGGACTCGAGGAAATCTTTTCAAATGGCTCTATTTAGACCAGGATTTATTGATCAAAATTTCGCACGAACTGGGTTGGGTTGTCCAAATTTTATATGAAGATGAGAATGATCAATACCTCGTCCGCATGGAACTAAAAAAATAGCCTGTTGTTTATAACAGGCTATTTTTTTTATTATTTCTATGTTATTATATATATTATTTCTATGTTATTATATATATTATTTCTATGTTATTATATATATTATTTCTGTGTTCTTATATAGATATCTCCCATGGATGTTTTTAAGATAACATCCTGTCCACCACCATTCATTTTGCCTTTCACGGCGTTACCCATAGGAGTTGATTTGGCTTCCTCGGCAGGTTTTTCGAATTGAAATTCGTCCGCAGCATAGATATTCCCCATAGAAGATTTTACATCCACATTAGCTCCGAAATTCTTTGGGAAGGCAACATCTACGGCGCCCATGGCAGCGACTAAAGAAATCGGTCCTTTGACAGGTTGAACAAATTTGGCTGTAACATCTCCCTGTGAAACCTTTACATTGATCGGCCCGGTAACATTCAATAAATTTACGTCACCTATCGTACTAGCAACTTCAACCTCAGCCCGGATATCTTTCAATTCGATTACGCCAGCATTAAACATAGCCCCACGCCCTCCTTTGATCGTCACAGGTAAATCCATTGGTATCTTGATACGAATAGAATCCTCTAAGGGCATCCCTACCATACTTATTTCCGTCACTCCACCTTCTGTCTTGATATTCATACCAAGTCCTGAATTATCCGATAATCCCGAGCCATTGATCACACGTAGGCCTTTTGCACGGTCATTTTCTTCACTTTCCTCTACCTTGGCTGTAATCAGCACATCGTTTCCCTTATAACCTTCAATATAAACATTATCCAATTTTAGTAAAAGTTTATTCCCCAAGTTGGGCACTTTAATTTCTTTCCAGTTTTTCGGTCCCTTTTTACGGCCGAATCCGGCAGAACTGTATGTAAAATTATTACTGTTACTAACAACAACTCCTGAAACCGCTCTAGCCTTTTTAGGAGGATTAGGAGGTTTTGGCGCAGCCACACTTTCTACAGTTTCATTTACCTGGGCCTGCAATGCGCTTGCAAAGATCAGTGCGACCCCAATCATCATTATCCTTATCTTTTTCATTTCGTTTTAGTTTGTCTTCATTATTTGTCAAATAATGCATTTTAAGCTTTTTCATAGATTAACCTACACAATCTGACTTCTACCTTAATATATCCTATTATTGATTTAATAATACCGCATATGCTTGCTCCTTCACAAATTTCAGGGTAAATGGATCTTCCACAATTTCATTTAACTTTTCTTTTGTTGTTGCTTTCATCGTCGGATCCTCCTGTTGGACCATCATTTGCATCAGTTCCATTTGTAAAGTGGGATCATTTTGCTCCACAAAGAAGTCTTGAACTTTCTGCTGACGTTCTTCTGGACTAAGTCCACTTAATATGGTTTCGATTGCAGCCATGCGGACATTACTACTTTGATCTGACACAGCTGTCTTTTCCAAAGCTCCCACACTATTGCGATCTAACTTACCCCCATCTTTCATCGCCAAGACAGCACTTAAACGCGTGCTTGCGGAACTCGAATCCTGAAGCATCTGAACGTAATCCATTTTCTCTTCCATTTCACGATGGGCAGCTTCTGATACGCTTGCTTTTGCCAATTGTTTTCCTTTGCTTTCGATACCGGCGATTGCCTTAACGGGAGCTAAAGTCTCTTGGCCTCCAGTATGAATTCCCATCACCTCAGCATCAACTGCTTTTGCATTGTCTTCTTTTTCCGGAACAGTAATAGGATGTACCGCAGCCACAGGCTTTTCTACTTCTATTTCTCGTTGTTGATTAAAAGCAATAAAAGTTGCTGCCCCAACTAACAGGGCTGCTGCCGCAATACTAGCCCACTTCCATAAAGGCTTAATCTTTCTTTCCTGAACAGGGGGAACTACTTGTGGTCTTATTTTATTCCATAAGTCAGCCGAAGGTTCTCTCTGATCAAATGCCTCCCGATTAGCGTTCACAAAATCTTTTAAATTATCCCGCATAATTATACCTTTCCTTCAATTCTTCGTAAATTTTCTTTTTAGCACGGTGATATTGACTACGTACAGCAACCGCTGTCATCCCCAATGTTTCCGCAACCTCATCATGGCTCATGTTTTCAAACAGGTAAAGATTAACAACCATCTTAGGCACGCCTGTCAATTGATCGATCACATGCTCTAAATCTGTCAAACGACATTCACGCCATTCTTTTTCCAGCAATTCGTCTTCGCCATCATCCTTGATTTCCAAATCATCCACCGGCGTAAAATATTGCTTATTCTTCCGTAACAGTGAGATAGCCTTATTCACCCCCATCCTTCTCAACCAGGCTTCCACACTGAGAACTAAATGCCATTTATCTGATCTTGAAAAAAAGTCAACAAAGGTTTCCTGTAAAATATCTTCACTTTCTTCCTGATTGGACAAAATCCGATAAATAGAATTAAAAATCTTTTTTGCATACCGATGATAGAGCTGTGCAAATCCAGACTCATTGCCCGTTTGGCACATCGCTAATAAATCTTTATCGCTAAGCTGATTTTGCACGTTCTAAAATTAATACTGTTAATTCTTATGTTTCTACTATGTAGTCGGGGCTCTGCTGAAAATGTTGCAATATAATTTTATTTTTTTTCTAAAATAATTCTAAAAATGCACAAAAGCCCATTAAAGGGCCTCCTTTCAACAAAAAACACTCAAGAATGAACTTGAGTGTCTGCATTAATAAAATAAACTTAATAAGGATTTTAAAACTCCAGGTATAAGATTATCGATTATTTAACTTTTAGATAGGTCTCCACAATGGTATGTTTGACTCCCAATTCAGGTAAGTTTTCCTCACCGGTCTGAACCAATGTATCTCCTTTTAAAGTAAGTTGAAAATCAAACTTATTACTTTCCCAATCGCGCATTGAACAATATTGCAATCTTTCTTGATAGTTGATACCATCAAAAGAATAGGTGCCCCCGCCTGCGACAAACAGCGGTTCTTTACCTTTACCTTTTTCCTTATCGTGGTTAAAAAAGGAAAAATGGTCATCATTGAACATTTTAAACATTTCGGTTTTGCTCGTGTCCGTAAAAGCAGTCACCGTATCTTTCCCTTTGATTGTTTTGCTTTCAATAAGCTTATAGGTACCGGTCAAGGACTTGGCTTTTACTGCATCCACATCCTTCTTTTCGGTAGTATTTTTACATGAAAAAACAAGACAGGAAATCGCAATCGCAAATAGCAGTTGATTTTTTAGGTTTATCATATTTTATAAAAGGTTTAAAGAGGCCAAACTACGAAAGTTCAGCCTCAATCAAAAACAAACCATTGTAATTATTTATCCCACCAAACTCGACCAGACAACTTATCTCCGCCAGGTACTGCGGCTGAAGCTGCTCTGTAGTTTTCGCCATTGATAGCCGCTTCAGTAGAAGGATAAGGGAATCTTCTAGGAATAGTCCCCGAAGTAGCATTTCCTGGATAATTCACAGGAGTTAACGCCGGATACCCACTTCTGCGCCAGTTGCTCCAAGTTTCATAAAAATCCATCATCGTTATCGTATGTGCCCAGTATTGGGTATTGATCTGTTTTAGGGCATCAGCAGCATTATATGGATTCGCAGCCAAATAAGTCTCAGCATCTGCATCAGTTATTGCCAAGGAACCATCATACTGATTCAGATAGGTAATACTTGCCTTCACACCTTTTTTATAATGATCGCTTGCACTACCACCTATTCCCCAACGTTGGGCTGCCTCAGCCAACAGCAACTCGGATTCGCCATAGGTCAAAATAAATGTCGCACCGGTCCGCTTGATCATATTGGGATTGGGCGAAGAATATTCTGCAAATGTCGTATAACTTGGGTCGCTACTAATGTTATACTGTGCATTTGATCCCAAATCTTTTCCATTCGGCATCCCCTTTTGCTTGGTTGGATCTGTGATAAAACTCCCGTTCTGTGTTTTGTCCTTTTCTGATAAATATAGCTTTGTAACAGCAACCTTTTGCAACCTCGGATCATTGTTGCTTTTTAAATAGTCAATAAATGTTTTAGACCATTTTACATAATAATTCTCTTGGCCACCATCGCCCAATAAAACCTGGCTATTTCTATTCTGAGTAACCCTAGATCCTGATTCATCATGTAAAATAAATGCATTGTCGGCATTGCTGTCCATTGTCTTACCCGCAGCCTTCTGCACATATTCCTTCGCTTTAGATTCGTCTACTTTAACCAAACGCATTGCTGTTCGTAAGAGCAGAGAATTGCCAAACTTACGCCATTTCGCAATATCACCTTTATAAATAACATCACCAGTGACTTTATCACCATCATCCTTTAATGCTGCAGTAGCCGTTTCAAGTTCCTTTAGCAAATCGGTATAGATGTCCTGCTGCTTATCATACTTCGGTTTATAAACTTTGGTATAAAAACCCAGTCCCGCCTCCGAATAGGGAACATCACCATACAAATCAGTTAAGCGAGCAAAAATTAAAGCTTTCCAAATACGTGCGACATTGTACAGATTTGCATATTTTGGTTTGTCTTTTGTAAACTCAACCACATCCACAATATTACGAACCTGCTCAATATAGGCCCCAACTGTACCCGTACCCCAATACGCCGCGGTATAGCTTTCATTCAGCATATATTTATCGCCGGCCCAATAACTCACTACAGTCGATAAACCTTGCATCATTGTCGACGAGTAAATTAGATTTCCACGCCATGTATCGTATGCAAAATCAAAACTTCCTGTATAAAATAATTGTGCAGAGCTCAATGTATAATTTGGATCCCAATTTTCTTTACCATAAGCAACTGGATCTGTATTTATCTTCTCAAAATCTTTTGTACAGCTACTTTCCATAAATAATGTCGCTGCCATTAAACTAATAACTACCGGTTTAATATATCTTTTCATGATTGTTTGCAATTAGAATTTAACACTTAAATTAACACCGTAAGTACGTACTGCTGGTACACCTCCAAGCTCTAGGCCCGGGAAAGTTGCATTATAGCTCGACTCTGGATCTATGTTATTTGTTTTCTTCATGATCGTCCAGAGATTGCGCGCTACAGCACTTACTGTAATCGACTTAACTTTGTTATTAAATAGATTGGATGGGAAAGTATAGCCCATAACGACCTGTCTCAATTTCACAAAATCAGCGCTGTTTACAAATATCTTAGATACATTATTTGCCGTATTGGTATAATAGGTAGAAGCTGTTCTGCCCAAGCTTTCACGATCAGCCACAGTTTCCTGATGTAATCCAAAAATATAACCGTAGTAATCTGTTCCCGAGAAAAGCTTTCCACCCCATTTTCCATCAACCAAGAAAGAAAAATTGAACCTTTTGTAGCTAAACTCATTATTCCAGCCAGCAAACCATTTATTCATTGCCGAACCATAGGACTTTAACTCACCCCGGTCAGGAGAACCATCGGCCAATTTTACGATCTCACCATTACTATCGTATTTATAATCGAAAGCCATGATCTGGAAAGCAGGCATACCAACTTTATTCATTAAGTAACCTACACCCGAACGCGAAGTCGCTACCGTCTGTTCGTCCATTCCCTCAGCCAATGAAATCACTTTATTGTCGTTGTAAGAACCATTCAATGAGGATACCCATTTAAAATCTTCCGTTTTGACAACTGTGGCTGAAATCAATGTTTCAAATCCCTTATTTTGCATTTTACCGGCATTGAGTACGGCACCAGCATAACCGCTTGCGGAAGGCGTTGTGATAAAGGAAATTTCATCTTTCGACTTTTTGTTATACCATGTTAGATCCAAATTTACACGATCATTAAAAAGACGCAACTCCGTTCCGATTTCCAACTCTGTTGCCGTAGAAGCTTTTAAGGAAGAGTTCGGAATATTCACATTGTTAATAACCCCTAAAGGTTGTCCGTTGAGTACCTCACTTCTAAAATTATAGGTTAACAAGGTTTGATAAGGATCTGTTGCCTGTCCTACTTGAGCAAAACCTGCTCTCAACTTTCCAAAACTCAACCATGATGGTTTTAGATATTCTGAAAAGATAAATGAACCCGAGATTGCGGGATAAACAGAGTTTAATTTATTATCTACTCCAGGTGTAGCTAAGGTAGAAAACCAGTCAGAGCGTAAACTACCAGTCAAATAAGCTATATCTTTATAAGCAAATTCTAAGGTACCATAAGTAGACTGTGTCTCCGATTCACTTTCGAGATACGCTACCGACTTATTTTTTGCGTTCAAAATATTATACACACCAAATATCGCGAAGTCGGTACCTAAATTGGTCGTCTGTCTGATTTTAGTATTTCGGTAACTCGCACCAAGATTAGGTGTAAGGGTATAATCTCCGAAAGTGAATGACTTACCGACCAAAACATCCGCATTAATATCTGCAAATTTAGTTTCCTGCTCTGCAATTTTACCATTCTCATAATAGCCGGTGCCAGAAGGAACAACATTCTTATAATGATCGGTATAACCATCTCTTCCTGCCCTTCCCTGAACAAACAAACCATTACCCATGGTATACTTTGCTGTTACGGAAGCGATCGAACGATCGCGGTTCGTATTATTGATAAACTCATTTGCTGCAAACCAAGGGTTGGTTGCATACACATTCCCTGAATTATAGAGGATTTCTTTTCCATTGTCATCTTTCCATGGCTTCAAATCGTTTACATTGATGCTCGTTGGCAAAAACATGACGTTGTAATTGGCATTTCCAGCACCGTCAGAAACCATTGGACGATTTTTGACTTGCTCCAGAATCATATTATAGCGTGCATCAATCGTCAAACCTTTGAGTGGCTCAAAAAGTCCAACCAAATTGAACGACTGCCTTTTCAGTCCCGAATTTGGAACAACAGACCTGTTATTGACATCTGTCCCTGACAGACGAATAGAGCCACCATCAAATGATTTATTTAACGCTAGTGTATTAGTCCATGTCGAGCCAGTGCGGTAAAACCGATCTAAATTTCCCTTTTGTAATGAATAAGGTCTTGAAGCTCCATCAAATTGTACAACGGGTGTTCCATCTAATTTAGCTCCCCAGCTTGAACCTCCCACTTGGGCTGCGCCTGCTTGGGTCGTTGGCTTCTCACCGTTTGCCCCCTGACCATAGACTGTTTGCCAATTCGTGTTGTCTATAATTTGCTCGGCAACAAGGTTACTATTAAAATCGATCGAATTGCCTTTTCCTGATTTTGTTGTAATAAGGATAACCCCTGCCTTGGCTCTTGAACCATATAATGCAGACGCTGCAGCACCTTTCAGTACCGAAATACTTTCAATATCGTCTGGATTGATATTGCCGATTGCATCGCCAAGATCGGGTGCATTATCCCATTGGCTTCCTGAGTTCCCTTTGGAATTAGCATTTCCGATACCTACCGGCTTACTTTCCATAGGAATACCGTTAATTACGTATAATGGTTGATTTGTCTGGTTCAAACTCGACACCCCGCGGATGGTCACATTGGACGCAGCTCCGGCACCGCCAGAAGTAGAACTGATATCCAACCCGGCCACCTTTCCTACGAGTGAATTCATCACATTATTTTCACGGGCTGTGGTTAGCGATTCACCGGCAACCTGCGTAACAGAATACCCCAATGAGCGCTTCTCTTTCTTCATACCCAATGCCGTCACAACGACCTCATTGAGCATCCGATTATCTTCCAATAAAACAATTTTCAGATCACCCTCTTTGGTTACGGCCACTTCTTGCGAAGTGTAACCCGCAAAAGAAATAATTAAGGTGTTTCCCGTTGCCGCATCGATCATAAAACGTCCATTGATATCTGTTGCACGTCCTACCGCGGTTCCCTTAACACGTACCGTAGCACCAGCTAATGGATTGCCTTTATCGTCCGTGACGACACCTGCGACAGCCACCTGCTGCTGTTGACTGACAACCACAAGACCTTCCTTAGAAACGGAATAAACCAATCCACTTTTATTGAAAAGCTTAGCCAATACATCCAATACCTTGGTATTATTCGCATTGACTGACACTTCTTTATTTAAATTTTCATTCGTCGAATTATAAACAAAGTAATAATCACTTTGCTCTTCGATCATTTTAAGTACCTTGCTCAGTTTTGTTTTTTGGACATCCAAGGAGACTTTTTGTTGGGAAAATACATTTGCCGAAACATTCATAACAGCACACGTAGTCATAATTAAGGCTAGTTTCATCCGGATAATGAATCTAAAATGCACAATATATCCATTGCGCATTTGCAATAAGCAATTTTTAATC
>Ga0213829_1000412_pt1 | contig 41927 bp, 39 predicted proteins | sample MC6MC0896MG_FD_180665 | JGI IMG/M metagenome (GOLD analysis project Ga0213829, IMG submission 180665) | Enriched soil aggregate microbial communities from Iowa State University, Ames, United States - MC6-MC0896-MG | ecosystem: Environmental > Terrestrial > Soil > Unclassified | place: USA: Iowa... | reverse complement strand
TACAAATTCCACCTATATTGGTGTTGGCTATGCAAGTGGCGGCTCACAAAGATACTACTGGGTACAGATGTTTATATCTAAATAATGGGCGGAAGGGTCAGTTTCAAAGCTTTATGCTTTAGAGACTGACCCTTTCTACGTCTAGAGACTGATATAAAAATCAAGCTCTAGCGCAATTATGAAAAGCTTTGGAAAAAGGTAAGATGAAAACAAGAAAAGAAAGGAGTGAAAATAAAATGAAAAAATTTGGATTACTGGTAGCTGGAGGAATTGCAGCTGTTATCTTGCTTTCAACAATTGGTCCAATGGTGGGGTTACTCGTTAGCCTATTACTCCTGTACTTCATATTCAAACAGTTTTTAAAAACTGAATCTACAGGTGGAAAAATAGGTCTTGGGATCCTCGGGTTCATCGTCCTAATGGCTTCCATCCATAACGCACCAGCCATCATTGGCGTTGCAGCAGCCTATGTTCTTTACCTCGTTTATAAAAAATGGAACGAGAACAAACATACTAAAATCAAAGAAGAATCTGATCCATTCGTCAATTTTGAAAAACAGTGGAATGAATTAAAAAATTTCTAAAATAAAAGGAGAGAATAACGATGACAAACCTATTCACAAGAATTAAAAACACGATTACGGCAGACTTACACGAGGCTCTTGATAAAAAAGAAAAACAAAATCCAATCGCCTTGCTTAATCAGTACCTCCGCCAATGTGAGCAAGAAACAGAGAAGGTAAGAAAGCTTTTGGAACGTCAATATACATTGAAGGATGAATTTACGAGAGAATACCACCAAGCAGTAGAGTTAGCGGAAAAAAGAAAGTACCAAGCAGAAGTCGCTTCTAATGCAGGGGAAACTGAGCTATATCAATTTGCCTCAGCAGAGCATCAGCAATATGCGGAACGTGCCAGCCGCTTAAATGCGTCACTTGAACAAACAAAGGCGCAGCTAGGGGATTTAGAAAGAAAATATGAAGAAATGAAGCATAAGCTTAAAGACATGAACCTAAGACGGATGGAATTAATGGGCCGTGAAAATGTTACTCGTGCAAATCTTCGTATTAACCAGGTTCTTGATTCCAATACTTATTCAGATAAATCCTACTCAAAATTTAAGGATATTGAAAACTACCTGGACCGCTTAGAGAATCAAGTGAACAGCTCTTTTTACCGCAATACGATTGATTCAAGGATTGCTCAAATAGAAAAAGAAATGAAAATGGAAGAAAGCAAGTCCATTTAGTAAGAAAAGATGGTATTCTATAAGAAAAGCGGAAGCGCCTTCGGAACAAGCATAGCTTGTTCCTGCGAGGATTATTCTAAGGAGATTTCCTTAGTGCACAGGGGTGACAGGCATAAGACGAGCCGGCGAGAAGGTTGCCCTTTAACCTTCTTGACGGATTGGCTTATGACCCCGAGCCCCTAGGCGCTGGAGCTGGACAATAGAAGGCGTAGTATTTCTGCGCCTTTTACCCATATCATTAAAAATATTTTTGGATAAAAATCTAAATGCAATAAAAAAGGGAGGGTGAGCCAATGTTTAAAAATAGAAAACATGATTATATTGGATGGCTGATTTTGATTGGTATTGTCATCCTGGTCCTCGAGATTTTATTTTTCAACAGAGGGCTTATATTCTCTCTTTTTATTTCTGGTGGAATGATTTATCTAGGTCGAAAAAGGACAGGTAAAAGGTTTGGAAAAATCCTTTTTATCGGTGGGATTATCTCCTTTGGCCTTAGTATTGTCAATATGATGACCTTCAAGTTTTTATTGATAGCTATTTTACTGCACTTTTTCATTCAATTTTTAACATCTAAAAAGCAGCCTAAGAAGATTTTACCGGATATTACCACACCAGAACCAACACCGCAAGAAGAAACATTGATTAAATCGGAGCCGTTGTTTGGAAATATCTTCTTAGGCCAACAAAAAACTCCTGTCGGCGTATATGAATGGAAGGATGTAAATATTCAGGCAGGGATTGGTGATACCATTATTGATCTCAGTTACACGATGCTGCCAAAAGGAGAAACAGTGATTTTTATTCGAAATATCATTGGAAATGTCCAGATCCTTGTCCCATATGAAATTGATGTAAGTATCCATCATTCCTGTGTGGTCGGTTCGACAACCGTATTCGGCAGCCATGAATCCAAGATTTTCAATCAAGTGTTCCAGCTAAAAACACCAGGCTTTGATCAGTCCGAGCAAAAAGTGAAAATTTTCACTTCGCTCGTTGTGGGGAATTTAGAGGTGAGCCGTATATGAGTACGACAGGACGTCAAATTGTCTGGAGCGTCGGCTTTTCCGCCCTTATTGCCATCATTGTTGGAGCCGTCTTTATTTTTGTATTCCCATTAAACAATTGGTCGGAATTATGGGATCGGAATGTCATGGGCACTCCCATTGTTATCTTTATTCCTGCCTTTAGCATTGCGGTAGGAATTCTGTCAGGCGGGGCTTCCGGCCTTTTTTGGAGAAAGCAATTTCTTTCTATTGAACATTCTTTGCACCAATTGGAGGAAGGAAGACAATTGGATGTGAAAGAGAAACCGTCCGTCACGGAAATGCAAATGATTGCTGAGCGTATTGAGAAAATCGGCAAACAAATGACTGAGCAGGCAAAGCTATCACAACGATTAGCAACTGAAAAAGTAGAAGACCAGGAAGAGAGAATTCAGGAAATTATCGAGCAGGAACGGAACCGTCTTGCCCGCGAGTTGCATGATTCTGTGAGTCAGCAATTATTTGCCGCATCGATGATGATGTCAGCTATCAATGAAACAAAACAGCAGTCAGAAACGGACCGTGAAGCAAAACAGCTAAAGCTAGTAGAAGAGATGATACACCAATCACAGCTCGAAATGCGTGCCCTCCTTTTACATTTACGGCCAGTTGCCTTAAAAAATAAAACGCTGCAAGAAGGAATTGAAGAGCTTTTAATCGAATTATCACAAAAGGTAACAATGGATATTAAATGGAAGGTGGAAGCTTTCCCATTAGATAAAGGGGTAGAAGATCACCTTTTTCGTATCCTTCAAGAGTCTGTTTCGAACACCTTAAGGCATTCAAAAGCAAGTAAACTCGAGGTTCTAATGGTTAAAAGAGATGATCTTGTCATCTTAAGGATTGTCGATGATGGAATCGGTTTTGAAGTAAACGAAATGAAGGCAGGTTCCTATGGCATGCAAAATATGCACGAGCGAGCCCTTGAAGTGGGCGCGACATTAAAAGTTGTAAGTGTAAAAAATAAAGGAACAAGGCTGGAAGTTAAAGTTCCGGTGATGATTAATGGAGAGGGTGCCAATGATTAGAGTATTATTTGTGGACGACCATGAAATGGTAAGAATCGGGGTTTCGTCTTATTTATCTGCGCAGCCTGACATTGAGGTCGTGGGTGAAGCGGATGATGGAAAAAAAGGTGTCGAGCTAGCCCTAGAACTTCGCCCTGATATCATTTTAATGGATTTGGTGATGAAAGAGATGGATGGGATTGAAGCGACAAGGCAAATAATTGAACAATGGCCTGAAGCAAAGGTCATTATCGTGACGAGCTTCTTGGACGATGAAAAGGTATATCCTGCGCTTGAAGCCGGAGCAACCAGCTATATGCTGAAGACCTCTAAAGCAGGTGAAATCGCCAATGCTGTCCGCGCTACATACCATGGGCAATCTGTGCTTGAACCGGAAGTAACCGGAAAAATGATGGTGAAAATGCGCCAAAAGAATACTCATCTGCCACATGAAGATCTAACAAGCCGCGAACTCGAAATATTACTCTTAATGGCCGAGGGCAAAACCAATCAGGATATTGCAGATGATTTATACATCGCCTTGAAAACCGTCAAAACTCATGTCAGCAATATTTTAAGTAAGCTTAACGTCCAAGACAGGACACAAGCGGTTATCTATGCGTTTAAGCATTCGTTAATCAAATAAACTCGCAGACTTTCCAAGCTAATTTGGAAGGTCTTTTTTTTAAAAGTAATTGAAAATTCTTCTCAATTACTGTTATTATAGTTAATGAAAATGATTATCATTATTAACTTTATTGGAGGAACAAATTACATATGAAACTACTAAAAGTATCAGGAATGTTATTGATTTCTAGCAGTCTTTTATTTGGATGTGCAAATACGGACAAAACTGCTTCAACTGAAAAGGTGGAAGAAACCAAAAATACAGCTTCAAAGGCTCTTGATGGTGTAACTAAAGCTTACCGCGAATATGCCATAGGCGAAATTGAAGAATTTGTTAAGGCAACAGAAGCATTTACGACGGCTGTTAAAAATGGAGATATCGAGCAGGCAAAGGCTCTATATGGACCAGCTAGGATGCACTATGAGCGCGCAGAACCGATTGCAGAAGTGTTTGGGGATCTTGATCCGAAAATTGATGCACGTGAGGGGGATGTCCCTGAGGCAGAATGGGGCGGGTATCACCGAATTGAAAAAGGATTATGGATGGAAAACACAACAAAGGGATATGAGCAATATGCCGACCAGCTAATGAAAGATGTTAATCTTCTAAGAGCCAAAGTAGATACGGTTGATGTTACACCGGATTTATTAATTACAGGGGCAGTGGACCTTTTAAATGAGGTATCAACTTCAAAAGTGACGGGGGAAGAGGATCGTTATTCCCATACCGATTTATATGATTTTGCAGCGAATGTAGAGGGTGCGGAAAAGATTTATCAGCTGTTAAATCCGGAACTAAAGAAAAAAGATAAAGGGCTATCAAAGGAAATTCAAACTCGTTTTGATGAGATATATAGTTTATTGAACAAGCAAAAAAGTGGTGATGGCTATAAGCTTTATACAGAATTGACAGAAGTACAAGTGAAAGAGCTTAGCCAAGCAATTGATGCACTTGCAGAACCGCTTTCTCAAATTGGAATGGTTACGGAGGCGTCTTAATTGACAAAAAATACGAACAACCATGATGATTCTGCCCTTATTGGAGCAAAGATTTCGCGAAGAGATATTCTTAAAACTGCAGGTGTGGGTGGTGTCGGGGTAATTCTTGGTGCATCGGGACTTGGTGGTTTACTTACGCTTAAAGAAGGAAAGGCTGCCACCACAGATAAAAAGGATATCATTCCTTTTTATGGTAAGCATCAAGGTGGAATTACTACGAAAACACAGAATCATGTTTATTTTGTTTCCTTAGATGTGACAACATCGAATAAAGATGAACTGGTAAAGCTATTCAAGGATTGGACAAAAGCTGCGGCATTGCTATCAGAGGGAAAGGCAGTTGGGGAGCTTTCGAGCAATGAGTTTCTCCCTCCAAAAGATACAGGTGAAGCTGCGGGTTTATCGCCATCTAATTTAACGATTACCTTTGGTGTTGGCCCAAGTCTATTTGTGAAGGATAACCAAGATCGATTCGGTTTAAAACAAAAGCAGCCGAAAGAATTAGTTGATCTACCTAAATTTCCATTGGATGCGTTAGAGGAGGCATGGACAGGGGGCGATCTTTGTATTCAAGCCTGTGCCGATGATTTACAGGTGGCTTTTCATGCTGTTAGGAATTTGATTCGGATTGCACGTGGCAAGGCAACACTGCGTTGGGCACAAACCGGTTTTCAACGCACGAAACAAGCAGATCCGAAAGCGGAGACACCAAGGAATTTGTTTGGCTTTAAAGACGGTTCAGCCAATCCGGATGTGAACAATGAAAAACAAATGAATGAGCAAGTCTGGGTGCAGCCTGGGGACGGACCCAACTGGCTCGTGAACGGCAGTTACCTCGTTGTCCGCCGGATTCAAATGTTTATCGAAGTATGGGATCGGACTACATTAAAAGAGCAGGAGAAAACGTTTGGACGCTATCGTGATAGCGGTGCACCCCTTGGACAAAAAGATGAATTTGAGTCATTAGATTTACAGAAGAAAAATAAACAAGGCGACTATAGCATACCAGTTGATTCGCATACTCGGTTATCACATGGAGATGGTTCTCAAAAAATTCTACGTCGGGCCTATTCCTACTCTAATGGTATGGACGTGAAAACAGGCAGCTTTGATTCAGGCCTGCTATTCCTATGTTTCCAACGCATACCTAGTAAACAATTTATCCCAATCCAAAATAGGTTAGCTAAAATGGATAAATTAAATGAATATATATCCCACAGGGGAAGTGCCATTTTTGCTTGCTTACCTGGAGCGAAACAGGGCGGATTTATAGGAGAGACACTTTTTAACTAATGGTTTCCCTTTTTACAGAGGAGAGAGAAAGATGCTACGATTAACAAAGATATTTAAGCCATTATTAATCCTGACGGCATTTTTGGTTATGTTTCAAACAATACAACCTGCGGCAGCGGCAGAAAATCATGATGAGCTTTTCGTTCTGATTGGCGATAGTTTAATGAAGGCCAAGGATGGCGAACAGGCTTTAGTTGTGAAAAACATGGAGCAGTTTGCAAATGAATGGAACAGAATGAAGAAAGCTGACAGCAAGCAGGCCAAAAAGGTTGACCAAGAATTGAAAGAGGTTCAAAGATTACTAGCAGAAGGAAATGTAGAAAAAGAGGACCTTTCAAAAAGCCTTTCGTCCCTTTCAAGTGCAGTAGTTCTGTATGAGCAGGAACAAAATCCGGCGGATAAGGCAAAAGGAATGGAACAGGTAAAACAGTTACTTCCGCTTATTAACAATCTGAAAGCATCGATTAAAAAGGAAGATATTACTAGTTTAAAAGATCAATACCAACAACTAATGAACGAGTGGACCGCCTCTGAAAAAATCGTCCATGATGAGAGCATTGCTGCATACGGAAATATTGAAAAATACACGGCTCTCATTCGAATTGCGATTACACAGGAGCCAGCCGATTTGGATAAGGCTATGCAAAATGCGGAGCAATTAACAGTAGAAGTAGAAAATTTTTTAGCGGGAAAAGCTTCGAAAAAGCCTGAAGGAAATTATTCGCTGACAGACGTATCCACCTTATTAAGTCAAGCAGAAAAGCAAATAGCAGAAAAAGATTACAAGGGTGCCAGCAGCCAATTAAATGAAATCCTTACCATTTGGCCGATGGTGGAAGGGGATGTTCAGACTAGGGATAGCGGGCTGTATAGTGATATTGAAACAAAGATTCCTACCGCAATTAGTATCTTAAATTCGGAAAATGTGAAGGCTGAAAAAGCTTCCGATATCGTGAAGGAAATTAGTACGCGCCTTGCTCCGTTAATGAGCAAAACCAATTATTCTTTCTGGGATGCGGCACTGATTTTATTACGTGAGGGATTAGAGGGGTTATTAATTGTCGTAACGTTAATTGCATTTTTGAAAAAAATGGGGCAATCATCCAAGCAAAAGTGGATTTGGTCAGGAGTGATTGCCGGGTTTATAGCCAGTGCAGTCCTAGCCGTCATCATCAACATCGTTTTTTCACAAATCGTTGCCGCTTCAAGCCGGGAATATATTGAAGGAATAACTGGTGTTGTCGCGGTTGTGATGATGCTAACAGTTGGAGCTTGGCTTCATAATAAGTCGAGTATTGGAAGTTGGAATAAATACATTAATCAGCAAATGCAGCAGGCAATCGCAAAGGGAAGCCTTCTGTCGTTCAGCTTCATTAGCTTTCTTTCTGTTTTTCGTGAAGGAGCCGAGACGATTATTTTTTATACCGGAATTACCCCATATATTAGTTTAGCTCAGCTCACTGCAGGAATCCTTTTGGCCGTTGGTATTTTAGTAATAGTGGGCTTTCTTATTATTAAATACAGTGTGAAAATCCCAATCCGTCTATTTTTTAAAGCGGCCACCCTGTTAATTTACTTCTTGGCCTTTAAAATTCTTGGGATTAGCATACATGCTTTGCAGATTTCTAATGTGGTATCGACCACGACAGTTGAAAGCTTACCGTTTATTGACTGGATCGGGCTATATCCGACATGGGAAACAACGATTGCTCAATTATGTTTACTGGCCGTGATTGTTTTCATGACTTACTTAGTTAAAAAAAATGATGGTAAACAAATCATCACTACAAATGTTTAAAAAGGGCCTCCCATAGCCCTTTTTTTCGTGGATGAAAAAATTCTCCTACTATTCATGGAACTTGTCTCATAAGTTTAAAAGAGACGAAAAAAAGGGAGATTGTAAAATTGGCTATTTACTATAAAGGAATATTCTTTTTAGCTGCTTCTGCTTTTTTAGGGGAAGGAATTGAAGTCTTAGTAAATATGATTCTCGCGAGGGAGTTGGGATCACATGGATTAGGACTTTATATGTCGATACTGCCATCAATCTTTTTAATTGTGTTACTGTCCAGCTTCGAACTGCAGGTATCGATATCTAAATTCATTGCGGAAAGAGAGGAACGCTACCACCGAAATATTCTTTATCATGCGCTTACGATTACAATTGTTTTTACGAGCATTTTATTTTTAATTACGGCAGCCGTTATTCCCTTTATTCCGGTATTTAATGCGTACCATCCATACATTAGATGGCTTGTTCTGATACTTATTCCGGTTATTGCCTTCACCTCTGTTGCCAGGGGCTATTTTATGGGGATGCAGCAGATGGGAAAAATTGCGGTGTCAAATTTTTTGAGAAAAATCGTCCAACTTGGAGTGCTGTTTGTATTGTTCCGTTTTTTTTCTTTTGACGCAGAATCTTCCTTGTTAATTGCCATAGGTACACTGATTGGCAGTGAGATTGTTGTGTTTCTTTATTTAATTTACACGTTTATTATTCAATTTCAGCAGCTGAAACGTCAGCCTTTTTCCAATATAAATAAGAAAGTAGTTCGGAAAAATTTAATGGCGGTTTCGATTCCAACGACAGGTCTCCGTTTGTTTTCAGCTTTCACGGGTGCAATTCAGCCATTCATTATTAAGGCGGCATTGGTTCACTCTGGCATGACTGACGCACTCGCTACTGAGCAATTTGGAATGCTAATGGGTGTGGCGGTATCAATCGGATTCTTCCCAGCATTTATTGCCCACTCGTTAATGATTGTCCTAATCCCAGCTGTTTCGAAAACCTATTCACAAAAAGATTATCCGACCTTGCAAAAGATGCTCCAGCAAGTAATGAAACTTACCCTTTTATATGGTGTGGCGGCTGTAACGATATTCTACTTTTTTGCGCCGCAATTAACTTCCTTATTTTTTAAATCAGAGACATCTGCTGTATTTCTGCAGTTGCTTTGGCCGTTCTTCTTATTTCATTTTTTCATTATGCCCCTTCAGGCCTTTCTGATTGGAATTGATTTGTTAAAAGAGGCATTTATTCATATTATCTGGTCAACGATTATATCATTTGCGCTCATTCTCTGGCTTGGTTCATCGTCGGAATGGCGAATGAATGGGATCATTATTGGGATGAATACAGGATCCGTTTTATTGGCACTGATGCATTATTTAACAATCTGTAAGAAGATTGGCGTCTCGGTTTTTATGAAGGGCGTTATGCCAAAAGCAACTGAGCGGTAGGAATTTCTTTTAAAAAAATTTTCCGAATAAGTGTAGGGATTAGGCTGTCCTTTCCGTCTAATTATATGAGGAAGATTTTACAGGGGGAAAGGACTTAGGAAAATGAACATCAAATCATTTGAGGATTTAGTGAATGAATATGGAACAGCCATTTATAAATATATTTTATCGTTAGTTGGTCATAAAGAACTTGCCGAGGATCTTTATCAGGAGGTATTACTCTCCGCCTATTTAGCATATCCTTCCATTAAGGAGCCATGTAAATACAAAAGCTGGTTGTATACAATTGCAGTTAATAAATGCCGTGATTACTGGCGAAAAGAAAATAAGTCGAAGCAATTTTGGAAGGAAGAGGTTTATTCTTATTCAGCCTCGTTCGAACCAATATCCATTCCTGAAGATGAACTCTTACATAAATTTTCTGCAGAACAAATGGCTGAAAAGGTAATGACATTACCTGAAATCTATCGTTATCCTATTTATCTATATTACTATCAAGATTTATCTCTTCTAGAAATTGCCAAGAAAAGCAATCTGCCAATGTCGACGGTAAAAACGAGAATGAAACGGGCAAAGGAACGATTACGGCCAAAAATGCTGTCACTTGCTTAAAGGCTCCATTCAATTCTTATAAATATTCTTTAAAAAGGGGAAGATTTACTGATGACTGGAAAAGGAAGAAAGGATATTCCTGTGCATTTACAGCCATTTATTTCAAAGCAATATTACCATCGCTATACACCAATTGATCATGCGGTTTGGCGATTTGTTATGAAGCAAAATCATTATTTTTTAAAGGAAATTGCCCATTCTGCCTATGTAAATGGTTTAAAGGATTCGGGGATTAAGACTGAATCCATTCCAAAGGTAGACGATATGAATATGAGCCTCGCCAAAGTGGGCTGGGGTGCTGTTACAATTGATGGGCTGATTCCCGGGTCGGCTTTCTATGGCTTTTTAGCTAATGGGATTCTTCCGATTGCGGCAGAAATAAGAAACATCCAAAATATTGCCTATACACCTGCACCAGATATGATTCACGAAGCGGCAGGACATGCGCCGATTTTATTAGATGAATCGTACCGTGATTTTGTAAAAAAAATCGGCGAAATGGGCGCCAAGGCACTTTCTAGCAAAGAAAAACTGGAGGTTTTTAAAGCAGTCCGCAATTTAACTATCGTAGCAGAAGATCCTGCCTCGACTCCGGAACAGGTAAAAGAAGCAGAAATACAGGTAGCAGAAGCGAGAATGAAGGTAAAAGGTTTATCTGAAGCGGATCAAGTTTCAAGGCTATTTTGGTGGACGGTTGAATATGGGCTAATAGGGGAGCTGGACAATCCTAAAATATATGGAGCGGGCCTGCTTTCGTCAGTAGGAGAGAGCCAGAGCTGCTTGAAAGACGATGTACGTAAAATTCCTTTTTCGGTTGAAGAATGTACAAAGACCCCATATGATGTTACCAAGCCGCAGCCACAGTTATTTGTTTGTAAAACCTTTGATGACTTAGTAGCAGCCGTTGATCAATTTGCTGCGACAATGGCATTTAGAAAAGGCGGAACGGAAAGTCTTGATATGGCACTACAAACAGATAGTGTTGCTACGATGGTTTTTTCTTCTGGATTGCAAGTAACCGGAACATTAGCAACCATTTTAAAGGATGAAAACGGGGAGGCTGTTTATTTCCGTACGAAGGGGCCCACAGCATTATCTTTTGATCATAAGCAGTTGGATGGGCAGGGGACAGAAACACATCGTAAAGGCTTTGGAACACCAATTGGCAGCTTAGAAGGTAATATTGTACTAGAGGATTGTTCGGCAGAACAACTACAAGAGTTAGGAATCATTGAAGAGAAGGAAGTCGTTTTAACGTTTCAAAGCGGGGTAAAAGTAGAAGGAATCATCAAAAATATCATTATGTCTGAAAATAAGCCAATCTTAATTTCTTTTAAAGAATGTACAGTAGGTTACAAGGGTATGATGCTGTTTGAAAAATCTTGGGGGACATTTGATATGGCCGTTGGGGCAAAGGTTATCTCAGTCTTTGCAGGGGCAGCTGATCCGAATAATTATTATGAAAATAAAAAAATAGAAGAAGTAGAGGAAATAATAGAGCAAAAGGGTTGGAACGAACTAGAAATCTTATATGAAGATATTCGGAGCTTACGTGAGGGTTCCGAATGGAATGAACAAAGTTTATCACACATGAATCAAGTTTTAGCTATTTTAGATGATAAATATCCAAAGGAATGGTTATTGCGTCTGGAGATATTAGAGCTTTATAAACTGCACCATGGAAGTCATTCCGAGGTTCCTCTCCTTGTAGAAAGGCTTGAGAATACAGTTTGGGATCCGTCAGTTAAACAAATGATACAACGCGGATTAATCTTAATCCATAACAGCTAATAGAAAAAGGAGCTTGGATATTGATCCAAGCTCCTCTTATGATTAATCTTTACTTGATAAAATCCCTAAAATGCGAAGGATGCTGACGAATAGGTTAACAAAATCCAAGTATAAGCTTAATGCCATTAATGGTACTTCTTCTGCTCGTACACCGTGGTGTTTCATACGGCTGACATCAAAGAGAACATAACCGCTAAATACTAATACCCCTATAAAGGAATAAGCGAGCATACCCGTTGAGCTCAGCGGGAAGAAAATATTAAAAAGTGAAATCGCCACTAATGCTAGCAAGGCAGCAAGCAGGAAACCTCCTAAGAAGGAAAAGTTCCGTTTTGACTTTGCGGCATATATCGAAATACCGGTAAACACAACTGTTGTGGTAGCAAACGCCATGATGACGACATTTGCACCTGCCGTCGCGGCATAATAAGCGACAATTGGATATAGCGTAATCCCTGAGATAAACGTAAAAATATAAAGAAATGAATAAGAGATTGCTTTTTTACGTCTGAAAATGACTGCTGCGAGAATCATCACAAATTCCAAGATTGCCAATGGCAGGAATAAGCTTGGTGGTACATAAACACCTGCCATTGTGCCAAGGAAGGCAATCGCAAGTGATAAAGCAAATGTACGTAAGACTGATGGCATATATTCTGATGACGTTTGTGTATACAATATTTTTCACCTCTTTATTAATTTGTTATTAAAGATATACGAAAAAGTGGTCAAGATGTTTCATTTTTTCTAAAAATATCTTTATCTTCTTTTAATAAATCGCGAATCTCTGCTAAAAGCTCTTCTTGGCGATTAACTTTTTCCACGACTGATGCAGGTTCTTCTTTCTTTTTAAAACGATTAATGAATTTAACAAATAGAAAAATTGAAAAGGCGATAATAAAGAAATCGACGACTGCTTGAATAAATAGTCCGTACTTTACACCATAATAGGCAAGTTTAGAAAAAGAGTCTACTTTCCCGGTTAACAATCCTATCAATGGCATAATAATATCAGCGACAAGGGAAGAAACAATTTTCCCAAACGCCCCGCCAATAATGACACCGACAGCTAAATCGATTACGTTGCCTTTCATAGCAAACTGTTTAAATTCTTTCCACATAAATAACTTCCTCCAAAATAATAGTCCATTTTCTTAATAGTACATTTTATCCCCTAAACCTACTAAATGGCAATATCTAATCTTTAGAATCCTTCTTTTTTACTATAATGAAAAGAGCAGGTATAGTCATCACCTGCTCTAAGTTAATTATGAAAAGTGTATCAAAAAGCCCAATTACCTGCTCTGAAGATTGGTTCTGACGCCCCATCAGCAGTGATTCCGTCGATGTCCATTTCTGCTGAGCCAATCATGAAATCAACATGGGTAATACTTTCGTTTAGCCCGTTTTCTGCTAATTCCTCAGATGACATTTTCTTGCCGCCCTCGATACAGAAGGCATAGGCACTTCCAATTGCTAAGTGATTTGATGCATTTTCATCAAATAAGGTGTTAAAGAAAAGAACATTTGATTGTGAAATTGGTGAGTTAAATGGGACAAGTGCAACTTCACCAAGATAATGTGAGCCTTCGTCTGTCTCGACAAGACGCTTCAAGATTTCTTCGCCTTCTTCAGCTTTCACGCCAACAATTTTTCCATTTTCGAATGTTATTGAAAAGCGATCAATAATATTACCACCGTAGCTTAACGGCTTTGTACTCGCAACCGTACCATTAACACCAGTTTTTAATGGTACGGTGAAAACCTCTTCTGTCGGCATGTTGGCCATAAACTCAAAGCCCCTTTCATTCACACTGCCGGCTCCCACCCAGAGATGTTTTTCTGGAAGCTCTATCGTTAAGTCCGTTCCAGGTGCTGTATAATGAAGTTTCTTGTATCGTTTCTCATTTAAATAGTGAACCTTCTCATGGAGGGTTTCGTCATGTTTCTTCCAGGCATCGACCGGATTTTCAGCATCCACACGCACAGCTGTAAAAATGGCATCCCAAAGCTTGTTTACTTGGATTTCAGCTGGCTCATCAGGGAATACCTTGGCAGCCCAAGCTTCTGATGGGACAGCAATAACCGACCAGCTCACCTTATCTGATTGTGACGCCTTGCGGTATTTTTCCAGCGCTTTACCGGCAGCTTTATTGTAGTTGGCAACCCGTTCAGGGTCCACGCCTTTAAGTAAATCCGGACTGCTAGAGATAATAGACATAAAGGCAGCTCCATTGTCCGCAAGTTCTTCCATTTCTTTTGCACGCCAGGAAGGGTACTCGTTGAATGCTTCGTCTGGAGCTAAATCATATTTTGTTCTCGTAACGGTATCGTCGTTCCAGTTGACAATAACATTGTGGGCACCAGTTTCGTATGCTTTTTTGACCACTAAACGGACAAATTCTGCGGCATCTAAAGTTGCGGTAACAACCAATGTTTGACCAGGCTGAACATTAACACCGACCTTAACAGCAAGCTCAGCATATTTTTCAAGGTTTTTTTGAAATTCACTCATATGTAATTCTCCTTTTTCAGAATCTTCCTTTATATTGTAGCGTCTTTATATTAAAAAAGAAATCATTCAAAGAGTAGGTTTGCTAAAAAAATCCAAAAAAAAACAGTAAAGATATTTTATCCCTACTGTAGCTTGCTTCCATATACTTTAATATTAAAATAAAAACCTGCAGAAAATAGTACAATAAACGTTATAAAGCCTGATAATGATGTTGGAGCCATGAATTGCGATAATTCCATTGATTCCACCCCTTTAGAAAATATAACCTTTACACTATAATTATATGACTAAAAGAGGAGGATATATACAAATCAGTACAATTTTTTGACAAATATTTGAATTTTTGAGGACGATAAAAAAAGCACAATGTTCAACTTTGAGAATTGTCCAGCTCCAGCGCCCAGCGGCTAGTAGACTTCACACTTCTCCCTACGATAAGTCAACATCGGATCGCTCCGCTCTCCGTGTTTCCTTTATCTCAGTCGAAGCGCTCCAGTCTATACGCCGCTAGACGGGCGCTTCCGCTTTTTGTTTTTCAAACACATAAAACATAACCCAATATAATCCTGCACTGATCAGTGCCAAAAGAAAGAGAACAAAGAATGTCCACCCATAGCCGATCCAAACAGTCATAGGTATGGAAAGTGGTGCAATGGTACGCGCGATTGTAAATCGCAAGCTTGCGGCAGCAAAATATTGGCCCCTCATATGCTCTGGTGCAAGCTTAGAAACAAAGCTTTGCTGAAGCCCCGCACCCATTAATTCACCAAAGGTGAAAATCGCCATCGCTACAATTAAGCCCCAAATCCAATGAGTTTGACTAAAGAGAACTATGGAAATGGCATAGACAACTGAGGAGAGGACAAACACGTTTCTTTCATAATATTTTCCCATCCACTTTGTAACAAAAACAGTCAGCAGGGCGACAAGGAAGCCATTCTCAGCAAGGACTATTCCAAATGCTTGCTCACCTTTGACAGTAAATGACCACTCACCAAAGGAAAAGAGGGTTTGATTTTTCACAAAATCCTTAATATATACGGGAATTAATAAATCCAATTGCATAAACGTCTGCCCAGCTAGAACACCTGCAAGAATGAAGAGAAGGAACGTTTTATCCTTTACAATAAGCGCATAATCCCTCAGTTGATTTTGTAAAAAGTAATACCATTTTCCGTCTCTGGATAAAGGATTTGACTTTTGAAGCGGGACGGTTTCCCGCGTCCATTTTGCTAAAATTAATCCTAGTAAAATACAAACTGCTCCTGCAAAAAGCAAAAGCTGAAAGCGATAGTGGACGTAAAAAATAGCTCCCAATATCGGCCCTACAACAACTGCTATATTAATAGATGTATAAAAAATAGCAAAAACACTGCTGCGATGTTTTTCATCCACTACATCCGCGACCATTGCTTGACTTGCTGGCCAGTAAAAAGAACCGAACACACCAGCAACGGTAAAAGAGATAAACCCTAACCAAGGAGATTGAAACCAAGGAGAACTGGCTAGAGCAAAGCCTAAAAACGAAAGGCCTTGTCCGATTGCGGAAAGGACCATCATTCGTTTTCTCCCAAAACGGTCGGCACAATATCCACCTAATAGGTTAGCAAATACAGAAAAAACCTGCGAAAAAACTAATAAAAAACCAGCTTTATTTTTACCGAATTCCTCTGCAAAATAAATCGTCAAAAACGGAAAAAACATCCAAAAGGTAATATTCATCATCGCTTCAGCAAACAAGCGAACCTTTAAATTTGTATCCCAATCCCTAATTCTCATTATGTATCCTCGTTTCAATATTCTGTTATTACATCATACTATTCCGATGGAAGATTATACAAGAAAAAAAGATAGGCACAACAGTGTGTACCTACCCTTTTTTGATTAGTCATTATTATTTAGCGCTTGCTTTAACAAATCACCAAGACTTGTGCCGAAATCTTCTTTTTGCGTATATTTTTGAACTAGCTTGCGTTCTTCCCGTTTGTTAACAGCCTTTTTCTTTTCTTCAGCTTTTTCAACGACGTTACAGCGCCGACATTGGAAGTAAACGCCTGCTTTGCCTTCGTGTAGCTCCATTTTTTTATGACACTGCGGGCAGCGGCGATTTGAAAGCTTTGGATCTTTGCGTTTTCGGTATGAACATTCCGGACTTGAGCAAACGAGAATTTTCCCTTCCTTTGTATTCCTTTCTTTTAAAAACTCGTTACATTCTGGGCATCTCGAGCCCGTTAAATTATGGGCACGATATGATTTATCGCTTGATTTAATTTCTGACACCAGCTGCTCTGTCTGGCGGCGGATTTTTTGTAAAAAGGCTTTTGGGTCTGCCTTTCCTTTAGAAATTCGCTCCAGCTCCTGTTCCCATTTCGCTGTTAACTCAGGAGATTTTAAGTCATCGTTCACGAGGTCAATTAACTGCTTCCCTTTTTTGGTAGGGGTGAATCGGCCGTTTTGTCGTTCGACGACCTCGGTTTCAACCAATCGTTCTATGATTTCCGCTCTAGTTGCCGGAGTACCCAAGCCGAACTTTTCCATTTGTGCCAAGACATCCGCTTCTGAGTATCTTAACGGAGGTTCTGTCCACTTTTGGTTGATGGTGCAGTCTTTAACGGCAAATGCATGGCCTTGTACTAATTTTTGCAGGAGGGTTGTCACTGGATCCGTTTCTTCTTTTCCTAAAACCTTTTTAAATCCTAGGTCGATGATATTTGTCTCTTTCGCGGTAAAGGTTTCGCCTTCGACCTTAAAGTTTGCGTGAATCGTTTCATATTCATAAGCAGGTAAAAATAGGGCTAAGAAACGCCTTGCAATGATGTCGTACAGTTTTCTTTCATCGGAATCAAGCTCACTAAGATTAAGTCTTTGCTCTGTCGGGATAATCGCATGGTGATCGGTTACTTTTTCATTGTTAAAAACACGTTTAGCGAGCACCCGGCCGTTGTTGGCAAGAAGCGGGCGAACCTCTTCTTTGTAGCCTGAAGCCATCCCCTGTAGGCGATCTGTCATCGTGCCAATCATGTCAGTTGTTAAATAACGTGAATCAGTTCTAGGGTAGGTAACCAATTTGTATTGCTCATACAGACGCTGCAGGACATTAGATGTCTTTTTCGCAGAAAAACCGAAGCGCTTATTGGCATCTCGCTGCAATTCTGTTAAGTCGTATGGTAAGGGCTGCGGCTCAGACTTTTTCTTCCGCTCAATTTTCTCAAGCACCGCTTGTTTACCGTTAATTTTTTCCTGGATGCGTTCGGCTTGTGTCTTATCAAAGAGGCGTTTCTCATTGTCTCGTTCCCAATCCGTTGAAAGCGGGCCGATTTCTGCACGAATTGTCCAATATTCTTTCGGGGCAAATTTTTGAATTTGCTGCTCACGGTCGAGAACCATTGCCAGCGTTGGCGTTTGCACACGTCCTGCTGAAAGCGGATCCTTGTATTTTGTTGTTAATGCTCTTGTCACATTCAAGCCGATTAACCAATCAGCCTCTGCGCGGCATACAGCAGAATGATAGAGGTCATCAAATTGTTTACCAGGCTTTAGCTGTTTGAAGCCTTCTTTAATCGCCTTATCTGTTTGCGATGAAATCCACAATCTTTTTAATGGTTTGTTCCAATGAAGCTTCTCAAGGATCCAGCGGGCAACGAGCTCGCCTTCTCGGCCGGCATCGGTCGCGATGATACATTCATTAATGTCTTTCCGTTTTGCTAATGCTTCAATGGCACGGAATTGGTGGTTTGTCTGCTTCATTACCTTTAGGCCCATTTTTTGCGGGATAATCGGTAAATCCTCCAAATTCCATTGCTTATATTTTGTGTCATAGTGCTCAGGCATTTTTAATTCAATTAAGTGCCCGAGCGCCCATGTGACAATATATTGATTTCCTTCCATGTAGCTTTTATTTTTTTGATTGCAGCCAAGTACACGGGCAAGTTCCCTGGCAACGCTTGGCTTTTCTGCAAGTACAAGTGATTTCATAATTACTCCTTTCAGGTAAAGCTCATTTTAACCTTAGTATAGTATAACGGAAATGGGCGTTATTTTGTAATTTGTAGAGTTGGAGTGTAGTAAGTATCGGAAATTTATAATTGATATCCAAAAATAGCCAGCAAATGTTGTAAGTATTGAAAAATAGGTAGTAAATGCACAAATAAATGTAGTAAGATTACGAAAATATGTAGTAATTTTACAAAAAAATGTTGTAAGCCGCCCCAACTATGTAGTAAAAACCCAGTGCTCAATTTCCTTTTATATATTATCCTGCTAAAGTGATATCGTGTTAAAATTCAGAAAATTTAATTGACAGCCAAGGTTTTCATCACATACAATAATTATCATAGGAATAATTTATAGATTGGAATGATGACGCATGAGGCATCCCCAAAAAATAGGTCAATATTCAATTGTATTTATAAAAGAGGCTGGACTCCAAATCTAATTTGATTAGGAATCCAGCCTCTTTCTTTATTATACTAAAGTGGTAGAGGAGCGAGAAATATGATTACACTAACAGGTAATAGTTTAACTCTAGAGCAAATGAAAGATGTTTTATACCGTAAGCAAAAGGTTATAGCATCTGAAAAGAGTATGGAGGCTGTGCAAAAAAGCCGGGAAGCAGTAGAGAGAATCGTTTCAGAATCAAGAGTAGTTTATGGGATTACGACCGGATTTGGAAAATTTAGTGATGTGTTGATTGACAAGAACCATGTACAGGATTTGCAGCTTAATTTAATTCGCTCTCATGCGTGCGGGGTAGGCAATCCTTTTCCTGAGGTTGTTGCAAAAGCAATGGTTCTCCTTCGTGCGAACGCACTGTTAAAGGGGTATTCTGGGATAAGACCCCTTGTCATTGAAAAATTATTAGAATTAGTGAATAAGGACATTATTCCTGTCATCCCGGAACAGGGTTCCCTTGGAGCAAGTGGTGATTTAGCGCCACTATCCCATCTTGCTTTAGTGTTGATTGGCGAAGGTGAAGTTTTTTATAAAGGGGAACGAATGGATTCACTCGAGGCACTAAAGCAAGAGGGGATCTTACCGGTAACCTTAGAAGCAAAGGAAGGTCTGGCTCTTATTAACGGTACCCAGGCGATGACCGCAATGGGCGTTATTGGCTACTTGGAAGCCGAGCAGCTGGCACATGAAAGTGAACTAATTGCCTCGATAACAATCGAAGGTCTGAATGGGATCATCGATGCTTTTGCGGAAGAGGTACATGTGGCAAGGGGCTATAAACAGCAGATTGATACAGCAGCAAGAATCCGCCGCTATTTAAGCGATAGTTTATTAACAACACAGCAGGGTGAGCTTCGGGTTCAGGATGCCTATTCACTGCGTTGTATCCCCCAAGTTCACGGTGCTTCCTGGCAGACCCTTGATTATGTAAAAGAAAAACTAGAAATTGAAATGAATGCAGCAACCGATAATCCATTAATTTTTGATGATGGAGAAAAAGTAATCTCAGGAGGGAACTTCCACGGACAGCCGATCGCTTTTGCAATGGATTTTATGAAAATTGCTGTCGCAGAACTAGCCAATATATCGGAGAGAAGAATTGAAAGATTAGTCAATCCACAGTTAAATGACTTGCCGCCATTCCTTAGTCCTGAACCAGGCTTACAATCAGGGGCAATGATTATGCAATATGCCGCAGCTGCACTTGTATCAGAAAATAAAACACTTGCTCATCCTGCAAGCGTTGATTCGATTCCATCATCAGCCAATCAGGAGGATCACGTGAGTATGGGTACAATCGCGTCAAGACATGCTTATCAAATTATTCAGAACGTAAGAAGAGTCCTTGCCATTGAGCTGATTTGTGCAATGCAGGCAGTAGAAATCCGCGGTGTGGATAAAATGGCAAGCCACACAAAAATGTTTTATGAAAAAGGCCGGGAACAGGTTCCTTCTATTAAGCAAGACCGTATTTTCTCAAAGGATATCGAAAAAGCGGCTGAGTGGTTAAAGACCATTGAATTTTCACAATTTATAAGAGATTTAAGTATGGAAAAAGGTCAATATTAATTGGAAGAAGGCGTGAAAATTTCACGCCTTTTACTTTGTCTGATCTGGCAGCAAGCGGGCGGTATCTCCCCGTCCTTCATCTTCCTCAACTCTATTTTTAAAAGCTTCCTGGGTAACAAGGAATTCCTCATCACCGATGGCTTCTTTTCCATGCTTTTCCGTTAAACTGTTTTCTGGAAAATTACCAGGATGGTTCTTCTTTTTATGTTCAAAATGTTCACCGCGTGCCAAACTCAACACTCCTTTCATCTTCGCATGTAGCATACCCAAACATTGGTGAAATAATTACTTTCCAAAAGGAATTCTATTTTTTAACAAAAAAGCTGGCTGAAGAAGTGAATTTCATTTTCACTCTTCACCAGCTTTTTTTCCAGGTTTATCGGGTTTGCACATTCGGTCAAGCATAAAACCAGCGAACACAATAAACGCAATAGGAATTGAATAGTTTAAAACATGAATAACCGTCATAGTTGTATTCACCACCGTTATTTTAATATTGGTAATATTAAGTATATTTAAATGTTGTTAATATTATATGCTTACTGTCACAAATTAGACAAATTTCAATATCATAAAAAAATTATCTATGACCAATCCACAAACTAAACTCTATTTCTTCCACTTTTTTATTAAACTCACAAATGATTCCATTTTTTTAAAAAAGGATTTTAAGAAAAAATATCGTAATTGTTATATAGTAGGGGAAATTATTTAATTTCTGAATTACTTTACTATGTTTCCAAAGGAGTTGTGGCTGACAATGAACATGCAGGAAACAAAAATATTCGATATTATCTGTATCGGCGGTGCGAATGTGGATTGGAAAATCCAAGCATTGAAACCATTGGCTAACAAAACATCAAACCCAGCTATTAGCACTAAAACAAGAGGCGGGGTAGCTAGAAATATCGCGGAAAATTCGGGGCGGATAGGATTGAAGGCCTCTTTATTAGCCTATATAGGAGCAGACCCTGAAGGGGAATGGATCCTGCAAAATACAAAAAACTATGTAGATGTAAGTTCCACAGAAATAATCCATGGAAAACCCACGGGGACCTACACAGCAGTGCTTGATGATGATGGTGAAATGGCTGTTGCCCTTGCAGATATGACAATTTACAATAACGTGAATGAATATTTCTTCGAAAACAATTGGCACCATCTTCAAAGTGCAAAAATGATTTTACTGGATACCAATTTTCCTGCGAAAGTTATCGGTCAAGTGATTAATAGCTGTAAAAACACTGGCATACCTATTTGTATTGCTCCCGTATCCGCACCGAAAACTGATAAATTACCAGCTTCTTTAGAAGGTGTTACATGGCTGATTGCCAACCATAAAGAGGCTGAGGCATTGTCAAAATTAGATATTACCTCGGAAGGTGACTACTATCGTGCAGCAGAAGTGATATTGACTAAGGGTGTTGAGAAAGTCGTAATTACAAGGGGAGAGAAAGGCTTAATATATTTTACAAACAATGGTGAAGCAGGAGCAATAGTACCGCCTTATGTACCGGTAGTGGAGGTAACAGGCGCAGGGGATTCACTTATTGCAGGGATATTATTTGGTTATTTAAAAGGCCTCAATACAGAAGATTCCTGCAAAATTGGCATCTCCTGTTCGTTGATTACCCTACAGACGAGCGATACCGTAAGCCCAGAATTAAATCAACAATCATTACAGGAAACATTTCAAAAATACTTCAGTAAGGGAGTAAGTTAACGATGAATCATGCAACTCTTCCTCATTAGTAAAGTATAATTTGAAAGTTGGGGCGCTGATTGCTTCCAACTTAAAAGAAAATTAATGGATAAAATTTGTGGGATGGAATATTACTTAATTTCCTTCCCTTTTTTATTTTAATTGTAAAATAGAGGAAGTTTTTTGTGGAATTATGGAATATTTTGTGTGAAAAAGTAGGTAAAAAATTAAAAAAGCCGACAAAATATAACACCCTGTTATAAAAGGACTAGATATAATGAACATATCATTTAGAATTAAGTAAATCGGCCTAGAAGGCAAGCGAATAAGGTAATCGGTAATGCTTACGTTGTACTGTAGACAGAAAAAGGCAAACCTGTTGAAAAGCAGAGACGCAAAGCCGAGGATCTAAGGCAAGAATCTAACTTGCTATGGTGGCCGGGCTGCCTGGAATACGAAATGTATTTTAGGAGTGAGAAAAATGCTTATTACAGAAAGAGAAGTGGATGTAATCGATCAAGAATGGATGGCGCTCATATTGGAAGCAAAGGACCTTGGACTATCAATAGAAGATGTTCGTGATTTTCTTAATCGAGATAGTCAAAAAGAATCATCAAGTACATACTAAAAAAAAGCATTCTACAAAAAATGACATTTTTGTAGAATGCTTTTCTTCTTGGCCAAAAGAAAGTATAATTTTCCTTTCAGGCATAAGTGCAACGATGCCACTGTTGCCCTTAGGGGTTCGCCAAATGGGCAAGCTTTTTTTAGACCAAGTATACTTACTCTTTATTATTTTGATTAATCCGCCATTTATTAAATTCAAGGAAATCTCGAAATTGTTCTTTTGAAATCCCTGATGTCATTGCCTCTTTCACTAGATTCATCCAATCGCTATCCAATTCAGTCTTGTCGATTTGCTCATGGATCAAATGCTCAACTGGAACATTTAATACAGCAGCAATTTTTTCGAGAAACTGAATAGAAGGATTCTTTTGCAGGTTTCTTTCAAGTGAACTTAAATAAGATTTAGCAACTCCCGCTTGTTCGGCAAGTTCGGATAGTGACATTTTCTTTTCTAAGCGGAATTTTTTTACGCGGTCACCAATCATGGGGTCTCACACACCTATTTTTAATATTAATATATTTATTCTACCAAAAAGAATGGAAAAGTACCATATTAAGAACATGATTATAATAAAATGAACATTGAAAAGACCATTTCAGAGTTTCACAGCAAGTAATTTTGAAAAAACGAGCAGATAGAGGTAATATTAAGAGTGTTGCCAACCTAAAGATTAAATATCTTAAGTATAATGATGCTTTATTGAACCATATTGTAAACTATACATAAAAATAAACAAAAAGGAAGGGGATTCTCCTAAATGATTGTCCTTAAATCACAACGAGAAATTGAAGCGATGAAAAAGGCTGGAGATATTCTTGCAGCCTGTCATAAAGAGATTGCAAAATTAATAAAACCGGGTGTAACAACGTGGGAAATAGAGGAATTTGTTAACGGCTTTTTAAGTAAAAATGGTGCAACACCGGAACAAAAAGGCTATAAGGGTTATGAATATGCAACGTGTGCAAGCATCAACGATGAAGTATGCCATGGCTTTCCAAGAAAGGAGCCATTAAAAGATGGCGACATTGTAACGATTGATATGGTTGTAAATTACAATGGAGCCCTGGCCGATTCGGCTTGGTCTTATGCAGTTGGCAAGGTTTCTGAAGAAACGGATCATTTATTAAAAGTAACAAAGGAAGCTTTATACAAGGGAATCGAACAGGCTGTTGTGGGTAATCGAATTGGGGATATCGGCCATGCAATTCAAACCTATGTTGAAAGTGAAGGTCTTTCTGTAGTTCGAGATTTTATTGGCCACGGTATTGGTGCAGTGATTCACGAAAAACCGGACGTTCCACATTATGGACTGCCAGGAAAAGGTGCAAGAATTAAAGAAGGTATGGTGTTTACCATTGAGCCAATGGTAAACATCGGCAGATACCAAACGAAGATGGATGATAATAGCTGGACGGCACGAACATTTGACGGTAAATATTCAGCACAATATGAGCACACACTTGCAATCACAAAAGATGGCCCAATTATCTTAACCGAACAAAAATAACACCAAAACAAAACCCCGTTATTTAATGCAATAACGGGGTTTTGTTTTATCCCGCATTAACGGGCAATAAGATCCACAACTAAATTGTGTGAACTAAAAAGGATAAGTGGTGGATCAACTGCCCGTAAAAGCCCGATTGGTTCAACTAACAATGGGGATGGAAAAAATACCCACTGATTGTTAGTTGAACCTTATTTTTTTCTAAGACTTCCAAGTTCTTCTACTAACGCTTGCATTTCATTAGGACTAAACGAATTCTTTTTTAGTACCATTTCGTAAATTTCCTTTAATTCTTCATACATTTCTTCATCAAAGTGAGAAGGTTTTATTGCCCCGAGGTTTAGTACCTTTAGTTTTTCCTTTATTTGTTCAATCATATATTCGACATTTTCAACAGATTTTTCTGATAAATTCATTTCGGGCACCCTTTCCGAATTAATATTTTCATCTTTTCATGTTAAATAGTATCTGTCAATACAAACTTCCTTTTTCCCGCATTAACGGGCAGTAAGACCCCCATAGCAAGACCTTGGAGGAAATAAAAAGGATAAGTGGTGGATCAACTGCCCGTAAAGGCCCGATTGGTTCAACTAACAATCAGTGGGGGGGAAAAACCCCACTGATTGAAGTTTCACCTTATCCCGCATTAACGGGCAGTAAGACCCCCATAGCAAGACCTTGGAGGAAATAAAAAGGATAAGTGGGGGATCAACTGCCCGTAAAGGCCCGATTGTTAGTTGAACCTTAAAGTTTAGTTTATCCAATGAAAGGGAAATAAAAGTTATTAGGTGAGACTTGCATAGGAATGATAGATAAAGCAAAATAAATGGGTAGGATTATATAGGTATTATTTTCATTTGGATTAATTCATGATATTTATCATGGTGGAAGGAGAGTTTAAGATGACGAGGAAAAATCAATTTTGGAAGGGCATGCTGATCGGTGCCATTGCGGGTGGAGCCATTAGCTTATTAGACAAACAAACCCGTGAGGCAATGAAGGAAAACGTCCAAAAAACTTCCAGCAAGGTTGCCTATATTGTGCGAAATCCGGGAGAAATATCCGAAAAAGTAAAGGGGACAGCAGCAAAAATCAAGACAACCTTTGATCAGGTTAGTGAAGATATATCCTATATTACAGATAAGGTTGAGGAATTAAAGGAACTGACACCCCAGGTAACTGATATTCTAAAAGAAACGAAAGATACCTTTACAGAGAATGAAAATACAAATCTGATCGAAGAAGTATTGGGTGATGAAGAAAAAATCATTTAAAGAAGGAGGATGGAAATGGACAAGGAAGCGAATGTACGCTCTTCATTGCTAAGATTGCTTTGGCATCGGATCGAGGAAGATGATATTCCAGGATTAAGTGCACAATTAGCCTACTTTTTCCTTCTTTCCTTGTTTCCACTCCTAATTGTCATATTTACGCTAATACCTTATATCCCGATTCCACATCAGGATATGCTTGGGATGATTGAAGATTTCGCACCAGCAGAAGCGATGGAGTTAATTAAAAAAAATGTAAATGAAATCATGAATCATCGGAATGGCGGTTTGCTTTCGTTCGGGATTATCGGGACGATTTGGTCAGCCTCTAATGGGATAAATGCCGTTGTGAGGGCGTTTAATAAGGCTTATAATGTGAAGGAAAGCCGCTCGTTCATTGTCTCCCGAGGAACGGCAATTTTATTAACCTTTGGGATGATTTTTGTCTTTATCCTTGCAATTGTTCTACCGATATTCGGCAGGGAAATAGGTGTTTTTCTATTTTCAAAATTAGGCTATAAAACTGAATTCATCAAGCTCTGGAATATGTTAAGCTGGCTTGTTAGTGCGATTATATTATTCCTTATTTTCACTGGTTTGTATTGGATTGCTCCAAATGTGAGGCTGCGCTGCCGAAGTGCTTTTCCTGGGGCTGCATTTGCGACATTTGGTTGGATTCTATCATCAATGGGCTTATCTTTTTATGTTGGGAATATTGGTCACTATTCACTAACCTATGGAAGTATTGCAGCTATTATTATTTTAATGATTTGGTTATACATATCAGCTTTCATTATTATACTTGGCGGAGAAATCAATGCCTTTTATAGTGAAAAAAACCGTTCGAACTGCTAATACTTTCCTTCATGAAAAAAGTTCATCTGCCTAAACTATGATGGAGGGGAAACCCAAAATCAAGGGAGGTATTAAGTGATGACAAAGCACACTAAAAAAGATGGCAGTACAAAGCAAAAAGGGAAAGGCAGTAAAGGAAATAAAACATCCGGATCGGCAAACGGCTCTAACGGATACCACTAAAAGGATTCGACATATAATGAAAGGCTGGGAGCACCCAGCCTTTTCCTAACGCATAAGTGCAACTACGCCTCTGTCTTCGCCCTTAGGGGCTCGCCAATCGGCGAGTTTTCTTTATCATTTCAATAATCGAAGGCTATTTAAGATAACAAGGATGGTACTGCCTTCATGACCGATTACACCGTACGGTAAGTCGAGCATTTGGAAGAAATTGGATGCAATCAAAAGCATGATTATTGAAATGGAGAAAATAACATTTTGTTTGATGATTTTGTTCATACGCTGTGAAAGGCGGATGGCTTCTGAAATTTTTGGTAAATCATTTTTCATTAGGACAATATCAGCTGTTTCAAGGGCTACATCTGTCCCTTCCCCCATCGCAATCCCAACATTGGCAATCGCTAATGCGGGAGCATCATTAATTCCATCACCAACCATAGCAACAGTTTTATATTTCTCTTTCAGCTGTTTAAGCTGCTCCACTTTTTCTTCCGGGAGACATTCCGCGAAAAATTCATCCACATGACTTTCTGCCGCAATTGCACGGGCTGTTTTTTCACTATCACCGGTTAGCATCACTGTCTGTATACCTTGTTTCTTTAAATGATCGATGGCAACCTTTGTTTCCTCACGTACTACATCCTTCATGGCAATCATCGCACTTAGCTCACCGTTAATTTCAATAAACACTAGTGTGTTGCCAAGGCTTGCAAGGTCTTTGGCCTTACCATCAGCAAACTTGTCGACATTTTCTTTTCCAACAAAAGCTGCTTTTCCGATCTTCCATTGTTCTCCATTCAATTCTGCTATTACACCCCATCCAGGGACATCTTCAAGGCTGTCAGGATGTAATAGTTCTTTGCTTATATTCTGCTTCGAATATTTAACGATTGCCTGTGCTAGTGGATGGTTTGAATGGCTTTCAATCGAGGCCGCTTTCCAGATAAGATTATCTTTTTCCAGCCCCTTTTTTACAATCACTTCTGTGACTTCGGGCTTTCCTTTTGTTAGTGTGCCAGTTTTATCAAAAGCTATGGCTTCTAAATGACTTAAATTTTCAAGATGGACGCCGCCTTTTACCAAAATACCATGTCTGGCACCATTTGAGATGGCAGATAAGGTAGCAGGCATGATCGAAGCGACAAGGGCACAAGGGGAAGCAACAACTAATAAAATCATCGCGCGATAAAAGGATTCATGCCAGCTCCAGCCGAGTAAAAAGTACGGTAGGAAAATCATAGCAATCACTACGAGCAAGACAACCTTCACGTAAGTTCCTTCAAAGCGTTCAATGAAAAGCTGTGATGGTGATTTTTCACTTTGTGCTGATTGAACGAGCTGAATGATTTTTTGAAAAAGTGTATCCTTGCTCTCCTTTGTCACTTGAACAGTAATCGAGCCTGTCATATTAACGGTTCCAGCAAAAACTTCTTCTTGTTCACCCTTGGAGACAGGCATTGACTCGCCTGTAATTGCTGCTTCATCAATATTGGTTTGTCCTTTGATAATCATTCCGTCTGATGGGACACGTTCACCCGGTTTAATTAGTATCTGATCACCGACATGAAGCTCAGAAACGGGAACCTTTTTTTCATCACCGTTTGAGATAAGCAAAGCCTCTTCCGGCTGCAGCTCCATTAAAGAAGAAATTTCTTTATGGCTTTTATTCATCGTGTAAGTTTCAAGGGCACCACTGACAGCAAAAATGAAGATTAAAATAGCACCTTCTGTCCAGTACCCGATAATGGCTGAACCAACCGCTGCAAATATCATCAACATTTCTACGTTTAGTTCTTTATTTTCATATGTGGCTTCAATGCCTTCCTTTGCTTTGGCAAAACCTCCGATTACAAATGCCAGCAGGTAGGCAATGATAGAATCGACACCATTCCCATATTTATCAAACAGCCAGCCGGCAGCAATTAAAACTCCGCTTAAAGATGCAGCAATCAGTTCTGCATGCGGTTTGATTTTTTCTATGAGACCAATATTCTGTACCTCTTTTGTAAGCGATTTTGCATTTGAACTCATTGTGTATCCCCTCCCCCTTATTAATTTGATTGTACTGTAAGAAAAAAACCTTGTCAATCCTAATTGATAATATTATAGTGTAATTGAGAATGAAAATCAGTGTGACATCTAATAATATATGGACTTATGATTAAAATGTGTAATTATAAATAATAATTATTATCATTCATATCACGGGAGGAAATTCGCTGTTTTTGTGATTTTCTCTGAAAACAAGAATAAATTGAATGTGTAATTGATAAGAATAATCAACCTCACTACCCGTAAAAAACACGAAAGCTGTCATCAAAGTGATGACAGCAAAAATCTCAAAATTCAATATTTTATTTAATCCTACCACACATTCTATGCTTTAAGATATGATTTTGCTCCAAAATAATGTCATGATGAATTTTGTTACATGTATTAATCATTTACAGTAACTAAGGACTTTTCCTTATTTAATGTGATTATTAGAAAGATAATAAAAAATAACGTACTTATAATATGAAAGAAACTAATGTTTTCAAAGTACTGAATAAAAAATCCTCCCAAAGTCGGGCCAATTAAACTACCGAGACTGAAAAAGATCCCGCACATGAGATTTCCCGTAGGGAATAAATTTTTGGGCATTAAGTCAGCCATATAGGAAATGCCAAGTGAGAAAGTTGAACCAACAAACATTCCTGCTACGAATAAACAGACAGCAAGCGAGAAGAATGATTGCTCCAAGAAACTGGCGGTGATAAAGCAAATGGAACCAAGGAAAAGTATGGTTATGAGAACATTTCTACGTCCGATTTTGTCACTCAAAATACCTAATGGAAGCTGAAATACAATTGCACCAACAGCAAAGGAAGCCAAAAGAAACGAAACATTCTTGACATCGAGCCCAATCCTTAAAGCATATACTGGAAAACTTCCATTTAAAGATGACTCCAATACCCCATAAGCAAGGGGAGGTAAGAAAGCAGCCCACCCATATTTCCATGCTTGTGAAAAGCGTTTTAAAGTGGCAGCAAATGAATTGACCTTTATTTCTTGATCCGGATGTTCGTTTTTAAGAGCAAATAAAAAGACCCATCCCACTATACATAAAGCAGAAGATAATATGAAAGGAAGAGCCTCATTTATATTGACTAGTGGTGTCATTAATGGTCCTGCCGCAAACCCAATCCCAAAAAATAACCCATAAAGAGAAAGGTTCCTTCCACGCCTGTTTTCAGGTGAAAATGAAGTAATCCACGTCTGTGTTGCGAAGTGCAAAGCGTGGTCACCAACACCTATGAAAAGTCGGAGAATAAACCAAAACCAAAATGTTTTCCATAACGGAAACAATGCCAATGAAACGATAACCATCAAGCCTCCAAAAATAATAACGGGCTTATAACCAAATTTTCGAAGGGGTTGTTCCATAAACGGGGATACTAAAAGTATTCCGATGTATAGGGCGGTCGCATTTAATCCGTTTAATGATGACGAAATCCCACTGTTTTCAAGAATCACCGCTATCAGCGGAAGAAGCATACCTTGACTGAAACCTGAGATTGAAACAATACTGACTAATATCCAAAATCTAAAATTTGTGTTTACATTTATCATTTTTTACCTCTAATGAAAATAAATTGATGTTGGTATTCAACTATTTATTATAACAAGATAATGGCTCTTTTGGTTAAAAATGAATAAAGTGGTTTATGCCTATTCATATTGACAATTTCATATAGACATTTAATGGCATTTAGGTTAATTTAGATGGATGTGGAAACAACATATAAGGGTAGAAAAAAGATGAGATAAAAAACAGACTATGGAGGGAAGGCTTTGATAAAAAAAATATTTATGCTATTGACATTCATTGGGGTTCCACTTTCTGTTATTGGGACACTTATGCATTGGCCGAGTATTATTCTATTTATTCTTTACTGTTTAACGATTATTGCTTTATCCAGCTATATGGGCAGGGCAACCGAAAGTCTTGCCATTGTGGCAGGCCCGCGAATAGGAGGGCTGTTAAATGCAACCTTTGGAAATGCGGTTGAGCTGATTATTTCGGTATTTGCTTTAAAAGCAGGATTAGTAGGGGTTGTCTTAGCTTCATTAACAGGTTCCGTACTGGGAAACCTGTTACTGGTCGCCGGTCTTTCTTTTTTTGTCGGCGGATTAAAATTCAAGCGGCAGAAATTTAACGTATTTGACGCCCGGCATAATTCAGGACTGCTGATGTTTGCGGTAATGATTGCTTTTGTCATTCCTGAAGTATTTTCAATGAATATGAATGAAACGAAAACTCTTTCATTAAGTGTTGGAATTTCGGTTATCCTTATCCTCCTCTACCTCGCGGCATTATTTTTTAAACTCGTTACACACCGTGGGGTATATCAGTCTGGGACGGAAAACGCGGCTCATGAAGAGGAGGAACCGGAATGGGGGAAAGGCAAGGCGATCGCCGTGCTTTTGGTCGCAACACTTGCTGTTGCCTATATATCCGAGAATCTTGTGCATACTTTTGAGTATGTAGGAGAGGCTTTCGGTTGGACGGAGCTCTTTATCGGGGTAATCATTGTCGCTATCGTTGGAAATGCCGCGGAACACGCTTCCGCAGTATTAATGGCCTATAAAAATAAAATGGATATTGCTGTTGAAATTGCTATAGGATCTACCTTACAAGTGGCTATGTTTGTACTGCCAGTGCTTGTCCTCATTTCACTGGTTTTTGACAAATCGATGCCGCTGGTATTCAGTTTGCAGGAATTGATAGCAATGGTTTCATCGGTACTCCTAATGGTTGTCATCTCTAACGACGGTGAATCCAATTGGTTTGAAGGTTTGACCTTGCTGGCAGCTTATGTGATCATGGGAATTGGCTTTTTCTTACTATAAGGACATTTAGAATATCACTTTTGGTGTCAGGCACCGAATATAAAGACTCTAAGCCCAAGGGCCTAGAGTCTCTTTTGATTTAAAAATATTTACTTTTTCCAAATGTACGGGGTTAATCCTTTTTGCTGTGCTATAATGAAACAGCAATATTTTATTAGGGTTTTAAAAATCAATCGCTTTCTCTGGGACCATCAATCACCAACCTTCATGTTTAGTTATAAGCAAGAAAAACACGAGTGTTGAATTTCATATAAGACGGGAATCCCAACCTCCTTAAATGTAAATAAGTAAATGGTTAGCCGATTGATTACAGCCCTCCTTTTTTGAAAGGTTAAGTATAGTATAAACCTAAATTGGAATTTTGTAAATAGTCTGATTATTGTATTCTCACTACTTTTTTACCATTTTTAAAGGAGCGAAAAATGAAATTTTTCATACGGCTATTATTTTTTATTTTCGGGTTATCAATTATGACATTTGGTGTATGTATGACAATTGAAGTAGCAGATATTGGTGTAGGGGCCTGGGATGCCCTCAATGTTGTCCTAACTGAGAAGGTAGGATTATCGGTTGGGAAATGGGTGATGATTGACGGTGCAGTTTTAGTCATAGTTAATTCCCTTTTAGTAAGAAGAAGACCTGATCTGCTTTCCCTGTTAACAATTATTTTCATCGGTTCTTTAATTGATTTTTGGTTGATAACTGTCTTTGATTTATTTACAATGGAACAATTTATCGCTAAATTGGGAATGTTGCTTATGGGGATTCTAATAATCGGTTTTGGCGCTGCGATTTATTTGCAGGCCAAGTTCCCTCAAAGTCCAATAGACAATTTTATGTTAGCACTAAAAGAACGTCTTCATGTGAATTTAATGACGGCAAAAACACTTGGTGAAATTACAGCCCTAGTGCCTGCTTTTTTTCTAAAAGGACCTATTTCGTACGGAACGATTATCATTACGTTTACAGTGGGGCCTGCGATCCAATTATTTTTTCCATACTTTGAAAAATTAATGAAGCAACTTCAGGCGAAATATTAATTTATAAAGTCCTTCAGGTGGAATTCCCTGAAAATAATTGCTTGAAATGGATAATATTTATGAACTCCGAAAAAACTAGGTAGAGACTGATTAATGTTACTAGTGAAAGGAGTTTAACCTGTGAAGAAACCTATTTCTTTACTTATGGCACTGCTATTAATGCTAACCTTTATTCCGCCTGTTTTCGCGCAAAAGGCACCGGTGAAAAAAGCACCAACTCCAGTAAAATATCAAGTCCCAGCCTCAGTTCGGAACATTTCGAAGGAAAATACGTATCCGAATTCAACTCAGGACCTGCCAAAACTGAAGCCTAGTGATTTAACTAAAAAGTTAATCAATTCTTCAAAGGAAAAAATTGAAAATCCTGATTTGATCCGTATGCTCAATGAGTCAAGTATTAACAACACCCCATTTGCGGTTGGCTATCGTGCGATTATTTACCTTGGTCAGTGGCCTTTGAACTATGAATCATCAGAAACCTCCCCGAATTGGGAGTACCAAAAGATTAATACAAATTACTTTGATAATCGCGGCGGAAGAGTGCCATATCAAATTAAGTATGTTCAAGAGGCACAAAAGATCGTCCGTGGAGGGCTTACAGCCAAAATTGGCAATGCCGAAGATGTGAAAAAGATGATGCTTTTAAAGGCAATGGAAAAGACTCGTTTGCCACTCGCATTTGAAACCATTATCGGGGCTGGCACGAAAAATGATCATATTTATAATATCCCTGCCAACCGCTTAGGATACTTATATGCTTATGCACCCGGTGTCAATGAAAAAGGGAAAGTTACCTATGGAGAAGTTTATTTAATGCTTAAAGGAAGTAAAAAGTTTATCGTGATTAAAAACGTTACTTCTCAAGGGATCGGTGCCTGGATACCAGTTCAGGATTATGTTTCATTTGGCTTCGCAGCTTCAGAACGACCACGTTAATTCGGGCAGAAGGACTCCTGGCAGCAGGAGTCTTTTATTTTTTTAAAATAGGACAAACTAATTGTCAAAGCTCCAATATTTCGGTAGGATGAAAACATTAATGAAAGGAGGGATACAGCTTGGGCAGTCCGATACAAGAGAAAAATTCACAGGTTGATTTTTTAAAACAACGTTTAAATATGTTTATTGATGTGCTCGATGCCATTGATCCGGAGGATGCGGATCTTGAAGATATTGACCGTTTAATTTCCATGCTTGATGACATGGAATCTAAATGCAGAGAATTCAATAATCGTGAAGTAAGTGAGTCTGTTTAAAAGCAGGCTCTTTTTATTGGTGGATGTAGGCGGATTACCTCAAACTCCCATGTATCCGTTTGCAAGCTTATCCTTTAAATATAGTGACTATAGGAGTATAATATTATTGTGTAAAAAGTTGTAATATTTTAAATTGAATAATTTGGGGAACAAAGGGGAAGGGGTACTCGAATTGAATATTGAAAAATTCCAGGAAAGTATGTATAAGCTTGTCGTTGAAACTTCTACAAAACTTCCAAAGGACGTTCGACGTGCAGTCTTGGCTGCGAAGGAAAAGGAAAACGCTGGCACGAGTGCAGCAATGAGCCTTGCTACCATCACGAATAACATTAAAATGGCGGACGACCAAGTGTCTCCAATCTGCCAGGATACAGGCTTGCCAACGTTTAAAATTAAAACGCCAGTTGGTGTCAACCAATTGGAAATAAAGGAAGCCATTCGAAATGCGATTGTGCTGGCTACAAAAGAAGGCAAATTACGCCCAAACTCTGTAGATTCTTTAACAGGGGAAAACAGCGGTGATAACCTAGGTGCAGGGGTCCCGGTTATCAAATTTGACCAATGGGAAAAGGATTACATTGAAGTCCGTCTGATTCTAAAAGGCGGCGGATGTGAAAATAAAAACATTCAATACAGCTTGCCATGTGAGCTAGAAGGACTAGGACGTGCGGGCCGCGACCTTGATGGTATTCGCAAATGTGTCATGCATTCTGTTTACCAGGCGCAGGGTCAAGGCTGCAGCGCTGGTTTTATCGGCGTCGGAATTGGCGGCGATCGTTCATCAGGCTATGATTTAGCAAAAGAACAATTATTCCGTTCTGTCGATGACGTCAATCCAAACGAAGATCTCCGCAAGCTTGAAGAATATGTTATGGAAAATGCAAATAAATTAGGAATTGGAACAATGGGCTTTGGCGGCGAGGCGACTTTACTCGGATGTAAAGTCGGTGTCATGAACAGGATTCCTGCCAGTTTCTATGTATCAGTTGCCTACAACTGCTGGGCATTCCGCCGCTTAGGTGTCAGCGTTGATGCTGTAAGCGGAGAAATTAATGAATGGATGTATCAAGATGGTGAGTTCATTGATTTTGCTGCTGGGGAAGCAGAAAAAGAAACAGCTGCAGCCACTTCTGAAGATGTGATTACTTTAGAGGCACCAATCACAGAAGAAAAGATTCGCTCGTTAAAGGTTGGAGACGTTGTTCAAATTAACGGATTAATGTACACAGGCCGTGATGCAATTCATAAGTATTTGAGCGACCACGATGCCCCGGTTGATTTAAATGGCCAAGTCATTTACCATTGCGGTCCAGTTATGTTAAAGGACGAAGCTGGAGAGTGGCATGTTAAGGCTGCTGGCCCAACAACAAGTATTCGTGAGGAACCGTACCAAGGCGATATCATGAAGAAATTTGGAATTCGCGCGGTTATCGGTAAAGGCGGTATGGGGCCTAAAACATTGGCTGCTCTTAAGGAGCACGGCGGTGTGTACCTGAATGCGATTGGCGGCGCGGCACAATATTATGCTGATTGTATTAAGGGAGTCGAAGGTGTTGACTTGATGCAATTTGGTATTCCTGAAGCGATGTGGCATCTTCGTGTCGAGGGCTTTACTGCCGTTGTCACCATGGATTCACACGGAAACAGCCTGCACGCTGACGTTGATAAATCTTCATTAGAAAAATTAGCGCAGTTTAAGGAAGCGGTTTTTAAATAAGATTGTGAGGGATAGGCGCTGATGGGCGTCTATCCTTTTTTTTAGTTTTTGGCAGCTTGAAGGGTTCGTTTGTTCATATCGCAATGGAATATGTTCATAACTTAAGTAATTTTGTCCATATCATCCTAAAATTGTTCATATCCTTAGATTATTTGTTCATACTATCAAAAAATTTGTTCATAAATTTTACAGCAAAATAAAGAGAATAAAAATTCTAGTTTTTAGTGCAGGATTGGATAAAAATCATGTCGAAATATATAATAAAATGGAATTGGAGGGAATATTTTGTTTGATTTAGACTTAATAAAACCAATAACATTAGAGCAAGCGGTAGCAACGCAAAGAAGATTACCTATTAATCATGTTATGAGGAATGATGTTGATGTAAAAGTAAGGAAATTAGCTTCTGGATACCAAGGGGAAAAAACATTAAACTATTTTCTTGGATTACTTCCCCAAAAAAACTATCATATTTTTCATGGTCTTCGTCTTCCAGCGGAAAAGTCTTTCTTTCAGATGGATGCTCATCTCCTTTCCACAAAATTAATAATTATCCTCGAATCAAAAAATTATTCTGGAACACTCTCTATTGAAAAACTTCAATTGACTCAAGAAATCAATGAATCAAAAGTGATCTACGAAAATCCAATCGCTCAAGTTAATAGGCATAAATTACTTTTACATTATTTTTTTCAAAAGTATCAAATTCCATCAATTCCAATTGAAACTCTCGTTGTGTTTACTAAATCTTCATCAGAAATTAAAATTGCTCCAGGATATGCCGAAGCAGAAAAAAAGATTTGTAAGGCCAGCAATCTATTGAAGAGAATTGAGGAACTTGAGAAATATTACACTAAGGATAGAGTTGATCAAAAAACAATTGGAAAAATAAAAAGGCTGGTTTTAAATAAACACACTCTAGTTAGAAAAGATTTTTTACAAACAATAGGTATAGATAAAAGTGATATTTTAACAGGAGTTCGGTGTCCAAACTGTTCATTTATACCAATGCAATATAACAGGAATAATTGGAAGTGCCCAGTTTGTAAATACCTATCTAATGATACTCTTCTCGAAGCGATTAATGACTATTTTCTTCTAATTAAAACCTCTATTACAAATTCAGAATTACGTAAATATCTCCATCTCCCATCAAGAAGGGCCTCTACCTACTTATTAACATTACTTAACTTACCCTCTACCGGAGTTCATAGAGGACGAATCTACCATCAACCACACCCATTTCCTTAATATGCTAATTATTTTTTTCCAAATTAAACAAACACTATAAAAAAACAAAAATAGGGGGAACATGGATGAAAAGAATAATCAGCATCCTTAGTATGCTACTCATACTAATTCCAAATGCTACATACGCAGCAGTGTCCAATCAACCGATTCACTGGGGATTCAAAAAAGCGGTTAATGAGCAGCCGCCGGAAGCGGGCGCTGAGTATGACCAGATTCTTGCAAAATATGGTGCTTTTTACAAAGGTGATCCCAATTCAAAAACGTTATATCTAACCTTCGACAGCGGCTATGAGAATGGCTATACTCCGAAGATCCTCAAGGTCTTAAAAAAGGAAAAGGTTCCTGCAACTTTTTTTGTGACAGGGCATTTTTTAATTTCACAACCCGAACTAGCTAAACAAATAGTTAAAGAAGGACATATCATTGGCAACCATTCTTGGGGTCATCCTGATTTCACAGCAGTGAATGATGCAAGAATTCGTGAAGAACTCGATAAGGTAAAAATCAAAACAAAAGAATTAACGGGACAAAAAGAAATGAAGTACCTGCGCCCACCACGAGGAGTTTTTAGCGAAAGAACGATGAAGATCGCAAAGGAAGAGGGCTACACGCATGTATTCTGGTCACTCGCTTTCGTCGACTGGAATATTAACCAGCAAAAAGGATGGCAATACTCATACGATAATATTATGAGGCAAATCCATCCTGGCTGCGTGCTGCTGCTTCATTCCGTTTCTAAAGACAATGCCGATGCACTTGAAAAAGCGATCAAAGATTTGAAAAAGAAAGGCTACAAATTTAAAAGTCTTGATAAGTTTAAATAAGGTAAACTAAGCCGGATTTCGTCAGGAATTCGGCTTTCCGCTGTGAATCATGCTATAATACGGGGAACTTAAGCTTTATGAAAATATGGAGTGAACAAAATGAAAACTGAACAAGGTATCAAAATTCAATTACATCAGACATTCCCTTTAACAATAAAAAGGCTCGGCATTAACGGAGAAGGTGTCGGCTATTTTAAAAAACAGGTTGTCTTTGTGCAAGGAGCCCTTCCTGGTGAAGAGGTTGTTGTAGAGGCAACAAAAATTAACCCTAAATTTGCAGAAGCAAAAATAAAGAAGATTCGCATTAAATCACCGCATCGTATCAAACCGCTTTGCCCGGTTTATGATCAATGCGGGGGCTGTCAGCTTCAGCACTTGAAATATGATCAGCAGCTAAAGGAAAAACGGGATATTGTCATCCAATCGCTCGAGCGCCATACAAAACTAGCTCTCGACAAGCTTGACATCCGTGAAACCATTGGTATGGAAAATCCATGGAGTTACCGTAATAAAAGCAGCTTTCAAGTTGGTCAAAAAGACGGCAAGGTGCTTGCAGGACTATACGGGCTTAATTCGCATCAGTTGATTAATATTGATCAATGCGCAGTTCAGCATTCACAAACAAATGAAGCAACCGCCAAGGTGAAACGAATTATTGAGGATTTACACATTCCCATCTATAATGAAAAAACTAGAAAAGGAATCGTCCGGACCATTGTCACCCGTGTCGGTGTACAAACAGGGGAACTGCAAGTCGTTCTGATTACCACGCAAAAAGAGCTGCCAAAAATAGAACTAATTATAGAGGAAATTCAAAAACGGCTACCCAACGTGAAATCAGTTGTCCAAAACATAAATGGTGAAAAAACATCCCTTATTTTCGGCGAGGAAACGGTAAAACTAGCTGGTGAAGATTTTATTCAAGAAACATTGGGTGATTTGCAATTTGAGCTATCAGCGAGAACATTTTTTCAATTAAATCCTTCTCAAACAATTAAACTCTATAATGAAGTAAAAGAAGCAGCAGCACTGACGGGTAAAGAAAAAGTGGTCGATGCCTATTGTGGTGTAGGAACAATCGGGTTATGGCTAGCAAATCAAGCAGCAGAGATCCGGGGTATGGACGTTATTCCGGAGTCAATTGAGGATGCCAAGAAAAACGCGAAACGCCACGGATTCACTAATACCAAGTATGTTCCAGGAAAAGCGGAAGAGGTACTGCCAAAATGGGTCAAAAAAGGCTGGAAACCGGATGTTATTGTGGTTGACCCACCTAGAACTGGTCTCGACAATCAACTCATTCAAACTATTTTACAAGTCAAACCAGAGAAACTCATCTATGTCTCATGCAACCCATCCACCTTGGCAAAAGACATCCAAACCTTGAGCTCAAAATATGATGTCAAATACATTCAGCCGGTAGACATGTTCCCGCAGACGGCGCACGTTGAATGTATCTCACAACTCATTTTAAAAGAAGGCAACTAACCCAATTGGGTGTTGCCTTTTTACTATTCCTGAAAAGGATTTACGAAGTTATAATGGATACGAATATCACCTTGGCTGTTACAGGTAATCTTCTCAACAAGTGAATGTAATACTTGAGAGGTAAGATCTTTAAGCTTATTTCCCATTCAGATGCCTTTTTTCTACACTTAGAAAGCATTAATATTAATGTTTTTTAGTTTCATTAGTTCACTGTTTGAACACACAACTAATTACCTTTTAATCTCTTTTTATCATAACGTGCAGCAAGCTCTGAAAATCCTCAACAAACTGATCTCTTTCTGGATCGCCCACCCAATCAGGTAATACACCGTAATAGTGAGAAACGGCGTCCACTAATTCTTTTAAGGAGTAAGTGCACACAATATGTGGTATTACTCCTTATTTTTATTTAATACCCTTTTTACATATTCTTTTATCTTGTGACTTTCTTCATGTATTTTCTTTATAGTTTTGAGAAGTTCCTTATTTTTTAAGCTCCTTTTGCTTTCGCCACGTGAGTGGTGAGCGTAATACCCGCTTCGCGATACTCCCAGGGTCTTACACATCTTCGCAATCCGAAACTTGAAGTGGTATTCAAATATAAACTTAAATTTTGCTATTTCAGATTCTTCGCGAAGTAGGCGCGGCTTTTTTTTATATTTCATTCTCCTCCTTGAGATCCGCTAACTCTCTGAGAAGCCTTCTAATTTCTTCATCCTCTGGTTTGAGGTTACCGCTTCCAGGAAAAGCATTAGTACCCATCTTGCTTATAGTTTTTAACCCAATCTCTTACTGTCGAGTAGTGTATATCTAATTTCTCTGACATTTTACTTACAGTTGTTTCGCCAGATAGTATCTTTAGCACTGCTTGTTCCTTAAAGGCTTTATCAAACTTTCTTATTTCATTCAGATAGAGGTGTTCAATATGCTTGTCATATTCCTAAAATGCAGTTGAGGTTTTAAAGCTTGATATTGAAAAAACCATATAGGATACTTCCTGTTGCTCTGTTAATACCTATAACATGGTCTGCTGAAGCAATCAGTGAACTCCATGTGAGCTAAAATTATCCGACTATCAAAAAACAAAGAAAAGTCAAAATTCAGGTAAAATATATCATTAAGTATTAACTTAGTTTGAAATAATATTAAAATAGCTGGAAATTTGCAACATAACACATATTTTGAGTATTAAGGGAGGTGCATGGGGTTGCATGAAATTATTAATAAGAGAGGGAAAATGTATGAAGAAAAGGGGTAATTTAAAAGTTTATAAAAAAAACAATTAGTTTATTTTTATCATCATTTATTTTTACACAAGTATTTGCTTTTAATATTCCTTGTCTAGGTAAAAATGTTGTTTCTACAGCATATGCTGCTAACGTTGAGCAGCTTAATTAGTATGATTGGGAAAATCCATATGTACAAAATTTTGATGACGGAAATATTGGAGGCTGGCAAGCTGCTGTTGGTACAGCCTCAACATTAACGGTAGAAAACAATCAAACTAAAGTAGTAAGGGGAGCAGATAACAATCTTATAGTAGTAGATCAAAACTCACCCCAGCTTGCAGATGGGGACTACGAATTCCACTTTAAGTTAAACTAAAGATTAATTAAAAGCAATTGAAAAGTAATGGATAAACCTAGAGGAGGTAAATCATGTCACTGTCAAAGATAATTAAAAACTTAGCAATTGTGGTAGCTTCTGCACAGATGATTAGCATTACAATTCCAGCATTTTCAGGAACTGCAGATGCTGCAGCTTATGATGGAATAATAGCATCAAATCAAATGAAAGTTGAAGTAGATCAGAATTTTCCAAGAGTAATAAAGTATGAGTTAAACAGCAAAGTATTAAATGGCTCAGAAGATGTATTAAACACAATAAGAATTAACGGAATAGACTATGTACCGAAAGTAACCTACACAGAAGCAGCAGATAATAAAGCTGACTATGTTCTAACCGTTGATGAGTTAAATGTAGTAATATTTCTATCCATAACAGTAGAAGAGAATACACTTGATTTTAAAGTAACAAAAGTAGAAGAAAATGGTACAACGAGAATACACACCATTGAAATTCCAAACCATAGCTTGGCATCGGTAAGAAGTACAGAAGCGGGCGCAGAATTTGCCGGTTCCAGAATGGAAAACGCTGTTTATAAAAAAGGTGACGTGTATCAAGATGTATCAGGTACTCCTACGGTAGATAGTACACCAAAAAACTATATGTACGCGTTCATTAACAATGATGAATTGGCAGCAGGTGTTTGGTCCAATGCATTTGGTGATACAAATAAAGATGCAGACAATGACAACCACCGTATTGTTAAGCAGACTACAGAGAAAACGGGTTACTCCCGTACAGCTTTGTGGAGCGCTTCTTGGGTATATCGTGGAAATGAAATGCCTGATGATATAACGGAGCCATTACCACACGCTAAAGTAGTGATCACAGAAGATGCAAATGGTGATAGTCAAATGGACTGGCAGGATGCAGCTATCGCAAACCGTAATATTATGAACAATCCTGTTGGCAGCGACAGAATGTCCGAACTTGTTGTTCACCGTATACCCATGAACTTTGGTAGCCAGGCAACAAACCCATTCTTAAAGACATTAGATGAAACAAAAAGAATATATTTATCAACTGACGGGCTTGGACAGTGGGTGGAATTAAAGGGTTATCAAGCAGAAGGGCATGACTCCTCGCATCCGGATTACGGCGGACATATCGGTGTACGTCAGGGTGGACAGAAGGATATGGATACGCTTGTAAGAGAAGCACAGAAATACAATGCTTTCATGGGTGTACATATTAGCGGTACAGGTGCTCACCCAGAAGCAAAGGCTTTTGATAATGAACTGGTTAATCTTAACAAAGGCGGCTGGGATTGGCTTGATCAATCATATGACTTT